>Ga0224496_10002442_pt1 | contig 11047 bp, 7 predicted proteins | sample SF_Jul11_sed_USG_2_FD_168127 | JGI IMG/M metagenome (GOLD analysis project Ga0224496, IMG submission 168127) | Sediment microbial communities from San Francisco Bay, California, United States - SF_Jul11_sed_USGS_8_1 | ecosystem: Environmental > Aquatic > Marine > Sediment | place: USA... | reverse complement strand
GGCCACGTAGGTAGGATTTAAATGCATGTTGATCGGCAGGCCCAGCGATCTGCCCACGCCATCCAGGTAGTCTATGGCGGCGTGGATATCCGCCACCGCTTCCTCGTCGGTGAGGCCGGGAGTTGGCTTCAGCATGAAATAGCATTTGAGGGCGAACCTGTGCTCCGCCAGCAGAGCCGCCGTTTTTTCGAATACTTTCAGGCTCAATCCTTTTTTGAACATATCGTTTCGGATCCGCTCATCAAACGCCTCGAACCCGATGGCCACCTCCAGGGTGGTGGGGCAAGCGCCTTCCTTCAGAGCGCGGGCCAGAAACTCCAGCTCCGGGATGTCCACATACTCCGGCCGGGTCTCCAGAGAGAGCACATGCAGATTGGGCAATGCCTGGTTCAGCCGGGCCACAAGATACATCAGGGCGGTGGAGGAGAAGGTCACCTCATCGAGCACGGAGCCGTTGTTGCTGACGATCACCTTTCGCAATTCGGCACGGCTTTCCATGAATTCCGGCAGGGCGATGACATGGTCCACCTGGGCCATCAGCGCCTGGAAGTCCACATGCCCGCGGGACATCAGCGACGGCAGGTTGCACCCCAGGCATCGGGCCCACCGGCAGGCCTGGGAATAGAAGACGATGAAAAGGGCTCTGCCCTCGGCGGTGTCCTGGAACCACAGGTCCGCCGGCTTGTTATGGTCGTGGGTTTCGTCGAAGGAGTAGGATTTGTCGATTACTCCGTTGTCTTGGCTGTCGGCATTCATGTCAAACTTGTTTTTGCCGCCGTCAGGCGCTGGATCAGATCCCGCACTTTATTTCCGGGTGAAATACTCGAACAAACTCACAGCGTTGTCGAATTTCAGCGGGCTGCTTTTGACGATACCTTCATCGAATTTGTCCGCGCTCTCCGGGGCGCCTTCAATAGCCGGCGAGCCGGCGGGCCGGGGGTATATTGCGAAGGGCACCGGGTCTGTGGTATGGGTCTTGATAGCCAGCGGCGTGGGATGATCGGAGAGCGCCATCACCCGGTAGTCGCCGTATCTCTTTATTCCCTCCAACACCGGGCCCACCACTTTCCTGTCGAAGTCGGTGATCGCCTGGATCTTGTATTCCAAAGACCCTGCGTGGCCAGACTCGTCCGGGCTCTCCACGTGCAGATACACCAGGTCCACCTCCTCCAGCGCCTTCAGGCAGGCGGCGGCTTTCCCCTCATAGTTGGTATCTATCCACCCGGTGGCGCCGGGCACATCGATGACTTTCATTCCCGCCAGCTTGGCGATACCCCGCATCAGGTCCACGGCGGTGATCATGGCCCCTTTAATCCCGCGCAGGCCGGAGAGCGCAGGCATGGAGGGCGCCAGCCCCTGGCCCCACAGCCAGACGCTGTTGGCTTCCTTCTTTCCATCCCTGACGCGGCGGACGTTCACTTTGTGAGTTTTCAAAAACATCTGCGCCTCGTTGGTGATGCGCAGGACCTCCTCGGCGCCATCTCCCTTGGGCATATGCTCGCGGATATTCTGGTCGGAAATATCATGGGGGGGAGTGAGCCTCATCCCGGCCATCGCCGCTCCGTTCTTTATCACCATGATGTGGCGGTAAGAGACACCAGGGTGGAAAGACACCTTGCCGCCGCCGACCGCCTTATCCATATCGGCGATCAGTTTGGCCGAGTCCTCCGTCTCTATATGTCCGGCGGAAAAGTCCTCCATCATCAATCCATCCGCCACCGGCTTTAGCGTCACCAGGTTGCAGCGAAACGCCATGTCCTTCGGGCCCAGCTTCAGCCCCATGGCGGCCGCCTCCAGGGGCGCGCGGCCGGTGTAATATTTTTTCGGGTCATATCCCAGGATCCCCATGTTGGTGATGTCGGAGCCGGGGTAGAATCCCTCCGGGGTGGTCCTGACGCTTCCCACGGCCCCATCGCGTGCCATCCGGTCCAGGTTGGTGGTGGCCGCCAGGTTAAGCGGAGTCTTGCCATCCATCTCGGCTATGGGCCAGTCCGGCATGCCGTCGCCGAGGAGTATCACATATTTAGTCCCGGTCATTTTCGGCTATCCTTATGATCATAGTTGGCGCCAGGCAAATGCCGGACGATTCGATGTGGGTCAGCGACCTTTTCATGTCCGCCTCCACGGCGTTGTGAGTCATCAACACCACACTCACAGGCTGGTTTTCCATTCTCTCCCGCTGGATCATGGAGGCTATGGAAATGCCATTATCCCCCAGGGCTCCGGCGATTTGGGCCAGCACTCCAGGCCGGTCCGGCACAGTGAAACGCAGGTAATATTCCGACTCCAGCTCATCCATGGGAATCACGGGAAGTTTTTCCATCCCTCCAACAGGGGAGCCCAGAGGCGCCATGCGGGCGCCCCCACCAGAGGCGATGTCCCTGGCCATGGACACGATGTCTGAAAGCACCGCTGTGGCGGTGGGGCCTCCGCCTGCGCCCCGGCCCACAAGAGTGCTCACCCCGGCTCTTTTTGAGCGGGTCTCCACGGCGTTGAAGGGGCCGTTGACGTTGGCCATCAGGCATCGCTGGGGCAGCATGGCCGGGTGGACCCGCAAGCTGATGGCGTCTTCTATCCTCCTGGCGATTCCCAGAAGCTTGATGCGGTACCCCAGCTCCCCGGCGCTGATTACATCTTCCGGGGTTATGCGGGTGATCCCCTCCGTGTATACATCGGAGAAGTCGACCACAGTCTCGAATGCCAGCGCCGCCAGGATGGTGATCTTGTGAGCGGAGTCTATCCCCTCCACGTCCAGAGTGGGGTCCGCCTCGGCGTAGCCCAGAGCCTGGGCGTCTTTGAGGACGTCTTCAAACCGGCTCCCCTCGTCGGTCATGCGGCTTAATATATAGTTGCCGGTGCCGTTGACGATTCCCTGGATCAGCTCCACCTGATCACCGGAAAAGCTTTCCCGGATGGAGCGGATGATGGGTATGGCGCCAGCCACCGCCGCCTCGAAACCCAGCCGGGCGCCGCTCTTCTCGAAGGCGGAAAAGACCTCCGCGCCCCGCAGCGCCAGAAGCAGCTTGTTGGCGGTGACGAATCCTTTCCGCTTTCGGGCGGCGCCGATGGCCAAGTCGAACGCCGGGTCTTCCCCACCGATCAGCTCCACCACAATGTCCACCTCGGCGGAGTTCACCACATCGAAAGGCTCCGTGGTGAGAATGGCGCCCTCCGGCGTGAAATCCCGTTCTTTGCCCAGGTCGCGGACAGCCACCTTCTCCAGCCGCAGGGGTATCCCGGTTCGGGCTTGTAGCGCTTCGGCCTCCTCCGTGAGGATCCGGGCCACCTGGCATCCCACCACTCCCAAGCCGATTAATCCGACGCGGACAGGTTTCATGGCGCCACCATTCATTAAAGTTTAAGCGCGTCGCGGATGCCGCGGATCGCCTGTCGGGTTCGATGCTCGTTTTCCACCAGGGCGATACGCACGAATCCGTCACCCCCATCGCCAAACCCTATTCCCGGGCTGACGGCCACTTTTGCCTTGGCCAGCAACAGTTTGGAAAACTCCAGCGACCCCAGGTCCTTGTACTTTTCCGGGATCGGCGCCCAGACGAACATGGTGCTTTTCGGCTTTTCGATGTTCCAGCCGATCCTGTTCAGCCCATCCACCAGCACATCGCGGCGGCTCTGGTATGTATTCCTGATTTCATCCACGCAGTCCTGGGGGCCGTTGAGCGCTATGATGCTGGCGATCTGGATAGGCTGAAACATTCCATAGTCCAGGTATCCCTTGATCCGCTGGAGAGCGTACACCATCTCCGGATTACCGACGCAGAATCCGACGCGCCAGCCTGGCATGTTGTATGTCTTCGACAGGGTATACATCTCCACCCCCACATCCTTGGCGCCGGGGACCTGCAAAAACGAGGGCGCCTGGTATCCGTCGAAGGTTATCTCCGCGTAGGCCAGGTCGTGAACCACCATCACATCGTGCTTCTTTGCAAAGTCGACCACTTTCTCGAAAAAGTTCAAGTCCACGCACACTGTGGTGGGGTTGTGCGGAAAGTTGAGTAGCATCGCTTTTGGCCTGGGCCAGGTCCGCTCGAAAGCGATGGTCAGATTAGTGAAAAAGTCATCATCCTTGGTCAGCGGCACGTTGATCACATCCCCATTGGCGATGACTACGGCGTAGGCGTGGATGGGGTATGTGGGAGAGGGCACAAGCACGGAATCTCCCGGCGCGGTGATGGCCAGCATCAGGTGGCTTATCCCCTCTTTGCTGCCGATGGTGACGATGGCCTCGCTCTCCGGGTCCAGAAAGACATCGAACTTTCGCCGGTACCAATCACATATGGCGTGGCGCAGCTTCGTGATACCGCGGCTGGCGGAGTAGCGATGGTTGGGTGGTTTGCGCGCCGCCTCCACCAGCTTTTCCACTATATGGTCGGGGGTGGGCATATCCGGGTTGCCCATGCCAAAGTCTATAATATCCTCGCCAGCCCTGCGGGCTATGGCGCGCAGGTTGGTCACCTCCGCTAGCACGTAAGGTGGCAGACGTTCTATCCTGGCGAACTTTCTTTTCGGTTTTTCTTCGTTCATCTTGTTGATCTTTAATTTGCGTTACAAACCCCTAATCTTAAATGGTTTTCACCGGTGATGCAATCAGAGCCCACAGGAGGGAGAAGATTGCGCCGGAAGGGGATGTAAGGTAAACTATACGATTCTGGTTGCAAGATAGCGCCATGAATTATTTACCACGACAACAGCCGCCTGCAGGAGGGCCTGGAGCAATGGAAAACGACCCGAAGAATGAGACAGAGAACCTGGCCGGGGAGGCGGGCGCCCAAGTTGAGCAAGCCCAGGAGAAGGAAGTCCCGTTCTACTACAGGATCGACCTGAAAAAGGATAATAAACCATCCAAGCCCACGCCAGAGCCGACCACCTCGGCCAGGCTCGACTCCTTTTTGACAAAAATAATTATTATCTACGGCCTTCTCTTCCTTGTGATAAATTCCATCGCCGTGCTCACCCTGATGAAGCTGAAATATAGTGATCTGGTGAATGAGTCGGCGCTTTTCCATTACGCGCTGCGGCATTCGCTGGTTGCGGTCGCCATTTTTATGGCCATATCATTTCTTTTGCTGATGCGGGGGAGCGCCGGCTCCTGGAAGCATTTTTTGCTCTCCAGCGCCCTGGCCGCGCCGCTTCTCATTTACACCGGATATTACTTGGTGATCGTTCTCAACGGCACCCAGGACGAAAGCTCCCCCATAGAGCATATCGCCGTGGTGTCGGACAAGTTCCTGGCCGCAGGCAATAACGAATCCACTCCCGATTATTCCATGGTCGTCAAGCCATGGACTCCCGGCGGAAAGCACTTCACGGTGAGAATACATCAGGGGCTATACAAACAGCTGGAGCCTGGTGTCTCCCAGGTTATCGTCTACACCAGACAGGGGTGGCTCGGCTTTGAGTGGGTGGAATACTACGACTCCGTCCAGGAGTAAAACGCGGCCATGGAGCCGTTGGAGTTGGCCGAAAGATACGTGGATAAAATATTCGGCTCAAAGGATCTGGACGGGCTAGAAGCCATCCTGGATCCCGGCGTGAGATATTCCGGCCCGATGTTCGCTTTCGCTTCAGCGGCGGATTATATCAGCTCGTTGAAAGAGTCGCCGCCGGATGGATTCTGATACAGGCATATCGCCTCATTCCAGGATGATGACAGCGCCTGCGTTGGCTATCAATTCACCAAACCTGGAATATCCACCCCCATGGCCCAGCTGTTCCGGAAGACGAAGGGGAAGATAGCCAAGATATTGCTGGAGTTCGACACGGGGCTATTTTCCGGACAGGGCTAGACGCGGCGCCATGTCTTAAGGCTTTGCGCCACCATTGTCATACGCTGTATAATGCCGTTTCATACACCGGAGGCATCCTTGACCCCGGTGGTGGCGGTAACAAAGGTTTGCGCCTGAAAAGGCGGGCCGCATTGCTGAGGGAGCGCCCATGAGTGCAATAATATTCTACATGGTGGTCATAGCAGGTTTGCTGCTGCTGGCCGTATTCGCCCAAAGAGTGGCGCCAATAGTCATGACTTCCGGCCTGTTACGCGACAAGTCACTGGCCGGTTACATTCCACATCTCATTCGGGGCGGGGCAGTGGCCGCGCTGGTGATGGCGCTTTTAAGCACATCGTTCGTAATTATCGATTCCAACAAGACTGGCCATCTGAAAAAGGTGTTTATGGGAAGCAGCCTGGCGCCAGGCAGGATCATAGCCGCCAATGGAGAGATGGGCCCCCAAGCCCGCATCCTTCCGCCCGGGTTGCACATTATCCTGTTGCTCAAGGTTCTCTATGAGGTGGAGCAGCGTCCAATTATCGAAGTGCCGGAGGGAGGCTACGGCTTCATAGTGGCAAAGGATGGCAGGCCCCTGGGAGAAAACCAGCTTTTGGCCTCCGCATGGCCAGACGACAAGATAGAGGATATGCTGGATCCGGAAACGTTCATCAACGGCAAGGAGGGGATTCCCCCCGGCCAGAAAGGCCCCCAGGCCACAGTGCTAAAGCCGGGCAATTACCGGATCAACCACTATCTGTTCGAGGTGAGGACCAAGGGAGAGCAGTTTAGAGCCACCAACGTGCCAGCGGGTTTTGTAGGGGTGATCAAGTCCAACATCGCCATAAGACCTCAAAGTGAATGCCAGCCTATCGTCATGGCCGATAGATCCCTGACGGTGCCGCTGGTTCCCAAGGGATGCCGGGGCGTGTGGAACGAGGTCTTCCTGCCGGGGCGTTACTACCTGAACCAGAAGGCCTATGAGATACATCTGGTGGACACCCGCGTGCAACGATGGGAATACGCCGGCGGATACACCCGGCGATTTATAGATCTGAAGGTGCGACAGGACGGCTCTATCGAGCAGACCGAGCGGAAGGAAGTGATACCTGTCCCGGAGTTCGCCGCCGCCGACGCGGTGATATTGCGGGTGGAAGGGTGGGAAGTGCCCCAGGAGATCCGCATCCTGGCCCAGGTCAAACCAGAGGACGCGCCATTTGTGGTGGCCTCGGTGGGGGGGCTGAAGGAAGTTGAACAGAAGATCATCACCCCAAAGGTGCGCAGCATCGTGCGAAACGTGACCGGCTCCAATGTGGAGAGCCACCCGGGGAATACAGAAAAAGGGGATGTCCGGCAAGTGCTGGACCTGCAGGACAGGCGCCAGCAACTGGAGGACGCCGTGCTGGTGGCCATCCAGGTGGAAGCGGAAAAAACAGGCGTCACCGTCACGGAGATACGCTTCGGCGATCCGGTGATCCCACCGGAGCTTCTGGTGGCGCGCCGCCGAGAGCAGCTGGCCACCCAGATGGAGCAGACCTATACCCAGGAGCGAGTGGCCCAGGAGAAAAGGATCCAGTCGGAGAAATCTAAGGCGGAGGCGGATCAGCAAGGCACCTTGATGAAAGCGGAGATCACCCGCAAGGCGGCCCAGTTCCAGAAGGAAGCGTTAAAATTAATGGGCGAGGGTGAGCAGGCCAGGCTTCGGGCCATCGCCGATGGACAGAAGGCCCAGGCGGAGGTGCTGGGTCCGGAGCGGACCATGCAGCTTGCCATCGTAAAAGAAATTCTGACGGCGGCCAAGGAGAATCCCAACATAGTGAAAGTCCCCCGCATTCTGGTGCATGGTAGTGATGGGGGTGGGAGCCTGGAAGGCGCCTTCGCCATTTTGGGAGATAGCAATATCACCAGAATGCCCGGAGTGGCCGCAAAGCCAGCCAAGATCAGTGGAAACGAGAAGGGAACCCGCTGAAGAATAGTGAAATGAAGGACCTATGTCCGGGGCGCAAATGGCCCCGGATTCTCTTATACCGACCGGTCGCTGTTTTTGCATGATTGCATGGCGAGGAAATTCCTGGTTTGCACCCATATCCTCTGGTTTCATCAATCCCTGATCGACCATCCGCCGCGTTTTTAAAGAACAATTTGCTTTTACGCCGAGGCGGTGTAGAATAGCCATGTTTTCCGGGCCTGAAGGAGGATAAGGGAGCTGTTTTACTTCACTTGTCTTTCTTAAATCTGCGCAGGAATCAGTGACTAAAGGAATGGGCGGATAGCTCAGCTGGGAGAGCGCCAGCCTTACAAGCTGGATGTCGGGGGTTCGATCCCCTCTCCGCCTACCATTTTATCAATGGGTTAGCTCCTGTAAATCCTCACAAAAAGCGCGGGAGAATGCGCATTTCAAGGATGAGACGGGCTAATGGTTACGTCTTGACGAGAGTTGGCACAAGGGTGGCGGGGAGCGTTTGATACCCATCCCATCAGTTTACCAGCGCAACTTGCTTGAGCAAGCCAAGGAATTGGCAAAAGACACCCCAATGAAATCTCTGATTCCTGCATATGGCCCAGATCCCGATGGAAAGCGTCGTGATTACAAAAACCACCTGAAGACGTACAAAGCCGAGACCAAACCAGCCGGGTGCAGCCACACTCATGGTTTAAGACATGGAGCCATACAAAGAATGTACGAGGAAGGAACTTATCGCCGTACAGCCGAACGCCATGGTCAGCCAGGATGGAAATGCGGCGTGGCCGGCGGATTTTTTTCAAATGACTTGGAGTCTTGGCAGCATGACATTGACCGGGAGGTTCGCAGAGACCTTATGGGCCATATCGGGATGTATGACGTGATTGCGATCTATTTGGGGAGATGATGAATGAATTTGGGACCGAGCTGACCGGCCAGGGGAAAACCCATCGGCTTTGAATTTTTGTTTCCCTACGGGCTGGAAGATTTATAGTTTAGGATCTTCTCCTTATCGAGTGGGTAAAAAGTTGGGCATGAATAGGCTTAGATCTTTGATTTACAGGCATATTCCGCCTTGTTCCATCCTTGAAATCTATCATGATTACGCCATGGCAAGACTCAAACGGCTGGTGGACGAATACTCTTTCCCCGGATTTGTTCCACAAGCCAGGGTAAAGGGGAAGGTCGGCGACCCCGCGGTGCGGATCATAGTTTTGAAACGGCGCTCAAAAAAAGAACGGCGTGCGGCTGTTGCAGCGCAGTTCACCACGGCCTCTATGACCGCAAGACTCGGCTTGTGCGCGACCTTTCATATGGCGACCGCCGGGTGTGTCTGGAGGTGGAGTTGCGGCGGGTGTCCTGCCGCAAATGCGGGAAGGTGAAACAAGAGAAAATCAGTCATAATGAGGCGTATTTCTCAAAGCTGTCCAGTTTTTAGGGGGAAGGTCAATACCCTGCTGACACCTGCTGGCGATGAAACAGCCTCCGGCCTCCACGCAGTCTGAGGGTGCGTCCTGGGTTGATGAGCTGACAAAGCTGAGGGAAGAAATCCGGATTCCTCATTATTCAGCAAAAACACTGACGAGTTATTAGTTGTTTTTTTATCGACACGTTCTTGGCAGGGAACTCGGTAATGTTGATGGAGTGGTGCGGGCCGGAGCGATCAATCGTTCGGAGGGCGCCTTCTCTGTGAGTCCGGATTGCAGGGGCTTCGTTACCGGAGTCGGCGCGGCGCCGCATATCTTTACCGTGTTATCAGACCCTGGATGGTCTTGCATATATCCTTCTCCAGCGCGTCCGCCCTTTCGTTCCGGTCCGGTCGCTCCCTTGGAAGCCGATATTATGCCAGGTCTCCTATATTGTGCAAATTCCAAGGTTGCAGTTGGGAAGTAAACCCCCGCATTTTAATCCGCAAATACCGCAGTTATTCGGATCGGAAAGAACGCTTTTGCATGTTCCGCCGCAATCGACCTGCCCCAGCGGGCAGAGGCATAAACCGGCCGCGCAGCCCTTCCCGCCCGAGCAGACGTTGCCGCAGGCGCCACAGTTATTAGAGTTGGAAAGCACGTCCGTGCATGTTCCACCGCAGTCGATCTGCCCCAGCGGGCAGACGCATAAGCCAGCCGCGCAGCCCTTCCCGCCCGAGCAGACGTTGCCGCAGGCGCCGCAGTTATTGGAATCTGTGAGCAGGCTCTTGCACACCCCGTTGCAACTGATCTGCCCTATCGGGCAGCTGAAGCACACTCCATTGAAACAGCCCGTGGCTCCGAAAGGGCATACATTACCGCAGGCGCCGCAGTTGAAAAAATCTATGTCCGTGTCAGCGCAAAAACCACCGCAATCGGTCTTCCCGGCAGTGCAGCCGCATACACCGTTTTGGCAACCAGGCGACCCAAAAGGGCACTGATTGAGGCACGCCCCGCAGTTGTTAAAATCGATCGCCAAGTCCACACATAATCCATTGCAGTTTGTCGTTCCCGCAGGGCAGGTCCCAGTGCACACGCCATTCCAGCAAAACGAAAAACCAGGGCATGCATTGCCACATGCGCCGCAGTTGCTATCATCTGAATCAAGATTTGTGCACATTGTCCCACAGTCTACTTTCGGCGCCGAGCAAGGTGAGCAGACGCCGTTAACGCAACCATCCGTTCCGGACTGGCAAGAGTTGCCGCATGCCCCGCAGTTATCGGCAGTATCCAGGGACACACAACTACCGCCGCATTGTGTCGTACCTGCCGGACAGCTCCAGGCGCATGCGCCATTGGCGCAAAATGAAAGGCCGGCGCAGATATTGCCGCATCCGCCACAGTTATCAGGGTCATATGACAGGTTTGTGCATTTTCCGCCGCAATTCGTGGCTCCGGGCCAACAGCAGATGCCCGATGTGCAAACTGATCCAAAGGGGCACTTGATGCCACACAGGCCACAGTTACGCTCGTCGGTCTGCTTGTCGACGCAGACATTGTTGCAAAGGTCCCCAGTGGCCCCGGCGCACCCGCACACTCCACCCGAGCAGGTCATGCCACCGGAGCATACCGTGCCGCAGGCGCCGCAATTGTTAGCATCGGTCTGCGTGTCAGTGCATATTCCGCCACATCTATCAGGAGTGGCAGCGGGGCAGGTAGCGACACAGAGGCCAAGCCAGCAGCCTGCTCCGGCGGGGCATACCGTGCCACACGCGCCGCAATTGTTGGTGTCGATCTGGGTGTCAGTGCAGGCGCCACCGCAAAGGTTCGGAGTGGCTCCCGCCGGATCGCAGACGCACCCACCGCCAGAGCATATCTGGCCTGCAAGACAGACG
>Ga0224496_10002441_pt1 | contig 11053 bp, 12 predicted proteins | sample SF_Jul11_sed_USG_2_FD_168127 | JGI IMG/M metagenome (GOLD analysis project Ga0224496, IMG submission 168127) | Sediment microbial communities from San Francisco Bay, California, United States - SF_Jul11_sed_USGS_8_1 | ecosystem: Environmental > Aquatic > Marine > Sediment | place: USA... | reverse complement strand
AAATTTTGGCAAATGATAGCCCGGACTGACATGTAACCCTGAATGGTCATGCACGGGTGCTGGGTTATTTGTATGAGTCTCGATCTGATCTTTTTGATCGAGACTCATACGTATCACAAAAAAACATAATTTTTCAGTGCATCGCCGTAACTATTTAATGTGAATTTGCACGTGACAAAGAATTTTTTTTAACACCGAAATGGCGGATTTATAGAGGCAAGCTTTATTGTTATAAAAAACAAGCTCTGTTAATCGAAAAAGCCTGGGTCTGTCCCTCATTTTTCTAATTGTTTCCCCTTTATATTCAGGCAAAACACGATTCAACCATATTTCACTTTGTCGAAAAGTTGCTGAATTTGGAGCCCTATTTTTTCACTCAATGATTTCTTAATCACATATTTAATTTCATAAATATCGGCATCTTTGCTACTTTCCAGCAAATAGTCATCGCTGGTCTTCAGTTCATCAACCAGCTTCTTTTCCAAGGCACGTGTTCCGGGCCAACTTTCACCGGTAGAGATCTTGACGATGTCAACATCAGGCCGGTGCTGAACAATAAAATCTTTAAACAATACGTGAATATCCTCTATTTCTTCACGAAATTTAGCCTTTGCTTCATCGGTATTTTCACCGAACATAGTCACGGTTCTTTTAAATTCACCCGCCGTAAACTGATCGTACTCAATGTCATGCTTCTTCAATACTTTGTGAAAATTAGGTACTTGTGCAATTACGCCAATAGAACCTATGATAGAAAACGGCGCTGCCATAATACGACTGCCGACGCATGCCATCATATAACCACCACTGGCAGCCACCTTATCGACTGAAACCGTGAGCGGAATGTTTTTTTCCCGAATACGCATAAGTTGGGATGCACCCAGTCCATACCCATGAACCACGCCACCACCACTCTCCAGCCGCACAAACACTTCATCATTTCCGGTGGCCACCGTCAAAATAGCAGTAATTTCCTCTCTCAGTGAAGATACGGCGGAAGCACGGATATCACCGTTGAAATTCAAAACATAGATGCGCTTTTTATAAGCACCATCCTGGATACCTTTAACAATTTTTTTTAGCTTTTCCTTTTCATCTTTGAGATATTTTCTCAATCCCTCTTTATGCAACATGCTGACGTTCATCGCCATCGCCATGTCATCATATTTTTTATTTAATTTTTTGATTTCAATAGATTCTTTTTTGCCCGCCTGATTTCTACTAGCCAGAAACGCAAAAAACATCATAACCGCTAAAACAGCAACGACAATTGTTACTGTTTTAGCCAAAAACAATCCGTAATTAAAAAAAAATTCTGTCACTGTTTGAACACCACCCTATACATAAAAAAGTACTTTATTTCGCCATCCGCTGAAAGTCAAAAACTAATATACTATTGAAGAGCCAATTTCTTCTACTCATTCAAGGCTAACCGGGATATGGTCGGGAGATCCATTCCATTACCTCAACTTGCAAACTAAAATCGTCGTGCAGAACTACCCTAACACAACTACGGCTTTGCATGAACATCTAGTTTTGCAAATACTCCATAGTATCCATAATAATTGCGGGACGAAAGGTACAGGTGGTACAGGTGGTACAGGTGGTACAGGTCTAGAATTCTTCATCGGGTGTGTTCATGAGGTAACTTTACCTTAGCCCATTTCTTTCTCACAGGGCAAAGATTGGGCTTTTGCCAACCAACTAACCCACCATGCAAACAATAGTAATTTCTTACTTAACTAAAAACATCCCTGCAAAGCAAAGAAAAAATCAGGCATACTGTTAAAAATTGGCTGGCCCTTACATAAAATACAAGTATGAATCCTACTGAAAACTCTTTTAAAAAAACTACACATATGCAATGGACACATGTACTCCTGATTATTTTGCTTACCATCGTGGTTACTATCGCTGGCACCTACTGGGTACTCAAAACCTATATTTTCGCCACTGAATTTACACCAGTTTCACTCAGCGCAAAAGAAGAAAAAACACTCCAGACCAAACTCAATACGCTCGGGTATGAATCCGAAGTTTCATCGTCTCCTGCTCATAAAAATAATTCGCGCAAAATGCAAAGCGATGAAATCGATGAAAGCGGCTTCCTGAAACCAGAGGCCTACTCCGAAGAAAATGCACCACGTGAGATCAGTTTTACAGAACGGGAACTGAATGCGTTACTGGCTAAAAATACCGATCTCGCCCGGAAGTTGGCCATTGACCTGGCCGAAGGACTCATCAGTGCAAAGTTGCTGATTCCATTGGAAGAGGACTTTCCGATGCTTGGCGGCAAAACACTCCGTTTCAATGCCGGTATCGGGATGGCCTATCAGAATGATAAACCTGTCATTGTTCTCAAAGGAATCAGCATCATGGGTATTCCCATGCCTAATGCCTGGCTGGGCGGACTGAAAAATATCGATCTGGTCAGCGAATTTGGTGTCGACCCGGGACTCTGGAAATCCTTTTCAGAAGGTGTTAGAGACATTCAAGTGTCAGACGACCAGATCAATATCAAGCTCAAAGAATGAGCTGTCATTGCCTACGGCTATTCAAATTCTGATCAATTCACACTTAGAATTCTGGAGGCAACAGTTAACTAAACTTGTGTCATGATAAGAATAGTGAGTATTAAAGTTCCAGATTATCTACATCAGTTTAGCTATAATTCAAAGCTTTGGATTCTTTAGAAACATCAGTTGTGTGGCAAGGGATACCCAAAGTATTATAATTATATGCACTCTATGTTCTATAACGATTATTGTTCGTATTTTTTATAAGCTAGAACATCCCAAGTCAGTTTAAAAAGAAATGGAAACATGATGAAAAAAACATAACAACAGTGTCACGAAATTCACAGCCACCTCTATATACTTAAAAGCCCGCTGTCTAAACCGTTGGTTACCATTTTCTTGGCATAGAAATGCTACGTAATAACAATTTGTTGCACTGTAACTATTCAGTTTATCTCTATAATCTCCCATTTCGGTGTTATAAAAAAAACATTGTCACGTGTAAACTCACATTTTACGCCTTGTACTAACGAATTATAGATGCAATCATGAACCGTTACTGCGACAAACTGAATAGTTACGTTGCGCAACGCTATTGAAAGGGTGATTTAGTAACAAAGAAAGTACCTTGGAGGGTCGTATTATGGGCAATGAAATACCTTCTAGCCATTTCAGCACCGAAGATCAGGAGATTTTCAGCAATCGTCTTCGCGAAGAAACACATATAGTTGGCGATTGGCTGGAACAAAATCGCTTCTCATGCAAACACAAAATGTTTGGCTATGAACTTGAAGCATGGTTAATTGACCAAAATTTCCGGCCTGCACCAATTAATGAATGTTTCTTGCAATCACTAAATGATCCACTGGTTGTTCCAGAGCTGGCAAGTTTTAACATCGAATTGAACAGCCCACCCCAACACCTAACCGGTAGTGTCTTCAATGACATGGAACAAAGCCTAACGCAAATATGGAAGCAATGTCGTCACCAGGCGCGCTTATTAGATGCAGATATGCTAATGATCGGTATTTTACCCACGGTTATGGAAAATGATTTATGTTTGAAGCAAATGTCCAATTCTCCACGCTACCGTGCGCTTAATGAACAAATTTTCCGATTACGCCATGGCCAACCTTTGCGAATCAGTATTGAGGGAAAGGAGCATTTGTCTACTTCGCATAACGATGTTATGTTGGAAGCGGCAACAACTTCACTTCAGCTTCACCTGCAAATCCCACCTGACCAGGCCGCACGCTATTACAACGCAGCCATTATATTATCGGGACCAATGGTTGCTGCGACCAGCAACTCACCCTATTTATTTGGCAAACATCTCTGGGAAGAAACAAGGATTCCATTATTCGAGCAATCCGTATCGATCGGCAGCCACAAAAACTCCAAAACAGGTAATTTTAAACGCGTTTCATTGGGTACAGGATTTGCTACAACATCCTTGTTAGAGTGTTTTCTGGAGAATCGCGATCATTTTCCAGTTGTCCTTCCAGTTAAATATGACGAGCCGCCAGAGAACCTCGCACATCTACGGCTTCATAACGGCACTATCTGGCGCTGGAACCGGCCCCTTATCGGATTTGATTCTGAAGGCCAACCTCATTTGCGGATTGAGCATCGGGCTATCCCTGCGGGACCCAGTATTATTGATACTGTTGCCAATGCGGCATTTTTTACAGGCATGATGGCCAATTTGGTTGACAGTACCACACCTCCCGAACAAAATCTCTCCTTCGCCCAAACACAGAAAAACTTCTATGAAGCAGCGCAATTCGGATTGAAAGCTGAATTTCACTGGTTGGCGGGTCAGCGCATAAGCGCGCGCGAGCATCTACTCCAGTGCTTGCTCCCATTAGCACGCTCAGGCCTTGAAAGCCTGGAGATCAATCAAGCGGACATCCGGCTTTATCTCGATATTATCGAACAACGCATTAAGTCCGGTCAAACCGGCGCAAACTGGCAACAACGATTTGCAGCTGCTCATGATCATGACATGCATACCCTGACCGCAGCATATGCTGCACAACAACAACGTGGCAACCCAGTACACGAGTGGACAATCTAAACAACTAAAACACCCCGGTTTTTCCCGCCAGGTGTTTAATACATTATTTTATGCTAACGATACGACACGAGATTCCCGACGGCCTGCTTGATCTGGAAGCCAATGAGTTATATAAAATATTGGACGGCCCCACTTTATTTCACCTGCAGGGCCAGCGCACACCACCACTTTTCATTTCAGTCTTGCTTCACGGTAATGAGCCAGTTGGGTGGAATGCTGTCCGCAATCTTTTGCGTCAACTCCAGCATCAGGAATTACCACGCGCGCTGTCTTTATTCATTGGCAACATAAGCGCTGCCCGCCATCGTATGCGGCATCTCGATAACCAACCAGACTATAATCGAATTTGGAACCCAGGCAATACATCAGAACATGCCATGGCAAAACAAGTTTTTGACGAAATATCAAAAAGAGGGCTATTTGCCAGTATTGATATCCACAATAATTCCGGTCTAAATCCGCACTATGCCTGCATAAACAAACTGCAACCTACTTTTTTACATTTGGCCACGCTGTTTGATCGAACCGTTATCTACTTTAGGCGTCCCCAAGGGGTACAATCTCTGGCCTTTGCTGAACTCGGGCCTGCTGTAACACTAGAGTGCGGCAAACCGGATAACCCACAAGGAATTGCGCATGCTACGGAGTATTTGACAGCCTGCATGCATTTAGCAGCTATTCCATCACGCCCAATTTTCAAACACGATATTGAACTATTTCATACCGTGGCCGTCGTCCGGCTTGCCCCAAACGTAAAAGTCGGCTTTCACGAAGATGGACTTGATTTACGACTTGTGGAAGACATCGATCATATGAATTTCCGCGAACTGCCTATCAACACGCTGCTTGGTTGGCAGCAATCAGATAGCGACATTTTACTCCGCACCTCGGATGAACAAGATCGTGAAGTAGCTACACAGTACTTCTATCTTGACGGTAATGCACTCAGAATCCGTCAACCTGTTATGCCATCCATGCTGACACGAGACACACAAATTATTCACCAGGACTGTCTATGCTACCTGATGGAGCGTATGACGCTACCCAACCATGTTATATGAGCGACATTAACAACATGTAGTTACTAATTTTTTTTCTCAACCAACACTAAAAAACGCTCCTTATCTGCATCATATTTGGCTTTAATATTTTCTATACGCTGTTGATTATCCATCAACTCTTTGCGTAAGTTTGCCACTTCTCTTTGTGTGGGAATAATATCTTGCTGGATGGAAGTAAGGTTTGGGCTGCTTAATTTTTCAGCCTCATTGGCCTGTTTTTGCAAATTATCAAGCCGGGTTTGCGCAATCTCAAGACGTTTCTTTGTGCCAATGATAGCTAATTCTACCGGATGGATGTTACGTTCACGAGCCAGATCAATTTCCTCGGCGCTGGTATAGATATTGAGCAGGACGGAATCTTCTTTTTTTTCACGCGCCAGTCGCTGCGCTTCAGCAAGGTACGCGGTCTTATCTTCTTCAGTTGATTGTGACACCGCTTCTTCAACACGATTGATAACGACGCCTTGTTTATTCATTTCAATGGTTGCCTTGCCTTGACATTCATCCGGCAGAATACTGTCGTAATAATGAAATTTACCATGATTGTCCACACATTTTTTGAGTGAAGCAGATGCTGGCTGAACAAACACAAATATAATCAAAATCAAAATTAAACCGCGCATGGTTTTTCTCCTGTCATAACTTGAGTTTAATAACTGCAGTTGCAAAACGTTCCCGCTCGCGGCCTTTTTATGTAAGGCATGGGCCGGCGTGATGACTTGCTACTTTAGCGAATAAAACGCTGCCAAAGAGAACATCCATCATGCTAAATACCGCTTAGAAGATAAATGATGCAACTGTGAAATATGCGCCCATCATTTTCTAGTTAGCTGTCTTTTGTAGCGGTTAATTGCAATTTTTTAGCTGAATCAGCCAACGCCATATTTCGCACGATAACGCTCAACTGCTTGCAGATTGTTTATCAGATCACTTCTATTTTGAAGATGACTGGTCAGATCGTTTAGATCAACAATACTGATAACGGGTATCTGGTGGGTTTTCTTAACCTCTTGTACCGCAGAAAATTGTCCGCTTCCCCGTTCCATGCGATCAAGTGCGATAACGACTCCGCCAGGCGTCGCACCTGACGATTGAATAAGATCAACCGATTCTCGCACTGACGTCCCAGCTGAGATAACATCATCCACAATCAATACACGCCCTGTAAGGGGCGCGCCGACGAGAGAGCCACCTTCACCATGATCTTTTACTTCTTTACGATTAAAACAGAAAGGATAGTTATATCCATACTCAGCTAAAGCAATTGCGACCGAGCTGACCAACGGAATACCCTTATAGGCTGGTCCAAATAACATATCAAACGGAAGCTGAGCGGCAAGAATTGCTTTCGCGTAAAATTGACCAAGCTGACGCAAAGTATCTCCATCATTAAATAAGCCAGCATTAAAAAAATAAGGGGAATTACGCCCTGCTTTGGTCTTAAAATCACCAAAACACAGCACATGATGGTTAATTGCGAATGCTATAAATGCTTGACGGTAATCGGACATAACCTTGATCAACTCAATAAAAATAATATTATGCAAATTATAACGCTTAACCTGAATGGCGTCCGCGCCGCCGCAAGAAAGGGATTTTTCCAGTGGTTACCAACACAACAGGCAGATATTATTTGCGTCCAGGAATTAAAAGCTCAATTAACCGATCTTACGGATGAAATACTTGCACCCTGTGGTTATCACGGCTATTTCCACTGCGCTGAGAAAAAGGGATACAGCGGTGTAGGCATCTATAGCCAATTTAAACCTGATAGCATTACCGAAGGGATCGGTGTTACCGAAATTGATCAGGAAGGACGCTATTTATGCGCCGATTTTGGTGGTTTAAGTGTAATTTCACTCTACCTGCCATCTGGGTCCAGTGGCGATCATCGGCAGGCATCTAAATTCTTTTTTCTGGAAAAATTTTTCCCGTTACTGGAAGCACTAGCAAAAGACAAACGAGACATCATTTTATGCGGTGATTGGAATATCGCACATAAGGAAATCGACCTAAAAAACTGGCGTGCCAATCAAAAAAATTCCGGCTTTTTACCCGAAGAACGCGCCTGGCTAAGCAATGTATTAGACAAAATTGGCTTTATTGACGTATTTCGGCAACTCAATCCGGAACCCGGCCAATATACTTGGTGGTCAAATCGGGGACAAGCCTGGGCAAATAATGTTGGTTGGCGTATTGACTACCAGATTGCCACACCAAATATTGCCGGTAAGGCAACAAATGCTTCAATTTACAAAACCGAACGGTTTTCAGATCATTCTCCACTTATTATCGACTACGACTACGGACTATGATGATCCAAACCGCAGTTAACCGCTAAAAATGAGGACTATTCGAATGAATTATGGGCTTATATGCTTAGTCACATTACCCACCTTTTGGGGAAATAGTGCTATGGCGTTTATAGCACGCCGCCTTTTGTCCCTACCGGCGTTGCAATTCGTTACAATAACTCACTGTTATGCTTCATTGCGCCTCTCCAAAGACAAAAAGCGCTACACAGTAAGCACCACCCAGCTGCGATTTCTAGGACTATGAACGCCTTATCCAGTTGGTTATCTGCGCTGCGTATCTATGCCCACCCTCGCGTTCTGGGCATGCTATCACTGGGCTTTTCTGCTGGGCTGCCTTTATTGTTAGTTTTAGGCACACTGTCCTTCTGGTTGCGCGAAGCGGGAATAGACCGCACCACCATTGGCCATCTTAGCTGGGTTGGCCTGGCCTATGGATTTAAATGGCTATGGTCACCGCTCGTTGATCGTTTGCCATTACCCATTTTAACCCATTTACTGGGTCGGCGAAGAGCATGGCTATTATTGTCACAATTAGTTATCGTTATTGCGCTAGTCGGCATGGCCAACAACGATCCGCTCGTTAACCTGACCTATACTGTTTTTTTTGCGCTGGCTGTTGCTTTTGCATCCGCAACACAGGATATCGCACTGGACGCCTATCGTATTGAAGCCGTCTCGATAGAACTTCAGGGTGCAATGGCGGCTACTTATCAGGCTGGTTATCGTATAGCGATGATTCTTGCATCTGCTGGAGCCCTGTGGATAGCTGCCGCGGTAGATCCCTCTGAAACTACTTACGAGTATGCACCATGGCGTTTTGCTTATCTTGTCATGGCAGCCTGCATGGGGGTAGGTATTATCACAACGCTGATTATCCGTGAACCGGAAGTTGCCATTAACAAACTTATTTCAGAGAATGAAAAATATGCACAACAATCGATTGCAAAGTGGCAACTTAACGCAAGGCTTGCCACGACGCTGGCCTGGTTATACGGTGCTGTCGTGGCCCCGTTCCGGGACTTCATTGTTCGCCATGGCAGACACGCACTATTGATTCTGGCGCTTATTGCCATTTACCGTATTTCAGACGTCGTTATGGGCGTCATGAGCAATCCCTTTTATGTCGACATGGGCTATACAAAAGATGAAGTTGCCACCGTCTCGAAGGTTTATGGCGTCATCATGACTATTTTAGGCGCGGCCATTGGAGGTGTACTCACGGCAAAAATTGGTATTATGCGAACCTTGTTTCTGGGGGCAATTCTATCTGCAGCCACAAATCTACTGTTTGTCTGGCTTGCTGGACGCGGGCATGACGTCACCGGATTAGTGTTTACCATTTCCGCTGACAACTTGTCAGCGGGGATTGCTTCCTGCGCGTTTATTGCCTACCTTTCCGGCCTGACCAATACAGCCTATTCGGCGACGCAATACGCGTTATTTAGCTCTGTAATGCTGTTGCTACCAAAATTTATCGCTGGATTTAGCGGGCAATTTGTTGACGCCTATGGTTATGAAAATTTCTTTATAGCTACTGCGTTGCTAGGTATACCCGTGTTAGTATTGGTTTGGTTGGCGGGACAGGCAAAATTTGAAAGGGTAGAAATACCACAAACAGATTCTAAGCAGCGTTTATAAATAATATCCTACTTCATTGTATTATATGATGGTTTGTAAGCATTTCTAAAAAAACATATCAAATTAATTGGCCAAAATTTAGCGCTACTTTTATATCTATTCAAATAATATTGAGAAAGTACTATCTATAAGATAAGAGAAGTTGAAATTACAAAGGAGCCTGTTGCGCTTTTTAAAATCCTAAAGTTCGAAGGCTTCGTTATGAGTGGCGGTGAAGCGAAATCGGTAATCGCTAAAGGATGGGTTTTTGTAAATGGCACGGTAGAAACCAGAAAACGCAAACAGATTGTTTCAGGTGACATAATAGCGTTTGGGAAGGCGAAAATTCGCATACAACTCAAATAAGTGAATAAAGGAAACTAAGAGAAATGGCGAAAGGTAAGAAATACAATTACCAAGTTTCACATAATAATGCTTCCTGGACCACAAAAATTATAAGGCAAGTAACATCGACCAAAACTATTGTTTCAAAGTATCAAGACGGGTTTTCCACGGAGTCAGACGCTCATGCGTGGGGGCAAAGTGAGATAAAGATATTTTTACAAAAACTTAAAGAGCGAAATATGCGTCACTCGCGGCAACGCACACAAGAAAACTAAACAAAAGAATTACTTCTATCACAAGAAATCGTCAATAGGTCGCATCAAGCTATGTAATAACAAATACCTATGCTGCATCACCCACTTACATTCCGAATCCAACTGAAGAGGATTAAAAATGGCCAAAACCAACTATGAGTATGCTAAACGTCAGAGAGATATTGCTAAGAAACAGAAAAAAGAAGCGAAAAGGAAGCTAAAAATTGAGGAAAAACAACAACTAAACCAGAATGAGAATCCTCCCCAGACACCCGTAGATGAGAAAATCGTGACCTAACCATGACGTCAATTTTTTTAAATTTTGGGAGCGTAAAGCAATGCCCAACATTGTTCAACAAATCATCATTCTAGATGCTACTTCTTTCCACCTAGTCGTGTAATGGTATCTTTACGTGCCTTATTAAACATGAATATAATTATCTAAAATGCTTCAACCACTCAAATTCCCAGATTTTTTTGTCGTAGGGGCGCCGCGCTGCGGGACAACTTCGTTGTGCCGGTATCTCGCACGTAACCCGCAGATCTGCTTCTCAAGACCGAAAGAGCCCTTCTACTTTTCACGACAGGATCACACACCGTCTGCAACAGAACTGAAACGGGATTATCTGGACACCTATTTCAGCCATTATGAAGACTCGCACCGGGCTGTTGGAGAAGGGTCAGTATCATATCTTTACTCGCCAGGAGTCATTGAGCGGATAAACCAGCTCAATCCGAACGCACGTTTCATTGTACTGGTTCGCAATCCGCTCTCGATGTTGCCTTCCTACCACCTACGGATGCAATTTCTATTGCAGGAAGACGAGCCAGATTTCGACACTGCATGGAAACTCGAAGCCTCAAGATT
>Ga0224496_10002440_pt1 | contig 11055 bp, 9 predicted proteins | sample SF_Jul11_sed_USG_2_FD_168127 | JGI IMG/M metagenome (GOLD analysis project Ga0224496, IMG submission 168127) | Sediment microbial communities from San Francisco Bay, California, United States - SF_Jul11_sed_USGS_8_1 | ecosystem: Environmental > Aquatic > Marine > Sediment | place: USA... | reverse complement strand
CCCGGAGAAGCTCCGCCGGGCTATTTCCCCTGGTTCCAAATTCCCAACCGCGCCACACGACACGAAACGATTATCTTTGGCCATTGGTCGGCGCTGGGCGTAGTCACAGAAAAACATATTGTCGCCTTAGATGGCGGATGCGTGTGGGGACGAGAATTAGTCACCATGCGACTCGAAGATCGCCAGCTCTTTCGCGTGCCCTGTTCCAAATAAAGCCTTTTTCCTTTTCACACCCATTCCCTCAATAGAACACCTGCGCACATCACTGGCCCAGAAATCCGATCCATCGTTCTGTTCAAACCTCCTTTTCAAACACCTCCTTCAAATATGTATCTAAATAGATAACACGTTGTATCTGTATAGATAACATTTCCAAACGCCTTCTTTCTTTTTGTCCCAGCGGCCTCAGGAAAACAATCCGTAAAAACCTGATAATCCTGCCATTTTTTAAGGATTCCCTTTAAGACTATCGAGCGGCATTAGTCTTGCTGACATGACTTGTTTATTCAGGAGATACGGCAATGTTTCTAAGTTTGTCCACGCCACTGAGAAAGAATGAGAAAAATAGTGGTTGATACCCGGAGCCCTCGAACAGATGCCTTTTTTATTTTTTGTTAACCAGGAGTTCCAAGGCTATGAAAACTCAACGACATCATCTAACAGACGTCACCATTAATCACCCAGGGGATTCGGGGCGAAAATATAAACGGCGGCATACGCGAGTCCACCTGGACTCCCTGAAACCCACACCCACAGTTTTTAGGGAAGACGCACTCTCACAATGCCCCAAGTGTCAGGGGCTGATTTTTATTGAAGCGGGAGAAACGATGAGTCAAACGATTGTCCGGTGCCTCAATTGCGGATGGCAACCACAGTATCAGGCTCCGATGATCAAAGAGACTGAAGAGTCCCGGGCCATGCGCACCCTCACTAACCAATTTGTTTCAGGAAGTGACTGGGACCGTCTCCCGATCGGATGGTAAGAACATCGATCGAATCAGCTCAATAGATTCAGCCACTTAGGGCTCGGGTAAAAGAAGGTTGTCACCTAGTGCCGGCCATCAACCGAAGTCTCCTTTCAGAAAATTTCGTGCGCTCTCTTCCCCTATCAACGCCATGCTAACCTGGATTCAACCGCGCTTCGCCTGACCATTTCCCTCTTGCTTTTTGCATTAGACCCCTCTCACCAGAAGCGGGTACCATCCTTGCTTCTATCCGTATGACGGGTATATCCCCAATATGGGAAGGTTTGTGCTTTCAACATTGGAAAAGAGCCGCAAACTATCCTCCAGATCTCGAAAGCACCCCAAAGAAAAGATGTGATGACGTGCCTTCACTATTCTCATGAAATATGACTTCTACAGATTCCCAGTAACCCCATTCTGGATGAAATATGCCTGGCTCGTCTTGTGTTTGAGCACTAGTCTCATCGTCCCCACCCGCGCATGTGCCGAAGATATCGCGATTCTGAAATCCGCAGAGATTGCGGCCTATTCCGAAGCCATCGACGCTTTCAAACAAGCTCTGCCCCCATCATTCAACGTGGCATGGGAATTTGACCTCCAAGGGGATATGGCCAAGGGACGAAGCTTGGCCCGAAGGATTCGCGCCTCTCATGCTCACGTCGTCTTAGCCGTAGGCCTCAAAGCCGCTCTCGCCGCCAAGCTGGAAATTCTAGACATTCCCGTCATCATGTGCTTGGTCCTCGACCCCGAGAAATATGGCCTTCCGACCAGCAACATGGTGGGTCTCTCCTTACAGATCCCGTTTGAACTACAGTTAAAGCCGCTCCAGGCCTTAGTCCCGCAACTCTCCCGAATCGGCGTGTTATTCGATCCACAAAAAACTCAAGGTCAGCGGGATCAACTAGAACAACATGCCAGAACTCTGGGGCTTACCCTCGTTTCCCAGGAAGTCCATTCAGAACAAGAGATATCCGGGGCGCTGAAATCATTGAATGACAGAGTCGAGGCCCTCTATCTCCTTCCCGATAGTACAGTCCTCACTGAAAACACCCTAGACTTCCTCCTCAGCTCGACGTTGGAGGCCCATATTCCTCTCATAGGTTTTTCCGCTGGTCTCGTACGTAGCGGCGCCGTCACGGGTGCCTATCTCAATTATGCCGACCTGGGGCGACATGCCGCGACACTCGTTCCACGTTTGCTCACATCTACGGCCTCTTCATTGTTAGGGACCATGGTGCCCTCTGGTGTGGTCCACCAAGCGATTAATATGAAGTCCGCGCGGTATCTGGGATTACCCCTCACGCCGGAGATCTTGAGGTCCTTTGATGAGCACTATTGAAGACCACATTCCCAAACTACCAGTTGCTTCTTCAGTCAATCCGATCGAAGACGGTCCGAGATTTCTGAGCCTTCGGACCAAGTTCTCCCTGTTTGTCAGTCTGGTGATCATCCTAGTGTGTTCAGGGCTTAGTGGCTTCCTCATCCAACAGGAATCCAAGATCATGACACGTTCGTTGCGCAACACCGGAACCATCTTGGTCAAAACCTTGGATAAAGTCAGCCTCAACCGTTTGATTATCCACGATACGGACTATTTAGAAAAAATGTTAGAGGGGCCCCTGGCTGCACCAGAAGTCGTGTACGCCATCATTCGGGATCAGGATGGCCGGATGTTAGTCAGCCAATCCAAAGGTATTCTCACCAACGCCTCTGAGGTTATCCGCGATCACAGCCGGCCACTCCTTCCCGATGAAACCCACACCACACAATTGTTTTCTCCACCACAACATTCATCCGCCTCAGATTACCCTTTGGTGACTATTCTCCACACATTAGATTCGGAGGGGACGATTACCCTGCAGACTTCTCACAAGAGCATTCCTCCACGCCCCTGGATAGCGTCAAAGGAAACCATTTACGACTTTGCCCTCCCGGTCTATCGCCAGCCTCGCTCATCAACCACGATAGACCTGCTCTCCTCAGAAACACTTGGCCCCTCCCCAGTTGCGCCACAATCGCCAACGGCCATCGTCGGAATGATTCAAGTGGGTATTTCCACAACCCATATGCAGAACGCCTTAAACCAGACGGTGTGGAATATTGGCCTACTCACTTTAGGGATCATTCTGCTCGGGATTGGTCTGACGGTTCTTCTGACCAATCGCATTATCACTCCAATACGGAAGCTTGCGACAGCGGCACAAGAAATTGCCGCAGGCAACATTCACGTTTCAGTCTTAACGGATACGCAAGATGAAGTGGGGCAGCTCACGCAAAGTATCAATCAAATGGCTAAAGGCCTGCAACAACGCGAAGTGGCCATCACCACATACTTGAACACCATTACCAAACAAGTCACCCAACTCAGTACGTTGCACCAAACCGGCACCATCATTACCTCAACACTGGACATGGAAAAGCTCTTTGCCACCGTGCTCAAACTGCTTCAGAAAAATCTCGAATTTGTGCGAATGGCTCTGATCCTCTACAAACCGGATCAACACAAAGGCGTGCTGACAGAAGTCGTGGGCCTCCCTACGGATCTGGTACGCCAACTCAAAGGCTTTGAATTTTCCATTGCGGCCGACAGCCTTGATGAAACGCTGTTAATCCAGGGTCTCCCGGTTCTTGCGTTTGACTTAGAAGAGGTCGCCCCTCGTATGAACCCGACAATTCTCCCCTTATGCCGGCAAACAGGGGTGATTTCCTTTGTGTCTGCTCCACTGATCAGTCATCAACGAATTTTGGGGTATCTCAGTGCCGACAAAGGTCCCTCCCGCTGCACTCAAGAAGATTTAGATCTGTTGGTCACCATTGCCAATCATGTGGCCGTGGCTATCGATAACGCCAGAACTTATCAAGACCTGGAAAACCTCGCGCAAGCTTTGGAACAACGAGTCGTGGAAAGGACCAAAGATTTGCAGTCGGCGAATGAACGGTTGCAAGAACTCGATCAACTGAAATCCGCCTTTGTCTCGATTGTTTCTCATGAGCTCCGCACGCCTATGACGTCCATCAAAGGATTAGTGGAAAACATGATGGATGGGCTGACCGGGACCCTCAACGAGCGGCAATCTTTTTATTTAAGTCGAGTAAAACATAACATTGAGCGTCTCACACGCATGATCAATGACCTGTTGGATCTGTCACGCATTGAAGCGGGTAAAATGGAACTACAATCCAGTCCAGTGAACCTTGGCAGTTTGGCACGGGAAGTGGTGGAACTCTTACAACCTCAGGCTCAAGAACGCCATTTGACCTTCCTCGCCCAGATCATCGATCCAATACCCCTTATTCAAGCTGATCGCGACAAGCTCATCCAAGTACTGACAAACTTGATCATGAACGCCATCAAATTTACCGAACCTTCTGGCACCGTAACCGTAGAGGTGTGCCAGCAAGAGGATGGGTCTGTGAAAACCTGTATCCAAGATACAGGTTGCGGCATTCCACTTGAAGAACAGCAGACGATATTCGAACGGTTCTACCGGGGACAAACAGCCGACGTAAAAGCTCGCGGTGCCGGCTTGGGCCTCGCCATTACCAAAAGCTTAGTGGAGTTACATGGCGGAAGCATCTGGGTCACCAGCACGCCAGGTGAAGGTAGTCAGTTCTGTTTTCAACTTCCGGTATTACCGCCAGAACAACCGGAGACATCCGGATTCTAACGCTCTTCCCTACATAGTCTCTTTCATACAAAAAAGTTTTGGCAACGTATCTTTTTCGATACGATTGTTATCCAAAGCGATACGATTTCTGGATACCGCACCCTTTTAGCATCTTGAAAAACACCAATTTAATTAAGTCTCAAATTTGCAACGTTTATGGAAAGCCCGAGGCCGGTTGAAGCGTTTATCTATCTCTCACCCCTTCGGACCGTCCATTTTCCTAACATATGACCTACTTAAAAGTAATAGAGCCCCGATGCCTAACATGCCCCGAGTTTTGGTCGTAGATGATGATCCGGACATCAGCTTGGCGCTGGAAGATTATCTGCAACAGGAACAATTCGACGTGGAAGTCGCGGATACAGGAAATGCGGCTCTAGAAAAGGCGTTGACCTCCCACTTTGATGCGGTTCTGTTAGATGTAGGCCTTCCTGATCGAGACGGGATTGAAGTACTTAGAGAATTGGCCACCCAAAAACCCGAACTGCCCATTATTCTGTTGACTGCCTTTGCCTCACTGAACCAATCGACCCCTCCAGATATTCTGAATAAGGCCTTTGCCTATTTGACCAAGCCCTATAGTCGTGAAGAGATTCGGCAGGTGCTTCGCCGTGCCGTCCTGGGAGCCAAAGGATCTGCGTTTCAAAGAGAAACTCCAATACATGATGGCAAGAACCTCCGGCCCTTCCCTTCCATTGTGCAGCCCAGCCCCAACGCTAAGCTAAAGACCACAGGACCCAGCTATCAACTCACCTTAGATGAATACCAGCGGCTGACAGAATACATCCAACTCATGCAGTTCGCCTTTGATCATGTACCCGAAGCGATTCTCGTGGCCGATACCGACAAGCGTTTTCGTTTTGCCAACCAGGCGGCATACCAAATCTTGGGGTACAACAAAGAAGAGCTGGAAGCGTTGCGAATTCCAGATATTGCCCCCAACCATGATAACCAACGCTACCAGGACCATCTCAACGAATTGCGCGAAGGGAAGACCCTCTCCTATTACACGACGCACCGTACCAAGAAAGGACAGAATATCCCCGTGGAAATCTCCGTCTATCTGTTGAATTTTCACGGGCAGGAATTTACCTGTGCCATTACCAAACAGTTGCCTGCTCAACCCACCGTCACGGACGATCGCTCGCACACGAACACATCCGCGTAAGTCGTTTGAGTGCCTGGCACCACAAACTGATCTCGACTTGGGTCGAGCTATTGATTAGCGGGAAGAACGGCCCCTACTTCCTGAACCTCAGGGTAGGATCAGTCTGGACCTTGCTGAATATTTTTTTGTTTAATGAGGCGGGAGAGATACGTTCGTTGAAGACCCAGCAATTCTGCGGCTTTGGTTTGGCTCCAATTGCTTCGGCGCATCGCTTGTTCCAAGATATGGGTGCCAAACCGATCAAGCGCTTCATGATAGGGTAGATTGTCCAATTCCTCTAACTCGTCTTTACTGCCACCCAGCCCGAGGAGATCAGTGGAAATTTCTTCCTCCACTCCGAGAACGACCGCCCGTGCAATGGCATTATCCAGCTCACGGATATTGCCCGGCCACAGATAACACCGCATGGTCTCAAGAGTTGATTTGGAAAACTTCCGTTTGCGCCGCTTCATTTCCCGCACATGACGCTCCAGAAAGTATTCAGCCAGGGGAATAATATCTTCAGGACGATCCCGCAAGGGCGGTAAGGATAAATTCACCACATTCAATCGGAAATAGAGATCTTCGCGAAACGTCCCGGCTTTGACGGCTTGTTTTAAATCCTTATTGGTAGCTGCCACGACACGAATATTGACTCGCACCAACCGAGTTCCCCCCACTCGAGGAAATTCATGATCCTGGAGCACGCGAAGCAGCTTGGCTTGCAAGCCAATCGGCATATCCCCAATTTCATCCAGGAAGACCGTCCCGCCATCAGCCGCTTCGATTTTGCCTTTCTGTAAGGTATCCGCTCCCGTAAACGCCCCTTTTTCATGGCCGAAGAGTTCATTTTCTAAGAGGGTCTCAGTGAGGGCGACACAATTAATAATACTAAAGGGCATATCCCGTCGATTACTCCATCGATGGATGGATCGGGCAAATAGCTCCTTCCCGGTCCCGCTCTCGCCCAAGAGCAACACCATGGCATCAGAGTCTGCGGCCCGTTTAGCCAATTGCACCATGGAACTGACTTGAGGACTCTCTCCCACAATTTGGCTATAACGACTTTCGACCTCCGTCCGTAATGAGACGACCTGTCGTCCCAAGGCTTCTCGCGCTAAGACTTTTTTGAGCACCAATGCCAAATGGTCCAACTCGATCGGCTTGGTTAGAAAATCATATGCCCCGGCTTTCATGGCTTCAACCGCTTTGCTAATGGTGCCATGCGCCGTCATGACGACAACCGGCAGATAAAGGGGTTCTCCGCCGCCAAATCCTTGAGTCTCACCCGTTTCATTTTTTTTCGCACTAATTTTTTCCAATTCATGAAGCACTTCCATGCCGGTCATTTCAGGCATTTCTAGGTCTAACAACATCAGATGAGGAAAATGTTGATCCAGTTTCTGCAGAGCTTCTTTGCCGTTTCCTGCCGACAACGTTTCATAGCCCAAAGACTCAAGACGATCGGTCAGCATCAGCACGATGTCAGGATGGTCATCGACAATCAGAATTTTCTTTTTCATAACATTCCTAATGGTTGAATCCGCACCGGATTGTTTCCAAAGGTTACTTGCGTAATTTTTCTCAAATTCATCGTCGTAGCCCCTCTAGCACCGCAGCAGCCAATAAGGGCACCATTAATTCATGATGGCCGATCAGGCTATAGCCTTTCCCGCCTTTCTGAGTTGGGCGTTTGACGACATTAGTTAGGGAGCGATAATGGGGAAGAAAATCCATGTTGACGGTCGTAATGCGTTTGAGCGCGCGTCCGAGGTTCCGGCCTAAGGTGACCGTTTTCAAAAACACTTCCGGAAGGAACACTGCCGAACCCAGATTGATATAAACCCCGCCCTCCATCTGTGAGACCACGGCGGCCAGCTTGCGAAAATCATGCAAGGAGGCACCACCGATCGCTTCGCCATCGGCACTGGGATGCATATGAATAATGTCCGTTCCTATGGCCACATGCACCGTGACCGGAATGCCCAATTGCACACCTGCCGCAAGCAAACTCGTCCGCCGCTGGGGAAACTGTTTGGGATGTGAGGTCATATAGCGCCCTACCGCCTCCCCAAGCCCCAACCCTTTTTGCCATCCCTTCGCAATCGCCTCATTCAGGATACGACCGGTATCTTCAGCCATCCCAAATCGTCCAGAGTCAATTTCGGCTTCGACTTCTTCCGAGGTTTGCCCTTGATAGGCCAACTCAAAATCATGAATCACTACCGCACCATTCATTGCCACTGCCGTAATCACGTCTTTACGCATCAAATCGACGAGGATGGGATTGAGCCCGACTTTAGTGGGATGAGCCCCCATGCCAAGGATCACCGGTTTTCCACCTTGACGGGCCGTGACGATAGCCGAGACCACGGACTTAAAGGTCTCCCCGGCTAAAATATCTGGAAGGGTTTCAAGAAATTTCTGAAAGGAGCCGCCGCGCCGCCAAGGAGTGGCCCCATCCGTCAAATTCACTTTCGAATGGCGCGTGCGAAGGGGATAGGTGCGAAGCCGAGCAAGATTTAGCTTGGGCCCGATCGGGGAATGAGATGGGTTAGTCCTGGTCGCCAAAGAGTCGCTCTTCAATCATTTCGCACAACACATGGCCAAGCGTGATATGACATTCCTGAATACGTGCCGTGACCGTAGAAGGCACACTGAAACAATAATCCACCACATCAGCCAACTTTCCACCCCCCGCGCCTGTCCATCCCACCGTCACCAACCCACGTTCATGAGCGGCTTCCGCACCACGAATAACGTTTAATGAATTTCCGCTGGTACTGATGGCAATAGCCACATCGCCTTTTCGGCCATGCGCCTGAATTTGGCGGGAGAAAATATCGGCAAAGTCGTAATCATTGGCAATACACGTCACAGCGGCCATGTCGGTGGCTAAGGCCAGAGCAGACAGGGGTTCTCGGTCTCGGCGATACCGACCGACAAACTCCGCTGCAATATGTGAGGCATCGGTGGCGCTGCCACCATTCCCAAACAACAGAACCTTTTTGCCGTCGCGGAAGGCCCTGATCAGCAGTTGCCCCACTTCTAGCACACGTTCGGCATGTGTGCGGATGAAGGCATTTTTCACGTCTGCACTGGTCTCAAATGCTTCTATGACGTCTTCAATTTCCATGGTTCACGGATTTTAGCAGGATAGCACACAGATTTCACATGCCAAGGGAATGGGTGCGTCTCAATCCAACAGCCCATTTTCTTGCCGGCCTCATCTACCGATGATATAGTTCAGCCATTGTGAGTGCCCACATACCGACCAAAGCACTCCTCCTGGCCATTCAAACCGATCCCGCTCCAGCCATCGCCATTCTGCAACACCTTCATCCAGAAATGGTCTGTTTTTTCCTGCAGGAGTCGTGCAAACACGTCGTAGAATCTGACGTCCATCCCGCCCTCTCCCAGATGCCTCAACGCTGGGATTGGATTCTGACCCCGGATACTGAAAGCTTCCCCGCGTGCCACAAAGCCCTGGCACAAAGCTTAGGCCCCCTGTTGAACACATGGAATGTGGCACACGGTGAACTGACCCTTGACCTCACGGGCGCATCCCCTGCCATGGCGTCAGCGATGACCTTGGTAGGCTTTCCATTTTCCACTCAGGTGTGGTTAGGGGCTCCCAATTCCTCGAAAGACACATCAGCAGGTTCTTCCCCCCAACCCGATTCTTCAGAAAATCCTTGGGATGAAGAAGCACCAAGAATTCGCCAAGAAGCCTGCGAGATGTTCAACATGGGATGGCATGAAGCGGCCGCACGAACCTTTCAGACCTTGGAGCACCGCATGAGCGGAGGGTCAAAGCCCTTCTATCGAGCCTTGGCGGATGTCGCACAAGGCTATGGTTTGTGGGAACAACTACAGTATCGCCACGCGTGGGAAAAACTCAAAAGCGGCATCAAGGCCTTGGAGCTGGCTTCCGTGTGGGGCGGCCCGCCTGGGATGGATCGCATCATCAAATCTCTCAAAGACAATCTCCGTTTTTTGGAATCTCTGGCCTTAGATGCGAAGGAGATTAAACCCACGCTTGCGTTGGATCTACTCGCTTGGGCCAAACGACGGGGTGATCGAGGGCGAGAAATAGAAATGGCGACTCGCGTCCTCTTTCGCGGGTTAGAAGCGTCCGCACAATATCAATTGTCTAATCGTTACCAATTAAAAAGTTGGGATATCTCTGTCGAGCAATTGCCCAAAGATATGCAAGAGGCCTGTCGTATCTGCTATCTCAACGAGATCGACGGAAAATTTCGCCTGCCGCTTTTGGCACAGTTTCAGGCTTTGGCAGGATTGGACGACCCCATGGGCCAGCGATTTACGACCGAATGGCCAAAAATGAAATCGTTATTTGACGCCGCAGATCATGCGGTCCTTGGGTATGGCTTTGAATCCCTCAAAGCCGAACGGTTCCACCAGCTTTTTGAGCTGACCATGAAACTGACCGGTACCGTCGTCTCAGATCTCCCTGTCTTTCCGACATTGAAGTTTTAAGTGAATTCACACAATTCTATGGAAGTCCGAATTTATTATGAAGACACTGATTGCGGAGGCGTGGTCTACTACGCCAACTATCTCAAATATTTTGAACGCGCCAGAACGCACTTTCTAGAGGAACATGGGCAATCAGTGAGTGCGCTCATTCAACAAGGGACAGAATTTCGTGTGACGAAGGCGGACTTGGCCTATCGATCCGCGGCTATTCATGGAGAAACCTTAATCGTCGAAACCTCGGTGGCTGCCGATCGCCGCATATCTCTGACATTTTCTCATGTGATTCGAGAACGCACGAGTCAACGCCTCGTCGTGGAAGGATCCGCCACCCTCGTGGCCGTCGATTCTCAAGGCAAAATCAAACGCATCCCTCCGCCCATCCTGAAAGCTTTGAACCTCCCAACAGACTCCACCACTTCTATTTAATTGGATCGCCTCTTGAGATTCCCCGTGCCACCGAATCCACCTCAGCCTGGCCGCTTACTTTCCCTTCCCTTTTTGCCGTTTGCTGATTCCTTGGAACTGCAGCAGTCCCTCGTCGCCAAACGACTCGCAGACCAAGTACCGGATACGTTGATCTTAACCGAACATGAACCGGTGCTGACCCTGGGCAGAACGGCAAAGCCCGAACATTGGGAACCCCATTGGTCCAAACTCGAAAACCAAGGCATACATCTGCATCAGACAAATCGCGGTGGTTCTGTCACCTATCATGGCCCAGGCCAAATTATCGGATATCCGATTCTCCGATTGCGAAACTTCTGCTCCGGCCCAA
>Ga0224496_10002439_pt1 | contig 11059 bp, 11 predicted proteins | sample SF_Jul11_sed_USG_2_FD_168127 | JGI IMG/M metagenome (GOLD analysis project Ga0224496, IMG submission 168127) | Sediment microbial communities from San Francisco Bay, California, United States - SF_Jul11_sed_USGS_8_1 | ecosystem: Environmental > Aquatic > Marine > Sediment | place: USA... | reverse complement strand
AGAGCATCAAGAGTTGTAAGAATGTCGCGCAGATTGGTTTCTGCGGCCAGTTGGACCGGTGCATCGGCAAGGCCCAGGCGTGCCGCGCGCATACGTACCTGGGCCGAGGCTTCCTCACCCGATACATAAAGGCATGACAACCCTGACCGCGCGAAACTTGCGGCGGCTTGCAACAGCAATGTCGATTTGCCGATGCCAGGATCGCCCCCCACAAGGATTGCCGATGCAGGTACCAGCCCACCACCCAAGACACGGTCAAGTTCCCCCATGCCTGAAGCCGCGCGCGGCGGTGGAGTTTCTACCGTGGCAAGTGTCGATAGCTCGATACGGCGACCTTTTGCAGCGCCCAGGGTTTTTGACGCGGGTCCTGCCGAAAGCGGGGCCTCTTCGGTTATGGTGTTCCACGCCCCGCAGGCGTCACAGCGCCCGGCCCATTTCTTGTGGGCCGCACCACAAGTGCCGCAGGTGAATGAAGACTGGGGTTTTACCATGCGCTTTTGTGCCTTAGCTGGCACGCCCCCGCAACCGCTCTGTTGTGATCGAGATGGCAAATGACGCAAGGATACAAAATGTAAATAGATACAGCCCCCAGGCTGTTTCCACCCGCCCAAGGCCGACACCTTTGGCGAGCACGATGTAAAGCGATATCAGGAAAATATCCGCCATGGCCAGCTTTCCCAGCAAATGCAGCACCGGCATGATTCTGGGCGATGCGAGGCGGAACTGGACAAGGGCGATGCCGATCGTTTTCATATAAGGCGCAAAGACCGCAAGAAAGGTCACGACAAGCGCCAGAACCACGTCTTTTTCCCACAGCGCCTGCAACCCGGTCATGACCGAAATGCTATCGAGGTCAAAGAATGGCAACAGGCCCGCGCGCAGCAAGGGCGCAAACCAGGCGACAGGAAACAGCACCAGCAGGGCAAGATTGGCAGCTCGCAACATTGCGCCTTGTTACAGGAGCAGATCAGGCCAACCAAGAGGCAAATACATCAGTAAAGTATCCGACGTCGCGGGTGGGCAAACAAGACATACAGCCAGACCCACAGGCACAGCCATGATAGGCAAAGCGCGACGGCATGAAGGCTTTTCAACCCGGAAACGCCAGGGGCTGAGTTGAGGCCAACCTGCCCAAGGATCGCGACGTTGATTATCAGGACTGCCACTGACAGGATCATGCCCGCCAATGGCCATTGGCCCGAGTGACCACGACCAACCACACGCTTTCGCCAGCGGCTGCAGGCCATCAGGCTGAGAAGCGGCGGAATGGTCATGAGGACTGTCAGAACTAAAAACATGGACAGCGCACCCTGGCCGAAACAGTCGGCACATCGGTTCCATCGGAAAGAAAATACCCTAGCATATCTGGTCCAAATGTCAATTTTCGCCCCGGTTCGGGGCTTTGCGAAAATCAGCTTGGCGCGATATTGGTTAACAAAGGATTTACCGGACTGCCTCGATGGGTCCTTCGGCGCGTCCGTTGATAAATTGTTGAACGTAAGGGTCTGGAGTCGCGTCCATTTTTGACACAGGGCCAGTCCATTGGATAACGCCATCATGCAGCATAGCCACCCTGTCCGCGATGGCCCGGACCGACGACATGTCATGGGTGATGGCCATCGCTGTTGCGCCGATCTCGGTCACAATTTCGCGAATGAGTTCGTTAATAACGCCCGCCATGATCGGGTCGAGCCCGGTTGTGGGCTCGTCGAAAAAGATAATTTCAGGTTCCGCCGCTATGGCGCGGGCAAGGCCCACACGCTTTTGCATCCCGCCGGACAGCTCTGCCGGAAACAGATCCGCAGTTTCGGGTTTCAGGCCAACGCGGCGCAGTTTTTCAATGGCGATTTCGCGCGCTTCGGCCTTGGGGCGTTTGAGCGATCCGCGAAGCAGACGAAAAGATACATTCTGCCAGACAGGCAGGCTGTCAAAAAGCGCGCCCCCCTGAAACAGCATCCCGAACCGGGCCAGAAAGGCGTCGCGCGCGGCGGTGTCGGCGTCTTGCCCGTCCACGGTTATCTTGCCGCTATCTGGATGAACAAGTCCGAGGATGCATTTGAGAAGAATTGATTTCCCAGTGCCAGATCCCCCGATGATCACCATGCTTTCACCCTTGGGAATCGTCAGGTTGACGCCACGCAGAACATGGTTCTTGCCGAAGGATTTGTGAACGTTACTAAGCGTGATCATGAGGTGAAGAACATCTCCGTCAGCAGATAGTTTGTGGCGAGGATCAGGACCGAGGCAGCAACCACTGCCGATTTCGTTGCGCGGCCCACGCCCTGGGCGCCGCGCCCCGAATTCATGCCATAGTAGCAACCCATCAGTGCCACGATGAACCCAAAGGCGGCCCCTTTCCAAAGCCCCGAGGCAATGTCCCAGAATTCCAGGAAATCGCGGGTGTTCTGCAGGTAAGTCGCAGGATTGAAACCCAGCCGGTTCACGCCCACCAGATAGCCGCCAAAAATACCGATGCTGTCACCCACTGCCACAAGTACCGGCACCGATAGCGTTGCTGCCAGCAGTCTCGGGGCGGTGAGGTATTTCATCGGGTGGGTCGACAACGTTGTCAGGGCATCAATCTGTTCGGTAACTTTCATCGTCCCTATTTCGGCGGCGATGGAGGAGGCAACGCGTGCGGCAACCATCAGCCCCCCGAGTACCGGTCCAAGTTCTCTCGCCATACCGATCGCGACAATCGACGGTACCACTGCCTCGGCCGAAAACCGTGCGCCACCTGCATAGATTTGCAGGGCCAGCGCACCGCCCGTGAACAAAGCGGTTAATCCGACCATCGGTAAGCTGAAATAACCAATGTGCAGAACAGCTTGCCAGAATTCTTTAAAGTAGAATGGCGGGCGCAGAAGATGGCTTACCGCGTCAATGGCAAAGAGTGCTACGCGGCCAATGGCAGCAAGCGCGGCCAGCACTTGACGCCCAAGACGGGCCAACAGCCCTGTCGCGGTCATTGGGAGGCTCCAAGATAACGGCGATCATAACGCCCGCCGAGGGATGTAAGGATTTCATAGGGGATGGTCCCCGCAGCCCTGGCCAGTTTGTCGACGCCCTGTGCTGGGCACAGAATTTCGAGCATTTCGGGGGAATGCGGCAAATGGCTGACATCGACTGTCAGCAAATCCATGGAAACCCGCCCTACAACCGGGCATGTCACATCACCGTCATAGACCTGGGCGTTTCCGCCGCCCAGTGAACGCAGCAGCCCGTCGGCGTAGCCTGCGCTTAGCGTGGCTACCCTGGCAGGGGCGCTGGCTTGCCAAACTCCGCCATAGCCCACCGCATCACCGGGTTTCAGCCTATGCACCTGGATGACAGGCAGTGACAGCCTTACCACGGGCCGCAGCCCATCCGCCTGCAGGCCACCATAAAGGCCTATTCCCGGACGGGTCATGTCGAAATGAAATTCCGGACCCAATGCAATACCATCACTGGCAGCCAAGGACCGCATTACCCCACTTCCGTCGGTCATGCGCCGAAAATTGGCCAGTTGCGCCGAATTCGCTGGGCTGTCTTTGATCTCTGCACTGGCCAGATGCGACATCAAGAGCGCAGGCGCATCGTCAAGAACCGATGCCGCCACCTGGCGCCAGTCTGCCTCCTTGATGCCCAGCCGGTTCATGCCGGTGTCAAGCTGGATGCCAAAGCCATGACCAGGCAATGTTTGCCTCTGCCGGAGGATCTGATCGGTCGAGTTCAGGAGCGGGATCAGATCGAATTGCTTCAAGATATCTGCGTCGCCCTTCATATGGCCCGCGAAAACGAAGATGCGGGCTGTGGGGCCGATTGATTTTCTGACGGCAATTCCTTCTTCGGCGACGGCCACGAAAAAGGTCCGTGCGCCAGACTTTTGCAGCGCTTTGGCCACTTTTGCGGCACCCAGCCCATAGGCATCGGCTTTCACCACCGCAGCGGTTTCCACATGGGCTCCCGAGACCGCGTCAAGGGCCTGCCGGTTGGCTACAACCGCGTCAAGATCGATGGAAAGGGTTGCCTGTGCCATAGCTGATCTTTTGGCAGGCACATGGGTGAGAGGCAAGGGCCAAGCCGCTCCAAATCTATCGGATCATCGCGCGCTAAAAATCGCCGCCGCCCTGCTGCCAGGGTTTGACCAGATTGCCAAAACGGGTGAATCGGCCTTCGAAGGAAAGTTCGACATGGCCGATCGGGCCGTGGCGCTGTTTGCCGATGATTACCTCGGCTTTGCCATGGACCTGTTCCATGACTTCCTGCCATGCAGCCATTTTGTCGATCTCATGATCACCGGGTTTTTCGCGTTCCTTGTAGTATTCGTCACGGTAGACGAACATCACGACATCGGCGTCCTGCTCGATCGAGCCCGATTCCCGAAGGTCACTAAGCTGCGGGCGTTTGTCATCGCGGTTTTCAACCTGACGAGACAGCTGCGAAAGCGCCACCACAGGGATATTCAGTTCCTTGGCGATAGCCTTTAAGCCCTGGGTAATTTCGGAAACCTCTTGCACCCGGTTATCCTTCGACGATCCTTTCAGGAGCTGAAGGTAATCGACCATAAGAACATCCAGGCCATGTGTGCGCTTCAGTCGCCTGGCGCGCGCGGCAACCTGACTGATGGGCAGGGCGGGGGTATCGTCGATATAGAGGGGGCAGGCCTCCAATGCCTTGGCGGCCTCGACAAATCGGCGAAACTCAACCTCTGTCATGTCACCCCGGCGGATCTGTTCGGAAGGTACTTCGGACGCTTCGGACAGGATTCTGGCAGCCAGTTGTTCTGAGGACATTTCTAGCGAAAAGAAGCCAACGACACCCCCGTCGACAGTTCCTTCGCTGCCATCCGCAAGCTTGCCCCGTTTATGGGCCTTGGCGATGTTAAAGGCGATATTCGTGGCGAGCGAGGTTTTACCCATCGACGGGCGCCCAGCGACGATAAGCAAATCCGAGGGGTGCAACCCGCCAAGCTTTTTGTCCAGATCGGTCAGCCCTGTTGAAATCCCCGCCAAACCGCCATCGCGTTGATAGGCGGCAAGAGCAGATTGTACGGCTTCGGTCGTGGCTTTTAGAAAGGATACAAATCCCTTTTCAACCGTACCCTGCTCGCCCAGCGTATATAGCCGCTGTTCCGCTTCGACGATCTGATCGCGAGGATCATTTTCGACCTCAATCGTCTGCGCCCGCGAGGAGATGTCCTGCCCAAGACGGATAAGTTCACGGCGGACCGCAAGATCATAGATCATCTGCGCATAATCACGCGCCGCAAAGGCTGAAATTGCCGCCCCTGCCAGTCGCGCAAGATAAGCGGGGCCGCCCAATTCTTTCAGCGCGGCATCGTCTTCAAGATATCCTTTCAGCGTTACCGGCGAGGCGAGAGCATTTTTTTGGATTTTGGCCGTTGCGATTTCGAAAATACGCTGATGGACTGGTTCAAAGAAATGTTCTGCCTTTACCAAGTTCGCGATGCGGTCATAGATGTCGTTATTGGTAAGGATCGCGCCCAGAAGCTGCTGTTCCGCTTCGATATTATGCGGCAGGATTTCGATCTCGGTTGCGTCCTGCGGTGTGTCCCGCAATGCTCTGATCTCACTCATCCCCGCCCCCGCGTTTTTTTGATTATGGTGATCCTTTAGCGCAAAATCCTGTGGCAGGGCAAATCGTGAAGAACTCTGTGGACAGGATTGGCGGCTAAGGCGCAATACTCAATATATAGCATTGGTTTTTGAGAATTGCGCTACATCTGTTGCCCGGAAAGCTGACCAGCTGATTCCCGCGGCACTTGTCCCCAAAGGGTTCACAGGTGCATCCACAATTCCGTCCACCGCAATCGTCAGGCCTTGGCGCGGGCCGCCTGCCATGCGCGCGGATTGGTCAGAAAGGTCTCGACCTCGGCCAGTGTTTGGGTGTCAAAGGCGTCTGAGGCACGGGCCTCTGCCAACACGTCCCACCAGGTGCAAAGGAAATGCAAAGCAACGCCGTGATCGGAAAGGGTTTTGACCGTTTCCGGAAAAATGCCGTAGTAAAATATCACTGCGGTATGGGCGCATTCCGCGCCGGTTTCGCGGATCGCGTCAACAAAGCTGAGTTTTGACCCGCCATCTGTGGTCAGATCCTCGACCAGTAAAACCCGATCACCTTCGCTCATAACGCCTTCGATGCGGGCATTGCGGCCATAACCCTTCGGTTTTTTGCGCACATAGGTCATCGGCAAGGCCAGGCGTTCCGCCATCAGGGCGGCAAAAGGAATACCGGCTGTTTCGCCACCCGCAATGTTGTCGAAAGCCTCAAAACCGGCGTCGCGCATGACGGTTACTGCCATAAAATCCATCAGCGTCGACCGGATGCGCGGGTAAGATATCAGCTTTCGGCAGTCGATGTAGGTCGGTGATGGTAGGCCCGAGGCCAGGATGAAAGGTTCAGCTGCATTGAAATGGACTGCCTTGATCTCAAGCAGCATCCGCGCTGTCAGTCGGGCGATTTCCTCTTTCGGTGGAAAGGCGCTTGGGATCATTTCAGATTTCCTTTCGCTGCAATCGTTATGGCCGAAATGGTTCTGCCGAAGGTTTCGATGGGCAGGGTTGGTGACCTTCGGCGGAGGTATTTGGACAGCGGCCAAAGATCAATCCGAAACCGCCCACAAAAGCGGAAAACCCGGGTCGAACACCGTAACTGCCCCCGCATCTGTCTGAATTTTGTTGGGGTAGGCGACAGCATCGCCTTTGGTCAGTTTCAGGAATGTCTGGTTCGGTGGTAACCGGTAAAAATCAGCGCCATTGCAAGAGGTGAAGGCTTCCAGTCGATCCAACGCGCCTTCTTCCTCAAAGACATGTGCAAGAATGGACAGCGTGTTGGTGGCTGTGAAGCAACCCGCGCAACCGCAGGCATTTTCTTTCAACGGATCGGGGTGCGGTGCGGAATCAGTGCCAAGAAAGAACCGTGCCTCACCTGAGGTGGCAGCCTGTCGCAATGCCTGCCGATGGGTTTCACGCTTGGCGACGGGCAGGCAGTAATAATGCGGGCGGATGCCCCCAGCGAGGATGTGGTTGCGGTTGATGATCAGATGATGCGTCGTGATCGTGGCCCCAAGATTGTCGCCGCCCGAACGGGCATAGGCCACCCCTTCTGAGGTGGTAATATGCTCCATGACAACCCGCAGACCCGGCGTTGCGCGTCTGATCGGGTCCAGAACGCGGTCGATGAAAACCGCCTCCCGGTCAAAAATATCAATGGTTGGATCGGTTACTTCGCCGTGGACACAAAGGGGCAGGCCAATCTCGGCCATTTTCTCCAGCACGGCCCGCACCTTGTCAAAATCACGCACTCCAGAGGCGGAATTGGTAGTAGCGCCGGCAGGATAAAGCTTTACCGCTTTGACCAGGCCCGATGCATGCGCAAAGGCGACATCAGCCGGGTCGGTTGCCTCGGTCAGATAGAGTGTCATCAGTGGCTGAAAGTCAGTTCCGTCCGGCAAAGCCCCGAGAATACGATCGCGGTAGGCGACTGCATCATTGGCCGTCACGACCGGCGGCACCAGATTGGGCATGATGATGGCGCGGGCAAAGTGACGAGCGGATTCGCCGATGATCCCCTTGAGCATCGCGCCATCGCGCAAATGGAGGTGCATGTCGTCGGGGCGGCGAAGGGTCAGGTGCTGGGTCATATCCCTGCGCCTACACAATCTGAATGACGGATTCCAGTGATGAGATGCCTCAATGATGACCTGATGCCCCGGAAAACCGTCCCGTTGACAGATTCCCGCCGGGGATATCCGCCGAACCCCGTGCCGACAACTGAAGCCGACCTTGCGCCAAAACCCGCTTGGGCGCAGAATTGTCGCCAAGGGCTCAGCAGGACGCCCGATAGCAAATGGGCAGGGAAATGAAGCAGTTTATCCATTTCATCATCGCTTCCGTCTTACTTGGTGGCTGTACCTCTGATCCGGGTTTCACCGGCGTTAGCGGTATCCGCGAGGTAAGTGCAAGTGAGGTTTCACAATGCACCTATCTTACGGATATTCGCGCAAAACCAGGGGTTTACGGCGTTCTTGCAGAGCAGGGAATCAAGTATTCGCGCAATACCATTCTGGCATCCGCACGCGATGCTGGCGGCAATACCGTGGTTTTCGATCCGGTCGAACCGGGCGCTGTCATCGATGAACTGCATGCCGTAGCCTATCGCTGTTAGCGAGGCACAGCCCTGCAGAATGCTTGTCGGTTGAACATATTCCTGCCAGATTTGCTCCTGGAAATGGGGGAAGATATGACCGACATCAATTGTACGGCGACCAATTGGCTTTTGTCGGCCGGCTTAGGGTTATGTCTGACAACAAGCGCTGCGGTGGCATCCGGCCAGGAAGGATGCCCGACTTCCATCGATCTTGATAAGGGCGTCAGGGCTGTCTTTGCCAATGGCCAGTCGACTGATTACAAACGGCTGGACAATGATCTTCTGGAAATATTCGAACCATCTGTTCCGAATGGCGCTGATGGGGTGATCTATACCAGCCAACTAGGGCTGTACGATCTGGAAGCAGCCGAACTCCATGACGGAAAGCGGGATACCGCGACGCGGCTGATCCTGAACTATGCTGAAGCAGCAGAAAGCCTGCCCGTGCCTGTATCGGCAAAGAATTTACCGATACCGGTGCCTGGAGAAATCTGGTTGGGCGCTGTGACAACGAGCTGGCCCAGCGGCCAGCTGGAAACAGACACGGCAATCTACGTATTCGGCACCGGTATCAGCCGTAAAATCGACGGATGTGATTATGATGTCGTGCCGGTCAAAGCGAGTTTTCTGGCGGGCGAGAGCTGGGTCATGCATGACTACATGTTCATACCCTCGTTGTTGATCGCGATTTTGACCGCACGCCAGTTTTCCGGGATGGAGCATCCGGAAGGCCGTGCTGTGGCCCGGCTTGAGCGCATCGCACCTTGATCGTCTGAGTTTTCTTGCTGCCGCCGGTCCTCGAAGTATCTGATTTGGTCAGGGTTGCCCTTGCTCGGGTCTGCGCTGCCCGGTCATTTCAAGCTCATTTTCCAGCTGTGCAAGGCGGGCGGCGAATTTTGTGGCACCCAATCGGTTAACGACATTTCGGCACAAGATGGCCGCCAGCGGCACCCGACCATCTGCATCCAGCCTTGCCAGAAGGCTGCGCAAGTAAGGACGATAGTTGCGCCGGGCGCGATAGAATATCCGAAACAACCGCTCATCAAAGTGTCCCGTCGCCGCTGCAGCCAATATCGAAGGCAGAATACGCATCGTATCGAGCGCCAAGTCGATTTCACGCCCGAGGTTGCGACAGGGCAATAGGGTTGTGTAACTACGTTTGAACAATGCGGCATGCATTGCGTCCAAAACCTGCTCGGGGTCAAAGATTACGAAAACCGGCCCAGCGCCTTCGGTCATATCGGGGGCATATCCATAACGGTCGGTAAAGGATGTTCGCCGCATTTCCGTATAGCGGGGGTCCCATCCGGCAATGCGCGGGTCAAGCGTGGCCTGCGGCTGAATGGCGATCACAGTCGCCCCGGGCGCTGTGACTGAAAAAGCGGCGGCGGCATATCCGGCCATGCCCGCCCCGTAAAAAACCACCTGATCGAAATCTTCAAAGAAAGCATCATCCACCAGCCTGTCGAAATAGGCATAGACGGCAGGATCACGGTACCAGGTGTCAGACCTGGCTATCAGACAAAGATGCGACCATTTGCGCCCCTTGGCGACGTGATAGCCCAGCGGCAATTGTCCGGGCTGACTGCGCCGGATGCTGTTCACAGTTTCGAATGTCACGATAAGGGTAGGGCTTTCATCGACAAAAAACGCAGCATGGGATTCGCCCAGCCGCTGGAAGTAGCCAGCTTCTTCACCGATCTCTTCGATCCGCGCGAACCACTGACCCTCCGACAGGGACCTGAGGTCCTCTGCGTCCGTGTCACTTCTATGCATACCCAACCCGCACCCACATACAACCCCAACCCAAGTTTGCACCCGGTAGCAGGTTTTACGCAAGGCGGGTGCGCAAGCTGCGTTGTTTTTAAGGGTTGGATTTGGTCAACTGTTTCCGATCACCGGGCAAACCCCGTCACCCACTGCTCTCTGTTTCCTGTCGAGGCCTGGTAGCGCTTTGCGCGGCGTATCTGGCGAGGATTCGGTGTTCAGCTTCCGTGAGTGTTCGGCTGGGCGGAGTCATCATCAAGCGGCCGAAAAGCCCGCGATACGATTCGTCCTCCATCAAGGTTTCAAAACGCGTTTGCCGCCATGCGACGGCTTTCTGGTGCATGGCCTCTAAGATGTCGTCATCGTGAAGGGATTTGCGTAGCGGACCGCTGCGGTGGGACTGGGCATGGATGCTGGTATCTTCAACAGTATTCAAATTCCGTTCGACCCAATAAGACATGTCAAACGCCGCAGCATCACGATTGGCGCGGCCCCGGTCGCATTTGACCACATAGCTTTCCATTGCCCCGAGGGCATAGTGGTTAAGCTGCACCAGCTGATAGTTGTCGCGCCCGTAGGCTGAAAAAATACGTTGGGTATGCATCTGTGAGGGCAATTCGCGGCCTGATCCGTCGAACCAGCGCTGATGCTTTAGCCGCGCCCGGTCAGGCTGCAAGGGGCGATGCACGCCGAGCTTGCCGTAGCTGCCATTATTGCGAAACAGCGTTTTGAACAAAGCGGCCCGCCAGGGCCACCCCATAACGGCGGGGGCCGCACGGGTGAAAAGCTCAGGCAAGGGGCGATCCTGGTACTGGCGGATACCGGCATTGCCGAACAGGCGCCAGGTCAACGGAATTGCGGTGGCTTCGGGCAGGGTCTGAAGCAATGCACCCAGCGTACGGTCGCCGACGTGAATATTGACGTATTCGTCAATGTCAAAAAACAATATCCAATCGGCTTGCTTTTTCAGGGGATGGTCGTTGGCCTCTTTCAGCGCCGACCACTGCGGCCCGCGTTTGTGGCCGCTGTCGTTGCGGACATGCGTCAGCCAGCCCATCGCTGACAACCTGTCTAGCATCAGGTCGGTGCCATCCTGACAATCATTCGAAAAGACCAGAAAATCCGTGAAGCCACTGGCCCG
>Ga0224496_10002438_pt1 | contig 11062 bp, 13 predicted proteins | sample SF_Jul11_sed_USG_2_FD_168127 | JGI IMG/M metagenome (GOLD analysis project Ga0224496, IMG submission 168127) | Sediment microbial communities from San Francisco Bay, California, United States - SF_Jul11_sed_USGS_8_1 | ecosystem: Environmental > Aquatic > Marine > Sediment | place: USA... | reverse complement strand
TTTTCCCCCTGATTGGCATGCCACCTTCCCTGAGTCGTTGATACAAATCCTTCGCATGTAGTGGGCGACCTACCTCTTGCAAAACCATGTACACCGCATCGGGGACGCTGCGTCCGACATACTTACTCCGCCCCAGGAGAATCTCCCGTGATTTGGTCGCGACGTCGACGTCAGATGCCGACACCTCCCCCTTTTCGTGAGAGGCAATTTGGAACGAGAGACTGGCCAGTTTCGCTTTGTCAGCTTCCACTCGATACAAGGTTTTTGCCAACTCCAGGTATTTCTCAACCGTTGCGATTTCATCACCTAATTGCTCCCTCTTCTTTTGAAGCTCCTTGCGTTTGCGTTCATAAACGCTGATTCGCTGTTCCAACCCTCCAAGGATATCTTGAAGTTCATCATCTTGATTCTCCATCTTTCGAGCTCCACCATATGTTGATTGGAATTTTATTCATGTTTTAAAGCAAAGTCAACAAGCAAGCTTTGATTTTTATTTTTTATGCCTATCTTTTTATAATGATACAAATGGTGATTTGGCAGAATCGTCACATGGTCTGTTTGTCGAGTGGTGGTGAGATTTCGCACTCTAGAGAGCCTGACATTCAATTAGCAACGAATTGTATTTTTAACCATCAATATATAGTGGTTTTAGATCCTGATCCTGCGAACAATAGATTGTTCTTGAGCGACCATTTGCTCTAAAAGAAAAGTAGGTAGTTCATATTTTATGAAAATGATGCTTTGATTCCTTGAAACCTAAAATCGGCCAGAGTTGCCAATTTTTGCAAAACTGAAAAGCGGTGAATAACTCAACGGTCTTTTATTTTTAATGATTATCTATATGTAGTTGAGGGCAATTACCTAGGGTTGATATTGAAACTCAGAACAAGTTTCCCCAGTAAAGAGATTGGTTGCGTGGGGTTGGGGAGATGGTATGATCTGGCAGTGTTTTTTTGAGTCCCTTGAGCGTGAAATGAAAATGAACAAACCCCTGGTGAATCTTCTCGCTCTCAATGTTCAGGAAGTGGGCCAATTGGTGCAAGAACTTGGTTGGCCCCGCTACCGAACTCACCAAATTTTACAATGGCTCTATCAGCATCGGGTATTGGCTATTGCCGGCATGACGAATTTGTCCAAAGTGGACCGAGAGCGGTTGCGGCAGGTGGCCACCATTCATAAGGACCAAAAGATCTCTCGTCAGGTTGCCAGAGATGGCACGGAAAAATTTTTGTGGCGTTTGGTCGATGATCTGGCTGTTGAAACGGTGTTAATTCCGGAGGAGCGACGGAGGACGTTGTGTCTCTCCTCACAGGTCGGATGTACCTTGGATTGTGGGTTTTGCTTGACGGCCCAAATGGGGATCAAACGGAACTTGCGTGCACATGAAATTGTGGGCCAGGTGTTGAACGTACAAGCCCTGTTGCCCGAAGGGGACCATATTACCTCGATGGTTTTTATGGGAATGGGTGAACCGCTGATGAATTTTGATGCGGTGGCCGACGCCATTCAACGTCTGACGAATTTGGAATGGGGATTAGGCTTTTCCCCTCGGCGAATCACCGTCTCGACGGCAGGGTGGATTCCCCGCTTTCCCGATGTTCGGCGGCTTGGCGTGAATTTAGCTATTTCTTTAAACAGCACGACGAATGCGCAGCGTGACCATCTGATGCCCGCAGTCAATGCCCGTTATAATCTGGATGCGTTGCTGATGGCGTGTCGGAAGTATCTGGAAGATTCTGAGCGTCCTTTGACCTTTGAATATGTCTTAATCGCAGGAGTTAACGATGCAGTGGAGGATGCGAACCGTTTGGCCTCGTTGCTTCGCGGGTTACGCTGCAAGATTAATTTGATCCCCTTCAACGAGTTTCCTGGCAATCCCTTCCGACGACCAAGCCCAGATGGTATTGATGCGTTTCAACAGATTGTTCGCAACCGTGGCCTTGATGTGTTTCTGCGGAAAAGTCGTGGAGATGATGTCTTGGGAGCCTGTGGTCAATTGGGTCGATCGGCCTCGGAGGTGTTAGAGACTGCGCCGACTCGTTCAAAACGATCTCTTCCAATTTATGCTGAGTCTTAAGCCAGCCTTACAACAAAAATACGCGACTCTGCAGAAGGTCTTCCATGACCTGGGTTCGGTGGTCGTGGCGTTTTCTGGTGGAGTGGATAGTACTGTCGTGTTGAAGGTGGCCGTGGACAGTCTTGGAGAGTCCGCCAAGGCTGTGATTGCGGCTTCGCCTACCTTGCCAGCTAGTGAGCTGGAAGATGCGCATGGACTGTGTGAGTCAATCGGCGTCCCTCTGCAAGTGGTGGAAACCGATCAGTTGAACATTGAGGCGTTTGTGCAGAATGATGCCACGCGCTGTTTTCATTGCAAAACCGATCTGTACCAGTTGTTATCCAGCATTCAGGAGGTGTCAGGTTTCCAGGCTATCGTGGATGGAACGAATGTCGATGATATGGGTGAAGACCGACCAGGGATTCAAGCGGGGAAGCGTTTAGGTGTACGAAGCCCTTTGTTAGAAGCGAACTGTGACAAGTCCGATATTCGTCAATTAGCTCAAGCCTTGGGTTTAGCGAACTGGAATAAGCCGGCGGCCGCCTGTTTGTCGTCTCGTATTACACGAGGCATCCCGATTACCAAAACTGCACTGTCCCGCGTGGAGCAGGCCGAGGCATTCTTGTTGTCCCAAGGGTTGACCCAGGTACGTGTTCGCTTCCATGGAGAAACGGCTCGAATTGAAGTGGGACAATCAGAAATTGCGATGTTGACCGAAGAAGCTCGACGAACGCGAGTGCTCAAGGCCTTGAAGGAAATTGGATTTCAGACCGTTACTGTCGATTTGGAGGGCTATCGGGCTGGTGGAGGAAATGAGGAACGCGTTCTTGGGGATTCAAGGGGACAAAAAAAGAGGGAAGTGTAACTTCCCTCTTTGAGGTATTTTTCTGATGTGTGGCGGACGGTTAATTCTTGGAATGTGCCGCGACTTCTGCTAGCGCTTCCTTGGCGAATCGACGATGATCGTCATCTGATAAACTTCGGCCAATCACCTTCTCTGCCACCAAAATTGCGAGATCTGCTGCCTGACTCTTGATGTCTTCCACGGCCTTTCGGCGTTCACGTTCAATGTCCTGGGTCGCTTCTTCTTTGATGCGATCCGATTCTGTCCGAAGCCGTTGCTGGTTTTCATCAAGCAGCCGCTGGGCTTTTTGTTTGGCCTCGGTCATCAAGGTTTCAGCCTCTTTTGCCGCAAGCTGGAGCTTGGTTTCGTATTCCCTCAGCTTTTGCTCTGCCGTCGCGCGACTCTGTTCTGCCTGATCTAAACTCTCCCGAATCTTTCGTTCTCGCGTCTCGAGCGTTTCCAGAATCGGAGGCCAGGCATATTTATACAGTATCCAGAACAGGATGCTAAACGACAGCACCTCCCAAAAAATCAGGGATGAAAAGAAATGTGAATCAAATTGTGGCATAGCTTAGTCGCCCTTTACCCTTTGCCCATGATGATGAAGGCAATGACCAGTCCGTAGAGCGCGATCGCTTCGACTAATGCGAATCCAATCCACATATACTTGCCGACTCGAGCTTCCGCCTCTGGCTGACGAGCGACGGCTTCGATCATCTTCCCGAAAATATACCCGATGCCAATACCGGCTCCGGCAAAACCTGAGGCCGCGAGGCCCATTCCCAAAAGTGCTGCTGCTGCAGAATCCATTGTAGTGTTGTCCTCCCAGTTTAAAAGGGACTAATAGTAAAAGCTAACTTTCATAGCTCGCACGTGATTAGTGCAGATGAATGGCATCGCCAATATACACACACGTTAACACGGTAAATATATACGCCTGGATAAATGCGATACCGACTTCTAGACCATACAAGACGATGGTGAACGAAAACGGCAACCATCCAATGAGGAGCCCTCCAGCAATCGTCAATCCAAATAAGACTCCAAGAATAACGTGGCCAGCGGTCATGTTGGCAAATAATCGCACAGCCAGCGAGATGGGTCTAGCTATTTGACTAATCAATTCAATAGGAATCATTAACGGCAATAGCCATCCGGGGGTGCCAGGTGGGACAAGTATCCCTAAAAATTTTGCTCCATGTAATTGGAACCCGATGACGAGGCTGAGGGTATAGACCCCGAGGGCGAATACACCTGTGGCGACAATCTGACTAGTGACGGTGTAGGAGCCGGGGATTAATCCTAGAAGATTACAAAATAAAATGAAGAGAAACAATGCGCTGATGAGCGGGAAATAGCGCATTCCCGAGGACCCCATGGTGTCCTGAATAATGCCTCGAATAAATTCAACCAGTAATTCCGCCAAGCTCTGTAGTTTCGATGGGACGAGGGACTTGGCGGCTCCTGCTTTTAATAGGAAGAGGGAGGCCACGCCCACCACAATCCACATCAGCAAGACGGCCTTGTTGACTGAAATGTCGAGACCGAAAAGCGAGAGCGGGATGAAATTATGAAGTTCGAAGGAGTGTAAGGGATCTTCCAAAGCGGAACCTTGTTTTACTTCTTATGTATTCCACCGCTGGGCTGCGCGGTAGGCGTTGCGAATTCCAGTGATCAATCCTAAAGCCAAACCAACTGCTACACCCCACGGTGTAGAATCTAGCACATATGAATCAACTAACCATCCGAGGAATCCACCGACGATAAGGGCAGCAAGCAGGTCGGTCCCCACTCGCATGGCCTGCCCCAGCCCCGCAAATAGTGGATCCTGAGAAGGTGCCATGTGTGAGACCTGCAAGGCGAGTCGTTGGAAGGGGTTACATTCAACCAAAAAATCCTAAATCTTGTCAAGGAAAGACATCGTATAATTTATGAGATATGGTACAGTATGTTACGTGTTAAGTCTTGTGAGTGAATGACAAAAGATATTTGAGGCCTTCCGGTAGGTCCGGGTTCCATTTCCCCCTTGGAGGATGAAAAAAATGGTGAAAGGCATCGTACCTATTCTCCTGCTTCAAGTTGCGGTGAGTGGAACTCTGGTTTTTGCCAATCCCACGGTGGATGAACTCCCGGATTTAACTGAGGGGGTGGTCCCCGTCATCCAGTATAAACATGCCCAACCCCTCTCTGGAACGCAGTTAACCTCCGTGAGTGAGGTCGAATTTATTGTCACAGTGAAAAATCAAACCGGTGATCCCGTCGTTGCGGATTCCTTGATCCTGGTAGTTGATACTGTGAAAGAAATAACCGGCACTGATATTTTGGATCGAGTAGAAATTAAAGCTCCTGACGGGTTGCTGGCCAACGGCAAGCCGTTTTTCCGAATTCCCAATGCTGATAAAGAGCTGGGTCCCTATAGTGAAAGCGAAGCGGTGACCATTCGGGTGCGTAATCCTGACTATCTTCGCTTTTATCCGCCAAGTATTCGGGTGCGTGGACTTCGTCGTTCACCAGGAGAGGCGGTCAAAGGCCTTTTGGAATCCCTGGTACAAAAAGGTATCTTAGCTCCCGAGGAAGCCGCGAATGCCATGAAGTCTACTTCTCCTCCAGTTCCAGTTCCATCAGATAATCCTTAAAAACTTGTCTGTTCTTCCCACCCACACGGAAGGGGGGATTGATCGCACCCTTCCTTCCGCGAACATCTTTCCACTTGTGAAGCAATGTTTGGTTGCCTTTGAAGATCCCTTCGAGCTGTATGGGCGGGTAACCGGGTATTCCCCGCACTCGTTTTTTATCGAGCATGATTATCATCAGGGGGGTGTGCCTCGCCGTTTCTCCTATTTGGGGTGTGATCCCTTTCGAGTGGTGAGAGGGAAGAACGATACCGTTCAAATCTATTCTGCAGGTGTTTGGAAAGAGCAGGTAGGAGATCCATTTTCGTTGTTACAACGACAGTTTGTGGAACACTCTCTCGTTGTCGCGCCTTCTTTTCTACCCTTCTTAGGGGGAGCGGTTGGATGCTTGAGTTATGATCTGGCCAGGACTTTCGAGGTTCTCCCGGAATATGCGAAAGACGACCTTCAGTTTCCAGATATCTATTTTCTTTTTGTTGAAGCCTTTGTTGTCATTGATCATCAGATGTCCGGAGCCTGGATTGTTTTTTCGCCTTCCCCTGAACGGTTAGCGAAGGAGAATTGGGAGCATCTGTACCGGGAAGGACAATTTCGTTTGCTGGAATTGGAAGCGAAATTAAAGACAGTGGATCCTGTCTTGGATGGGGAAAAGTCTTGCCCATTTTCACTACGCATTCATGAGGGACAATCAACTTCTGCCTATCAAGATCGTGTACGCGAATGTCAACAATTAATCGGCGCTGGAGATATCTATCAAGCCAATCTCTCCCATCGATTTCAAATTGAAGGCATTACTAATTCTTTCTCGTCACAGGCGCAGGCTGGAGCAACTCTCTATCGCCAATTACGGCGCATGAATCCCTCTCCTCATTCAGCGTTTCTCGTGCTTGAATCGGACGTCATTGTGTGTAACTCGCCAGAGCGGCTCGTGCGGCTTTCGGATGGGAATGCTGATATGCGCCCTATTGCGGGAACTCGGCCGCGAGGGGGAGAGACGGTGGAGGATCGACGTCTCGCTGAGGACCTGCTTTCCGATGCAAAGGAACGAGCCGAGCATTTGATGCTCGTGGATCTTGTCCGTAATGATTTGGGGCGAGTCTGTCGCTATGGATCCATTCGGGTTGATGAGTTCATGACGGTGGAGCGGTACTCACATGTTATGCATTTGGTCTCGCATATTTTAGGACAACTTCGTGAGGGCTACAACGGATTTGACCTGATTCGAGCTGTTTTCCCAGGTGGCACAATCACCGGGGTACCCAAAGTTCATTGCATGGAAATTATTGAGCGGCTGGAACCGGTTCGGCGCGGGTTGTATACGGGGTCAATAGGGTTCATCGGGTGGAATGGAAACGTGGACCTGAATATTGCGATTCGTACGCTGTTGTTGACGAAAGGCTATGGTTATCTTCAAGTCGGAGCGGGCATCGTGGCCGATTCCGATCCGAACCGAGAATATGAGGAAACCCTTCATAAGGCACAGGCGTTTTTCCAGATTCTTCAATCTCATCAGGATTCATAAGAGACGCGGTATGTGGGTCTATCTCAATGATCGGTTTGTTCAGAAAGAACATGCGCGAGTCTCGGTCTTTGATCATGGATTTTTATACGGGGATGGGGTCTATGAGACATTGCGTGTATATGGGGGAAGGATATTGTTATGGGAACGGCATCTGGCACGTCTACGCCGATCCTGTGAACTTATTGGTTTAGATTTTCCCATACCAGATGAAGCATGGTTGCCGATCCTTGGGGAGCTCTTAGTTCGCAATAAACTGCAAAATGCCGGTCTGCGGCTGACCATCTCTCGTGGTGAAGGAGAACTAGGGATTGATCCACGGTTGTGTGCTCGCCCGACCGTTGTGGTTATGGCGAAGCCTGTTGTGGAGTACACGGATCAACAGCGGGAACAGGGTAGGACCTTACATCTGGCGTCTATTAGACGGAATCCTGAGTTTGCTCAATCTCCTCAAATTAAGGCGATCAGTTTTCTTAATAATATTCTGGCTAAACAGGAAGCTGTTCGGGTCGGAGCGGATGATGCCCTGATGTTGAATATGGAGGGGGAGTTAACTGAATGCACAACGAGCAATATTTTTTTTGTGAAAAATCAACGTTTGCATACACCGGCGGTGGAATGCGGAATTTTGAAAGGCATCACCCGAGATATCGTGATGGAGATAGCTCAAGGGCAAGACGTCAGTGTGGAAGAAGGACGCTATATGATGGAGGGGTTACTTCAGGCCGATGAGTGTTTTATCACCAATACCGGCATAGAAATTATGCCTGTCCGGAAGATCGGGGATTGTCAGATAGGGCAGGGGAAGCGAGGCCTCCTGACCAGGGCGTTAGCCACGGCCTTCAATACGAATGTGGATCGGTATTTGGGACCATGTCTAACGCCCTCGAATGGGTAGTAGTAGCTTCAGCTGCGGGTGGTTCTTTTTGATTTTTTTGGATGAGACGATAAATGTGTCGGTATGCTGGTTTGTTGGTACTGGCTATGGACTTTCCATTTCAATCCTTTGAAAAAGGGAATGTCCTCTCGGTAATGAGCTCCCACGCTGTTCGTTCGCCACAGAGCCGCTTCGGTGACACAGAGTCCCACCTGAACCATATTTTGTGTTTCTAAGCCCGTCCGGTTGAAGGGCGGCCGCTGCAGTTTGCGAGACCACTGTTGAAGTTGGTCGAGCGCTTTCCGTAAGGATTCCGCAGTTCGTATTAACCCCACCTTGGTCCACATCAATCGGCGCAGAGAATTTCGGAGTTTCTCCACGTCCTGTTCAGACATGTGTTGGGCTGAAGATTGTCGGGCAACCGAATGGGTCATTGCCTTAGGTGGTGAAGAGGTTTTGGCATAGGTCGCTGCGGCTTCCGCGGCGCGTAATCCGAAGACTAATCCCTCCAGCAGCGAATTACTTGCCAGACGGTTGGCTCCATGGACACCTGAACAGGCCGCCTCGCCGGCGGCAAACAGGCCAGGCAGGTTTGATGCCCCATGGAGATCAGTTTTCACGCCACCCATAAAATAATGTGCACTGGGTGAGACCGGAATCCATTCTTCAGAGATATCAATGTCATACCGTAAACAGGTGGAATAGATGGTGGGGAAGCGTTCTTTTAAAAACTTTTCCCCTAAATGGGTGACATCCAAATAGACGTGTCGGGCTTTGGTTTTTTGCATTTCTGCCCAAATGGCACGGGAAACAATATCTCGTGGTGCCAGTTCTTGATTCCGATCGTATTGTTTCATAAATCGTTCGCAGCGATTGTTTCGGAGGATTCCCCCCTCACCACGCAACGCTTCCGAGAGAAGAAACGGGGGGCTTGACGGGAGATACAACGAGGTGGGGTGAAATTGGACAAATTCCATATCTTCGAGGATGGCCCCGGCTCGAAGAGCCATGGCGATTCCATCGCCGGTTGCATTGGGGGGGTTCGTAGTGCGTGCGTAGATTTGCCCGGCTCCACCGGTGACCAATAAGACTGCCGAAGCCAGAATGGTTTTGCACGTTCCTTTTTGTTCGTCGAGGACGAGAGCCCCACGGCACCGGCCATCCTGAATCAGCAGTTCCACCCCAAAATGATTGCCCAGCCACTTCAAATTTTTGAGACCTTGAGCTTTGGTGCTCAACGCCCGGACCATTTCACTGCCGGTGGCATCCCCGCCAGCTCGTAATACGCGGTGGCGGCTATGGGCTCCTTCTTTGGTAAAAGCCAGTTGGCCATCGACGGTGTCGAATTTGGCTCCCCATTCAATCAGTTCATGAATACGGGAGGGGCCCTCTTCAACCAACGCTTTTGTGGCGGGCCGTGAACCCAGTTGATGCCCAGCTTTGACTGTATCGGTGAAGTGAAGATCAACATCGTCCTCTTCGCTCAGCGCCACGGCCACGCCTCCTTGGGCATAAAACGAGTTGTTGTCTTGTGGCCCGCCTTTCGCGACCATCGTGACTTCCCCATGTCGGCAAAGTTCAATGGCAGCGCGCAGTCCGGCCACGCCTGCGCCAATAATGAGAAAGTCTGTTGAAAGAACTTGAGGGTTCATAGGGGTCTTGACCAATGAAGAAGGTATGGTGAGGATGAAAAGGCTCTAGAAAGGGATTGTGAAGGAATCAGGACGGGAGGTTGAGGCGAGTCGCCATGCCGAAGGGAAGGTCCCCTTCCACCCCTCGAAGCAATATGACCTGGTTGCCGCTCCATAGAAGCACGCCGTGACCTCGGGCTTGGTCGTTTGATCCTTGAGTCGAGCGTTGCCAGGTGCCTTGCCAGGAAATATATGCGGAAATACGGTTGCCATCGATGAGGATACGATCCACCGTGGAATCGAGGTGAATAGTAGAAAATGTGGCAAAGTCTTGTCGTGCCTCAGATTCCAAGATTTCAAGCTGTTCCAGGGGTAAAAGGAGTTCATGGAAGGCTGACGCATCTTTATTGACATAAGCTGTTTCGAGTGTTTTGATGGCCTGGACCACTCGTTGAAATCGAGCATGATCTTCTGGATATTTCGGTGTTTTTGTTGAACATCCAGTCTCCGCCAGGCATACCAATCCCAGGACAGTCAATGTCGTCCATACCCAAAGGCGATTGATGGCTATTGGTTCGGTTCGCATGAGGCCCTATAATGGAGAAGGCTCCTAGTGAGGGTCAAGGGAATTGTAAAAAAGGAGATGACTCCTGGGTATAGGAGCGGGTATGATAGTCTGGTTTCCTTGACACTTTTCTTGACCCTATGATACGAAGGTTGGTTCTTCATGGGGTTATTTTTTTCAAAAGATAAAAGTTGAGTGTTGTGTCTTTGGCTTGCCATCTCATAATTTTTTAACCCAGGAATCCATCTCTATGTCGAGTGTGGTCAAAAAGCGGAGGAAGAAGATGCGCAAGCATAAGCATAAAAAACTTCGTCGCCGCATGAAATTCGCTAAGCGGCGTAATTAATTACATCGGTCAGCAGGGAAAAGGGCATTTGGTATGACCCAGGGGAAAAAGACTCGTATCAGGGTACGCTCCTCCCTGTCGACCTATGTCGGTGAACTGTTAATTCCCCCCATGCGGAATCGAATTTCGGATGTTCTCAATGATGAATCGGTCCTCTTTGTTAATTTGACCGATGTCCTCATTGATGATACCCACCATTCGGAGTTTGTTGCACTCAATAAAATGCAAATCGAATCGGTTGTTCAAATCGATTAACGCCTCCTCTTTTCCTCTTGCATCCCTCTCCTCAATCTTTTTCCACAATGGGTTGTCAATAGTGTTCTGCTGAACCCATTCTTAATGTTGACTCAACGATAACGTGGTAAAAATTGTATGAATCAATGGTCTCGCTTCCTGCCTTTTATTCGTCCTCAAATGATGATCATGGCTTGTGCCGGCGTGGCTGTCATGGGCGTCGCGGCCTGCAATCTGATCCTGATCCGAATGGCCGGGTCTTTATGGGATTTGATCACCGTCCAAAAAGATCTTCAGCAACTCACCACGATGGTGTGGCTGTTTATCGGATTAGTGGTTGGGCAAGGTGTGTTGTCG
>Ga0224496_10002436_pt1 | contig 11064 bp, 7 predicted proteins | sample SF_Jul11_sed_USG_2_FD_168127 | JGI IMG/M metagenome (GOLD analysis project Ga0224496, IMG submission 168127) | Sediment microbial communities from San Francisco Bay, California, United States - SF_Jul11_sed_USGS_8_1 | ecosystem: Environmental > Aquatic > Marine > Sediment | place: USA... | reverse complement strand
AGGCGGTTACCAGTTTCAGGCCGCTGAACAGCCCCACCCACAATGCCTCGAACCAGTAGACGACCACGACTTCGAACAGCGTCAGGTCAAGGGCGAAGAACAGGAAGAGCATGCCGGCATTGGCGGCAAAAAGGCTCAACGCGGCAACGCCTCGGGCCCCGAGACGATGCACGGGGCCGCTCGCGTCGGCGATGCTGTCACTGAACGCATGCATGCGCCCACAGTACGAGACATGGCCGCTGCGGTCGGGGACGCGGTTCACGATCTTCGCAATTTCCCGTTTTGCGTTAAGCTATACGTCGCCAATCGAGGGGAACAACAACAATGGCACAAGCATCGGGGAAGACCTGGTCTTCAGGATTCACCTTTATTCTCGCGGCCGTGGGCGCCGCGGTGGGTCTCGGGAACATCTGGAAATTTCCCTACATCGTTGGCGTCAACGGTGGCGGTGCCTTCGTGCTGGTGTACCTCGGTTGCGTCCTGTTTATTGCGATCCCGATCCTGATAGCCGAGCTCTGGATTGGCCGTGCGGGTGGCCACAGCCCACCGATCGCCATGGCGAACGTGGCACGGCAGACGGGCCTCTCGCCGGGCCGCTGGTCCCTGGTGGGCTACATGGCGATGATCGTCGGTTACCTGATCGCGACGTACTACAGCGTCATCGCGGGCTGGACCCTGGCCTACATCTTCAAGGCCGGTAGTGGCTTCGGCACCGCGGAGCCCGCCGCGATAGCCGCCCAGTTCGACGGCCTGCGGGCGGACCCGAAATTGCTGACCTTCTGGCACACGATCTTCATGGCCATCGCCCTGTTCATTGTCGGCCGCGGTCTCAAGAACGGTATCGAGAGAGTTGTGACCGTGCTGATGCCGGCGCTGTTTGCGATGCTGCTCCTCATGATCGGTTACGCGGCCGTCGAAGGCGATTTCGCCGAGGGAATGAACTTCCTGTTCAGTACCGACTTCAGCAAGATCGATGGTGGAACCGTACTCGTCGCCATCGGCCAGGCCTTCTTCTCGATCAGTGTGGCGATGGGCCTGTTGATGACCTATGGGTCCTATGTGCCCAGGAGCGTGTCGCTGACAAAGTCGGCACTGATTATTGCCGGGGCCGATACCTTGGTCGCGCTCCTGGCCGGCCTGATGATCTTTCCGCTCGTCTTCGGCAATGACCTCGACCCTGGATCCGGCCCCGGACTGATCTTCCAGACCTTGCCCGCCGCGTTCGCCGACATGCCGGGTGGCCGGGTATTCGGGGTGATCTTCTTCATCCTGCTGGCATTTGCCGCGGTGACGTCGATTATCGCCATCATCGAGCCGATCGTGCGGTACGCCGAAGGTAAGTGGCACATGCAGCGCCGCAACGGCGTGCTGGTCTTCGGCGGGCTTGCGTGGGCCATCGGCCTGCTGACCGTGTTCTCGTTCAACATCTGGTCGGATGTGGCGCCGCTCGGGAGTTTCGCAGTCTTCGAAGGCATGACGCCGTTCGCCCTGATCGATTACTTCACGGCCAATATCATGATGCCGCTCGGTGGCATCCTGATGGCGCTGTTCGTCGGCTGGCGCATCAAGCCGCAGACGCTGACCGACGATCTGTCATTCAGCAACGCGACCCTGTTCAATGCCTGGCTGTGGATGATTCGCGTCGTCGTGCCGCTGGCAATCCTGTGGGTGCTTTACACGAGTCTTTAGAGCGTAATACCGCCACGCCGGCGACCGACGCCGGTGACGTAGGCGACCTTTTCTTCGAGCTTTTTCACTTCAGGTTTTCCTCGAACAGCTTGTAGATCCGGCGGTACCCGTCGAGCCAGCTTTCCGGGTGCTTGAAGCCGTGGGGGTCCTGGGGATACAGCGCTATCTCGAAGTTTTCCTTCTGCAGTTCGATCAGGCGTTGCACGACGAAGACCGAGTCCTGGAAAAACACGTTATCGTCCTGCATGCCGGCTTCGATGAGCAGCGGGTTCTTCAGGCCCTCGACGTAGTTGATCGGCGAACTGATGTAGTACGCCTCCGGGTCGATCCCCGGCGTGTTGAGAATGTTCGAGGTGTAGCCATGGTTGTAGTGTGCCCAGTCGGATACGGGGCGGAGCGCCGCGCCGGCTTTGAAGAGGTCGGGCGCCTTGAACATGGCGACGAACGCCATGAAACCGCCATAGGATCCGCCATAGATGCCGATACGATCGCGATCGACGCCATAGTTCTCGACCATGTAGTTCACGCCGTCAACGTAGTCCTCGAGTTCGGGAACCCCCATACGCCGATAGATGGCGGTGCGCCATTCGCGGCCGTAGCCTTCCGAGGCTCGATAGTCCATGTCGATGACGACATAGCCGTGCTCGTTGAGCAGGCTGTGGAACATGCCCTCGCGAAAGTAGTCCGGCCAGCCGTAGTCGGCGTTCTGCAGGTAGCCGGCGCCGTGGACAAATACGACGGCCGGGTAGTTTCGCGCCGGGTCGTGATCGGCTGGCAGGTAGACCTTCGTGTAGATCGGCGCGTCGACGTGCGAGGAGGGTATCGCGACGATCTCGGGCCGCCGCCAGTTGATGCGCTTGAACGCCTCGCTCATCGTGTCAGTAAGCTGGCGCGCCTCGGCGCCCGGCACGTTGTCCTGGACATAGAGTTCGGGGTGCCGGTCGAGTTCCGAATGCGTGATCAGCAGTTTCGACTCATCGGGCGAGACGCTGACCTCGTTGAAGCCGCCGAGCGTGGTGAGTTGCGCTGTCTTGCCGGACTCGAGTTCGAGCCTCCAGATCTCGTAGATGCCCGGATGCTCCACGTTGGCCTGGTAGTAAATAAACTTGCCGGACGGGCCGAGCTCGGGATCGAAGACGACATGTTTGCCGGCAACCCGCGCCTTGCTGCGCCGCTCGCCGATATGCTTCGTGTAGATGCCGAGGTAGTCGTGGTCTTCGGAAAGAAACCAGATCGTCTGGTTGTCTTTCAGCCAGCCGTGCTCAATGTGGTTCCAGTTGTTCCACGCCTCGTCCGTCAGGCGGTGCTGGTTAACCAGCTTCCTGTCGTCGAAGTCGACCGTTGCGATCCAGCGGTCCTTGTTGTCCGTGGAACGAACCCACAACAGAACCTGCGAGCCATCCCAGGACCACAGCGTCGAAAAGACCTGGGCGCCACGCGTCTCGGGCGCCTTTACCCGTGCCGCGGCCTTGTCCCTGTCTTCACCCAGTGCGACGTAGTGTTCGATTGCGCTCGCCCGCAGGTCCGCCAGCGGGTCCTCGTCCATGCCCGGCAGGTCACCGAGGTCGAGTTCGTGCTTGTCGCCCGACTCCAGGTCGATGAGCCAGACCGAATGCGGCGCATCGCCGTTGCGGCCCACCCGCGTGCGGACTTCGCGGGTCTCTGTGTAGCCGCTCAGTGTCACGTAGTTCGGCATCGTTCCGCGCTTGCCCGCATCGGCGTCCCTGGCCGAGGTGACGAGCAGGAGCCGCTTGCCGTCCGGTGATATCGCGAAGCCTTGCGACTCGAGCTTGTCTCCCATGTAGATCGGTGCTGCGCTCAGTGCCTCGTCGAATCGATACAACGAGTTGCCGTGTTCGCGCGCTTCGTCCTCCTTCTTCTCCGCCTTGCGAAGCTGCTCGTACAAGCGTTCCTGGTGAGCACGCATGACATCGAACGCGTCTTCCTCGGCCGGGTCTTTTTCGAACCGCAGGTTACTGATCTGCTCGACAAAGCCGTTGCGCGGGTCGAAGAGAAATACATGCCCGTCACGCTGAAACGCGAGACGCCCATCGTTCATGAAGGTCGGCGCAGACTCTGCGGCGGCCGTGCGCGTGACCTGGCGGACGGTATCGCCGTCGCTGAGGAAAACGTCTCCGGCGTAGGTCCAGGCGTGTCGATCACCGGCCGCGTCGTACACGGCATCGCCCCGGGAAGCCTGCGACCAGTCTCGTTCTGCGATCTGTGCGATCGCCCCGTCGCGGCTGTCTACCATGAACAGGTCGCGGAGTTCCGATCCCTGCCGTTTCTGCTGGAAATAGATCACGGCGCTGTCGGCGCCCCAATAGGCGTTTTCCGGCTGATTTCCGAGCCAGTCGGCATCGGCCATGATCTGTTCGAGAGTGAGGCCCTCGGCCGCGGCCGCTACCGGGGTGAATGCAAAGGCAAGGAAAGCAAGTTCACGAATTGTCATTGCTGCTCCGATGGGAAATGAGGTTGAATCATACCCATTCCGACCACCGGGGCGAGAATCATGTTCCGGCTACCTGCCTGGAGCGCGCGGTGTTGTGGTTGGCGGGCGCTGCGTATCGTTGACTCAAGAGTACAGAGCTGCGAAATCTGCGAGAATTGGCGTTCTCCCCGAGCAGGATCGACCGGATCGTGAATCCCGACTGAGTACAATTCCATGACCAACGCTGCCACACGCATGACCCAGCTTCCCGATTTCCCCTCGATGTTTGCTGAATTGCAGGCGACCTTCGAGACGGAGCGTACACGCAGCCGGGCCTGGCGAGTCGCACAGTTGTCCGCACTCGAGACCATGATGAGCGAGTGCGAACAGGAGCTCATGGATGCTCTCGAGTCGGACCTCGGCAAACCGCCGCAGGAGGCGTGGACGACCGAGATATCCTACATCGCGGGCGAGGCCTCTTACAGCCGCAAGCGGCTCAGGCGCTGGATGAAATCCCGCAGGGTCCGCACGCCGCTGCTGGGCCAGCCCGGCAAGAGCTGGCTGCAGCCCGAGCCGCTTGGTGTCGTGCTGATCATCGGTGCCTGGAATTATCCCCTGCAGCTTACGCTGGCCGGGCTGGCTGCCGCGTTATCCGCCGGCAATTGCGCCGTCGTCAAGCCGTCCGAGTTGTCGCCGGCGACATCGGCGGTTATCGCAAGGCGGGTTCCGCAATACCTCGATCCGGACTGTGTGAAGGTCGTCGAGGGTGCTGTGCCGGAAACCACCGCCTTGCTGGAGCTGGCCTGGGACCACATCCTCTATACAGGTGGCGGCAACGTGGGCCGCATCGTGATGGCGGCGGCGGCGAAGCACCTCACGCCGGTGACGCTCGAACTCGGTGGCAAGAGTCCGTGCGTCGTCATGCCGGATGCTGACCTCGCGACGACGGCGCGGCGCATCGCCTGGGGCAAGTTTACGAACGCCGGCCAGACCTGCATTGCGCCCGACTACGTTCTTACCGATGCAGCTACGGAAGCCAAGCTGGTCCCGCTGATCCGGCAGGCGGTCACAGAGATGTTCGGTGAAGATCCTGCGAAATCCGCGTCTTACGGGCGCATCGTCAACGATCGGCATTACGAGCGGCTGGTGGCGTATTTCGCGTCCGGCGACGTGGTGATTGGCGGACAGGCCGATGCGGCCACGAGGTACATTGCACCCACCGTCCTGACCGGTATCACCGGTGACAGTGCCGTCATGCAGGAGGAGATCTTCGGTCCGGTCCTGCCTGTATTGCGCATCGAGGACCTCGAGAGCGCTATTCGCTTCATACGCAAAGGCGACAAACCGCTCGCGGCCTATATCTTTACGAAGAACAGCGCGAGTGAAGCGCGCTTCCTCGAGATGGTCAGTTGCGGTAGCGCCTGCGTCAACGACACGATGATGTTCATGACAGTCGAAGAGTTGCCGTTCGGTGGCGTCGGCGCGAGCGGTATGGGCAACTACTCCGGCGAACACGGCTTCCGCGCGTTCAGCCACATGAAGGCGGTCATGAAACGCGGCTGGTGGCCGGACCTGGCGGTGCGCTATGCACCGTTTACCGACAAGAAATTCAAGCTCCTGCGCAAGCTGCGCTGACAGTACGCACCCGCCACAGGCGTGCAAGGTGTGAGCCAGGTCTCAGTTTATGGCATGAAATAGCGCACAAAAATCGCTTTTGTGACCAGAGCCACATATGTGGCGTCGAGCGAAGAGTAGCTTCGACCTGGTCTGGATTACCACCGTGCGGTGAGGCAAGCGATGCGATTAAAGAGTGAGTTTTTCGAGCGAGCGCCATTGGTGTGGCTGCTATTGGGTCTGCTGATGTTTTCAGGCGGACTGTATATCGGTTTCGAGCATCCATTGACCATTTTCTACATGCTGATCGGCTTGTTCTGTAGCCTGTATGGCCCGTTGCTGTATGTGTTCAAGGTCCGCGAAGGCCGGGCACGGTCATCGGCCAGGCCATTGTCCCGGGACTTTATTTCGGCGGGAGCCACGGTGATCATGCCTGCGGCGAAGCAGGATCCGGACGAACTGCGCATGGCCGAACAGCGGACTGTGCGGGCCTGAACGGGGCGTACGGTCGCTAGCGGACCTGCTCGTCAATCCACCTTAACGCCTCGTGGAACCGGACGGGCTCTTCCCAGAATGGAAAATGCGCGGAGTGCTCAAACCAGAGCACGGCTTTCATCGGGCTGTCTATTCGCTTGAGGTAAGCGGCGGCCAGTTCCGACGGCGTGTTGAAATCGTGCCGGCCCAGCAGGAAGAACACCGGTATCTCCAGGGACGCCACTTCACCCTCGTGCGGCCGGGGTGACAAATCGTACTGCATGCGCTGTCCGACCGAACTTGCGCCGGGCCCGATATTCAATGCATCACTGAATGTGTACTCCGGCGCGAAAATTCCCGTGCCGATAATCGGCCAAAAACTCGTTTCGCCGTACAGTTCACCGCCCAGGCGAAAAAGATCGTCCTCGGTCAGGTCGGATTCGCCGGCGGTTCCCTCTTTGCGTATCGCGAACGCCTGTCGGGACGTTCGCACCTCGTCCTGGGACCCGGCCAATTGCCCGGTGCCGATGAAGGCATGAAAATCCGAGGGCTGCTCGCGTGCCGCGAGCAAGCCAAGGTAACTCCCCCAGGAATGGCCGACCAGGAAGATGCGCTCCTGATCGAAACGGCGCTTGAGAATCCGCGTCAGCTCCAGCGTATCGGCAAGCGTCTGGCTTACGCTCAGTTCGCCTGCGGCGGCGGCCGCAAATGACTTGCCGGCACCACGCCGGTCCCAGTGCACCATGACGAAGTCTTGTTCCATCTCGCGTTGAAAATCATGTGCGAGGAACATCGCGGGCATACCCGGACCGCCGTGGAGAAACAGAAGGACGGGCTTGCGCGCATCATGACCGCGGATCAGTACCCACTGCGGTACCCCGCCCAGCTCGATGGTTTCAAGAACAGCGACGCTGTGGTCGCCCGGGATGGCAGGAGTGCCACCGCGGGTCACAACGAACTCGACGTAAATGTAGACGAGGCCCGTGAGCACCAGACCGGCGACGCCGAGCAGGATGTTTCGGGCAAGTTTCATCAACCCGCCCCGAACAACTTCCTCTTGATCGCGCGGCCAACGATACGCAGCTTGTTCTTCGTGTCGAGACGCTTCAGGTTGGTCTGCACCGTGCCGATCGTGAACTGTGTCTTCTTGCTGTAATCGATATGAACATTGACGAGGACCGGCTTGTTCCCGGCTGCGGCCGCGAGTGTCCTGGCGATGCCGTCCTGCAGGTCCGCGTCGCTCCTGATTTCGACATACTCGACGCCCGTGGCGGCTGCAAAAGCGTCGTACCGGAGCTTGCCAATGTCCGTGCATGCGGTGCGCTGGTAGGGCATCGCCTGTGCCTGCGCGATTTGCGCCAGCTCACCGTCATTGAAGACAAACCAGACGGCGCCAATGCCGTTGGCCACAGCCGTTACCGATTCGAGGCCCGTCATCAGGAAAGCGCCGTCGCCAACAATGCCGACGACTTGTCGTTCGGGAAGCGCCATTTTCGCGGCGATCGTCGCCGGGACGCAGTAGCCCATGCAATTGAAATCGGTCGGCGACAGGTAGGTGCCGCCCTTGTTGATCCGCATCAGTTCCGCAGTCAGGAAAGTGTGGTTGCCGTCGTCGGTGACCACGATGGCGTTGTCGTCGAGTTGCGCGCGCAATTCCTCGAAGAAACGGCAGGGGTTTACGCGGCCCTTCGAGTCGTGCGCGAGCCACTCGTCGCGATACGCGGATTTGTCCCTGGCGATTGCCTGCTCTGCGGCAGTCGCATCGCGCGCCGGCAGCCTGGCGACGATCGCGTCGGCAAGTGTCGGCACGGCGTCGCGCGAGTCCGCGCAGATGCCGACCGCCGTTGTGTGATTCGCGCCAATTGCGCCGGCGTTTATGTCGATATGAATCAGTTTCTCCGGCGGCACGGCGCCATAGCTGCCTGTACAGATCTCGGCGAAACGCGTGCCGACCGCGAGCATGACATCGCAGTCCTTGAAGGCATTGGCCGAGGCGGGAACCGCGGAAGGGCCGAAACTCATGCCGGCATGAAGCGGGTGGTCGCCCGGGAAAGTGCCCAGGCCCTGCAGCGTGGTTGCGACCGGTGCGCCCAGGTGTTCGGCGATGCGGATGAGATCATCCGTGACGTACCGCGCGCCCCAACCCACAAATAACCCGGGCTTCTCGGCGTCCGCGAGTAGCGCGACCGCCGCGTCGACCAGGTCCGCGTCGAACTCGGGGCGTTCCGGTTTGATGTCGGCGGCGGGCATGCTCTCTACTTCGCCGGTCAGTAGCTGCAAATTGGCCGGCAGCTCGATGAAGACGGGGCCGGGCTCGCCGGAGATCGCCGTCCTGTAGGCCTCGTACACGGCCGGAATGGCGTCCTCGTAGCGCTCGATCTTGTACTGGGCCTTCGTCAGGGTCTTGAGCAGTGCCTGCTGGTCGACATCATGCAGCTGGAAGGACTGCGTCATATCGGTACGAACACCGCCGGAGATGATGAGCATGGGGACGCCGTCCAGGAACGCCTCGCCAATGCCGCTCATTGCGTGGGTGATACCGGCCGCCGGTACGATGACCAGCGTACCGATCGTGTCTGTGGCCCGGCTGATCGCGTCGGCCATAAACGCACCGCCGCCCTCGTGGGTCACCAGCACGGGCCGGATCTGTTTCGACCCGGCGAGTTCGTCATAGAGTTCGATGTTGTGAACGCCCGGGATCCCGAACGTGTACCGAACGCCAATTTGCTCGAGTGCGTGACGCACCAGCGTAGCTGCGGTAGTTTTCATTGTCTTGAACTTTTTCCCGGATGCGATTTGCAACCATTCTCCGACATCTTCAGGCCATTGTCTCTTCTCCTCGGCATCCTGTTCATAGCAGGTTGCGCGCCCGGCGAGAAGCGCGAGTACTGGGGCAACCTGTACTTTGGCATCGGGGCCTATCTCGGCCAGCTCGACCTGCGCGATGGCAGCGTCTCGCTGCTGGCCAACCTGGGCGACACCGACATTCGGGAAGTCGACGCATTCGGAGACGACCAGCTCCTGCTCAGTGTCTTGGGGCCGGTCAACCGCAAGGACACCTACCGTCTGATGCAGTACGACCTGCAAGGCAACGGTCTCGCTACCCTGATCAACGGCCGTCACGGACGCTACCTGCCCGGACCGGAAGTGCTCGTTTACGATGACGGGACCCATCTGAAGACGCGCATCTATGGCGGCGGCGCGATGGAACAGCTGATCGTAGCGCAGCACCGGTTTGGCGCCAGGGCGCATATCCTGCAGGTATCCGAGACCGAGTTCATTCACAGTATCGACCCGGACAGCACGATTTATTCCTTCGATGTCGAGACGCGGGTGCTGCGGCCGTTGCCAGGGCTCTCCCGGCAATGCCGCATTGACGGCGCGCTGTGGATCGCCGCGCGTCGCGAACTCCTGTGCAAACGCGGCGAGGACAAGCGCGAGTATGCGTTCGTCAGCCTCGGCGGCGAGGTCCGGGGCGCGCTCGATATTCCCGACGCGGGGCCGTTCAGGGCCGTCGCCCATCTCGATGACCAGGACGCGCTGGTGTTGTCCGAGACCTGGCATACCTTCGTGAGCCGGCGCGAACGCAACGCGATCTGGATCTACGATCTCGCGAAGGACCGGATGACCCGCCTGGCGAAGAACCAGTCGATTGGCTCGCTGGCAGTGTACAAATCAGGAACTTAAGCACCGGATCCGGGATCATACAGTCCCAGCGAACCCCGATAAGTCAGGATTTTGAGGGTTCGGTACTGGTTCCGGCGGCTGACACGTTAGAGAATCAGTGTCCGGTAACCGGGAACTACCAAATGAAGCTCAAGTCACGCATCTCTTTCGCTGCGTTCGTGCTGCTCGGCCTCGTTGCCACGGCGAGCGCCGAGCCGCAAAAGACGAAGTACTCGACGATCGATCTCGTCGCCGAATCGTCGAGCCTGCCCGCAGAGGGTGGTGCCGTCGCCATTGGCTTTTCCATTCAGCCGGACGAGACCTGGCACGCCTACTGGAAGAACCCGGGCGATGCCGGCATGGAGCCGTCGATCAGCTGGGAGCTCCCGGACGGCTTTGCGGTCGGCGAGTTTGCCTTTCCAACGCCGCATGTTCTGCCGTTCGGCGAACTCAATACCTACGGTTACGAAGAACCTATCCTGCTGATCGCGACCCTGACCGTCCCGGACGGTCTCGAGGCCGGGGAGCGCGTCGACCTCACCGGCAAGGCGCGCTGGGTTGTCTGCGACGACAACGTCTGCGTGCCGGAGCGCGCCGATGTCATGCTGAGCTTCGATGTCGGTGACGCGGTGCCAAACCCGGACACGGCCGAACTGTTTGCCGAGGCGCGGCGCAAGATTCCTGTCGATGTCGACTGGCCCGCACAGTTCGAGCTGCGCGGTGACAAGGTCATCATCGAGATCGCAAGTGACGATCTTCCAGCGGACCCCGCTGGTGCCTACCTGTTCGTCGAATCCCGGAAGCTCGTCAAGTACGGCAGCCAGACAGCCGGGTTTACGCGCGCCGGATTGTCTTTCGCGATGGAGGCCGCGCGCAGGGCTGCCGACGAAGAAGCCACACGAGCCGTGCTCACCTATACCGATGCGTCCGGTGAGTACCGTGCCGTTGGCGTTGCCATCGACAAGGCCAGCGGCCCGCTTGCCACGGGCGCTGCAGCGGCTTCCATAGCGAGCTCCGGTGGTGGTCTTGGTTTCTGGGAGGCGGCGTTCTACGCGTTCCTCGGCGGCATCATCCTCAACCTGATGCCCTGCGTGTTCCCGATTCTCAGCATGAAAGCGCTGAGTCTCATGAACATGGCGAAGCAGGATCAGGGCGCCGCCCGGGAAAGCGGCCTGCTGTACACCCTGGGC
>Ga0224496_10002434_pt1 | contig 11076 bp, 2 predicted proteins | sample SF_Jul11_sed_USG_2_FD_168127 | JGI IMG/M metagenome (GOLD analysis project Ga0224496, IMG submission 168127) | Sediment microbial communities from San Francisco Bay, California, United States - SF_Jul11_sed_USGS_8_1 | ecosystem: Environmental > Aquatic > Marine > Sediment | place: USA... | reverse complement strand
ACGGATCCCTACCGGAACGGGCTCAACCTCCGTGAGGCGACCTTCGGCGAGGCGGCGGGGAGTCGGATTCCCCTCGGGGATGTGCAGCATCGCTACGAGGACTGCCCGCTCGCAGAGATCCCCGCCTCGGGGCTGCGCTTGCCCATCCGATACGTCTGCCACACCGGGACGACTCGGATCGTGCAGGAGGGCGCGGCCGAGTCCGAATGGGCCACGCTTCAGATCGACCAGAGCTATGATGGCTATGGCCAGCTCACGCTCTCGAGCGATCAGGGGCTGATCCACCACGGCCCGCCCTCGGCCCCCGTGGCCTGCGGGCCCTGCGGCGCGGACTCGATCGGCCCCTGCGGCGACTCCTGCCTCGGTGACGAGCGCTTCACGGAGACCTCCTATATCGACCCCGGCGCCGCTACAGGGGGCGCATGGCAGCTCGGGAGCGCGTGGCGGATCGAGTCGTATGGGGACGCCTCCGGGCCCCGCAGCGAGACCCGCCTGCGCTACGATGGAGAGCCCTTCGTCGGGCTCCCGGAGGGGACGCTGAGCCAGGGCCTGCTCACGAGCCGGAGCGAGCGCGTGAGCGAGGCCGATGAGTGGGTCTACTCCGAGCGCAACTCTCGAGATGCCCACGGGAACGTGATCGAGGCGTTGATGCCAAACGGCGATCCCGCGATCCTCGACGATCACCGCAGGATCTACGTCTACGACGATCTCGATCTGAAGCTGCGCCGGATCGATGTGCTCGTCTCGGATGGAGCGGGCGCGACGCATCGGCTGCGGCGCGAGCTGACCTACGAGAGCAGCTTCAACGCCGTCAGCGAATCGACCGATTGGATGCTCGTACTCGACGGGACGGTCGTGAGCGCCCGCAACCCGAGCCGCTACCGCTACGACGCGTTCGGACGTGTGGCCCGAACGCTCTTCCCAGGTGACGCAGAGAGCACGCCCGGCGAGGAGTACTTCTACGAGCTCGCCGATCCGGTCTCGCGGATCATCGTCCGCTCGCGCTCGCAAGCGGCCGGCGAGCTCGACCTCGAGGAGATCCGCTGCGTCGATGGACAAGGCCGGGAGGTCCAGAGGCGCAGGCGGCTCATGAACGGCAGCTACCATGTCTCGGGCTTCGAGACGCTGAACCGCCGCGGCCAACCTGTGCGCCGCTACCAGGCCTACGTCTCAAACACCTCCGCCTGTGAGCTGAGCCCTCCCTCGCACGTCCGCTACGAGGCCTACCAATACGACGCCCTCGGCCGGGCGATCACGACGACGATCCCAGACGAGTCCATCTACGGCAGCCGTTCGGAGATCCGGATCGCCTACGTCCCCCTCGGGCGGCTCACCTACGACTCCGAGGATAGCGACGCCTCGAGCCCCCACGCCGACACCCCGCTCCGCGAGCGGACGGACGGCCTCGGCCGGCTGCTACGGCTCGATCGCGAGCTCGCCGACGGAAGCGTGGGCAGCTACGGCTTCGGCTACGATTCGCTCGGGAGGCTCGCCTCGTTTCGCGATCCGCTCGGCAACGAGAAGGTGCAATCGTTCGATCTCCTCGGGCGGGTCGTCTCGATCGACGATCCGAACGCGGGTCGGATCTCGCTCCGCTACGACGCGGCGGGCAACCTCATCGAGCGGAGCGACGCGCGAGGCCGCAGCGAAGCGTACAGCCATGACGCCGTCGGTCGCCTGCTCGGCCGCTGGGATGTCGATGATGAGGCGAACACCCGAGTCGAGCTGATCTACGATCGGAGCGAGGCCTGCGCCGAGTGCACGAACGGGGCAGGGAGGCTCGTCGCGGCGCGCTACCCTCTCGCGGAGCTCGGTGAGGGGCTCGACGAGCTCGGGTACGATACGCGCGGCCGCATCGTCTTCGAGGGCCGGACGCTCGAGGGTCATCGCTTCATCACGCGACGCTACTTCGATCACGCGAGCCGGCTCGTCCGGACGGTATTCCCGGACGGAACGCCGATCACGCGGAGCTACGACGATGCCTCGCGCTTGACCTCGATCGGGGGCGTAATCGACGCGACGGCGTACGACGATCGCGGGCTCTTGAGTACGGTCTACTACGCCAACGGGACCCAGGCGATGCGCACCTTCGATGCCGTCATGCGCAGCGACTCCCTGCAGATGCTCGGCGCCTCTGGGCAGCTCCTGCAGGGCAGCGAGTTCACGCGCTCCCGGCTGGGGAACCTCCTGCGCTCGCAGGATCTGGCGGATCCATCGGCGGAGCGCCCTAGCCTCTCGGCGAGCTACGAGTACGACGCCTGGTACCGGCTGATCGGCGCGACCTTCGGAGAGGGCGAGGCGACCGAGTCGCTGACCTACGAGTACGATCTCCTCGACAACGTGCTCCGCCGAGAGTCGAGCCTCGGCGCCGCGAGCCGCGCGCATGTGGGTAGCTACGAGTACGATCCCGAGCGCCCCAACGCGGCGTTGCGGGCCGGCACGCGAGAGTACACCTACGATGCCGCGGGTCAGATGCTCTCGCGCGGCGTCGCGTCGTTCTCCTGGGATCACGCGGGGCGGCTCATCGAGGCGACGGGCAGCGCGGGCGCCTCGGGCCGCTTCTTGTACGGCGTGGGCGCCGATCGGGTCGCCAAGCTCGAGGAGGGCGGCGCGACCCTCTACGTCAACCCGGAACTGGAGATCCGCGACGGGATCGTGAACATCTACCCACGCCTCGAGCGCAACCGGATGGCGAGGCTCCGCTCGGACGCCCTGCAGACCACGCTGCTCAGCGATCTGGCGCCGCTCGCCGAGGCGGACTCGGAGATCAACGCGGCGGACGCCTGGGCCTCCTTCGCCGCGGGCGCGGGGCTGATCACCGTCGAGGCCCAGACCTCGGACTCGACGCGGCTGCTCAGAGGCGCAGCCCGTCGACTCCTGCTCGCGGACGGCGACGACCTCGTCTACCTGCATCACGATAACCTGGGCTCGACGACGCTTGCGACCGACGCCAACGGGGAGGTCGTAGGCGAGGCCCTCTACTACCCGAACGGGGAGCTCCGACATCGCCGCGGCTTCACCGACACCCATGGCTTCACGGGCCAAGAGAGCGACGTCAGCTCGGGCCTCGTCGCCTTCAGGCATCGCTACCTGGACACCGCGAGCGGGCGCTGGGCGTCGCCGGATCCGGCCTTCCTCAGCCTCCGGCCTGAGGCGGGGCGGGCGCTCGGCCAGGCGAGCACGGGCTACGCCTATGTGGCGAACAACGCCCCCAACGCCAACGATCCGACGGGCCTGGCCGCGAAGAAGCGTCGCGGACGCGGAACGCGCGGGGCGAAGACGGGGGCAGCGGACGCGAGATCCAAGAGCGCCCTCGCCTCCTTCGTGAGATCGAGCGCGCTGGCCGCGGTGGCGGGGGGGGTCGTCGGCGGCCCCGTCGGAGCGGCCGCCGCGGTGGGGGCCGTGGCGCTCTCGGCCGGGGCCAAGATCCTGCTCAAGGGCGTCGCGAACGATCTGCATGGGGCCTGGACGCGGCATCGGAGCAGACGGGCCGCCGCCGCCGGGCGGGTCCGCAGGAAACCTCCAGGCAGGGAGAGCAACGCCATCCAGCGGCTCGCGATGCGGGTGAACTCCTTCCTCGAGAGCGGGAGCGTGGGCGCCCGAGCGGCGAACCTGGCCATCGGCGCGATCGGGATCGCCGCCACGATCCTCTCCGCTGTCACGGTGGCGACGGCCGTGACGGCCATGGTCGGGATCTCTGGGGGTGTCCTCGCGGGCGTCGGAGGGAACGTCGCGAGCTACTTCTCGCAGCCCCTCGCGAGGGCCTTCAAGGCGAGCCTCTCCTACGGCGCCAGCGGCGTACAGGCCACCAGCGCCTACGGACAATCGCAGCATGCGAGCCAGTAGCCCCGGGAGGCAGACCCCCCCTGGCCGCCCCGAGCGCGGGGCGATCTCGGGGCGCGTAGACAAGGAACTCAGAGGACTACCCGTGATGAATGCCATGAAGAAGCTGTTCTGGATGCCGCTCCTATGTATCGCGATCGGCTGCGGAGGAGATCCCGCCCCGACCGTCGATGCGGGCGCCTGTGAGCTGGGCGCGGCGGGCTGCGCCTGCCTCGAGGGGGCGGCCTGCGCGGGGGATCTCCTCTGCAACGAGGGCCTCTGCCAAGCGAGCGATCGGGCGGCGCTGATCGTGGACGATCCCGAGGCGCGGAGCTGCGAAGGCGTCCTGCTCGAGGATCAGACCGAGGTGATCTCCGCGGTTTTCGCCGCTGGGGTTCGGGGGACCTTGATTCGAGAGTCACCGCGGAGCGCGATCACCTTCCATCAGACGCTCGATGCGCCCTTCGAGGCCGGCTTCGCCAGCGTCCGCTACACCCCCGGCCCAGGCGCGGCGCTGACGCTTCGCCGAGCTCGCTGCTTCGACCGCCAGGGCGATCTGCTCCCGGGCGCTCCCCTCCGATTGGAGCTCTAGCGCATGCCGACTCGATCACCGCTGCTCCGCCTCGCGCCCCTCCTCTGGGCGGCGCCCCTCCTCTGGGCCGCAGGCTGTGGGGGCGAAGAGGGTGCCCCCCTCGACGCCGGCGCCGACGCGGCGATCGCCTGCGAGTCGGACCTGAGCTGCCCGGGGGCGCTCGTCTGCGCAGACGCGATCTGCCAAATCCGAGGCTGCGAGGCGGGGACCGAAGGCTGCGTCTGCGCCTCCGGCGATCGCTGCGGTCGGGGCGCCGACGGGATGCCGCTGATCTGCGGCGAGGCCAGGGTCTGCGCTTCGATGACCTGCCCGGCGGGCGAGACCGGCTGCGCCTGCATCGACGCGACGGGCTGCGCGAGCGAGGCGGATACCTGCACCGATGGCTACTGCATCTCCAGCGAGTGCGCGGCGGGCACGCCGAGCTGCCCCTGCCTCGTCGGGGGATGCGATCCCGGCCTCTTCTGCCTCGAGGGCAGCATCTGCGTCGATGCTCAGGGACATGAAGGCGGGCCCTGCCTCTCGAATGGGAGCTGTCATCGAGGCAGCCGCTGCGAGGCCACGCTCGACACCTGCGTGTACTGTGAGCTCGGCTCCGAGGGATGCGCCTGCGGCGAGTCGGCCTCCTGCGGCGGGGGCCTCGCCTGCGTCGCCGATATCTGCATCTCGGGATACGAGCTGCCGCCCGCTGAGCCAAGCTGCTACACGCCCTGCCGAGAGTCGCTCCTCCTCGATACCGGCGCGATCGAATGCGAGGCGGACGGCCTGATGAGGGGCTGCATCGACGATCAGGAGTGCGTGGACGGCTCCTGCGTAGCCCCCGGCGAGGGCAAGCCCACATGCGCGAGCGCACTCGATTGCCCCTACTACCAGACCTGCCTGCTCGGCGGTTGCTACTCGAATTGCGAGGGGCACGCGGACTGCCCCTCAGGGCTGGGATGCCATGAGCGCGTCTGCCGCATCCCCTGCGAATCGAGCGCGGGCGGGGCGGCCTGCGAGGCCGATTCATACTGCGACGCTCCCGACGGAGAGAACGGCTTCTGCGTGCCGCTCGCGGATCGGAGCGGAGCCGGGGGCGCAGCGGTGGAGATCCCCGGGGAGGGTTTCACGCTCGACGCGACGAGGCTCCTGTTCTCGAATGTGCGGACGAGCCGCAGCTTCGAGATCAGGGTGGACGATCCCGATGGGCGCCGGCATGCGTTCACGATCCGCAAGCTCAGCCATACGCTGATCGACGCCAGCGGACTCGAGGAGCGCGTCGAGGCCGAGCGTGATCCGGTGAGCGGAGAGCTGCTCCCCTGTGACGCGCTCCTCGGCGAGTGCCCCCTCTCCTGGCTCGAGTTCGGCCCCCCGGGTGGCGCCTCGAGTCGCGATCCTGAGACGCAGATCGAGGGCCTCGGGCGCTGCGAGCAGAGCGGCACCTGCCCGACGATCGAGATCTCGAACGCGTCTGGCAGCCCGGGCGTGCGCTGGGAGGGCGTGATCGAGGTCGTCGGAGACGAGGCGCGCGCCACGATCACGCTGAGCTACGTGGAGCGGCCAGAGGGCCAATGGGTGGGCACGATGCAGTACTTCGGGAGCTTCGCGGAGAGCGGGCTCTCCGAGTGGCTCGCCCGCGCGGATCGATCGAATGTGAGCGGCGTCAGCAACGCCCTCATTCGCCGCTGGGCGGCGTTCCGGCAGGGGAACCTCTCGGGAGGGTGGGAGGAGATGCGCGCCGTGCTCACCTCGACCCGAAACGAGTCCTGGGCGTACGAGGCCGTCGCCGCGACCTGCCCGGCCTCGAGGGGCGCCTGCTATCCCTACACCAACAGCTCCGGCGTCCGAACCTACGTGACGGATCTGAACGCGACCCCGATCCCCCGAGGCGTCACGGAGCTACCCCTCGTGATGAACCTGCGGCAACCCGGCCGTTCAGCGAGCCAGCTCGTGGGACGCATCGAGACCGCTGGGGCGCTGCACTACCCGGGCGATCCCGCCGTGAACCTCTCGCTTGGGGCCGATCCGAGCGCGCCGGACGCCTGCGCCTCATCCGTGAGCACCGATTGCGTGATCTTCCTCGACGCGTTCGAGGTCGAGTCAGTCGTCGGGGGCCGCTACGTCTCGCCATCAGGGCTCTGCGACCCGGGCTACGCCGCCGTCCGCATCCCATGGCTCGTCGAGGGGTTCGAGGCGGACTCCTCGATCGACGAGGCAGGGAATCGATACCGGACAATCTGCCTCGACGCAGAGCTGCCTCTCGATACGAGCGCGGACGCGAGCCTCAGCGATTGGAACCGCAGCCTCGCGGCCGGCAACCCCGTGCCGGATGGGGTGCCCCGCTATCGAAGGCTCAGGCTCCTCGACGGCGCCCTCATCAACCAGGGCCAGATCTTCTTCCTCTTCGAGGAGACCTTCGAGTCCTTCGTCGATGATGGCAGCCCCGCGGTCTCCGCCTACGGCTACGCGATGCTCACGCGCGAGCCGACGAACCTCGACCCCAGCGACGCCGACGGAAATGGCGTCGCCGATACCTTCGAAGGGAACACGCCCCCGATCGTCTCGAGGAGCTACCCGCCGGCCTCAGGCGCGCAATGCGACGTCGATCTCGTCACGGAGATCACGGGCGGCGGCGACGTCTCCGCGCTCAGCGCGGCAGAGCTCGGGCTCCTCGTCGATACTCTCCTCGACGGCAGCGCCGAGGCGTCAGGCGTCGCGCTTCCGAAAGGGGAGATCCACTACTACTGCGAGGACACGGGGCTCTTCGATGGTGGGGCCGGCGATGACGGATCTGCGGGCGCCATCAAGATCGCCTGCCCCGTCGGGAGCCGCGTCGAGTTCTTCCATACGAGCGCGATCACGCAGGCCGAAATCGCCGCCCATTCTTGCCAGACCACCGTCGTCTGTGAGGAGTCTGGACTCGGCCTCTCATGCGCGGGCGGGAGCTGCCAGGAGACGCTCTCGACCTGGCGCACCAACGGCCTGATCACGGACGCCGAGCTCTTCTATCGATGCGAGCCCGTAGGCGGAGCCGAGGTCGTCTACTGCGATGACGATCGGCTCGACCTGCGCAGCGCCAAGACCTTCTCGCGACCGCTCGTCAGCACGGCACGGAGCTTCGTCGCCCTGCAGCCCGCGATCGAAGAGGCCTTCCGCTACCGAACTCGCTTCACAGGCTCCACGGGGCGGGTCGGGTTCGCCCCAGAGGTCTGCGTCCCGAACTCCGACCGCGTCCCCTATTGCTACGATCCGATCGCGATCGAGGAGATCGCCGAGCGGATCGATTGCCTGCTGCATATCTACGACGATTCGACGCTGCTCGGCTCGCTTGGGAACCGCACGAGCGGCGCCTCCCGGCAGAGCCTGCTCCAAGCCTTCCTGAAGGGAGACTTCGCCGAGTTCAGCGATCCAAGCGGCGACCGCCCCGGCTTCGAACGGCTCTACTCGGAGCTGCTCGTGATGCAGGGGGACGAGGCCCTGACCCGCGCCTTCGCCTCGCGTTTCGACCTCGCGGGGATCGGCGGGGGCAGCTTCGAGGGCTCTCTCCTCGAGCCCGACGGCCTCGATCTCTCCGGCGTGGCGGGCCTCGAGATGGTCTCCCTCTACGAGGCCGCGCAGCTCTACGAGCTGGCCCTCGATCGCCTCTACCTCCTCGGCCCGAACCTCTCCACGGCGCTGAGCCGCGCGGTCTCGGTCGATTCGCCGCAGGTCTTCCTGAGCGCCGAGACCGTCGTGCTCTACCTGGAGCGGCTGATCCGCGCCTCCACGCAGAAGGCGAGGGCGTTTGGAGAGATCGCGAGTCGCTACCAGAACTTCAACCGCCCCGACCTGGCCTGGAGCGTGCTCGAGAGGGCCTACACGGCGGCCTACCTCGAATCGACGATCCTCACGCGCCTGATGGACTCGATCGCGGATCGCTCGACAAGCGCGGATCGGCCGCAGATCGAGCTGGCGATCACGCAGGCGCAGCGGCGCTATCGCATGGCGCTCCTCGACATGCGGAGCCTCTACGGGAGCATCACGGAGAACCTGAACTACTTCGGCTTCCAGCCCGACTACATCCCCTTCCCCGCGCTCGATGCGAGCGCGCGGGGTCAGAACGCGTTCGAGATTCTCATCGCGGCTGCTGATGCAAAGACCAGCTTCGCGCGGGTGCGAGAGGATCAGGCGCTGGCCTCGAACCGCTCCTTCCAGACCGACGCCGCCACATTCCAATCGGAGCTCGTCCGGATCCGCAACACCTACCAAGGGCAGCTCGCGGATCTCTGCGGAGCCTTCGAGGCCGAGAGCGACGGCCGGATCTACTCCGCGACGCGCAAGTACGCGCATTTGCATCCGTACGGGCGCCTCCTCGGAGATCCCTGCGGGCGCCTCGGGGGCGGCGCCATCCACGGGGCCCTGGTTCAGTACCGAGACTCGCTGCTTCAACAGCAGCTCCTGCAGGTGCGGTTCTCGAACCTCACCGAGGAGATCGAGATCGAGCGCCAGCGGGTCGTGGCGCAATGCGATCTGATCGACGCGAGCGCGGCCTATCAATACGAGGTGGCGGGGCGTACGCGAGACTTGCGGACGGAGATGGGCGAGATGCGCTCCACGATGGACGCGATCAACCATGGGATCAGCGCCGGCGCCGAGCTGGCCTCAGGGCTGATCTGCGTGCCCTCGATCGGTGATCCGAGCTACTGCGTGAACCAGCAAATCGACGCGGGCATCCGCTTCGGCGCGGCCGCGGCCGTCACCCTCCATACCGTGCTCCAGGAGGCGGCGATCCGCGAGAAAGAGGCGGAGTACGCCGACGTCGAGGCCTCGGCCGCTCGATGGGTGATGGAGTCTCAATGCGACGCAGCCGAGATCGACTCGAACGCGCGCACGGCGAGCCTGCTCCTGCAGGCCAAGGAGCTGGAGCTCGAGGCGCTCCGGGCCTCCTACCAATCTCGGCTCCAGTTCTCCGAGATCGGCCGCTTGCGCAACCAGGCGAGCCGCCTCCAGGACGAGCAGGAGGAGACCGAGGCCTTGATGTTGGATGTCGAGGCCGCGCGCAACGATCCGAACGTGCGTGTCTACCGCAACGACGCCATCATCAACGCGGATATCGCCTTCGATGACGCGCTCCGGGCAGCCTATCGAGCGACGAAGGTCTTCGAGTACTACACCAGCCAGAGCTACGCGGGCCTCGAGCAGCTCTTCCTGATCCGCATGGTGGGCTCCGGGGATTACAACCTCGAGAACTACCTCCTCGAGCTCCGGAACGGATTCTACGAGTTCGAGGAGACTTACGGCGCCCCGGACACGAGGGTCCTGGTCCTCTCGCTTCGAGACGATGTGATGGATCTGCCAACGCTCGACGCGGACGGCCTCGCCGTCTCGCAGGCGACGCGGATCGACGAGATGCGCGCCCGGCTCTCCGACGTGGATCTCCTCGATTCAAATGGGTACCTGACGCTCGGATTCGGCACGAAGCTCGAGCGGCTCTCACCGCTGACGCGGAACCATAAGGTGATCCATATCGAGGCGGAGCTCGTCGGCTCGAGCGTCGGGGATACGGTCGGCCGGGTGTACCTCCGCCAGGTCGGGACCGGGGTCGTGCATAGCCTCGGCGATACGATGGATTTCTACGTCTTCCCGGAGCGCACGGCCGTCATCAACACGTTCTTCAACGGGAACCGGATCTTCAGCCCCGAGGTCTACCAGACCTATCGGCATCGGGACCGGCCGCTCATCAACACCGCGTGGGAGCTGGTGATCAACCAACGGGACGAGCTCGAGAACCGAGACATCGATCTCAGCTCACTCTCCGACATCCGCCTCTACGTCTACTACTCCGATTTCACGGCGATCTGAGGGAACATGATTTCTCAAACGACATACCTTTCCCGAGCCGCGATCTGCGCCCTCATCGCTCTCTCGACCCTGATGGTGGCCGCCTGCGGCGGCGGGGGCGGCCCCTCGATGGACGCGGGCTCAGAGGCGAGCAGCGACTCGGGCATGCTGACCGACTCGATGGGGCTCGAGGACGGTGGCTGCGCTCCGGGCGAGGCAGGCTGCGTCTGCGGGCCCGGCGAGACCTGCGAGGCCGGGTACTGCGTCTCGGGGAGCTGCATCGATTGCAGCGCCGCCACGGAGGGCTGCGTCTGCCGGAGCAACGGCACCTGCAACGCAGAGCTGCGGTGCGAGGCGATGAGCGGGCTCTGCGAGGCCTGCCCCCCGGGGGAGGAGGGCTGCGCCTGCGAGCTAGGCGAAACATGTCAGGGTGGGCTGGTCTGCTCGGCGGGGGTCTGCGCGCCGAGCACCTGCTCGGAGGGGCTGCTCGGCTGCCCCTGCGCCGCGCTCGATCGCGGCTGCGAGGGCGGCGCGTATTGCAGCGCAATGGGGCTATGCGAGCGATGCGCGACGGATATCGCCGGCTGCCCCTGTGAGGGCGGCACCTGCTCCGAGGGCTTCGCCTGCGAGGCGGGGAGCTGCCGAGTCGCGCTCAGCTGCGACGATCTCGTCTTGGAGGGGAGCTGCCCTGAGGGAGCCCGCTGTGATGAGGGCGTGGGCGGGGACGCGATCTGCGTCGCGGATGAATGCGGGATCGACTTCCGCCTGGATCCCTTCACGCTCGGCTGCGTCCCATGCCTCTCGGCCGGCTGCGCGGAGGAGCCGACCTGCGCGCCTGGGCTCGTGAACAGCCTCGACGCCGAATG
>Ga0224496_10002433_pt1 | contig 11079 bp, 5 predicted proteins | sample SF_Jul11_sed_USG_2_FD_168127 | JGI IMG/M metagenome (GOLD analysis project Ga0224496, IMG submission 168127) | Sediment microbial communities from San Francisco Bay, California, United States - SF_Jul11_sed_USGS_8_1 | ecosystem: Environmental > Aquatic > Marine > Sediment | place: USA... | reverse complement strand
TACTCCACTACGAAGCTTCTCACTTCCGATTCGAGTTGGCCGTCGCGCCCGTCGTCGGCGATCACTTTCCACTGATAGGCGCCGGGCGCCAGGCTAAGGTTCTCCCTGCACAACGACTCGGCGTCCGCCGCGGAGCATGCTTTCACTGTCACGCCAGATGAGCTGTCGCTGGAGGCGCCGCAGGCGATCAGCGCGGCGGAGCCGGTGAGCGATAGCGCGGCGATGGCCACCAGCATCGTCCGTCGTCCGCCGCGGGTGAACCCGAATCCGATCAACAGCAGCGCCATTCCGGAAGCTCCAAGAGCCGCGGAGTAACGGGCGTTCGCGTTGTCGTTGCCTCTGACCACATCCAGCGGCTGGCAGTTCTCAAAGTCTCCGCCGGGGCAGACGTATAGGTAATAAAGAATCTCGTCGCCATCCAGGTCGGTGAGGATGCGCCAGACGAAGGGAGTGTTGCCGTTGCCCTTGCCACTCTGGTTCGGCGACACAAGCCACGTTCCACCGCCGGGGAAGTATGGCCCCTGGTTCTCCAGTCCGCCACCGCCAGAGCCACCGCCGCCGGATGGGGGCGGCGCGGGGAAGACACAGCTTCCGTCGTTGAGAGTGGCGGTGGGATCGTAGTTGGTGGCGGTGGGGCTGGTGCAGCCGGGCTTGTCGAACTTGGCGGTGAGTCTGGCGACGCTGCCTGCGATTACCTCCACATCGCAGGGGCTCGTGGTCCCGGCGCAAGTAGTTCCCGGGCCGGCGCCGGTGACTGTCCAGCCAGTAAATATCGCGCCAGCGGTGGGCGTGGCGGTGAGATTATAAAGCCCGGGTAGGACCGCGGAAGCGCACCATGAAGCGGGACAATTTAATATTGTTGCTCCAATCACCGTTCCAGTGCCCACCACAGTAACCCCCACTCCTTGAGCTCCAAAAGTAGCAGTGATGTTATGAAATTGATTCATGGACAGTGACAGTGGATTTTGCCCGCCACTTATTGTGCCATTCCATCCAATAAACTGATCCGTGCCGTTTATGGCGGTGAGACTTATCGTGGCGGAGGAGTCGTAATATTCATAGCATCCCGTGAGGGGTATGAAAACGCAAGGATTCATATTGCTGCTGGGGATTCCATCGGAGACAGTACCAGACCCTATGATAAAAAGGTTCAGCCCGTTAGAGGGATTGGTGCCGCTGGAATACTCATAGGCGCCCATGTCGCACCGGGCCAGCTTGTCGGCGTTGCCGTCGCGGGGACGGGATATGCCACGCTGATCGGTGGTGTTGACACATGAACCAGTGTCGATGGCCGGTGACCCTGCCAGCAGGGCGTGGGTCTTTGTAGCTCCACCGTTATTGGCCAGGGCTCCGAGGCTGCCTGTGATCAGGGCGTTGTTTGGTAGATCGGTCCCCGCCACCAGGTTGCACAATCCATCGCTGTCGATGTTGTATCCGGAGGAAATAAACGCGCCACCGGCAAAGGCGCAGTTGCCACCGGTGTTGCCGGCGATGATACTGTTGTTCAGCGTTATATTGGCTCCGGCCAGAAAAGCGAACAGTGCGCCGTTACCCGAAGAGTTGCCAACGATTGTCGAGTTGGTGATGGACAGTGGAGCGGATCTATTATTAATTGCGCCTCCCCAGGTTGCCGCGGAGTTGCCGGATATTGTGGAGTTGGTTATGGTTCCTCCATTGTTGACATGAATACCACCAACGCTACCAGTAGTCGCCGAGTTGCCGGAGATGGTGGAGTTGGTGACCGTCAAGGCGCGCGAGGAATAAATGCCGCCATATAAACCTCCAGCCGAGTTGCCTGAGATGGTGGAGTTGGTGACCGTCACGGCGCCAAGGGAATAAATGCCGCCAAGATTTACTCCAGCCGAGTTGCCGGAGATAGTGGAGTTGGTGACCGTCAAGGTGCCATTGGATGAAATGCCGCCGAATTCAGTTCCAGCCGTGTTGCCGGAGATGGTGGAGTTGGTGACCGTCACGGCGCCAAAGGAATAAATGCCGCCATATGAACCTCCAGCCGAGTTGTTAGAGATGGTGGAGTTGGTCACCGTCACGTCGCCATTGGATGCAATGCCGCCGTGCGAACCGGCAGCCGAGTTGTTAGAGATAGTGGAGTTGGTTACAGTTACGGCGTTACTTGCAAAAATGCCGCCGTAATCAGTTCCAGCCGTGTTGCCGGAGATGGTGGAGTTGGTCATCGTCAAGGCGCCATTGGTAAAAATGCCGCCAACAAAGGTAGTAGCTTTGCCCCCAGTGATGGTGACACCGTCCAAAGTCAATGCCACTGCGGCTGTCACATGAATCACCCGATCGCTGGTTGTGGCGCCGTTCCCGTCGATGATAGTGGACACCGCCCCGAAGCCCTGGATGGTGACTGCCTTGGTAATGTCCAGGTCGCCGGATGCGTTAGCGTCTTCATCAACCGCGCCAGTGAGTGTATACGTCCCCGCTGGCAGGCTGATGATATCGCCACCGGCTCCGGCGTTGACGGCGTTGACGGCGCCTCGCAGGGAACAATCCCCGGCCGCCGCCGTGCACGCGGAGAGCGCGCCGTTGTCCACGGTGGTGTCCACCACATATGTGGCCGCCCAGGCGCTCCCTGGCGCCATCAGGGCAAGAAAAAGCAATCCGATTAGGTATCCAAATAGTCTGTTCATGTGTCCCTTCCGTAAAGTTATAAAGCGCCCTTTGAGGTGATACACTTCCAACACCGCGGACAGGGATGCTGAAGTTTTAGTAAATGTAGGAAATTATATATCAGAACAGATTGCGAATTGTGGACAATTGATTACGAATAATGGACAATACAGCTATATCACTATGTGACATTGAAAATCTGGCTAAAACACCATCGAAGCCTGAGGGCATAAGGGGAGCGCGCCGCAATTTGTGGTGGTGTAGTACACCTGTCACGAGGAGCGCCACGCTACTTGCGGCCGAGGCAAAGGGAGATGCCGGATCAAACCAACTGGCGGGACCGGAAAGACGACTAATTCAGATACGTGATTGCAGAGTCAATAGATATGGGGTGCACGCTGCTTGTCCGAAGGGCTAGGATATGACCACCCTGGCCTTGCGGCCATTCGCCTCGAAGATGATGGAATCGGCAAATTGCAGGATCATTCTCATCCCCGCCGGGGAGTCCTCGCTGTAGTCCATCTCGAAAAATCCCTTAGGCAACCTGGCCTCCGTGAAAACCGGTTCGGGGCTTTGAATCTCCATCACTACCGAATTCCCCTCCAGAAGCACCACAACCTTGTTCTCCACCTGGGGCGAAAGCCCTTGGCGCCATTTCATTTCGTTTACTAAAAGCTCGTCCAGCACAAAGGGGATTTTGACGGCGAATATCGCGCTGGCATGCCCCATGAGCCGGGATGTATGGGAGACCAGGGCGCAGGCGTTTTTGATCATTTCTATGTCTGGGGCCACAGAAATCTCTATCCTCTGCCGGACCTTTGAAGTGAGCTTTGGCGAGAGCGCCACATTGGGGGTGGGAAGCCTCATACCCTTGCGGGCGACTTCCTGGATAGACTCCACGTTAAACGGTTTGTTTATGAAGTAAAACGCGCCATGCTCCAGGGCGGCAGCGGCCATTTCCTCTGTCCCATACCCGGAAATCACTGCGATGGGGAGGTCCGGACTGATTTCCCGCACTTGCCGCATAAGGTCCAGCCCATCCATCCCGGGCATTTTGACATCGGTGATAAGGAGGCTGACGGGATTGTCCTGCAAAGCGAGAAGGCCGTCTAGAGCGGACCCTGCCGTGATGGTATCGTACCCTGCCGCGACCAGGGCGCGGCGAATCAGATCCAGGATGTTGAATTCATCATCAACTACCAGTACCTTTTTTCTTTCCATTTCTACGGTCGCGCTCAACATTAATTCACCCAATAAATCGTATCCCAAGGCGCCAACTGTATTCTACTATAACATGATATGGCTAGGACAGTCATGACAAATAAACAGTTACGAGTCCTTTTAAATTGCTAGTAGAAGCGCTCTTACGCCCATTATTACCCTTAAAACCAGGTGGTTCCGGCAAGAAGAGCGCCAGGGCGCTGATGTGGAATACCCCTTGCGGTGTCACGCGTTGGAGAGGATGTGGCGCGTGACTTTGTCGAACAAAGGTTTTTCGCAATTGATCACTCCCCATCCGGCGCCCTGGATCACGCTGATCATTCTGCATCCCCCAAAGCATTTGGTCAGGTATGCGCAAGGCTTCCCATCCTCATAGCAATGCTCCTTCCACTGTGGCATGGCGATCCGGTAGTCATACTCCCGCATCAGCATCTCCAGGCTGCGGCCATTGGACTGGAATTCGGGCACCGCCTCCAGCCCGGGGCAGATAGATGTGGCCCCGGTGTAGTTGAGATATAAATGCTCGGTGGCGGTGAAGGTCTCGCAAGCGACACGTGGGAACTTCTCCCTCTGGCGGAATCCCGCATCGGTCACCATGTCGTTGCAGGCGATCATCATCTCTATCAGCTTTGGGCCAAAGAAACGGACCATCTTCTTCTTCCCCTCGATGTGTATGACTTCCGGCAGTTTGTTCATTTGGGGGCCGGGGGAGAAATCGACCAACCTGTGACGAAGCGGCTCCATATTTTTCACCAGTCTGGCAAAGGCGGCCTCATCCCCTGGGCTCAGGTTGCTGTTGATCGCCAGTTCCACGCTCATCGGAATCAGCTTTATGTTCTCAATGATATCGGCCAGCGAGCCTCTCCCGTTTTTATAGACGCGGGTTTTGTCGTGATCCGGGTCCAGAGTGATCTGCATTTTCATCAGCCCCGCCCTGACGAACTTGTCTATCATCGTCTTGGTCAGCGCGGCGCCGTTGGTGATCATGAATATCTCGAAGAACCGTCCCTGTTTCTCCGCCTCCTGGCGGACGATCTTGGCCACTTTCAGTATATATCCGGACACCAGAGTGGGCTCGCCCCCGCCGGTGAGCTTCAGAGTCCACATCTGGGCGGGGGAAGAGGAGAAGTATTTGACCAGTTTGGCGGCGATCTTTTCCGGGGGCAATCTCTTTTGGCCGCCTTGCTTTCGCACGTTGACATTGAAGCAGTATGTGCAGTCCAGCTGGCAGGAGTGGGTGGGGATAAAGACGGCCATCGCCTTGTTGGATGGGTATGAATGCATGATGTCAAATATCCGCTCTTCTATCATGGGGGTCACTTTCGCAGGGTCCACTATCATCCTTTCGGCCAGCAAAAAGTTCCTGGTCTGGCCAGTGACTCCGGCGCCCAGAGGGGTTCCCACATCTTTTTTCCGAAGGCGGAAAGTTTTGTGGGTGTAACAATTATGAACCATGATGAACCGCCGGTCGGTAGTATCCGGCTCCATAACGATCCAGGGGGCTTGTTCTGCGTTGTCTGTCATTTCTGTCGCTCCAACGTATATGGCAATGCTCTAATGTGGAGACATGATACCAGAAAATAAGGGGGTAAGTATCGGCAAACCGGGTTGGTACCCCTGTACATAAATGCCTTGACTTTTCCGATGATACTTATGGTAGAATGGTTTGAGAGAAACGAAAGTCATATTTTGTGCTACAGCCAGCGGGGTGAATACATTTAGGGATGAATGGATTTCATGCCAGTTTGCGATGTCGAAAGCCCGTTAAAAGGCTGTTTGCGTCATGATTACTCTGGAGTTAAAGAGACCGGGCAGATCTGCGCTTGTTTCCGGTTTTTTTGTACATGGAGCGGCGGCACAGGGTCGGCGTTCTGGAAGAAACCATTTACCCTAATATGGAAAGGGAGTCAGAATCATGAAAAAATCTGCAAAGAGGATCAAGAAGATAAGAACCGTTCGGGGCAGTGTATTGACGCCGGATCCGGAACAGATAGGGCCGGATGCTCCTTGCTGCCCGGGTGGCTTAGGTTATACCAAGGTATAACCCGCTCAATGAGCTGGTTGAATATTTCTTTCTACCGTACCAGGCCGGATCTGGCCTGGTACAATGGAAACTTGAGGTCAATATCAATAGGCTTTAGCGGGGCGTAATCAGGCGACCGGGATTGGGGAATCGGAATCCTCAACCCTGCCCTATGGCTTGGAATGAACTGTCAGATATTCGGGCCAGACGTGAAATTGTTTGGCCCGAATATAAGTTAATGTGGTAATAATGTATTGATTGCCGTCAGGATTCCGTTCTGGTTCTTGACGGCGCTCAATGGGTGCGCCCGGATGGTCCAGGCGTCCAACAAGATGCAGTGTTATTATTCAAAAGGAGGGGCTTATGGCCGCAAAAAAGATTGAGCGAAAGAAGATCAGCACGCGTAAGGACCTGTTTCTGGGAAATTCAAAAGATCCGGGACCTGACGCCCCTTGCTGCCCGGGTGGCTTAGGTTATACCAGGATATAACCCACTCAATGAGCTGGTTGAATATTTCTTTCTATCGTACCAGGCTGGGTCTGGCCTGGTACGATAGATTCTTTGGATCCATTTTAAATGACTCGGTAAAATTATCCTCCCCTCGTATAGCCACATAACTCCTGACGTAGTACAACGGTATTTCCAACGCCACATCACGGATACGCTTCTGGATAATCCTTTTTATCGCCAGCTTCTCATTATCCGACGCGTTTCGCTCATTCAATCTAGCAAGCTCCAATATATAGGGATTAATATCAGGATCACCAATGCAGTATTTTTTATCCTCACAATCCAAGAAAAATCCACTTTCAATCATTAATGATTCATGGTCAATTCCCATCGAAAACAAAACATCGAAATTACCTTCCTCTATTAATTTGAGTGTAGAGAGTTGATTTCGAGTTCTAATACTGGTGGCGATGCCAGCCTCGTTCCATGCCCGCGCCACAAATCGGGCCGGACCCGACGTGTTTACCGTATTATCCGTGAAGACACTGATCTGGATTGATAACGGCTTTCCTTTACATAGAAGCTGATGCTTCACCCTTTTACACCCCGCCTCGGCGAACAGTTCCATGGCCCGCCGTGGATTATATCCATCTACCACTTCCGGCGCAGTATAAGGCTTAGTGTGGTTAAAGATGGTATCAGTGGCCCTCCCCGCGCCGTTTAGCCCGTTTTCGCTGGCTACAATCATCTCCCGATCTATTAGCAGGGAGAGAGCCTTTCGTACCCGCCGATCCGCAAGCATAGGCTTTTTTGGATTTGGTAAAAGGGCGCCATATTCACTATCCACAAAATCCAGCACCTTCAATTCCTTATTTTTCCTGATGATCGACATATCCTCAAAACTTAAATACTTGGCATGGTCGATTTTCCCCTCCAGCAGGGCCATGGTCTGGGTGTCGGCGTTGGACATCCTGTGGATTTCCACATATTTATATTTTGCTGGTCCCGCCCAATATTTATCCCATCGCTCCAGTTTTATGATTTCCTTATTCGTTTCCTTATTCGTATTGTAATCGAAGCTGACTACTTTATACGGCCCTGACCCGACCGGCATATACTCATCCTCGATGTCGGCATACTTGCGTTCATTCTTCTCGCTTACAATTGATGTTTGCATTACAAGATCCCAATCGATCTGAGCAGGCCCTTTGATGCGGAGCGTATACCTGTCAACGATTTCGAATTCAAGACCTGCCTGATACGTGGTGCCATTTTTCCATATAGCTTCTATGCTGTAAACGACATCTGAGGAGGTCACCTCCTCACCGTTGTGGAAGAGCATCCCCTTTCGCAATGAGATCAGGCACTCCTTGCCGTCGTCGCTTATCTCAATCCTTTCAGCCGCAATATTGGGGTATTTTTTTTTTGAAGTCTGTGCTGCTGGGAACGACTTCAGTGTATCGAAAACATGATTTGCATAAGAATGAATTGTGGGATAATAAGGCTTCATATTCATTCCTAATTCCATGACCCCAATTCTGAACGTATCTTTCTCTTTCCTGACAGGCGCGGGATTGGCTTCCGTCCTCTGCCAAACGTACAGAACCAGCGCCAGGAAGGTAAACAGCCCCACCAAGGCAATATATTTATTACTATACTTTTTCATGCTTAATCTTTCGTTTTATAATTCACGCGCTCATGGCTGCGTCCCTCGGTTGCTCCCGGATAATTTCGTTCTCCACACCGGAGAGGGGGATATGCACCTGGAAGAGGGCGCCCCCATTCGCCTGGTTCTCCACCAGCAGATGGCCACCATGGGCCTTGGCCACGGAGTTGACAAAAGCCAGCCCCAGGCCATAACCCTTCTGCTTGGTGGTGAAAAATGGCTCCAATATTCTATCCAGGACATCAGCAGAGATCCCCCGTCCATTGTCGGCGACAGAGAATATGACAAAGCCGTCCACGGCGTGGCAACCCAGGCGGATCCTGTCTGCGCCGGCTTCCATGGCGTTTCGCGCCAGGTTAGATAGCGCCATGGTGACCTTCATCCTGTCCACCTTCAGGCGCACCGAGGGGTCATCCTCCAGGGCCACTTCCACCCCCTTGCGAACATAATTCATTTGGACATAATCCAGGGTCTCCTCCAGCAGTTCGGACGCCAGGTATTCGGCCGGGTCGATCCTGCTCCCCCTGGCCAGCTCCATGATGCTAGATATTTTGTTGGCCATATCGTTGACGGTCCTGTGCAAAGAGTCCTTCTCCTCCTTTGCCATGTCCATCACATACACCATGTTGTTAATCATCTGCAGCTCATGGCGCAGCTCATGGGCCAGAATGGCGGAAACGCGCCCCACGGTCACCAGGCTTTCCTGGGCCACGATGGTTCTCTGGTTTTCTTCCAGCTTTTCGGCCACATGGTTGAATGCGTCCGCGATGCGGCCATATTCCCCCTCCAACCCGGCGGGGATTTTGCCGCCGAATTCGGCGTACCGGTTCATGTGGTATATAAGCTGATAGACGGGGCGGGAGGCTCTGGCGGAGAAGGTGGCGGACATGACAGCGGCCAGCATAACAAGCCCCACCCCGGAGAAGATCAGCTGATAGAGGGATCGGGAAAGGTAACCGTAGTAGGTGTCCATCCTCGACTGCGTGACGATGGTCAGGTCCACCCCAGGCACCTGGTGGAAAGATATGTATAGGGGGCCATGGGGGGTGTGGACGGTATGGCTTCCCCGATCCTTCCTCCATTGGGGGAAGGTCTTGCCGATGATTTCTTTTTCCTGGTCCGCGATCACCAGCCCGTTATCGGTTTTTACCACAGTCAGGGATGTGTTGCTTTCGGTATTGATCTCGTCGATCCAGAACCAGAGCTTCTTCAGGCTGAGCCTGGCTACGACCATTCCGATGGGGCGGGAGCCGGAGAATATTGGCGCTACCATCTCCACGAAGGGGACACGACTGTCATCCAGGCGGACATCAGAGATCCATTTATTGTCCGAAAAGGCGCTTTCCAAGGTGGAGGTGCTGACCTGCAAGGATGGGCGGTCGCTTATCACGGAGAGCGCCATGTCTCTTCCTTCCATATCCTTGATGGCGATATCGGTGAAATGAGGCGCGTCCAGGGAGATATCGTTGAGGGCGGCACTCAGGAAGGAATTTTCCATGTCCATATATTTCAGCATGTCAGCCATGATAGTGAGCTGTAAGGATGCGTGGTCGAAGAAAAGAGCCATCTCCAGGGCCATGCGTTTGGCCACGGTGTCGTGGCGCAGCTCCGTCTCCCTCCGGATATTCTTTTCATGATCGAGGGAGGATGAGACCAGCGACGCGATGATGATGAACACGGTCACCATCATGGTGGCCGCGAACAGACGCCGGAACAGCCCCGATCGAAGAAGAGTAAGCAAGGTAGACACCCAAAATAACAACCCTTTGATAAATAACATTACCAAAGCCATTGAATTATTTCAAGAGCTAGATTTGGATTGTTATTCACTAGGATTTGTATAAAATAATGTGACCGTTTGCGGGAAAGCCGAAACAAGACCGTATCCTCGCCAACCGGGTGGCGGGAACAGAATGTTTAAGGGGGAAATTTATGAAGAGAGTAGCTGGATACATCGTTATGGCTGCGCTGGTCATGACTTCGGCTCCGGCCATGCAGGCATGGGCGGAGGAAGAAGACCAGCAGATGGAACTGGAAGCTGTGGTGGTGACGGCCGACCGGTGGGGAGTGCAAGAGGGACAGGAAACCGACCGGGTGACCACTATCAACAAGAAAGAGATACTAAATCTGCCCGCCAGAGACGCCGGCGAGGCGCTGGACTACATGCCAGGCGTGGTGATGGGCCGCGGAGGCGGCGGTGGAGTGAATTCGACAGTTTTTCCGTCGGTGCAGGGGGCTGAGTATTACCAGACTCCCGTGTATATAAACGGCATCCCGTTCAGTGACCTTTCCCTCGGGTTGGGAAATATCGGGCAGATTCCGGCGGAATTGATCGACCGTATTGAAGTGATCCACGGCGCCGGAGGGATGGAGTGGGGCTCCGCGCAGGGGGGCTTGATCAACGTCATATTGAACGCCCCGTACCAGGGGAGGAAAAATTCTTTGCTGGTGGGCGGAGGGGAACATGGAACCGTCTACAGCGCCCTGGACGTGCAGCACTGGACCGAGAACTTCGGAGTGGTGGTGGGGGGAGGATACCGCACCAGCCACGGGCCGGAAGAAGATACCACGGAAATGGACAATACCTCCGGCACGGTGGGAGTGAAGGCGCTGCTGGGCGATAGCATGAAGCTGGATGCCACAGCCTATACCTTCCGGGGCAGGACTGGGACCGGCGAGTATCGGGGCGACCTGGCGGGCTACTATGAGATAGCTGAATACAACACCACGGGAGGGGGCGCTACTCTGGAAGTTGATCTCGGCGCCGCCGACCTTCGCCTGAGCGTATACAACCACAGCTTGGATGCGCTAAACGACCAGTTCACGCTGGTGGATGGCCATGTGGGGAAAAACGAATGGAACGACAATGTCACGGGAGGATCCGCCATCGTCCATTCCGAACTGGGCTTCGCCACGCTGGTGGTGGGGGCGGACAGCAAGAATGGGAAGCTGGAGAATTCCGGCTTGATCGAGGACAACTACACGATCAGCCAGTACGGGGCCTTCGCCAGCCTGAGCAGGGATGTGGGCCCTCTGGTAATCCAGGGTGGGGGCCGTTGGAGCAACGAGGATTACTTCGGCTCATTTA
>Ga0224496_10002432_pt1 | contig 11081 bp, 13 predicted proteins | sample SF_Jul11_sed_USG_2_FD_168127 | JGI IMG/M metagenome (GOLD analysis project Ga0224496, IMG submission 168127) | Sediment microbial communities from San Francisco Bay, California, United States - SF_Jul11_sed_USGS_8_1 | ecosystem: Environmental > Aquatic > Marine > Sediment | place: USA... | reverse complement strand
ATAAATAATCGCTTTTGGATCAAGCGCTTTTAATCTAATCCGCGCCAAGATTCTATCCGTTTAAAACGGGATGATAGCTGTCCTTCTTACAAAAAAACCACCCTGCCGTGTAAAAGGAATATTGAACCTGGATGTCCAGGTGGGAAAAGTAATTAATAACTTTAGGCTTCCCATAATAAAGCGAAAGCTTCATGGGCCTGCACACCGTTAACAGTGACCTATCCCTTTTTACAATATACGGCTCAAATTGACCTGATATCACGAACAGGGCAGAAGTTCCTTTTGTCTTGTTGATCTTATTCTACTTGATATTTACAGGGATTGTCCAGATATTTCAACTAAAATCACCCAGCACCTCATCCAGGTCCCGGATGACAGGTTGAAGGCGCTCTTCAAACCGCTCCAGGCTATGGTCGATTGAGCTTTCGGCTCTGACCGCGTCGTCAGCCAGCATCAGGGCCAGCTTGATCGCGGTGTTGGACAGGATATGGTTGGCCTCGTTTTCGCTTAAGGTTTGGATGGCTTTCTCCAGCTTGTTTTTCAACTTTTCGACATGCTCGGCACCATCGGTACAGGTAAACTGGTAAAGCTTTTTGTTGATAACGATGGTGTAGGTTCTGGGCTGGTCGTTTTCGCTCATAGGGCTCTGGTCCAATTTTATAAAAAGACGATCCACTCCGTTGACAAACGGTTTTTGATCTTTGAAAAATACGCTGATACCGACTTGTCCCTGAAATCGCTTTTAATCGTAATCGAGTTGAAAGAAAAAAGAAATAAGATTATGCCCTAAAATGGACAATTGGATGTTTTTTTATGGATAAATCAGCTTTATCCGTGAAGCGAAGCGGGAAATTGCCCTGTTTAAAATCCAATATTATCAGACCGCTTTATCATAGCAAGACTGAAGCAATGAAAAAAATTTTAGTCAGCGCCTGTCTTTTGGGACAAAGAGTGCGCCATGACGCAGAGGTAATTTTAATGGATGATCCCTACATCGGCAAGTTGGCTGAAATGGGCTTGCTGGTTCCTTTTTGTCCCGAGGTCGAGGGGGGGATGGGCGTGCCCAGGGAACCTCTTGAGATCAAAGGTGACACTTTTTGGCGTTCAGGGAGCGTGACCCGGGTGCTTAACATAAAGGGGGAGGATTTGACCTCAGTGATCCTTAAGGGAGCCGAGGCTGGACTTGATCTTGTCCGGAAAGAGAAGATCGGTTACGGTCTTTTAAAGGATTTAAGCCCGTCCTGCGGTCACAGCGAAGTGTTCGACGGGAGTTTTAGCTCAACGAAAATCAAGGGAAAAGGAGCTCTGGCGAGCTTGCTGGAGAAACAGGGTGTGATGCTGTTTACTGAAAGACAAAGCGGTATTTTGTATCATCGGGTAATTGATGAGCTTTTAAATCCAGAGAAAAAAGGCTTTGGACGCTCTTAGGGCTTGTCATCGGTTGTTTTTTCGTTTAGATTTGGTTCTATTGACTCAAAACAGAGCTAAAGCCTTTAAATATCTTACTTAAAAGAGAAAGTGATCATGATCAAGAACGCGGAATACGTAATCGCTTCCTACGGAATCTTCGGCGGTGCCGTGATTGTTTATATCATCGGAATTTACTATAAGCTGAAGCAAGTTAGGGAGAAAACACAACAAATCGAGGAAAAATAAACAATGAATAAGCCTTTAAAATACATCCTGGGAGGTGCTTTGGTGATAGCCGTGGCTATTGCCGTATTCACTTCGATCAGTTCTGAAAACCTAACTTATTACCATACTCCGGGAGAGGTTCTAAGTAATCCCGATAAATTTCAAAAGGAAAAGATTCGGGTTATGGGACTCGTGGTGAAGGACTCGGTTGAGTGGGAACCCAAGGGAACGAAACTGAACTTCAGAATCACCGAGGATTCCAAGCAATTTTTAAACGTTTCTTATGTGGGGGCTAAGCCCGATATGTTCAAGGAAGGACAAGGAGTCGTCATTGAAGGGGTTATGGCCTCTAATGAAAATTTTGTCGCGTCCGAGCTTTTGGTGAAACATTCCGAGGAATACAAGACCGATGATCACACGAAAAACAAGTCGTCTTATTCCGAATCGCTAAAAATGTAAGCAACCCGCCCCGGTATAACCATCTGGACTAAGGTATCTTCTTTTAGCTCAATTTTAAACCGTTAACCTTGCTCTTTTTAAACTGAAACCGTCTTATGTTTGTCGATATAGGGTATTATTGTTTACTGGCTGCGATCGTGCTGACCTTGCATTCGATTATAGCCAGTCTGGCTGGTGCCGGCCGCAACAGCCTTAACCTGATCAAGTCCGCCCGGTTTAGCGTGGTGGGCAGTTTTATCCTGATCGCGGTTTCTTACCTCGCCTTAAGCTATGCTTTCGCGGTGGACGATTTTTCGGTCCGTTTCGTTGCCGACCACTCCAGCACAGACCTTCCCATGTTCTACAAACTGACGGCGGTCTGGGGCGGCATGGAGGGATCTTTACTTTTTTGGGAAGCGGTGTTGGTGATGTTTTCCGGTATAGTGGTTTTACGCTACTCAAAAAGCAACAAGGATATCCTGCCATTTGTGATTTTTACCTTGGGTGTGATTTCCCTGTTCTTGCTTTTTTTGCTGATCGGCTGGAGCAACCCCTTTGCCCGGGTTTTTCCCGTCCCTTTGGAGGGAAGAGGGCTTAATCCGCTCTTGCAGAATCCCGGCATGGTATTTCATCCACCTTCTTTGTATTTGGGTTATGTGGGCTACAGTGTGCCGTTTGCCTTTGCTATGGCCGCGTTAATCAAGGGCAAACTGAACAACGAGTGGATCTTGACTACCAGAAGATGGTCTTTGTTTTCCTGGTTCTTTTTGACCGCGGGGATGTTGCTGGGAGGCGAATGGGCCTATATGGAACTCGGCTGGGGTGGTTATTGGGCCTGGGATCCGGTGGAAAACGCCTCGCTGATGCCCTGGTTGACCGGAACGGCTTTTTTGCATTCGGTGATCGTACAGGAAAAGAGAAATTCACTCAAAATCTGGAACATGCTTTTGATCATCGGCACCTTCACCCTTTCGATTCTCGGTACTTTTATCACTCGCTCGGGCGTACTCAACTCGGTGCATGCCTTTTCCAAATCGCCGATCGGGCCGGCCTTTTTGGTCTTCATCGCCTTTATAATGGTTGTGGCGCATGGTCTTTTGTTCTACCGACAGGCTATCTTAAGCTCGAAAGCCCAGAAAGCGGGGATTTTAAGCAGGGAGAACTCCTTTTTGCTCAACAACATCTTTTTCGTGGGTATGGCCTTCACGGTCCTTTACGGGACAATCTTTCCGCTCTTGGCTGAGGGTCTGGCCGACAAGAAGATATCCATTCAGGCACCGTTTTTCAATTCTATCATGACACCTCTGGCGATCTTGACGGTCTTTTTACTTGGGATGTCGCAGGTGCTGGGTTGGAAGAAAACCAGCATGGACATGCTGAAGAAGAATACCTGGGTCGTAACTCTGCTGACCCTTATTTTTATGGTGGTATCGGGATTCATCGAGGCGGTGCCCTGGCAAATGACCTTTTTGGGGGGCATGACCTTTTTTGCGGGTTACCTGGTGATTCGCGAGTTTTTCTTTTCCATTTTAAAGAAAAAACATATCGACCCCAAGACTCAGTCCGAGAAAAAGTCTCTCACCTTTTTTAAAAAGGTCTGGACTGATCGCCGCAGAAGAGGCGGGATTGTTATCCATTTCGGTATGATTGTTTTTCTGGTGGGTGTCTGCGGTAATTTTTTTGCTCAGGAGACCAGCTTCTCGGCCTACCCGGGGGAAACCACGGCTTTTGGTGATTATTCGATGACTTTTAAGCATACGATGCAGTTTCAGGAGCTCAACGCCAAGAGGGTGGCGGCCCGTTTTGAAATCAAAAAGGGAGACCGGGTAATCAACACCCTTCTGCCGGCAAAGGCATATTATCCCACAAGCCCAGAGCCGATGACCGAAGTCGCGATTCACCGTAGCGTAGCAGAGGATCTCTATCTCAGTCTTTCCACCATCAATAAGGACGGCTCGGTCACCGTTAACGCCTATATTAACCCCCTGATCAATTTCGTCTGGGCCAGTATGCTGTTCGTGACAATCGGGATGGTTTTCTCAATATCGCATAAATCACTTCAATTGAAAAAGAAACCCATCTCGACAAGAGTAAGTTGATTTTTTAGCAAAGAGGATTAAAAAGGGAAAAATGAATCGCAAGGCATTTTTTATCGCGGGTATCGTGATTTCGTTGGGGCTGATTGTTATAATGATCTATGGACTTTTTTTTGCGAGCAATCCCAATTCGATTCCCTCGGCTTTAATTGATAAAAAGGCAAAGCCTTTTACAGCGACCACTTTTTTTGGCCAGGATATTAATTTAAAGATGTTCCTGGGAAAACCAGTGGTCCTGAATTTCTGGGCTTCGTGGTGCGTTGCCTGTCGGGCGGAGGCCAGAATCCTAGAGGCCGCCCACCAACAATACACTCCCAAGGGCGCGGTTTTTATCGGTATCGCCATTAACGATACCACGGCAGATTCTCTGCGCTTTATCGCCAAGTACAACAAGACCTATCTGCTTGCTCCCGACGATCAACTGGGCACTATTTCCCTGGATTATGGGGTGACAGCTGTTCCTGAAACCTTTTTCATCGACAAGCAGGGTTTCATTCGCGATAAGGTGCTTGGGTCGGTGCATTTTACAAAGATCAGGGATTTTCTGAATGAACAACTTGAAATCAGCGGCAACTAGAGGATAAGATGCAAAAGAACCATTTAAGTAAAGGGCTGATCCTGTTTTTAGGCTGTCTCTTTATAGCGTCGGTCTTTCTGCCCAAAGGGCTTATGGCCGATGAACTCGAAGACCAAGTGCGCAAAATAGCCCACCAGTTGAGATGTCCGACCTGTCAGGCTCTTTCCGTTAAGGAGTCCGAGGCTGGGTTGGCGGTCAATATGAAAAACACCATCCGTCAAATGTTGATACAAGGCAAATCAGAAGACGAGATCCTGAAATTTTTTGAGGACCGCTACGGTGAATGGATTTTGAGATCGCCTAGAAAATCGGGCTTCAACCTGCTTTTGTGGTTTTTGCCCGGGGCTTTGATCCTGGGGGCTTGTCTGGTTTTGTTGTTTTATATGAAAAACAGGTTTAAAAAATCCTCGCGGGAGAAACCAATTCCTTTAAGCGACCAGGAAAAGGAACTGGTCGAAAGGAAAATCAGGGAGATTACTCGGGATTGAGATGAACGACACTGTTATTTTTCGAGTTCTTCTTTTTAGGTATCAGTTTCTTAATCAGGCTGGTTTTTTCTTTTTTATTTAAAGATTCGTTGAGGCTGCTTTTCGCTATTTGATTTTGCGTTTCCATCTCTTCTTGCGTCCGCTTCTTTTGCGCCTCCAGCACATCGACAAAATAACTCGCCAGACTCAAATCCAAAGCCGACAACATCGCTTCCGCAATACGGTAAGACGCGACGCAGTTGGTTTGACTGCCGCCCAGTTCCCTGGTGATGGAAGATAAGTTGTTGATTCTTTGACTCAGTTGGCTTTCCTCGGTTTTCTGACCCAACCCACATAGCGTTCGGTTATAAATATATTCGGCGCAGTCTTTGGTATCGTGGCCAACTAAAATCTGATGGAAGGGGATTTTTTTGGATGCCAGCTCAAGAAGAACTTCTCCCAGTTCATCGGGAGGCTGGATGTTGGTGTCGGTAATATGAATCAAGACCGGTGAGGTCCCCGCCTTCCCTAGAATCTCCAGTGCCTCTTTAAAGGCCGGAAGCATGTCGGCTTTTGATTTGGGTGGGGTGAATTTGGTGATATCTTTGATTATCTCGCCCGGACTGTCCTGGTAGAGCAAAAAATCGATCTCTGATTCCGCCAGCCTTTTTTTCAGGTACATCTTTAACCGCATCAGGGAATAGTGGAGCAGCTTATAAAGATCACCCTCCTTGGTCGTTGTGCCTGAGTTGACCAGAAAGAGGATCTGGAACTTCTTGGTGCTCAGTTTGGAAGAAGGCGGATCGATAAAAAGTGAGGGTATGATTTTTTTCGATTGAGCCTGCAGTAACGAATGGTCCTTCTTGTTTTGCTGGGAAAAAAGACTTTTTTCCTTTTCGGTGATAAAGGCCGAATATTTCATCTCGATGGAAATGGGATTCGGGAGTTCGGTTTCCTTGGGCACCTTAAAGCCCCAGATGGCTTTGTGGCAAATTTCTTCGATCGCGTTTTTTAAAGTGCGTGTCTGACGGGCGACCTGTTCTTGGGTTAAATCGCCGTATTTCGATTTGATTTGATCAACCAGTTTCTTTCGACTATTGAACAGCACGGGGTAATCTTTAGGATTTAAAGAACAGGGATAACGATTATCCCAATGCTGTTCAAAAATTTCCAGCTTCTTGGTTCCCTGGTCGTCCAAAAGCTGGTAGACGTTGAATTTTCCGGTGGGGTTGGGAAGGATCTGGATCATTTCGGTCGATCCGATCTTGATGCCGATCTCGGCCAGACGTACCATTTCATTAATGCTCAGGTCGGCGGGTTTGGGTGAAAGATAGTTGATGAAGTGGTAATTGACGTTCTTAAAAAGCCGGGCCAGGATTTTTTTGTCTTCAGCGCTTTGACATTTGGCGAGCAGAGCCGCATATTCCGCGTAGATGTTTTTGGTCAGGCCGAAAGTTTCCTGATCAAGTGAATACAGCTTAAAGGCTTCCTGCACTGATTTATGAAGATTGATCATGCTGTGGTTTTAAAAGCGGCAAGTAAAATAAAAATTACAAAACATTTTAATAGTACTAAATTTACAAATATGATAAATCTCTTGTTGATTTATAAGTCTAAACCTGAAACCTTTTCAAGCTAAAAGTCTTAAACAGTCTTAATCACAGGTTCAAAAAACCATATTAAAGCATAAAAAACAATTGGCAACCAAATGGAAAAAAACTAACATTGTCTATTTTAATTGTTTGGAAGCGTCCGTAACGTGGAAGATTCGATGGTTTTATACTTCAGTAAACCATCATGAAATCCGCAATCCAAGGGTTTTGAAAATTTTAAATTTATCTGACAGGTAATGATAGGCATCTCGATGATCCAATAAACAATCGATGGAGTCCTTTAACCCCTTCCTGAGGCGGGGAATATTAAGAAACCCGTCTTATCTTGAAGTAATTTTGATGGATCAGTTGGGTTTGGCTGTTAAAAGTAACTAATCAGATAAATTGTTTTTATACATTAGCCTAGCAGGTATTTATTCAGATAAGCAAGCTTGGTTTGTATCGAAATATTATAAATATCAGGCTGCCGAAAAAATAGATAGGTTATGGATTAATTAAAGAAATTGTTTATCCTGCGGGGGGAATAAATGATAAATTGTCGTATTTTATTGGTCGATGACGACCCTTTGGTGAGAAAAACCTTAAAAAATATTTTGGAGAGCCGAACCTTTAAGGTGGCTCAGGCAGAAAGCGCGGTGAAAGCCAGGGAGATTTTAAAAACCCAGAACTTCGATATCCTGATCACAGATCATCAGATGCCGGGACTTAGCGGCGAAGAGCTGATCGTTCTATCGCTGAGGGACCATCCGGATCTATTATGTATCCTGATCAGTGGAAATCGAATGACCTCAACCTTGAAGCTTTCAGACAGGGTATGTTTTTTGGAAAAACCCTTTGGCATCGAGGATATCCTGGAAAAAATCAATAGCTATTCATTCAAACAAACAAAGGATCGATGAGTTAATATAGGAGGTGGTTTCACGCATTAAGCTCTATAGGCAGATAAACCCAAAAACAGGTTCCTATGCCCGAGACGCTTTCAAAACCAATGCCCCCTTTATGGTTTTTAATGATACCGTAGACGACCGAAAGCCCCAGACCGGTACCATGGACTTTTGATTTAGTGGTAAAAAAAGGATCGAAGACCTTTTTTTGTAATTCTTCGGGGATGCCATCGCCGTTGTCCTGAACGGTTAATTTCACGTAAGGCCCGTCTAAGATGCCCAGCGCGTTTGCCCTGTCCGGACTTAACACGGTTTTTTTCAGGCTGATCGTCAGTTCGCTGCCCTTCTTCTTCATCGAGTAAACAGCATTAGAACAGAGATTCACAATGACCTGACTGAGTTGGGTTTCATCTCCGGTGATCCATAAATTGTTTTCATCTATCTGGAAAATGACCTTGATCTGATTGGGTATGCTGGAACTCATCATCTTAAGGGTACTTCTGGCCAGTTCGGCCATATTAAGAGGTTGGGCTTCTGCTTCCTCCGGACTGACAAAGGTAAGGAGTTTCCGGATCAGTTTTTTAGCGTTGCTCCCGCAGTCTTTGGCGGTACTCAGGAATTCGCGTGCCTTATCGCTAAGGCCGGTCTCACTTTGCGTCAGGTAGATGCTGTTGAGTATAACTTGAAGAATGTTATTGAAATCATGAGCGATTCCCGCTGCCAACTCCCCTAAAGCCTCTAGTCGCCGGGACTGGTTTAACAGGCGTCTCAGTTTTATATCTTCGGTGATATCGAGTGCCAGCCCCTCGACGATGATCTCTTCCTTCTCCTTAATAATCCCGATGCTTCGGTCTTGAAACCAGTGGATTTCACCCGCGTGATCCTGGATGCGGTACTGGATGTCGAAATCTTCATCCCTGGAGATGCCTTCGATCGCCCGATCGACTTTCCAGCGGTCTTCCATGAGGACCGAGTCGTGCCAGAGCATGGGATTCTCCTTGAGGTCTTGTGGTGTAAAACCCAAAATTTCCTTGATCTTGGGCGAGACATAGAGGTTGCCGCTTTTATCCGAGAATGAATAAAGGATACCGGGTATGTTTTCCACCAGACGGCGGTATTGTTTTTCTCGGGCCAAAAGATCGGAAGTTCTCTCCTCGACCTTTTTCTCAAGACTTTTCCTTGTCTTCTGGAGCCGCTCAATCTGGACGACCCGGTCTGAGAGGTCCCTGAGCTGGATGACCGCCAATTCCATCCCATCCTCGATGCAGCTGTAGGGCGCGATAAGGCAGGCCTGGCGCATGAGACCGTCGGCGAAACGATTGTCCTTAAGCGGGATGATCCAGGCGTGAAATACCTGGGAAAGCAAACGGAAGTTCTTATATAGGATGGTTTCTCTGACCGTTTTTTTCAAAAAGGCGGAGTCGTAACCCTCAAGCAGTTCCAAAAGAGATTGAGCCTCCCTTTTCTCAGGAGGTAGCCTTTGGGTGATCCAGTCGTTGATCAGGATGATTTTTAAATCCCTGTCTACCATCAGGATGCCGATATCCAGACGGTCAAGCAGAGGATTAAATTTTTCCAGAAAAAAACATTTACTGGGCATGGTTTTGTCGGATCTGTTGATTGAGGAATTATAACTCTTCTGTCAGTCCGTGGTCTTCTATAAATTCCAGAAAGCGTTTTGTAAGCAATCGGCTCTGTTCATCGTTAATCGGTTTTTCCAAAAAAAGGTTGGCTCCAAAAGTCATGAGTCGCTCCCGTACCGGTTTTTGGAAATTGGATGAGTGAATCACGATGAAACAGGGGATCTTCATCACTCTGGCCATGCGTAGGGTGTCCTCTCCGCTTAAACCAGGCATCAAAAGGTCCAGTATCATCATTATGGGACGTTCCTTTTTAAAGGTTTCGATCGCTTCCAAACCCGAACAGGCCTCGAAAAAATCTTTTTTTTCAATCGGTAAACCGATTAGACGGGACTTGATATTTTTTCTGGTGAAGGCCGAATCATCAACGATTAAAATCTTCATGAATTTTCCACGTTTTTTAGGTGATTCAAAAGATCGCGGATGTTTTCGTAAAGGATGACGAAAATCACCGTTCCGTGAATAAGCGCACCCCTTACGGAAAAATTACCGTTGCCAATCAAATAAAGCTTTTCTTTTCTGATGTCGTCCAATTTAATAATATAGTTGCTGAAACTGAGCACAGGAAGAGAGCTTCGGGTTTCGACCCCAGCTATATCGCTGATGGTGCAGGTCACCGCGTTGATGATGACGTTGCCGATTTCGGTGAGGGTTTCGTTTCCCAATTCTCCAAAATCCTCGACTTCATCATCATGGTTTACAAAAAGGGTCTGGATCAGAGTCTTAAAATCAGATAAAGGGAACGATACAATCCCCGATCCGGCCAGTCCACCCACGAAGCTTTGACTCACGTTGACGTAGTCGTCCATTTTTTTTGCCTGAAAATAATCCACCAATTGATCGGCGTTGAAAATATGCATGTTGGGTACTACCAACATGATTTCACGGCCCAGGATTTCCGAGAAATTCGTCGCTGCCCTGCCGATCCCGATATTGATGAGTTCGTTCAGAATGTCTGTTTCCTCGTTTGATAAAATGCTCAACCTGCCGCCTTTAATATTAAAATCAGTTTAACTCCAATGCTTCTTTTTTTAAAAAGAAACAATCAATTCGTGCCGACTTTGGGGAAATTCCAGTTTGGCAAAATAAAATGAAGAGGTGGTTTAATGCCCTTGTTTATATATAACAACAAGGGCATTTTGTTGATTAAGCTTTAAAAATCCTTGAAGTCATCTCTCATGGGGATTGCCTGAGAAGGTTTGATGACTTTTCCTGCCAAGGGTCTTGGAGGTTGCTTGGGTGTATAGTGATGCACGCTCTCCTCCGGCAGTAGTCTTTTAGGAGATGTGGCCGGTGTCATTTTTGTTGTCCTTTGGGACTGGTTGTGCTGAAGCTTGACCGCGAAATGGGTGCTGAGATCTTCGACCAGTCCCTTCAGGGTTTCGGCCTGCGCGTTTAACTCTTCGGAGGCGCTGGCGGATTCCTCGGCCGAAGCGGAATTGGCCTGGGTAACCGTGTCCATTTCCACGACAGCGGAACTAACCTGCTGGGTCGCGTTTGCCTGTTGGTGCGAGGCTGATTTGATGTTCTCAACCATCTCCTTCATGGTCTCGACCTTTCGGTTTTGAGCTTCGGAGGAAGTCGAAATGTCGTTGACCAACTCCGCGACCTGGACCGATTTGGTGAGGATGTCTTTAAGGACAACGGCGCCTTCCTCAGAAAGGGTGTGACCCCCTTCGGCTTTTTGCACGCTGTTTTTGATCAACTGGGTGATCTCCTTGGCCGAGCTTT
>Ga0224496_10002429_pt1 | contig 11084 bp, 11 predicted proteins | sample SF_Jul11_sed_USG_2_FD_168127 | JGI IMG/M metagenome (GOLD analysis project Ga0224496, IMG submission 168127) | Sediment microbial communities from San Francisco Bay, California, United States - SF_Jul11_sed_USGS_8_1 | ecosystem: Environmental > Aquatic > Marine > Sediment | place: USA... | reverse complement strand
TACACCTTCCAGGCTTGAACAAAATCGCCCCGCAAGAGGCACACCACATTCAAGGCAAAAAATGGCAAGGGGCCGCTGTCGGCTTGTTCCGACCAAGACGTCGCCTCATCATACACGGCATCCCATTGCCCGGCGGCCATGGCAGATTCGATCACAGATGTATCACGGGAAGTCACAAAGAATTCCAATCTTGTAATAAGAAAACTACCGAGTCAAAGAATCTTCGACATCCGGTGACGTCGCCTGAATCAGGCTCCCCAAATAGGGATGGCGTTTAAGCATCTGTTGCTTCATTTCCCAGGCCACCGTGCGATACGACCAATGGCCTTTCACACCAGAACGCAATTTGGAAATATATTCCACTTCCGCAAAATCCATCTTAAACAAACATCGCACACGAAACCCAAAGGGGATCGCATAGAGTGCAGCCTCTTGATTCTCCAGGCGCAAGCGTTCGATATCCTGCTGAACGGCATCCATGGCTTGTCGATATTCTTTCTCCACTCTCGCCTCAGCCAAGATAGCCGGGACCTCATACCCATGCACCGTCGTGAAATTTTGTTGAATCTGTTGACACCGCCGATGCCGATGCATATCCCGCCATCCACCAATATCCATTAAAACATCAAAGATAAAGGCATAGCCTGAACGAAATTCCTTGGCCAGGTCATCATGAGGTCCTCGGCTTTTAATGGCCGCATCCACAACCGCCTGCTTTTCATTCTCAGACCACGTCTTCACCCAATCCAGAAGGAGACGATAGGGTGCCTGACTCACTCGGTAAACAAATGTGGTCACCAGTTCATCCAAGGGAGCATGGGGCTCAAGAAGATCTACCGCCTGAGTATGGCCTTTCCACGAATCCGGGTTATCCAACCCCGACTGCTTTAACGAGACTTTCACGTGACGAAGCACGTCTCGATACACCGCATTCTGATATTCATTAGGAGCCGCATAGCGTGCCAACGTGGGTGCCATCGCTTCGAGTTTCGTGGACGGCTCCTCTTGCAAATCAGCCCAGGTGCTGGACGGTTTACCCGCGCAGGCTTCTTTAAGATCCTCGCCAATGCCCAACAATTCCGGAAGTGACGCTGATAGCAAACGCGTCATTTGCTTTTCCAACGTACGAATACTCACCACCTGCCCAACATTCGTCTTGGCCGACAAGGGCAGTAAATACCGAATCACATCATACGTCCGCGCAGCAATCGCCCGCTCGTAATCGGCCGGTTTCATGGTATCTGGACGAGGAGACCGTTCAGTCACATAGGCCTTAATCGGATCTTTCAGGAGCCGATAAATGTTATACAGACTCCCTAAAATACCGCGATAGACGCCCTCAGTTTCGCTATTCGTGATTTCGCTGGGCACATAACAGCCTGCTGCGGCAAAATTTTGATAACGACTGGACTTGGCCTGACCATCCCATAACGGTTCATCTTCTAGACGGATGGCGGCTAACTCGGAAATATTTTCAAAACAAATCGTCACATGCCCAAGATCAGCAATCGACCCATGCCCATACGCAAAATAAAACTGCTCCCAAAATTTTTCCGACGAATGGGCATGCACCCACTTCAAACTCTCTTCAATGGAATCAGGCGAACGGCTATACCGGGCTAATGCATAAGCCGACTTTTCAGGCGGCATCGGCGCCAAAGCAATGATTTTTCTGTCTCGTCGTTCGTCACTCATCAATACGGCTTCCAAATATAGGAGGTGCAAAGAAGGTTTGCACTATAGTCAGAGGGGGACATACATCTCAAGTTCAAATTCTCATGAACCGATGGCATCTTCGCAAACGCTTGAAACCGGAGAGTTCCTTGACTACACTCTCCCGTTTCCTACGAAATATTCTCCACCACTATGAACATCTCTGATCGTCAATCCCAGCATGGCCAATGGTCCTCTCGCTGGACCTTTATCTTAGCCGCCACCGGCGCAGCGGTCGGGCTGGGCAATATTTGGAAGTTTCCCTATCTTACCGGACAAAACGGGGGCAGTGCCTTTGTATTGATTTATATCATTTGTGTCGCCGCCTTAGGCATTCCGCTCATGATGGCCGAAATTCTGCTGGGGCGGCGAGGGCGCGCCACGCCCATTCACACCATGAAAGTCCTGGCAGAAGAAACCAACACGACCCAATGGTGGCAGATTATCGGCTGGTCCGGCACCATTGCCGGCATGTTGATCCTCTCCTATTACAGCGTCATTGGCGGATGGACGCTGGCCTATATCGTCAAATCCATCACCGGAATATTTAGTGGCGCCACCGGCGAATTCGCGGCATCTACCTTTGGCACTTTTGTGGGCAGCGCCTCCAGCTTATTTTTCTGGCATACCCTTTTCATGGTCATCACCATGGCGATTGTGGCAGGCGGCGTTCAAGGTGGCCTCGAAAAAGCGGTACAGTTCCTCATGCCGACACTGTTTGTGCTTCTGCTCGTTATGGTCGGCTACAGCATGACCACCGGGTATTTTGGTAAAGGGTTAGCCTTCCTCTTCACTCCCGATTTCAGCAAGCTCACAGGCTCCAGTATGCTTGCGGCCATGGGCCAAGCCTTTTTTAGTCTCAGCCTGGGCATGGGAACCATCATGATTTACGGCTCCTACGTGCCAAAGGATACCTCCATTGCCACCACGACCATCGCCATTGCCCTCGCAGATACGGCTGTCGCCCTCCTGGCGGGCATGGCCATTTTCCCCATTGTGTTTGCGAATAATCTGGAAGCCAGCTCGGGACCAGGGTTAATCTTTCAAACCTTGCCCGTGGCGTTCGGCAATATGACTGGCGGGATGATCTTTGGCTCGCTCTTTTTTACGCTATTATTGGTCGCCGCGTGGACCTCGTCCATTTCACTCATCGAACCGTTAGTCACCTGGCTCATTGAAACGTTCGGCATGTCACGACTCAAAGCCGCGATCTATTCTGGAGTGGCGACATGGCTGTTCGGGTTGGGTACGGTCTGGTCCTTTAATCTGTGGGCCGATCTGAAATTTTTTGGTCTCACCTTTTTTGATCTCCTGGATTTCATCACCTCCAACCTGATGCTCCCCTTAGGCGGCATCCTCATTGCTCTTTTCGCCGGCTGGCTCATGTCCGCCGAACACACCAAAGCTGAGCTCCACATTGCCAACCCCCTTCTGTACACCACCTGGCAGATTCTCGTGCGGTACATCGCGCCAGTTGCCGTGTTCATCGTCCTCCTCAACGCCATCGGCCTTTTGTAATTCTGCGTTCTTTCTAAAGGCATCATTTTTCAGGTTTTTTCTTCGGTTTATGACTCATTCCATGAACTCTCTTGGATTTATTGCCTCCTAAGGAAAAGGGACGGGTCAAGATGCTTCTTCACCGACCGAAATACATGTTGTTGGAAATACGCAGGACAAAAAACCCTTAGCACCAAAGGAACCATCCCTATGTCACAAATTGGTGTCCTCAATTCAGCCAATGCCCTCGCTCAACTCTCACTCCCGCTCATTGACGCCGCCACACCTTCGGTTCAAAAAAAATCCGCAGCCCCATCAATAGACGCTGTGCAAAATTTGAAGGATACCGTATCCATATCACTAGAGGCCCAGGCCGCTGCTTCAAAACAAAAAGCCCCCCTCGCCTAATCTTCTCTTTCCTTCGTACAATACTCATAGAAAAAAAGCCGAACTCTGAATAGAGTTTGGCTTTTTTCTGCCGAATGTGGCAATGGCGGATATGATATCTGCCTAATCTCCTCCCCCTTCCTGCAATCCAACGCCTTCCGCTCGATTCTTGGGGTAGACGGATTAATCAGTTGGCGAACCCTGTCTGCGCCGAGCGAGGCGTCATTCGATTTGGGTCCTTTTGCCGAAACAAAGAGACCCGCCGCCGGACCAAGCCTCGACCAACACAAAAATCATCAACTGGCATTGGGATATTTCCAAAAAGAATCTTACGATTCAGAGTAGAACAGCAATTGGACGCCAATTATGATTACCAAAACCGCCCAGATGATTTTAAGGACTGATTTCGAGGGAGGATCTTGAGATAAACCACGAGTCGACCGATTCAACCACTCTCCTCCGAACCACGCCATACCTCCAGCTAACGCCAATGTTCCCATCACATAATGATGCATCTGTATTTGATGGCCCGCTGGATGAGGCCCATGCATATGGAGAAACAACATACCGCCTCCAATGAGTGCAAACCCCGGCAACAACGAACTCCAAAACCATTGCTCCAGTTTTCCCACTCGTCTCAACCATTCAACGGTCCCGACTCCAAGGGCCAATACTCCAAATATTTTGTGTTGCAACATTTCAGAATCTTTTCCCGAAAGCGTTTCAGCCAATGTCCAAGAACCAATGGGCCAGGCTTCATGATCACTCCAAATCAGCAGAAAAATGCCGGAACCTAACAGCGCCGCCGGCAACAACCGCTGCGACCACCTCCACACCCTCCAACCCATCGCCATACCTAACTCAATCATTCCTACGATAATGACACCGACACCTGTCAACGCATGATTAAACTCGGAATAGGCGATACCTTCTCGCGACCCTTCCCATTGCCCAGGGGCGACCATAGCAGAATGGCCATGCTTTCCTTGATGAGCATGGTCATCCATGTCAGCCCAGGCTAGAGCCGGCGCCATGAGAAGTATTAGTAAAGGCACAACCATGAAGGTTTTCAAACGAAGTAACTTCATAGTGTCGAGATCCATTGTGCGATTATTTCAGACCAAACATTCATCGCAGCGTAAATGAGTTATGGGGAAAAGAACGACACACCCAAGTTAAACAACCAGGCATTCAGTCCAATATTGCGGTTACCAATGCCGGAATTCGAAATATGGTGAAATCGAAATCCTGCCGTAATGGCCCATTGATCCGAGACAAAGAACGACACTCCGGGTCCAGTTTGTAAAATGAAATTGAATTGGGTGCTTTGTTCAGGGATCCGTGGCGCAAGATCAGTCCATAACATTCCGGCACCGCCGTCCCAAAACGGCATCCATCGACCAAACGACAGAAAATTATATTTCAACACCAACGAGCCGCCAAAGGCGGACGCGCTAAAAGGCTCATAATAATGCGCGGCCATCGGCTCAAGAAGGAGCTCGACGTTCCCTGCCACCACGCCACTCCCAATTTCATCGGTCAGGACTTGTCCGATTTGGGGAAGAATGTAAATGGCCCGCCGATTGGAAGAGGGCGCATTATCAAAGATATTATTCCCTTTCCAAAAGCCTCCTAACAATCCATATTCCAATGTTCCCTTGGTAACTCGAGTACGCGTATCAATACCCTCTCCACAGGCATACCCACTGCACACAACAGAAAACAGCACACTCAGTACCCCGACCACATAATGTTCCTTTTTTAACAACGCCATCAGCACCAATCCTTTTTTGGGGGGAATCAAATTTTCTATCATCAGCCGCAACTAAAATTGCGGGCAGAAAAAAAAATTCTTGACTGGAGAAGGCAACCGCTCATTCCATGCAAAAACAAACAGGAATGTCGCATAATTGGGAAGAACCATTCAATGAACTTTTTCCCTCGATTGGATACAATACAGTACCTTTACAAGGTGATCCATGAAACCCATACTTCCCACTCCCCCATCACTTCCTATTAAAACAACCAAGCCTGATCCCCTAAAACGCCTTTCCCTCGCGGTCAAAAAACTGGACCAACTCATCGATCGCGCTCACCAACTAGGATCGTTTACCGATCAACTCCTGCGCGAAGACCAAACAGGCCCGAGTCTCCCCTCGTCAGAGATCGCCCCTGCGCTGCTAACAACCTCTCGTTCCACATCAACCGATAAAGAACCCAACGAACAGGTTGACACACAGGGAAAATACTAGGGGCTGTGAAGGAAAAGAACAGGGCCGGCGACGGATTGTCAACGAAAATAAAATCCGAATAGATAGGAAACTCAGAGCCTTCAATTCAGTTGGGTCAAAAATTTTCACCTACCCATCCCAGACATCGCCTGGGTTAGCTCAAAAAATCATCCCGCCTGACACCAACAATGGCTTCGTGTTTATGGATGACAACCCGCCAAAAATCTCTGCCGTTTGGCGTCCCTTGCTGCCATTTTCTGAGTTTGACGTAACCGCCCATCTGAATTATTGTAGCCGCTATTAGTACGTTTACAGGTCTGCTGATGAACACGTTTCTGGATACTACAACAATGAACAACAGAGGCCACGATGCTACATCCACACACCGAACTCAGGAGAATCAATGACGAAGTTGGGTATGGTCTTTTTGCAACTCGATTAATCCCCTTAGGAACCATCACCTGGGCTCTAGATCCTCTCGATCAAATTCTTGATCCTTACACCTCAGACCAGCTTGAAGACCAATATCACGGCGATATCAAGCGTTACTCATGGGTCACCGGACAGGGCAAACGAATCTTGTGCTGGGATTTTGGACGGTTCATGAACCATAGCTGTGAAGCGAATACCTATGCTCCGGGCGGGTGTGAGTTTGAAATTGCCGTGCGCGACATTGCCCCTGGCGAAGAACTGACATGCGACTACACCACACTCAATTTAGAGGCCCCCTTGGTCTGTCAATGCGGAACGGCTCTCTGTCGTCAAACCATCAAAGCAGACGACTTAGCCGCTATTGCCGTCAGATGTGATGCCCTCATCCGGTCTGCATTCACCCATCTTCGAACCGTCCAACAACCACTGTGGCATTGGGTCGAAAATAATCAGATGGAAATCAACGCCATGTTGGCCTGTCCGGAAACGATTCCCTCCGTTTTACAACACCGATGGAACTCATCACCGCTCGTCTCTGCCGGCAAAAGTATGGGTTATTTATGACAGATAAGGCTACCCCGAATGACCAATCCTCCCGGACACCCGTGGTTAAAGTCCGGCGCGCTCGCTTGGATGATATTCCTGACATCTACACCTGCCAGGCAGCCGCATACGCGAATTACGGGCCAGGGGGACTTTGTGATGAACGTCAACTCAAGATGCAGGTCGAAGCGTTTCCTGAAGGTCAGCTCGTCGCCACCGTCGGCAAGCAGGTGGTGGGCTATTCAATGGCGCTCATCGTCCATCTCAATGATGATTCGCCATGGTATTCCTACGCCGAAATTACCGGTAATGGCACGTTTAGCACCCATGACCCTGCCGGGGATGACCTATACGGCGTGGATATGGCCGTGCATCCTGATTTTCGAGGCCGTGGAATAGCCGGCAAACTCTACGAGGGGAGGATGAACATCCTCAAACGCTTTAACCTGCGCCGAATGGTCGCGGGCGGTCGCATACCGGGATACCGGGAACATGCAGGTCGCCTGTCACCGGAACAATACGTCGAAAAAGTCTGTCGGGGAGAGCTGAAAGATCCCGCACTGAGTGCCCACCTTAAAGCTGGATATCACGTGAAGGGTATCCATATGAGCTACCTCCGCGACGAACAGAGCTTGAATTTCGCGACGTTCCTTGAATTTGAGAACACCAACTATCGAAAATCAAAACGCATGATTGCGGCCTCGCCGATGAAACGGCCGGTACGAAAGATTCGAGTCTGCGCCGCACAGTACGAAATGCGATCGGTCAAAAGTTGGGAAGAATTCGAACACCAGGTAGATTTTTTTGTCGCTACCGCTGAACAATACCACTGTCACTACTTACTCTTCCCCGAGTTGTTCACCGTCCAGCTCTTTAGCATGCTCGACCCGGGCATGAAACCAGTCGATGCCATCATCGAATTGGCTGGCATGGCAGACCGGTATCGTGAGATGTTTATTTCCAAAGCCAAGCGATCCGGTCTGTATATCATCGGAGGCTCCCATCCGGTTCGAGTCGGGGACGGCATCAGAAATGTGGCGCATCTTTTTGATCCGAGCGGCAACGTGTATACCCAGGACAAACTCCACGTGACCCCGAACGAACGACAAGAATATGGCATTCAACCGGGAGAAGGCCTCAAGGTATTTGAAACCAGCCATGCCCGGATCGCCATCCAAGTCTGCTACGACATTGAATTTCCCGAACCAACCCGGTTGCTGACCCTTGCGGGAGCTGAGGTAATTTTTGTGCCATTTAGCACCGATGAACGAAAAGCTTACTTGCGGGTGCGATACACCGCACAAGCCCGCGCCGTGGAAAACGGGATCTATACCGTCCTTTCCGGCAACGTGGGCAACTTACCCCAAGTGGACAACTTCCTCATCAACTACGGCCAAGCAGCCATCTGTACTCCCAGCGACTTTGCCTTTCCCACCGATGGGATTGCCGGGACAGCCGACTTCAATAGCGAAACTGTTGTTATCGCTGACCTCGACCTTGTGGTGCTCCAGGAAGCGCGTGAAATGGGCAGCGTGCGCCCGTTACGAGATCGCAGGATTGATATCTACGGACTGGAAGCGAAGAAACCAGTAGAGCTTATTCGGTTACCCTAACGATAACGGAACTACCATGGAGCCTGGGGACTCTCGGCCCCTAGAAATGGGGCATAGCCCAAAACTATCTAATTTGTGACTTTTTGGAAGAAAAAGAGTGGGGTGAGTGACGGGTTTCGAACCCGCGACCTCCGGGACCACAACCCGGCGCTCTAACCAACTGAGCTACACCCACCACAAGGACTAAAAATCTTCTATTGAAGGGGCCAAATCTTATCAGAGGGCTGGAAGGCCCGCAAGCATTCTCCTGAAAGATTACCCCAAAGCCAATGACTTTTGCCTTTACCTATTATTAGGCATCCACCACGTCCCATCTTCTGGTTCACGAAAATTGTAAGGCGATCGTCAGTTGACCGAAATTGAAATGCTGTGGTACATGTATAGTCTTATTCTTTTTGGAGGATTTCATGGCGAATCGACATCACTCAGCAATTAAAGCCGCTCGACAAACCTTAAAGCGGCAAGAACGCAATCGATCCATTTTGCGTCGAGTCAAGACCTTTATCAAACGGGTCGATGCGGCCATCCAAGAGAAAAATGCCGATTCCGCTAAAAGCTCTTTGCGAGAAGCGACTTCTGAACTGCATAAAGCTGCCACCAAAGGGACGCTCCACCGAAATACCGCGTCGCGCTGGATTTCCCGACTCACTAATCGAGTCAACGCCGCCTAGGCTTCACACACGCCTGTCTTTTCTCTCTTCTTTCTGGTCAGCTATCGACCAGCGGAAACCTGCATGCTTTGGCACAATTGAATGACGAGGTCGTCCAGGATGAGCTTCGGTTGCGAAGCTCGTCCACCCTTCAGCGCCGAATCCGCCTGAGCAAATATGGCCCAGGCACGACGAAAATGCGTCGCTTTCCATCGTGACACTTGTTGCATAAATTCGCGAGCACGAAACGGTGGAATGCCAGCCTGGCGAGCAGCTTGGCTGTGATCTTTCCCCTCCTCCAACAAACCGCTGGCTTTCCAGATTCGGCGCATTTGCCACAAAAAAGCACCTAACATGCGTAAGGGTGCCTCACCGGTTTCTAAATTTTTTGCCACAATATCCAAAGCCCGCCCATGGTCCCCTCGCGAAACAGCTTCTGACCAATCAAAGACCGAAATTCCTGGAGGTTTCCCGCGCACAAGCTCAACATCTGCCACCTGCACCCGTTGTCCTTCTGGCAAATAGGCCACCAATTTTTCCAATTCCCGCATGACGGCATATAGCCCTTCATTGGCCTGATCCTTCAACATCTCCAAGGCCTGAGGCTCCAAAACCAGACCCAAGTCACGAGCTTGCTGAGTGATCCAGCCAGTTCGCTGATTTTCAAACAACGGAGCACAATCCACGACCACTGCCTGCTTTTTCAAAACCTGCACCCATTTGGTTCGCCCATCTAATTTTGCGGCGGAGAACACCAATGTTGTCACTTCATTCGGTTTTTGGAAATAGGGAATCAGACGTTCACCGTCTTTGGCCGAAATTTTCTCAGCCCACTTCACAAACAACCGCCGCCGAGCAGAGAAAAAGGAGACTTCTTCGGCAAGCCCGAGAATTTCCGAGGCATCGGTTTCATCCCCATAGAGAACATCGGATTGAAATGCGTCCGATGCTTCACTCGTGGTCGCTCCACCAGACCTACCCGAGCCTTCTTCCTCCTGCTTAGCCAGCCGCAGCAGCTCTAAGGCCTGATCACAAAAATAGGGTTCTTCTCCAAGAATCACATAAAGAGGAGCCAGGCTCTGTTGAGTAATCTGCCGCTGTAAGTCATAAACATTCATGGAGGGCTCACATGAAACAAACCAGGAACATGAACAACTATCGTTAGGGCATTGACGTATTTGGGAACTCGGAAGAAATGGAATTCTGTGTAGGAACCAACGAGGGATCAGCTTTCGGTTCAACAACCGTGGATGGGTGGCTCAAATCAACCCCAAACTTGCCTTGATCACGGGCCGAGAGAAATCCATCAGCCAAATCTTCCGCAGCTCCTTGGCCGGCTTGTTCTAACGCACGATCCTGGAGGACTCGGTTGAATTGCAGGCCACTTGCCGCTGAGCTGGAGGACGCACCCACAAAAAATTCTGCCGAATTGGTCTTGGATTGGGTCCAGCGGACTTTCCCCGTTTTTCGATGTTTCACCGTCACCGCAACAGTGACCGTGACTCGACTTTCCTGAGTTTGCTGCTGGGAAAAGGCCACAGACGGGAGGGTCACAGAAACAATGGCGCCGTCTAACACAAAATCTGATGAAAGATCATCCTCCACAAGAGTGGCACTGCCCGCAGACTGCAAGGCTTGTCGGAGATACCGCGTAAATTTGAATTCCAAGTTCGGTTCAAAGGTATTGTTCTTCAGAGTACGCAAGACCAATCGAATCGGGGGGCCTTCGGCTACGCGATCGCCACCACCAATCACTGGGCCCGATCCTTCAACGGTAAATTGATAGCCGCACCCAGCTAAGAACCACAGCATCATGATGAACAGAACACCCCACATAACTGCGCGTCTCACGCGTCCAAGAGATCGAGACACCCGCCAACAGTTACAGAACAAAATTCACCAACTTTTGTTCAACGTAGATCACCTTGCGAGGAGTCTTATCCTGCAACCATTCGCTGAGCTTATGATCACTCTGGGCAGAAGCAATAATCTGATCCTTGGTCGAACCTGCCGGTACG
>Ga0224496_10002428_pt1 | contig 11086 bp, 5 predicted proteins | sample SF_Jul11_sed_USG_2_FD_168127 | JGI IMG/M metagenome (GOLD analysis project Ga0224496, IMG submission 168127) | Sediment microbial communities from San Francisco Bay, California, United States - SF_Jul11_sed_USGS_8_1 | ecosystem: Environmental > Aquatic > Marine > Sediment | place: USA... | reverse complement strand
AACGGATTGTCCAGCGCCTTGCCGTACCATTTCACCGAGAAGCCGCGAAAGTCGCTGGCATGCCGCCCGGCATTGAAGCTGAACAGCACGATGATCCCGATCGGTGCATACAGGAACAGGTAGACGGCGATTGCATAAAGTCTCATCGGGCCGGCCTATAAAATGGAAACGTCTTCGCGCTGTTCGCCAACGCGCGCGACCAGCTTCATGTAAAGGGTCACCGTAACCAGCATGATGATCACCAGCGTTGCCGCCACCGCCGAGCCGTAGGCCCAGTTGCGCGATTGCAGGAACAGATCGACCAGCGCGTTGCCGATGAAGAATACCTTGCCGCCGCCCAATAGCGCCGGGATCAGAAACTCGCCCATCAGCAGGATGAAAACCAGCATGCAGCCGGTGGCGACGCCGGGGATCGACAGGGGCAGGGTGACCTGGCGGAATGTGCGCAGCGGCGGCGAGCCGAGATCGGCCGAGGCCTCCAGCAGGCGTTTGTCCAGCTTTTCCAGGCTGACATAGATCGGGAACACCATCAGCGGCAGATAGCCGTAGATGATCCCGACCAGAACCGCGAAGGGCGTGTTGATCAGCCGCACGCCGTCGATGCCAATGAATTCAAGAAGATGTGGAATGCCGCGCCCGCCGAGGATGTAAATCCACGCATAGGTGCGGATCAGGATGCTGGTCCAGAACGGTACGATGACCATGACCAGCAACAAGGTCTTCCATTTCGGGTTCGCCTTGACCGCCAGATAATAGGCCAGCGGATAGGCGATCAACAATGCCGCCAGCGTACCCAGGGGCGCCAGCGTCAGCGTGTTCTTGAAGGCGGTGAAGCGGGCCGGAAGATTGGCGTATTGTTCGAAGGAGAAGGCCGGAATATAGCCGCCGGCCGGCGCCCGTTCGCCGAAACTGAAAACGATGACAAAAATAAGCGGCAGGACGAGCATGACCAGTAGCCATACGGTAGCCGGCATCAGCAATAGTCTGTTGATCCATTTAGCTTGCATGATTACCCGGTCTCGCCGTCCTGCCGTTATAGTCGTTAAAGTGCCGTTATGCCGATTTGAAGCGCGCCAGAAGCTCGGCGCGATTCGGGTCGGTCAATGTGGCGGCCGCGCCGAATTCCAGCGTGTCCAGCAGTTCCTTGGCCGGATAGAGGATCGGATCCTCCAGCAGTTCCTTCGGAAGCAGCGCGTTGGTGCGGCTGTCGCCCACCGGATAGCCGTGCGCCAGGACTTCCTTGGCGTTGACCGCCGGGTCGAGCAGGAAGTTGATCAGCGCGTAGCCGGCCGCGCTGTGCGGCGCGCCCTTCGGCATGGCATAGAAATCGCTCCAGATTTCGCCGCCTTCCTTGCCGATTACATACTCCATCTCGGGCATGTCGCTGTTGAGCTGCTTGCCGTCGCCGGTCCAGCACATGGACATCCAGGCGTCGCCGCTGCGCAGCGAAGGCTGATAGTCGCTGTTGATGGCGAACAGATGCGGCTTGACTTCCAGAAGCAGCTTCTCGGCATCGGCCAGTTCCTTCGGGTCGACCGAATTGAACGAATAGCCGAAATATTTCAGCGCATTGCCGATGGTGGTCAGCTGGTAGTCATGCACCATGGTGCGGCCCGAGAAGTCGGTCTTGGTGATGTCCCAGAATTCCTTCCAGGTGGTCAGCTTCTTGCCCTTGGTGTGCTTGGTGTTGACCACGTAGCCGGTGGTGCCCCAATCCTTCGGCACGGCGTAGACCTTGCCGTTGACGGTGCCCGGCTCGGCGAAGCGCGGGTCGAAGGCGCTGGCTTCGTAGTTCGGGATCTGTTTCAGATCCAGCGGCTCGATGAGGTTTTCACCGACATAGGTGGTGATGGTGTAGTTGGTGGGCACAAAGACGTCCCAGCCCGAACCGCCAGCCTGCAGCTTGGCCAGCATTTCCTCGTTCGATCCGAATACGTTGACCTGCACATTGACACCGGTCGCCTTGGTGAAGGCTTCGAAGTTGGCTTCGTCATGATAGTTCGGCCAGGTCGCCAGAACGACCTTGTCGCCAAGATTTCCGGCATATGCCTTGCTCGGGCGCAGGCCCGGAACGGCGCCGGCCATTACGGCGGTCGCAAAGCCCAGGCCGGTGACGCCCAGGAAATGGCGGCGGCTTACCGAGCCTTTTTCATAGCGACGCAGTTCCTCGATAAACTTCTGCCGGCTTATCGGCATGTTGTCCTTGTAGTCCTTAGACATCATCTTCTCCCTTATCTATCCGTTCAGGTGATTATCCGTTGGCGGGGTCTGGTCTGTTACTTCTATGCATCCTCCAGCGCCAATGCGGCGGCGGATTGCCAACCGATCAGCACCTGGTCCCCCGGGTTGAACCCGCCAGTCTGGGTTTCGGCGTGTTTCGGCGCACGCACGAGGACCTCGCCCAGGCCTTCGGCCTCGACGAGATATTCCGTCTGTTCGCCCAGGAAAATCCGGTTGCGGATTACCGCCGGTGCTTCCACATCCGCGTTGGATGGCGCGCCGGTTTTGGGCGAGGCGATGAAAATGATTTCCGGACGAACCGCCAGCACGGCCGAAGATCCGTTTTTCAGCGATATGGCGTTCCGCGGATTGCGCCCCGCGAAGGCGCGGCCCGATGCCGTTTCGATGTGGGCGCCGTGGTCATCGGCTTCGACGACCTTTCCCTCGAAAAAGTTGGATTTCCCGACGAAATCGGCAACGTAGCGATTGACGGGGTCGTCGTATAACGCGGTGGGGCTGCCGGTCTGGACGATCTGGCCGTCATGCATGATGCAGATGGTGTCGCTCATTGACAGCGCCTCCTCCTGATCGTGGGTGACCAGGATAAAGGTGATGCCGACCTCGCGCTGCAGCGTCTGCAACTCGATCTGCATTTCGCGGCGCAGTTTGCGGTCCAGCGCGGCCAGCGGTTCGTCGAGCAGCAGGACGGTGGGGTGATTGATCAGTGCGCGGGCCAGCGCCACGCGCTGTTGCTGGCCGCCCGAAAGCTCCCAGATGCGCCGGTTCTCGTACCCGGACAGCCGAACGAGTTCCAGCATCTCCGATACCTGCCGGTCAATGTCGGCTTTGGCTGGTTGCGGCGTGCGCTGGCGCAAGCCATAGCCGATATTGTCCCCGACATTGAAATGCGGGAACAGCGCGTAATGCTGAAACACCATGTTGACCGGCCGCTTGTAGGGCGGCACGCCGACCACCGATTGGCCGCTCAACTTGACATCGCCCTCGGTCGGTTGGTCGAAACCCGCGATCATGCGCAAGGATGTTGTCTTGCCGCAGCCCGACGGGCCAAGAAACGAGAAAAACGCTCCGCGTTCCACTGACAGGCTGACATTGTCGACCGCGACGACGTCGCCGAATCGTTTGGTAACATTGGTAAATTCGATATCGTTGGGCCGGGTCAAGGGGCGCTCCGTCGGGTCAGAAAATTGCCTGTGGCGCCGGGGCTGAACCCCGGAATATTAGCGCATGATAAATATTTTTTCTTCTCAGGCAAGCGCGCAGACGGGTTATTTGTACGATTTCGAGATATGGAACCGCGAATGAATTTCGTTATGGCTGAAATGGCAAATGGGAATATATCAGGAAGGTTGCGGCCTGTCAGGCAAGGTCCTTCCAGGGCCGACAATCAGCAGGCGGGCTCGTCCAGGATGTCACGGATTCGATTTGCCAAAGCCTTCATGGGGTATGGTTTGGACAAGAATTCACCCTCTTCGGCAACGCGGCCCCCTTCATCCATGGCGGTTGCCGCGAAACCCGAAGTATAGAGCAGCCGCGCCGCCGGCTGGCGTTTCAAAACCTCGGTGGCCACATCCTTGCCGGTCATCCCGCCGGGCAGAACAATATCGGTGAACAGCATATCTATGTCGCCAGCCTCGTCCAGGCGTTCCAGGGCTTCGATACCGTCTTCGGCGTCTATCACTGTATAGCCGAGATTTTTCAGAAGCTGTACGACCACGGCTCGCACGCTGGGCTCGTCTTCGACGACCAGGATCGTTTCATGCCCGCGCGGCATGTTCTTGCGTTCCCGTGTTGCCGCGGGCTCGGCTGTCTTCTTTAGCTCTCGGGTGCGTGGCAGATAGAGCGTTATGGTCGTGCCCTTGCCGGCCTGGCTGTCCAGCGAGATATGCCCCCGGGATTGCTTCAGGAACCCGTAGACCATGCTAAGCCCCAGCCCGCTGCCTTCGCCGACCTCCTTGGTGGTGAAGAAGGGCTCGAAGGCGCGCTCGGCGACTTCCTGGGTCATGCCACTGCCGGTGTCCGTCAGGACAACCATCACATAATCCCCAGGGTCGACTTCATCCAGGGTGTCGGTAAAGTTCTGGCTCAATTCCACATTCTGGGTAGCGATCGTCAATAGGCCGCCACCGGGCATGGCATCGCGCGCATTCAGCGCCAAATTCATCAACGCGCTTTCCAGTTGGCGTGGATCCACCATCGCCTGGCCGAGATTCTCCTCCAGCCGCTCGTCGATGATGATTTCACCACCGCTGGTCCGCCTTATCAGATTGGCGATTTCCTTCACCAGTTCGTTGATATCGGTCGGGCGGGGGTCGAGCGGTTGCTGCCGTGAGAAGGCGAGTAGCCGCTGGGTCAGTTCCTTTGCGCTGGCAAGGCTGTTGAGCGCATGGTCGAGATATTGCGCCGCGCTATCCGCAGGCTCGTCAGCACTGCGCGCGCTTTCGATGTTCAGCATGGCGGCCAGCATCAGATTGTTGAAATCATGTGCGATTCCACCGGAAAGCTGGCCGACCACTTTCATGCGCTGCGACTGCAGCAGTTGCTCTTCCAGTTCCTTGCGCTCGGTAACATCGAGAATGATGCCATTCCACAATGTGTTGCCGTTGGGCAGGCGTTTGGGTCTGGCCGCGCCCTGACACCACCAGGCGCTTCCCGATTTCAGCACCATGCGGCCTTCCCACGACCATGGCGTCATTCCCCTGGCCGAGCGGACCAGCGATTCATTTAGCCCCGCGCGGTCGTCCGGGTGGACCTGATCGAACCATAAGGATGGTTTGGCCATTACCATTTCCGGGTCGAGACCCAGAAGGCTGACGGCGCTGGGGCTGACATACCGGAATGTTGCCTGGCCATCCTGGGCCATTTCCATCTGGAATACGACGCCGGGCACGTTGGCGACCATGTCCTTGAAGCGGCTTTCGCTTTCGATCAGCGCGGTTTCCACATGGCGCCGCGCGGTCATGTCGGAATACAGGCAAACCCGTCCGCCGTCGGCGGTGGCGCGTTCCTCGATGCGCAACAGCAGGCCGTTTCTGGTTTCGACTTCGAAGGGCCCTTTCGGATTTTTATGCCGCTCCATCCGTTCCTGGACATATTCCTCAATACGGCCCTCGGCGGCCAGAATTCCGCCACTCACGATGCTGCTTCTGACAATATCCTCGAAGCGCGCGCCCGGAATCATGACGGTAGATACACATTCCAGCATTTCGTTCAGGCGATTGTTGTGCAGTACGAGAAGATCATCGGAATCGTATAGGGCGAAGCCGTCCGCAATGCTTTCGATCGCATCGAACAGCAAGGCGCGCTCGTGCCGCGCGGCCCGTTGGGCCAGCGCCGTTTCCTCGCGCAAGCGCAAGGTTTCGTCGCAACGTGCCAGTACGGCCAGTAGTTCTTCGGCGTGAAGGGGTTTACGAAGGTAATCGTATGCCCCGCTTTTTACCGCCCGAATGGCGGTGTCCAGTTCCGCATGGGCCGTGGCCATGATGCAAGGCAGGCCGGGATATTTGGTCAGCAGTTTGTTCAGCAGGTCTAAGCCGCTCTCGGTGCCTATGCAGATGTCGAGTACGGCCATATCGGGCAGGCGATCTTCCGCGATTTTCAGGGCGGATTTGATGTCGTTCGCCGTAGAAACTTCGTAACTGTTCAATTCCAGGACAGCCGCCAAGCCGTCGGCGAAATCAAAATCATCGTCAACCACCAGCACGTGGCGCTGATTCAATCCGGTATCGGTTGCGGCGAAGGACAGTCCGGTTCGACTCACGGTTCGAACTCCCGTACCCGTTCAATCTGGCCGATAGCCTGTAATAACGCTTCTGGCGCGAAGGGTTTGAAAAGGCAGCCGGTTATGGAAAGCGATTTTAACGCTTCCACGGCATTACCTTCCTCGCGCGGGTAGGCCGTAAGGATGATGGTCGGCAGCAGACAATTTCTTTTTTTCAGTTCGAGATAAACGTCGAGGCCGTGCATGACGGGCATGCGCAGATCGAGCAACAGGACGTCAGGGTTCGACGAAATCACCTTTTCGACTGCCTCCGCGCCATTTCGCGCGATCAGAACGCTGTAGCCCTGGTCGGCAAGCAACTGTTCGGCGCTTTCCGCGAAATCGGGATCGTCGTCCGCTACCAGAACCAGACCGCTTGGGCGGACTTCTTCAATGGCGGTGATCATCTCTTCCATGGCAAACGGTTTGTGCAGTACCTTGATCGCGCCGTTGTCGGTGGCCTGCGCCAGAAGTTGATCTATCCGGTACCCGGTCATCATGATGACGCGCGCCGATGGATCCATTTCGCGAATGGTTAAAAAGGTCTCGACGCCGTTAATGTCCGGCAGTTTCACATCCATGAAGGTCATGTCGAAACTGCGGCCGCAATATTTTTCGATAGCCTCGGTGCCGCTATGGGCGATGGTGGGGCTGTGCCCCGCCATTTCAAGCGCTTCACCGATGGCATCGGCAAGGTCGTGGTCGTCGTCCACGATCAGAATATCCAGCGGCCTCATAAGTCTGCAATCCCCGTTTTTTCACCCAACGGCAACCATAATGCAAATTTCGCGCCACCACCCAGCCCTTCGCCGACCTCCACCCCGCCGCCATGCTGTTTCATGATTTGTTTTACGGTCGGCAGGCCCAGCCCGACGCCGAAATTCTTGGTGCTGAACAGGGGTTCGAATATTTTTTCCCGAAGATCTTCCGGTATGCCCATGCCATTGTCCGATACTGTGATTTCCAGCCGGCCGTTCGCCCGTCTGGTCATGACCTCAACCACGGGCCGGTCCGGTATTTCGCCTTTATTGTAAGGGTCTGCCACCGCGTGGCAGGCATTTTCGAAAATATTGATAAAGGCGCGGCGCAGACGGTTCTTGTCGATTGAAACCAAGATATTCGGAGTCTGCAGCCTGCGTTCTATTTCAATTCCCGCCGGGATGTTTTGTTCGTCCAGTAATTCATTCAGCCAGATGTCGATCGCCGTGCGTTGTAATTCGAGTTCGCGAATGCGGGTGTAGTCCAGCAACTCGTCGATAATCTGGTCGCAGCGAGTGATATTGCGATTTACACGATCGATAGCGGCCTGAAGCCGTTGTTCCGCAGGATCCATTTTCTTTTCGATCACATACATCGATGTTCGCATGGCGCCTAGCGGATTGCGCAATTCGTGGCTTACGGTCGCGGTCAACTGCCCCAGTGTCGCCAGCCGTTCGTTCTTTACCAACTCTCCCTGGGCGGCGTGCAGTTCGGCCGTTCGCTCTTCGACGCGCTGTTCCAGTTCCGCGTTCAGGCGCGCCAGTTCCTGTTCGATGAGCTTGCGTTCGGTGATGTCCTGCACCACCCCCCGCCAATAGGGCGTGCCGGACGGGTCGTCATCGACCCACTCGCCATGTTCGGCAACGAACCGTTCGGTTCCGTCAGGCCAGATCACGCGATATTCCACGGAGAATGAAGTGTGATTCTTCGCCGCGTCTCGTTCGATTTTTTCAACCCGGGCTCGGTCGTCGGGGTGGACAAATTTCAGGAAACCAAATCCGTCGAGAATGACGGCCCCCGGCTCGAAGCCGAAAATCCGGTATTGCTGGTTCGACCACCATTCGACATCTGCTTCTGGATCCCAGGTCCAGTTTCCCATCGACCCGACGCGTTGCGCTTCCTCCAGCCGTTCCATCGTTTGCTGAAGGGACAGTTCCGCTGCCTTCCGTTCGGTTATGTCCTGCATGATGCCGCGGATGGAAGGCGTGTCCGTCTCTTCGTTGATATAGCGTTCGCCACGCTCAAAGACATGGCGCATGGTGCCGTCGGCCCGGATAATTCTGAATTCCGTCGTGTAGGGTACCCCGGTTTTGAGGGTCTCGGCCATCATGGACGCTATCGACTCGCGGTCGTCCTGATGGACCATGCTGAAGAAAGTGTCGTGCGTAGGTTGGTCCTTGTCTGGGTCGAGACCGAAGATGTGATACATCTCGGCGGACCAGACGGTGAGCTTGCTTCCCGGCAGCCAATCCCAATGCCCCAGATGAGCTATTTTTTGCGCGTCCTCCAGGCGTTCGGTCGCCAGCGCCAGTTCCTTTTCGGTCTGTTTTCGTTGATCGATATCCTCGACAACCACCACCAGGTATTTTGGCCTGCCTTCTTCGTCGCGAATTAGCGATAAGGTACGGTTTCCCCAGACGGTCGCTCCATCCCGGCGGATATACAGTTTTTCGAGCGAGGTCTTGGCGGCGTCTCCGGCTAACAGCGTTTCAACCTGCTGGTCCGAGATTTCCATATGGTCGGGATGAGTGAAATCCTTGTGAGTCAGGCCCCGCAATTCCTTGATGTCATATCCCAGAAAATCGGCGAATTGCTGATTAGCCTCAATAAAGACGGCCCGCAAATCCGCGAGGGCGATACCGACCGGCGCGTTGTCGAAAAGACCGCGCAGCCGGGCTTCGCTCTCCTGCAGAGCCCTCTCGATCCGTTTTCGTTCGGTTATGTCCTGGACGGCGCCGGCCAGGCGGACGGGCTTGCCGGCAGAATCCTCTTCTACCTCGGCACTGGCGAGAACCTGTCGCTCTATGCCGTCCGCTCCGGTGATTCGATATTCGACCTCCAGTGATTTTCGGTCGGCGATAGCCTTGTCCTGGGCCGCCAGAACCCAGTCGCGGTCTTCGGGGTGAACATATTCGAGGAAGGTGTAACCATCGGGCTGGATCGAATTGGGTTCGAGTCCGTAAATTCGGTAATTCTGGTCAGACCAGCGTTCTTCGTTGGTTTCTATATCCCATTCCCAACTGCCTATGTTCGCAATACGTTGAGCATTCTTAAGGTTCTCCGCGGTGGTCGCCAGCTGCAACTCGGCATTCTTGCGTTCGGTAATATCCAGCGTGGTTCCCATCATGCGGATCGGCTTGCCGGTCTTGTCGCGTTCCGCGATCCCGTGGCCCCAGAGAACCCGTTCAACGCCGTCGACGCCGATTATCCGGTATTCGGTATCAAACGTCGTGCCGTTGGTCATTATGGCTTCGATTCCGGTTTCCACGGCGTCGCGGTCGGCTGGATGGACATGCTGAATGAAGCTTTTGATGGCTAATTTCATGCCACCCGGTGCGGCGCCGAAATTCCGGTATTGCTGATCCGACCACCAGGCTGTGCCGGCAACCAGATCCCATTCCCAACTGCCGATGGCCGCGGCTTCCTGCGACTCATCCAGCCGCCGCAGATTCTGCGCCAGCTTCTGTTCCGATTGTTTTCGTTCGGTGATGTCCTGGATGGTGCCAATAAGCTTGGTGCGTCCGGTGGCTTCGTCATGGAATGCCTGGCCATGTTCGAAAATCGAGCGAATGTCGCCGTCGGGGCGAATAATGTGGTATTCGTTGGTGTAGGCTTCGCCGTCAGAGACCGCGCGGTTCATGACGTCCAGCACATGCTCATGTTCTTCGGCGGGGATCATCGTCATCAGGAAGTCGTTGTTTACCTTGGCATGTTCCGGGCCCAGGCCACAGATGCGGAGTGTTTCCGCTGAATTCGTCAACTGGTTGCTTTCGGGATCCCATGACCAGTTTCCCAGGCGGGCCAGGCGCATGGCCGCCTCCAGGCGCTGGGCCGTTTCGGAAAGTTCCCGTTCGGCCTTGTGCTGTCTGGTGATATCCTGGATCGTTCCCTTGAGATAGCGCTGGCCGTTGCCGTCTACCTCGAAGAATTCCGCGATTTCGGAGATTGTCCGAACACCCCCGTCCGGACGTACTAGCCGGTAGCGAGTTGAGTATGAGCCTCCCGATTTGATTGTTCTGTCCATCAGATCGGTGACAGGTTGCCGATCTTTGGGATGTACCAGCTCCAGATAGTCCTCATTGGTCAATATGCGTGAGCCCGGCTCCAACCCGATCAGTCTGTAGGTCTGATCCGACAAGGTGAGACGATCGCTTTCCGGTTCCCATTCCCAGGTGCCGAAATTCGCGATACGTTCCGCTTCTTTCAGCCTGTGTGCAGTGTTGGCCAAATTCTGTTCGGCACGATACTGTTCCGTGATGTCTTGCAGGGTTCCGTTCTGGCCGGCATATTTTCCGTCATCGTCATAGGCTGGATAACCGACCTCGCGGATGATCCGCTCCGTTCCGTCGGGCAAATTGATTCTGCAGGTGAATTCGTAGGATTCTCCGTTCTTCTCGGCGGCGCTTATGTCTGTCCTTGCCCGATTGCGATCGTCGGGGTGCATGACAGCGAAGAAACTTTCGTCGTTCGCCTCGACTTCGCCAGGCTGATATCCGACAAGGCGATAACATTCGTCGGACCACCATTGTTTATTGGTTGCCGCATCCCATTCCCAATTGCCGATGCGGGCCACTCGTTGCGCATATTCCAGCCGTGTGGCCAGCTGTTGCAGCTGGACCTCCGTTTTGCGTAGTGCCGTGACATCCTGCATCGTCCCGGCTATGGCGACGACTGCGCCGCTTCTATCCAGAATGGTCTCCGCCTCTTCATGGGCGATCCGTTCCGTACCGTCTGGCCAGATAATCCGGTAGTCTGCGCTGTAGGACTGATTTGTTTCTATTGCGTCCAGAATTTTGCGTCCGACGGCGTCGCGGTCGTCCGGATGCACATACTTGTAGAACTCCTCGACCGACGGTTTCACGCTGTTTGGTTCGAGCCCGAGATTTACGAAAAACTGGTCCGACCATTTTTCCTCGTCTGTCTCGATATGCCATTCCCAACTGCCGATTCCGGAAATGCGTTGCGCGCGTGCCAGGCGGTCACTGGCGGCCTTGCGTTCGGTGACATCGACACCGATGCCGATAACCAGTTTGATCTCGCCTTCTTCGTTACGCAGGACGCTGTTGTTCCAGATGATGATGGGTCGATTCCCGGTCCGGGTTACCCAGG
>Ga0224496_10002427_pt1 | contig 11088 bp, 11 predicted proteins | sample SF_Jul11_sed_USG_2_FD_168127 | JGI IMG/M metagenome (GOLD analysis project Ga0224496, IMG submission 168127) | Sediment microbial communities from San Francisco Bay, California, United States - SF_Jul11_sed_USGS_8_1 | ecosystem: Environmental > Aquatic > Marine > Sediment | place: USA... | reverse complement strand
CGGTTATTAAATTTAATAAATAAATAAAAACAAAATTATTATATTCTAAATATATCTTAAATCAATAATTTACCAACTTATTGATCCAGTCGCAAGCCCTTATTTTTTTTTGAGAACAGTCCGTCTTTTAGTCCTTTTAAGAGGACAAGAACCAAGCTGATTTTCCCCGAAAGTATCCACTTTAAGGCCTTGATCATTCGAGTCGGAAAGAAAAACAGGTAAAACCTCCAGAGCCTATAGCCCCGGAAATGCTTTCTCATCAGCCAAAGACGGTTTCTCGTCGGATAATAAACCCCGATCAAGCTCTCGTCCCCGCCGGTGGAGGAACCCGCCTGATGCGTCAACTCGACATTGGGAGTGATATAAAGCTTCAATCCCTTATTTAACATTCGGTAACAGAGATCAAAATCCTCGAAATACAAGAAGAAGTCCCCGTCCATTTCCCCTAACGCTTCGTACGTATCTGGTTTAAACAGATTAAAGCAACCTGTCAGAAAGTGCGTTTCATGGATTTGATGATTGATTATGGGGGCATTAAGATGCCTTCCCATACAGCGTTTAAGGTCCAACTCCCCGCCCGCGAACCAGATCGACCGGTCATCCATGTTTCTGATCAAGCAGCCAGCCATGCCGAAATCCTCGTTCATGGATACCACCTTGATTTCCCGAAACATGTCATCGAAAAAATTCCCGGGAAGCAACGTATCGTTGTTTAAAAAAGAGATAAAATCGGGTTTTCGCGTCTTGGCAAAACGGAAGCCAAGGTTCATTCCTCCCGCGTAACCCAGATTATCAGGAGAATCATACCAATAGATATCCCGGTTAAATTCGATGGACGTTATATCTGGTTTATATGGATGAAACCTGATACCCATTGACACTGATTTTTCTGAAAAAAAATCTTGATCCCCCGGGCCGGAACCATTATCGATGATAAAAACATTAAAACGATCAAACCCTGAACCTATGATCGATTCGACGCAAGCTAATGTAAGCGCAGGCTTGTTATAATTGATGAGTACAATCGACAACTTGATAGCTGGACTCGCTTCTGGATTCATTAAAAGAGGATGATTGGATTGAAGTTAGATAAGAATCAATTGGAGTCTTTTATGGACCAGATTCTCAGTCCAAGAAGCGATCCGTTTATGTTGATTGTGTTTCTATAGGATATTAGTATTGATTAAATGTTGGCAACCCTCTAATAATAACACAAGAAGAGAATACAACAAATCAGACGTTAAGAGTATTTATGGTGAAATTTAAGTCCAAAGACAAGGTTTATTTCGATTGCCGTCACCTCGATGGCAGTGGGATCGGCACCTATATCACCAATCTCATTAAGAACTATCCATCTGTTGCGCCGGACCTGCACCTCGAATTGTTGGCCAAACATGAGCATTTAAAAGCAATCCGCGATTTCACCAATTACCCTGTTAAAACCTATAACGATAAGATTTACAGCGTCAGCGAACAGGTAAACTGGATCAGGAAAATCGATCTGTTTAGTGTTTTGCATGTGCCGCATTATAACGCTCCGATCTTTTATCCCGGAAAATTGATCGTTACGGTTCATGATGTCTGTCATGTGGCCATGAAAAAGTTTTTCCCAGGTGTTCTGAAAAGGGTTTATTCCGAGCAATTTCTGCAACAAGTTTTAAACAAGGCCGATCAGATCATCACGGTATCCCATTTTTCTAAATCTGAGATAATTAAATATTTCAAGATATCGCCAGATAAAATCCATGTAATCTACAATGGCGTTGAAAACAAGTTCAGGCCGGTTCCCAGCGCTCAGGCGAATGACATCTTAAAGAAACACAACCTTCCGGATGAATATTTATTGTTTTTAGGTAACGTCAAGCCCCATAAGAATATCATGGGATTGATCCAGAGTTATCTCATGGCATTAATTGAACGAAAGGATTTGCCTCCTTTGGTCATTTTGGGGAATCATAAACAGCTTAACGACAATTTTCCCAGACTAAATGAAATTCTTTCAAGCGAGTCTATCCGAAAGCAAATCATATTTACAGGCTATTTGCCTTATGAGGATATCCCCGCCGTCTATTCGAAAGCGCTTTTGTTTCTGTTTCCGTCCTTTTATGAAGGGTTTGGGCTGCCAGTACTGGAGGCCATGGCCTGTGGTGTGCCTACGATCACTTCCAACTGTAGTTCTTTGCCGGAAGTTTCGGGAGAGGCGGCCAGGCTTGTCGATCCTTATGATCATGAGGATATCTCGCGCTCGATCCTGGAAATGGCAGGAGACCGCAAGCTTAGAGAGCATTACAGAAAAAAAGGATTCGAACAGGTTAAAAAATATTCCTGGGCTAATTCAGCGTCGAAGCACCTGGAATTGTATAAAAAAACCTCGAAATCGAGCTCAGAAAAGAAGTTTGCCAAACGGCCTTTTTCTCTATTTAAAAAGACTCCCCAAAGAAGAGAAACCCCAAAATCAACGACCAATATCTTGTTTTTGGATCAGTACGGCGACCGCATCGGAGGTGGGCAGCGGATTTTGTTGGATATCATTCATAAATTTAAGGATGATCCCAGCTGGAGGGTTTTTGTCTCGGTTCCTGATGAGGGTCTGTTTACCGACTTGCTCAAAAAGCGGGGAATTGATTACTGGCGCGTTCCGACAGGTGAACATTCGAGCGATACCAATGTTCTGATTAACTTGAACCAGTATACCCTCAGTTCGTTAAAAAGCACCTACCTGCTGGGCAAAAAGATAAAGGAAAATAAGATTGACGTGATTTACTGCAACGGGGGAAGAACTTTTTTAACGGGTTTATTTTTGTCTCTGAGGTTTTCCCTAAAGGTTTTTTGGCACTTGCATCTGATTTTCGATACAAACCAAAAAAAAATGGTAACCTATTTTGGCAAGCTGCCGAACGTTAAAGCCATTTTTGCTGTTTCGCAAACTTTAATGGATCAATACAATGAAGATGTAATCTATTCAAAAATAAAGATGGTCCATAATTGGGTATCTCCCGACCTTTTTCATACCCCTCCCATCACGCGGGAAAAGAAATTTAACGAACCTTTAAGAATTGGAGTCGTCGGTCTGATTAGCTATGTCAAGGGGCAATGGACCGTCCTGGAATCTTTGAGCAGAAGCAAAAGGACGCTTCCCATCGACCTTAAGTTTTTCGGGGATGTGGATGATGAGGAAAGTGACTATTGGCGTTCATTTTCACAAAAAGCGGAACGGATGAAAAAAGATGGGTGGTCGATCAGGATAGAAGGGTTTAAGCTGGAAGCCACTGAAATATTCGATCATCTGGATGTGTTGATTATCCCTTCCCTGATAGCCGAAGCCTTCGGTCTAACCGCAATCGAGGCAATGTCGAGAGGAGTGATCGTCCTTGCCAACCGCTCAGGAGCTTTAAAGGAAATTATTAAGGATAAAGAGAATGGCTTTTTATATGACGCCAATCGGTTTGATGAACTATTAATACTACTGAACAGTCTGACGGCAGGGGAGTATGATCTCCAGAAGATAAGAAAAACAGCGGAGAAAGGAGTTTTTGAGCTATACAATCCAAAAACACAACTGGAAAAACTACATGAAATCGTATCCAGGGAATGCCTGCCGCCACTGGATCAAAAATAAAAGATCAATCCTTTCGGCGCAAAATAATCAAAAGAGTTCCGCTAACAACCCCAATTTCACAATCATCCGCGTCCAGCTGGTTTGAAATGCTGATGAAGCGGCCCATCTCAAGTGTCTGATTTACGATGGGATAGCTCAACCCTTGGGTGTATTCGATATGAACCTTACCGAAAAGAGGCATGAGCGAGATTAAAGCACCCTTATATGAATTAATCCTAAGGGGTTTATCGGCGCAAAAAATCTCTTCGCGATCCGTAACCAAACGGATATCCAATTTATTTAAAAAACAGGGATAAATCGCGCTCAGGTTGCTTAAGCCGTGATCGAGCCTGCCTCCTGCACCCCCGAGGACCGATATTGGATTATGGCCCTTTAAAACGCAGTAATTCAATGTTTTCTCAAAGTCGGTCGTATTCTGACTGGTATCCTTTATTTTGAGGCATTCCTGAAAGGTTTTTTCAGTCGCGGGTAAAATGGAATCGAAATCACCGATGATCAGATCGGGCGTGATTAAATAATCCGCGAGGTAGTTTGCCGCTCCGTCAGCGCAAATCAAAAAGGAGGGTTCTTTTATAAACCGCTCGCACAGGGTTTTGGAGGGTTTTTCGCCATTAAGAAAGATCAGGGCGGGTTTTGGTTTATCCATTTCATAAAAACTGAATGACGATCAACTGGCTGATACCGATAATAAAACCGAGCAGGCCGCCGATATATTCAATCATTTTAAATTCCGATTTTAGGATAGAAAACAGAATCTCTTCTAACTGGGAAACATCGAAAGACTCGATCTTTTCTTTGATGATTTCCTTGATGTTGAGATGGTCATCGATGTTTTCGCCAGCCTTGGCCAGAATATTTGGCAAATAAATCTCGAATTCCTCCATGAGTTTCGTCTTGAACATCTCGATCATCGATTCGGGCAGCATGGCCAGCATGGGATGAATATTCTTGAGCCGTTCCTTGACAAAATCATCGATACAACCGGATAAGGCGGGCATGATCGAGGCGATGAATTCGGGTGAATTGATGGCTTCTCTGATGTCGTGGGAGTTGAAAAGCTTTTTCTCTATGGTATCTCCCAGCTTATGGGCTATATCCCTTTGCCGGCGATGGAAAATGCCCTGCAGGATGAAAAATCCCAGTTTAACCGGCTTTTTGGGATGAAAAAGCATCTTGACCGCGATCCAATTGGTCAACCAGCCGATAAAAGCCGATATCAGAGGGATCAGGATATATTTGATAAGTCCGTAATCGAAGTTCACTTTGTATTTTAAAGGTAAAGTCTGGGCACTCTTTTAGAGATAGCGCAGGTGGTTTCGTAGTTGATGGTTCCGGCCAATTCGGCCATGTCAGTCGCTGAAATCAGCTGGTCTTTCTGGGTTCCGATAAGGACAACCTCGTCATAGAGGCGTACCCCGTCGATATGGGTGACGTCGACCAAGATCATATCCATGCAGACACGGCCGATGAGATTGGCTCTCTGACCACGGATAAGCACCTCGCTGTTGTTTGAGAGATGCCTTGAATATCCATCGGCATAACCCACCGGAAGCGTTGCGATCAAAGAGGGCCTTTTGGTATGATAAGTCCGGTTATAGCTGACGGGGCTACCGGGCGGAAGCCATTTTAACTGGACGATTGATGTCTTCCAGCTGAGACTCTCTTTAAGATCGATGGGATAATTTCCCCGGGCCGAAGGTGGCATGCCGTAGAGACTGATTCCCAGACGAAAGAGGTTTCCCCTGTCCTGATCATAGTTGATACAGCCGGCCGAATTGGCGATATGCACCCAATTTAAATCAAAGCTTTCCCTGATCTTGGCGACTCTTTGATGAAACTCTGTCAACTGGCCGAGGGTGAACTCACGGTCCTCGTCATCGGCCGACGAGAAATGGGAAGCGACACCGTCCAAAATGAGATTATCGAAATAGCTTGCATCCTTTAAGATCAGCTCCAGCTGGGCATAGTCGAGACCAAGACGGCCCATGCCCGTATCCAGCTTTAAGTGAACCTTCAGGGGTTCTTTTTGGGTTTTGGAATACTCGCTGAGCAGTCTGAGCGATTCCATCGAATAGATCATGGGAGTGATGTCGTGACGGTAGATCACCTCAATTCCTTCTGGGAACCAACCTCCCAAAAGAAGAATCGGCAAGGTGAACCCGGCTTCTCTAAGCTCGACGGCCTCCTCGACGAGAGCGACCCCGGCCCAGGTGACACCGGCCTTAACAGCGCAGGTTAAGACCTCGACGGCTCCGTGTCCGTAACCGTCCGCCTTGACCACGGCCAGCATCTCGCAGCCCTCTGGAATGATCTCTTTAAACTGGCGAACATTGTGAGAAATATTCTTAAGATTGATTTCAGCTCTGGTTCTTAAGTTAGGCATCGGTTTAGAGAATCAGCGTAAACAAAAAAATTAACGGGAATGACCTGGACGGAAATCATTGATAGTGAAAATCCATGATCACCCCAACGGAATCCAGATGTTCTGGAATAGGCGGACTGGGTTTTCTGAGAGTAATTTTCGCATACTGGATCTGAGGAAATGATTCAAGACCTCTCAAAATCGACTGCGCCAGCTTTTCCAGCAACTTATAACAGGACCTGGAAAAAATCTCTTTCACCTGAGTGATAACCTCCGCGTAGGAAACCACCGTTTCCGGATGATCGAAATCACCTTTATTATCGGGATCAATTTTGATCAGCAGATTGATTTCAAATTCCTGGCCCAAACGGTTTTCCTCCTCGAAGACACCATGATAACCATAGAGTTTAAGACCGTTAATTTCGATAAAGTAATCGCCGGCGGTTTTCATTGGAATTTCTAAATTATTGACTGTTCCTGGCCTTGTTATAGATTTTTAAAGGCAAAGCGTTAAGACAGATAAAACCGTTGGCGTCTTCGACCTGATAGGTTCCCTCGTCCTTTTCCATGGACGCGATATCCGCGTCATATAGGCTGTAGGGTGACTTCCTGCCGGTGATGGTGATATTTCCCTTGTAAAGCTCAAGTCGGACTTGACCCGAGACCTTCTCCTGGCTTTGCTTTATGAGGTTCAGCAACAATGAGAGTTGGGGAGAAAACCAATAGCCGTTATAAACCAGGGACGCGAAACGGGGCATCAGGGAATCCTTCAGGTCGATGACGTCTCTGGTAAGGGTTATGGATTCGATGGCCCTGTGAGCCAGCAATAAAACGCTACCGCCCGGAGTCTCATAAACACCTCTGGATTTCATCCCGACATAGCGGGATTCAACGATATCGATCCGGCCTACGCCGTTTTCTCCGGCTAATTGGTTGAGCTTTTTTAAAAGCTGGGCTGGCGAAAGCTTTTCGTCGTTAATCTTAACGGGAACACCGTCCTCAAACTCGATGATCAGTTCCGTCGCCTCATCGGGTGCGTCTTTTGGGGATACCGAAAGCTCAAACATCTCCTCCAAGGGTTTCACCCAAGGGTCCTCCAGCATTCCGGCCTCGAAACTGATATGCATGAGATTCTCATCGGAACTCCAGGGCTGGCTCTTGGTCGCCTTGACGGGTATGTCGTATTTTTGCGCATACTCGATCAATTCATTTCTGCCAGGGTAGGCCTGAAAGAATTTCTTGATTTTCCAGGGAGCGATGACTTTAATGTCAGGTTCCAGGGAATAGTAGCCGATTTCAAAGCGGACCTGATCGTTTCCTTTGCCCGTCGCGCCGTGAGAGACGAAACCGGCGCCATATTCTTTCGCGCATTCGATTTGTTTCTTGGCAATCAGGGGCCTTGCCAGTGAAGTCCCCAGCAAATAGGTTCCTTCGTAGACGGCGTTCATCTGGATGGAAGGAAAGACGTAATCCCGCACGAATTCTTCGGCCACGTTCTGGATGATGACCTCGCTCGCGCCGGCCTTGTAACCCTTTTGCTTAATAGCCTCAAGGTCTTCGACTTCCTGTCCCAGATCAAGGCACAGGGCAATGACATCATAACCCTCTTCCACCAGCCACCTTACGATGACAGAGGTATCCAGACCACCGGAGTAGGCCAGGACGACTTTTTCTTTACTCATATGATTCTATCCTGATTTAAAAAGATTTTGGTATTTAAGCTTATTCGATTCGCTTTAGGTTTTTAATCTTGTCGAGCAATTCGTTGGCGAAATTCGATTTTGTTTCATCGGGAGGGACTTGGGGTGTCTCTTGTCTCCGTCTTGAACTTAAATATTGATCCCTTAATTCGGAAAAATCAACCGTCTGTTGAGTTGAATTTGTATAATTGCCAATAAATTCCGAAAATGAAGGGTTAGAGACGCGGGATATAACGCTGATGTTGTTGTTGGTGATACCACAGGCAAAAGCCTGCTGATTGATTTCGAGCACCACGATCTTTTGCTTGGGGCCTATATGGTATGAGGAGGTCAGTTTAATATCGTATTTCCCGTTCTTATAACCGAATTTTTTGATAAAAAAGCGGTTATAAATCCATAAAGCCAGATAGATAAGCATAAGAATGAAAAAGAGCGCGAAAAGCGTCTTTAAGATATGATAGGTCGTGAGTCCGCTGGCGAAAGTGGAATAATCCTGGCTGGAATCCTTGAGATATTCGATTTTCTCAGATTGATCGGACTTATCCGAGGGTAGACCGAACCGGGCCTGCTGATCCTTTGTTGCCTTGAAAAAAGCGCTTTGTGTCTTAAATATCAGGATGTTTAAATGTTTCTGGTCAACTTCATCTGTGGTTTTGCCTCCGGCGTTAAATTTGGCATCCGCGAAATAGACGTTAAGAATCGTGTTTTTTCCTTCCTGTCTGAGCTGAATGTTTTTTATAAATTGGTCGTTGACTCTTTTAAAGGCGTTTTCTTTTGAAAAATGGCTGGAAGGAATGATGGCGGTAAGCTTTCCTGGCTCAAAAAGAAAACTGACGTAGTTTTTAAAAGGAGTTCTAAAACTCAGGTTGATATAGCCCTGATCCTTATCCGAGTAGGCTTTTATAAAACTGATTTCGTTGGTTTGAATTTCAGGAGCGGAAAAAAGTGGGGTCGTAATGAAAAAAAGGACAAACGGGAGAATGAACTTTATCATGTTTCTAAGTGATCTTCAGCTTCTTCAATCTGACGTTTTCATCGATGATCTCGACGATTTTTATCGCGAATTTCTCGTTTTGAATGACCACTTCACCTTTGGCGACAAGTTTGTCGTTTACCAATACGCTTAAAGGGTCGCCGACTTTCTTCTTCAATTCGATGATGGAGTTGAGGTTCAACTCCAGGAGATCCTTGATGTAAAAACGGGCACGACCGACTTCGACGGTAACGGACAAAGGAATATCAAGCAGAAAGCTGATATCGATTTCCTGTGGGCCTTCATCACTCTCCCCTTCGAGCTCATCTCCGCCAAATTCCGCCAACTCATCACCTCCAGGAGTGGCCTCCTGTGTGATCATTTCGCGGTTTTGTTGAAGTTCAGATTCGACATCCGACCAATCGATGTCGTCCATCCCCTCCATATTCGAAAAATCGAGTTCTCCCGAGTCCGCCATTTTTCTGCCAGATAACTGATGCTAAATTTAATTTAAAATAAACTTGGTGATAAGAACTTTTTTAATAGGGGTTCTGTCTCCCGAGTCGGAGTCCTCGATAAATTCCTGTGAAAAAATCCCGTTCAGCTTTTTAAACAGTTCCCGTTTTAAAAGATCCATTCCCGATGAGTGGCGCAAGTCCTCGGTCGTGAGTTCCTGCAGGAATGAAATAATCGTATCATCGACTTCAGGTTCTCTCTTTACGAGGTATTCAAGGGCTTTTTCGTCCTCCATCGCGGCGACCAGTTCGATCTGTAAAAAGTGTTTGCCGTCTTTTAAATTAACCGTATAGTTTTTCTTAGGAGAATAATGTGGGTTGGTCAGTCTAATGTTTTCCTTTTGGCTTTTTGCCTGGATTTCCGCTTCCATCTTTGATTTGGGCTCACTACCCATAGCCTTTTCATCCTTCGAGTCGGTTTTGAAAACGAAATACAAAATCACCCCGATCACGATTAGCAGGATTAAAGCCGCGGCAATGATGATCAGTTTCTTTATACCGCCACCACCAGATTCTTCAGCTTCTTCATCTGCCATTTTATCTCCCTTGCTAAAATTTAATTTTGATGCTTGTGCCATAGGTTTACATCAAAAATAGAACATTACCGATAATAATTCAATCTCGTTTTTATTACGTTGAGTGTTCGGCTGACAAGAACAATCAAAATCGAACTTTAGTCTTTTATCTCAGTGTATATCAAAGATAATCCGAAATCAAACAATCTGACTGTTCCTCAGTTTATACCCGCCAATCATCAACAATATCATAAATGCAAAAGACAAGCCCTTTGATATTCAATTATGAAGTCCGTGTTTAAAACAATAAGCGAACTAAATTTATAGCGGAAAACGCGGGATCATTTTTTTCCAGAACAACTTGTTTTTAATTTCCGGAAGAAGGTCGATTGTCGTTTTTTCGCCGACGGCGATACATTTTTTTAACTGAAGAAAGTCAGCCCAGTGAATATCCATCAGATCAATCGGAATAACAATATCCGCACCCGAGAGCTTGCATTTTTTCAAGGCGATTCTGGAGGCCTCGGATGATTTTATGATAATGTTCCAGCCATTGATATTGGTGACATCGTGGCTCATGACGGGATTCACGTCAGCCGCGATGATGAAGTTTGCTCCCATGGATTTCGCCAGGTCGACCGGCACGGGATTTACCCAGGAACCGTCAATCAAATACCGTTTACCGTAATTGAACGGCGGGAAAATACCCGGAATGGCGCAACTGGCCATGACACGGTCGATCATTTTCCCGGAGTGAAATACGATCTCTTCTGCCGACTCCAGGTCCATACTAACCAAACCCAGCTTTACAGCCGCGTCTTCGATGTTTCTTTGAGGGATGATGCACTCAAGGTTGGACTTAAAGCTTTTCTCGGAAATGAAGGAACTGTTTTTAAGCGAAACGGCAAAAAACAGACTGGTTTTGAATATTTTTTTGAAGTGACCAAAGTAATTGGTCACTTCATTGTCGCTGTTCTTGATGAAATCGAGGCGGGTACGCTTAAAATCGGTGGAATGCAGGTAGGCGTCGATCTTTTCCATGACGCTGTAGGCATCGGCTTTGTCCGCGTAAATCGAGCCGATGACAGCCCCGATGCTGGTTCCGGTGATGATGTCAATTGGTATCCTGGCGTCTTGCAGTGCCTTAAGCACACCGATGTGGGCAAGTCCTCTTGCTGCTCCGCCACCAAGGGCAAGTCCGATTTTAAAGCTCACGTCTCATTATTTAAGAGTTCGTTTTTCTGATCGCGATTCTCAAGTCTCTTAGTTGCGCGGGGTCCACCTCCGAAGGCGCGTCCGTCAAAAGACAGGATGCCTGCTGGGTTTTTGGAAAAGCGATGACATCCCTGATGGAACTGGTCTGGGCCAAAAGCATGATGATACGGTCAAACCCCAGCGCCAATC
>Ga0224496_10002425_pt1 | contig 11096 bp, 9 predicted proteins | sample SF_Jul11_sed_USG_2_FD_168127 | JGI IMG/M metagenome (GOLD analysis project Ga0224496, IMG submission 168127) | Sediment microbial communities from San Francisco Bay, California, United States - SF_Jul11_sed_USGS_8_1 | ecosystem: Environmental > Aquatic > Marine > Sediment | place: USA... | reverse complement strand
CGGTGCCGTGAAAGGCGAGATACGGCACCGGCCGCGATGGCGAACATCCGTCGGGGTGGTACAGCCCGGCCACCGATGAGGCGGCGGCCAGCCGATCTGCCATCTCGCACACCAACCGCGCCGTGAAGAAGCCGCCGTTCGATGCACCCGTCGAGTAGACGCGATCGGCATCGGCACACCACTCGGCGACCAGGTGATCGAGCAGCGCCCGGGCGAACACCACGTCGTCGCGTCCGTCGGTCGTCGGGAACAGCTGCCACGAGTTGCGCGAATCGCCGACGGACGGGACGCCGGTCGGGTGGACGGCGATGAACCCCTCCGCCTCGGCCAGTTGCTCATATCGCGACGCACCGGCCTGCTGGCGGCCGTCGCCACCCAGCCCGTGCCAGTCGACGACGGTCGGCAGAGCGGCGCCGGCGTAGGTCGACGGGACGAACACGCGGACCTCGTGTTCGGCGCCGCCGGCGGTCAGTGTGAACTCGTTGGCACCGAACGCCAAGCTCGCACACGGACCAACCGGGGTCGTCAGAGCAACGGCGGTGGTGCCTGTCGTCGGCGACGGCACCGAATCGGCCTGCGCCGAGTCGGCCGGCACGACACCCGCGGTGGTCGTGTCAGTCTGTGTGGCGGTGGTCGCCGCGGCACTCGACGACGACCCCGGGGCGGTGTCCGGCGACGCTTCCTGCGGTTCGACCGAACAGCTCGATGCGATCGCTGCGAGCGTCACCAACGACCAGATCGGTGCTCCGAGCAGGGAGCGTCTCATTCGGGCAGTTTGGTGCTCGGTCGCCAGCCCGTCAACGTCGCCATCAGGGCCGGACGGCGACACCGCATCGAGCGATGCGGTAGCCCGTGACCGCTCCGACCAGTGCGATCGCCACCACCTCGAGCATGGGGTGGCCTCGCTCCCACAACGTCGGCCCACGCATCGCATCGACGGCGACCAGCATCAGCCCCACCGCCACCGTCAGACCGAAACCGGCGAGTGCGGCCCGTACCGCATCGATGTTGGCGACCCGCAACGGCCCCTTGCGCAGGAAGTACGGCAGGGCGCCGGCGACGAGGAACGGTGCCAGGTGGTAGGTGACGGTCGGACGCCATGACGCCAGTCCCACCCATGCCGCCGCGATCAGCCCTGCCGCCAGCGTCCCGCGGCGCCAATCCGAACCGCTCACGCGCTCGGGATTCGGCTCGACTTGTGTCGCCATGTCCTCCAGAACCCGGCTGCCACGTGCTCCATTCCTGATCGGGGCTGACGGCCGGCACCGGCCGACCGAATTGTTCGTACGAATCGTTACCGATGGGTAACCGGACGTAATGTGGGGTCATGAGCACTCCCTCGTCGCGTTCCGAGGCGCCCAGCAAGCTCCTCCAGATCATGGAGTCACGAGCCTTGTTCGAGTTCGGTGCGATCGCTGCTGCGTCACCGCTGTTGCGAGCCTTCGGGCGAGGCGACAACCATCCCGTACTGATCCTGCCGGGGTTCCTGGCCGGTGACTCGTCGACCGGCCCGCTGCGATCGATCCTGCAGAGCCAGGGCTATTGGGTCCACGGTTGGCGGCTCGGCCGCAACCTCGGGCCGACGCCCGACGTCGTCGACGGCTTGATCGACCGAATCCACGATCTGCACGACCGCCACGACCGGAAGGTCAGCCTGATCGGGTGGAGTCTGGGTGGCATCTACGCCCGCAGACTGGCACGCAAGTGGCCGGAGATGGTTCGCCAGGTGATCACGCTCGGCAGCCCGTTCCGGATCACCCCCAACGACCGCAGCGCGGCGTCCGCCCTGTTCGACCGGCTCCAGCCAACCCACGCCGCCGACCTCGACGAGCTGTTGCCCGGCCTCGATACGGGCCCGCTCACGGTGCCGGCCACGGCGATCTACACGCGCACCGATGGCGTCGTGCGGTGGTGGCAGTGCATCGAGAAGATCGGCGCCCAGACCGAGAACATCGAGGTCCGCGGCAGCCACAGTGGCCTCGGGTTCAACCCCGCCGCGATCTACGCCATCAGCGATCGGTTGGCACAACCCGACGGCGACTGGCGCCCGTTCCGGCCGCCGCTCGGCACCCGCCACCTGTTCCCGCATCCTGCAGACTGGCAGCCCGGGCTGACTGAGCAACTCGCCGAAGCGACGACCTGACGCTTCGGTGTCTCCTCAGCGGCTGCGGGCGATCGCCACTGCGGCGGCGATCTTGCCGACAGCGCCCTCGGGGTCGTCGTAACGACCGAACAGGGTCTCGCCCATACCGACGGCGATCGCACCTGCATCGAAGAAGGCCGCCATGTTGTCGACGGTGATGCCGCCGGTCGCCATGAAAGGCTTCTGCGGGTAGGCGGGCGCCACCTGTGCCAGCCAGGCAGGGCCGGGCGGGTCGGCCGGGAAGAACTTCAGCACGTCGGCCCCGCTACGGATCGCCAGCTGGATCTCGGCCGGGCTCTGCACCCCTGGGAGCGTGAGCATGCCGAGTTCGGCACTGCGGCGGGCGGTCGCTTCATCGACCCCCGGCAGCACGCAGAACGTTGCACCGGCGGCGGCCGCCGACTCGGCTTGTTCGACGGACCAGGTGGTGCCCACGCCGACCGAGGCGTCGGCACCGTACCGGTGGCTCAAGAAGGCGACGTCGTCGATCGCCCGTGGATAGTCGTGGGTGATCTCGAGCGACCTGACCCCACCCGCGACGAGTCGATCAGTGAGCGCCAGCAGATGTTCTGACCGAACCTGGCGGAGGACCGCCATGATGCCGTCTTCGTGGAGACACCTCAGGGCATGCGCTCGCTGATCGGTCATCGGTTCGTCCCTTCATCCGGTTGCACTGGTCGATGGGACCAGTGTGCCAGGAGTGCGGACGAACGAATCAGACGAGATGGGGCTCCCACCGCTCGACGGCGGTCGAGACGAGAACGACGTCGTCGTGTCTGCGGCTGCCGAACAACGCAAGTGCCGCGAGCGCTACCGGCAGCACACCCGGGACCATCAAGAACCAGGTGACTTCGTCATCACACATCCCGACACAGCGACCGGCCACGACGCCGATAACTTCACGGTCATGTCACGCCCCCCGGCCACACAGTTCTCGATCTCCTTGCGCGTCACGCTCGCCAATGTGCCCGGCGTCCTCGGCCGGCTGGCGACGGCGATCGGCGAGGCCGGCGGCAACATCTATGCCATCGAGGGGTTCGTCGCCAAGGGATCGGTGATCCAGCGTGAGATCGTCGTCAACTGCCGCAGCGTCGAACACCAGGCCGATGTGGTCGCAGCCGTGCGCGACACCGAGGGCATCACGCTCCACGACTGGTGGGACCGCACATTCCGGATGCACGAGGGCGGCAAGATCGAGGTGCTGCCGTTGTGCCCGGTCGGCGACCAGGAGGATCTGTCGATGGCCTACACCCCGGGCGTCGCCCGGGTGTGCATGGCGATCGCCAACGACGAATCACAGGCCGACGAGTACACGATTCGCAAGAACACGGTGGCGATCGTCAGTGACGGCACGGCTGTGCTCGGCCTCGGTGACATCGGCCCCAAAGCTGCGATGCCCGTGATGGAGGGCAAGGCGTTGCTGTTCAAGGAATTCGGTGGCGTCGACGCCTTCCCGATCTGCCTCGACGTGTCGAGCCCGGAAGAGATCATCGAGACCGTCGTGCGGCTCGCTCCCACATTCGGCGGTATCAACCTCGAGGACATCGCCGCACCCGGTGCGTTCCAGGTCGAGGAGGCATTGAAGGAGTTGCTCGACATCCCGGTCTTCCACGACGACCAGCACGGCACCGCCGTGGTCACGCTGGCGGCACTCGAGAATGCGCTGCGGATCACCGGCAAGCAGATGGCCGACCTGTCGATCGTGATCTCGGGCGTCGGCGCCGCCGGCGTGGCGATCGGCAAGATCTTGCTCGGTGCAGGTGCCACGCAGATCGTCGGCGTCGATTCCCGAGGGGCCGTCTACGACGGCCGCGGTGGGCTCAATCAGTGGAAGCAGTGGTTCGCCGAGAACACCAATCCCGAACGAAAGCAGGGTTCGCTGAGCGGCGTCATCCACGGTGCCGACGTGTTCATCGGCGTCAGCGCCCCCGACATCCTCACCGTCGACGACGTGAAGGCGATGGCCGACGATCCCGTGGTGTTCGCGATGGCCAACCCCGATCCGGAGATCCGTCCCGAACTCGTCGAAGGTCTGGTGCGCGTGATGGGCACCGGCCGCAGCGACTATCCCAACCAGATCAACAACGTGCTGGCCTTCCCCGGCATCTTCCGCGGGGCGCTCGACGCCCGGGCGACCGACATCACCGAGAACATGAAACTCGCAGCCGCCGAGGCGATCGCCGCGTCGGTGACCGACGACGAGTTGAACGAGGCGTTCATCATGCCTCCCGTGTTCGACAAGTCGGTCTCGCGACGCGTCGCTGCCGCCGTCGCCCAAGCGGCGATCGCCGACGGCGTGTGCCGCCCCTGAGATCAGACGGGGAGACCCCCACCGCTGACGATCGCCCGGCTGAACGGTCGCGTCAGCTGGCGTAATTCGTCGCAGCCATCTTCGCCGATCGCCTCGTACGGGGCGAGCGCCAACGTGTCCGTGCGATCCTCGACCCACTGCCGTCGCTCGGTGCCGAGTTCGGACAACGTGCCGTCGGGATCGAGCAGTCCGCGGTCGATCAGACGGTCGACCGCTGCCGTCCAGGCCTCGTCACTCCAGTTGCGCGTGTTCTGGAGCACTTCGGCGCCGACCGCGCCGGTGCCACCATGCATGATCAGCGCCTCGATCCCGGAAACGTCGTCAGCGGTGAGCGCCGAGATGTGGCCGTCCCCGCGGAACTCGCGCAGCAGCGTCTGGGCGTGCCACAACACGAGATGAGGTTCATCGGGCCATGCCAACTCGGCGTGGGCGGCGAACAGCGGGCGGCCTTCCAGTCGGTCGCACGCAGAGAGCGCCGCCGTGCGGGCGAGTCGGGAGGCAGCAAGCATCTCGTTGCCGGTGACGGCATCGCCCAGGAGCCGCCGCAACGCAGCGTCGGCGGCGGCGAAGCGGGCTTCGATGATCTTGGCCGGACTGGCGAGGTCCCATGCTCGCGGGATCACCGCCCGCACGTAATCGGGGTTGAAGTTGAAGAACGTGGCGATCACGAGCTCGGCCGACGCCCGCCCGAGCGGCGCCGAACGTGAGGCGAAGTAGCCCATCTGTCCGGCCGCCAGTCCGAGTGCCTGATAGCGCTCGGCAGCCTCTGGCACGAAGTAGATCATTCCGTGGATCGGCTCGGCCGTGCGCCATGTCTTGCGAGCGATGATCGGGTCCATGTCCCCGACGGTACCCGTCGCGACCACCCGTCATCCGAGCGAGTGATCAGGTTACCGGTGGTGCACAGTGCGGGTCAGGTTGCCTGGCCGGCGAACTGGGCGTTGTAGAGGCGCGAGTACGGGCCGTCGTGGGCCAGCAGGTCGTCGTGGTTGCCCTGCTCGACGATCCGGCCACCGTCCATCACCAGGATCACGTCGGCGCCGCGAATCGTCGAGAGCCGGTGGGCGATGACAAAGCTGGTGCGCTGCGAGCGCAATGCGCTCATGGCCTCTTGGATCAGCATCTCGGTGCGGGTGTCGACCGAGCTGGTTGCCTCGTCGAGGATCAGGATCGACGGGTCGGCCAGGAATGCCCTGGCGATCGTGATCAACTGCTTCTCGCCGGCCGAGATGTTGTCGCCCTCGTCGTTGATGACCGTGTCGTAGCCATCGGGCAGCGAGTGCACGAACCGGTCGACGTAGGTCACACGGGCGGCCTCGCGGATCTGTTCGTCGGAGGCATCGGGGTTGCCGTACGCGAGGTTGTCGCGGATCGTGCCGCCGAACAGCCAGGTGTCCTGCAGCACCATGCCGACCTTCGAGCGCAGCTCCGCGCGCGGGAAGCTCGAGATGTCGCGTCCGTCCAGGCTGATCGTTCCCGAGTCGAGGTCGTAGAACCGCATCAGCAGGTTGACGAGCGTCGTCTTGCCTGCCCCGGTCGGACCGACGATGGCGATCGTCTGTCCCGGTTCCGCGAGCACGTTGAGGCCCTCGATCAGTTTGCTGTCGGCGCTGTACGAGAAGTGCACGTCGTCGAACACGATTCGTCCGCGAACGGGGACAGGATCGATCGTGTCGGCCTGTTCGGCGGTCTGCTCGTCGGCGTCGAGCAGCTCGAGCACACGTTCGAGCGAGGCGATCCCCGATTGGAAGGTCGCCGTCATCGAGGCGAGGTGGGTCAGGGGTTGCGAGAACTGCCGGGCGTACTGGATCAGGGCCTGCATGTCGCCGACAGACATCGCCCCGGTCGAGATCCTCAGTCCGCCGACCACGGCGATCAGGATGAACTGGATATTGCCCATGAAGACCATCATCGGCTGGATCAGACTGGCCGTGAACTGGGCCGTGTAGCTGGCCTCGAACAGCTCGTCGTTGTCCTCGCGGAAGCGAGCCTCGACATCGCGCTGGCGGCCGAACGTCTTCACGATGGCGTGGCCGGTGAACACCTCCTCGGCCTGGGCGTTGAGGCTTCCCGTATGACGCCACTGCGACATGAACCGCGGGCGGGCGCGGGTCCCGATCATCTTCATCAACCACACCGACGTCGGCACGGTGACCAGGGCGATCGTCGCCATCAACGGCGAGATCGTGTACATCATCACGGTCACGCCGACCACCGTCAGCAGTGAGGAGAGGATCTGGCTCAACGTCTGTGACAGGCTCTGCGAGAGGTTGTCGATGTCGTTCGTGACGCGGCTGAGCAGGTCGCCCCGTGATTGGCCGTCGATGTACCGCAACGGGAGCCGGTTGATCTTGTGCTCGACCGATTGGCGGAGGCCGAACATCGCCCGCTGCAGGACCCCTGCGAGAATGTAGGCCTGTGTGTAGCCGAGTACCCACGCCGCCAGGTACAGCACGGCGACGACGATCAGCTTGCGGTGCAGGGCGCCGAAGTCGATCCCGCCGCCGATCACGCCACGCACGATGATGTCGGTCGCCTGGCCCAACAGGCGCGGTCCGAGGACGGTCAATACGACGCTGGCGACGGTCAGGACGGCGACGATGCCCAGCCGCGGCTTCTCGCTGCCGAGGATCGCTCCGAGCCGCTTGAGCGATGCCTTGAAATCCTTGCTGCGCTCGGTCGGCATCGCCGCCCCACCGCTCGGCCCGAAGCTGCCCCGACGTGCTTCGCGACCGGTGGTGGTCAGGACTTCCTGATCGTCGGCGGTGATCTCGTGATCGCTCATGCCACCGCTCCTTCGCCGAGCTGGGAGGCAACGATCTCGGCGTAGGTGGGACAATCCTCGATCAGCTGTGTGTGGGTGCCCTTGCCGACCACTCGGCCGTCCTCGATGACGAGGATCTGATCGGCCTCGGAAATCGTCGAGACCCGTTGGGCGACGATCAGCACAGCGGCCTCCTGAGTATGCGGCTGGAGAGCGGCCCGGAGGCGGGCGTCGGTGGCCAGGTCGAGCGCCGAGAACGAGTCGTCGAAGACGAAGATCTCGGGGTTCGCCACGAGCGCTCGAGCGATCGACAGGCGCTGACGTTGACCGCCCGACACGTTCGATCCTCCCTGCTCGATGCGGCTGTTCAATCCCTCGGGCATCGACTGCACGAAGCCGTCGGCCTGGGCGATCTCGAGCGCTCTCCACAGGTCGGCGTCCGAGGCCTCGGGGCGACCGAACCGCAGATTGGAGGCGACCGTGCCCGAGAACAGGTAGGCCTTCTGCGGGACGTAGCCGATCTTGCCCCACAACAGGTCGGGGTCGAGCCGGCGCACATCGACCCCATCGACGAGCACCGTGCCGGCGGTGGCATCGAACAGGCGGGCGACCAGGTTGACGAGTGTCGTCTTGCCGGCACCGGTGCTTCCGATGATGGCCGTCGTCTCACCTGCGGCGACGCGGAACGAGACGTCGCACAGCACCGGCTCCTGGGCGCCGGCGTATCGGAAGTCGACGTTGCGGAACTCGAGCGTGCCGCGTTCGGGCACTTCGGTGACCGGGGCGACCGGCGGGCGTACCGACGATTCGTTGTCGAACACTTCCACAATGCGGTCGGCCGCCACGGCTGCGCGCGGGACCATCGAGGCCATGAACGTCGACATCACGACGGCGATCAGGATCTGGATCAGATAGCTGAGATAGGCGACGAGCGACCCGACCTGCATCCTGCCGTCGGCGATTCGTTCGGCGCCGATCCACAACACCGCCAGGCTGGAGATGTTGATGATCAGCCCGACGGTCGGGAACGTCGCCGCCATCAACCGGCTGGTACGCAGCGACGTCTCGGTGAGGTCGGCGTTGGCGACCTCGAAGCGTTCGGCCTCCTGCGGCTCGCGCACGAACGCACGCACGACCCGGATGCCGGTGATCTGCTCGCGCAACACCCCGTTGACACGGTCGATCCGGATCTGCATCTGCTGGAACGCCGGCACCATGCGAGCGACGATCGAGCCCAACAGCAGCACCGCGCCGGGCATCGCGAACACCAGGATGATCGAGAGACCGAGGTCCTCGCGCATCGCCAGGACGATGCCGATCACCATCGTGAGCGGTGCGGCGATCATCATCGTGGCGCCCAGCACCACCAGCATCTGGACCTGCTGCACGTCGTTGGTGATGCGGGTGATCAGCGACGGCGCACCGAACTGGCCGACTTCGCGAGCGGAGTAATCGGTGACCTGATGGAACAGATCACGACGAAGATCGCGGCCGAACCCCATCGCCGCCTTGGCGCCGTACCAGACGGCGGCCGCCGCGAACACGATCTGCACGACGCTGAATCCGAGCATCACGGCCCCGATCCGCCAGATGTAGCCGTTGTCGCCGGGCAACACCCCCTTGTTGATCAGGTCGGCGTTGAGCGTCGGCAGGGCGAGCGTGGCGCCCGTCTGGATCGCCTGCAAGACGACGACCAGCCACAGGATCCCCTGATACGGCGCGAGGTGGGTGCGCAGCAGTCGCCGAAGGCTCACGCGCTACCGCCGATCCGGGACTCGGCGCCGCGCAGGAACAGGTCCACGATGACGTCGGCCGTGCGAGGCTCGGAGGCCATCATCGGATGGGTCAGCGAGAGCGAGAGGGCGCGCAGCAGTCGAGCGGCATCAGCGGGTGTGATCCGCATCCGATCCGGCTCGCTGGCGAACAGATCCGTCAGGGCGTCGCTGTCGGGGAGCGGTCGGTGTTCGGCCGGTCGGTGCTGCGCTCCGAGCTGGGACACCAGCTTCCAGATGTCGACGATCCGACGCTGGATCAACTCGGTCGCCTGCACGAGTCGCTGCTCGAACGGCAGCGCCTGGTCGAGCTGTGAGATCGCCCGCTCGAACGGAGTCAGGTCGAGCGCCACGTCGAGCGCGGCGGCGAGCAACTCGTGCTTGTCGGCGAAGACGTTGAAGATCGTGCCCTCTGAGACGCCCGCCACACTGGCGATCTGGCGGGTGGTGACACCGGCGCCGTGCTCGATCAACAGGGGGAGGACAGCGTCGATGATGGCCGCCCGACGCTGTTCGGGTGGCAGCGGAGCAGCCCGCCGACCGGACAGTGGAGCAGCAGTCGTGGAGGGCACGAGATCGAGCCTACTTGATTGAGTGAGCACTCACTCAGTCGCCCAGACGCTCGGAGCGGCGAATCCCGAGAAGTGAGATACCGGCGCCACGCGGTTGTCCGTCGCCGGGTGTTGCCGGTGCTCGAGCGCGCACTCGACCAGCGAGCGACGACCCACCGGCGCAATACTGCACGCATGCCAGATGTGTTCTCGATGATCGCCGATGAGCGACGGCTCACCGCCGACCTGCTCGACGGTCTGTCCGACGAGCAGTGGACGACGCCGAGCCTGTGTTCCGGTTGGTGCACGAGGGAGGTCGTCGCCCATCTGCTGATGCCGTTTTCGGTGTCGCTCCCGGCGATGTTCGTGCGGTTGCTCAAGAACCGGTTCGATCTCGACCGCGTCTCCGATCAGTTCGCCAAGAACGAGCAACGGTCGAATGCCGAACTGGCCGCCGCGCTGCGGGCCAACGCCGAGCACCGCTTCACACCACCCGGTCTGGGGCCCGCAGCGCCGTTGACCGACATCGTCGTTCACACCCAAGATCTCTGCCGGCCACTCGGCATCGACAGGGCGATCCCCGCCGACCGCGCCTCGATCGTGCTGGACTTCCTGGTCTCGAAGCAAGCCGGTGGCGCCTTCATCCCCAAGGGCCGATGCGATGGGATGGCCTTCACGGCGACCGACACCGGCTGGAGTCACGGCCGGGGCCAGGATGTCACGGGAGACGCCGGCACGCTGATGTTGGCGATCAGCGGCCGCCCGATCGATCTCGACGAGCTTTCGGGCACCGGCCTCGACGAGTTCGCGTCGCGCCTCGCCCGCTGACGCAGCCGACGAACGACGGCAGATGCAATGATCAGACGATGACGGAGGGGTACGTCGAGATCGACGACGGGGCGACCGTGTGGCGGTTCGACCGCGACTTCCTGGAGTCGAACTGGGTGTGCACGTACGGCAACGGCTGCATGGGCATCCTGAGCGAGCCGGCCACCGAACTGCAACAGGGGTGTTGCTCGCTCGGCGCCGATCTCGGCGCCGACCAGGCCGGCGAGCAGGAGGCGATGACGGTCGCCGCCTACGCCTCGGTGCTCGACCCGGAGCGGTGGCAATTCCACGACATCGCCCATGTCGACGCCGCCTCGGCCGGCGTGATCGGAATCTTCAACGATGCCGAGCGGACTCACACCCGTGTCGTCGACGGTGCCTGCATCTTCCTCAACCGGCCCGGGTTCGCCGGGGGCGTCGGATGCGCGCTCCACATCGCTGCCCTCGAGGCCGGGGAATCCCCGATCGAGTGGAAGCCCTCGGTGTGCTGGCAATTGCCGTTGCGGATCGACTGGGAGGAGCTCGACGAAGACACGGAGACCGCCACCGTTCGGCGTTGGACCCGCGTCGACTGGGGCGAACAGGGCAAGCAGATGGCATGGTGCTGCACCGAACGGTCCGACGGGGGCGAGGCGTACAGTGGGAGCCAACCGGTCCTCGAGTCGTTGGGTGACGCGCTCACGGCATTGGCCGGGGAGGCCGTCTACGTCGAGCTCCGTCGACGGCT
>Ga0224496_10002424_pt1 | contig 11096 bp, 13 predicted proteins | sample SF_Jul11_sed_USG_2_FD_168127 | JGI IMG/M metagenome (GOLD analysis project Ga0224496, IMG submission 168127) | Sediment microbial communities from San Francisco Bay, California, United States - SF_Jul11_sed_USGS_8_1 | ecosystem: Environmental > Aquatic > Marine > Sediment | place: USA... | reverse complement strand
GCCTGTTCCGCACCAACGACATCGGTGGCCGGTCCTCGGTGGTCCGCCTGGCGAAGGGCGCCCGATTCCCGAAACATGCACACCACGGCACCGAAGAAGTGGTGGTGCTGGCGGGATCGGTCGCCATCGGTGGGGTTGAATTGCACCAGGGCGACTATCTGTTCACCGAGCCCGGCGAGGAACACGATGTGGTGGCGCTGTCCGACGCGGAGATCTTCGTCTCCTCGCAGAAGACCACGCCGGTGCTGGAGTGACCAGCCTTCCTTCTGCGTCGCATGCGGGTTGAGGCGCAGCACCGCGCATGCCGCAAGACGCAACGCTGCTCGCCCTGGTGGCGCTGATCTTCGCGCTGGCCGGCTGGGTCAAGGGCGTCGTCGGCATGGGCCTGCCCACCGTGGCGATGGGCGCGCTCGGCCTCGTGATGGCGCCGGCCCAGGCGGCGGCGCTGCTGGTCGTGCCGTCGCTGGTCACCAATGTGTGGCAAGGGCTCGCGGGGCCGGCCTTGCCGGCGCTGCTGCGGCGGCTGGGCACGATGATGGTGGGTGTGTGCGTCGGCACCGTCTTCGGCATCGGCTTCCTGACCTCGGGTTCGTCGAGGTGGCCGTCGATCGCGCTGGGCTCGGTGTTGGCGATCTACGGGCTGGCCGGTCTGTACCTGCCGAGGCTGTCGGTGCCGACGCGTCTTCAGTCCATGCTCTCGCCGGCGGTGGGCTTCGCGACCGGCGTGCTCACCGGTGCCACCGGCGTCTTCGCGATCCCTGCAGTGCCCTACCTCAGCGCCATCGGGCTGAGCAACGAAGAGCTCATCCAGGCCCTCGGGCTGTCGTTCACGGTCTCCACCGCGGCCCTGGCGGTGGGGCTGTACGCCGCGGGCAGCTATTCGGGTGGCATCGCGATGCAATCGTCGATTGCCGTGTTGCCGGCCCTGGCGGGCATGGCCTTGGGCCAGGCGGTTCGGCACCGTCTTGACGCCGAGGTCTTTCGCAGATGGTTCTTCTCGGCCATGATCATGGTTGGTATCGTCATGGTCGCACGCGCGGCGGGCATGAATTGACGCCTGCCTGGCGCCCTGGGTGACATGCCCTCGGCACGCGGCATCGCCCAAGGCTCGGGCGACACCTTCAACTTCACAAGGCTTGACCCAATGGCAATCGGATGGCTCACCCTGCTCAAGCATGTTCCATGGTCTGACGTGATTTCCAGCGCTCCGGCAGTTGCCGATGGTGCAAAGAAACTCTGGAGCGCCGCGGCCAGAAAGCCGCAGGCTGCTGCGGAACCGGTCGCGCAGGCGCCCGGGGCTCAAACGCCGCAAGCCGACGCCGTCGTCGCGTTGCAGGCGCAGATTGCCGCACTCGAGGCCAGTGCGGCCGATGCACACGGTCAGATCGTCGCGATGTCGGAATTGATCAAGGCGCTGGCCGACCACAACGCGGAAATGATCAAACGGGTCGAGGCCAACCGCGTTCGACTTGCCTGGCTGTTTTTTGCGCTTGCGTTCGCCGCAGTCATTGCCGCAGGTGCCGCCGCCGTGCTGCTGACCCGCTGACGCGGGTGCAATCCAGGTGCGTGCTCGAACTGCCTGTTGCAGTCAGCTTGAGTCGGTACCGTAGCGGTCCTTGTGCCGCAGCCAGCTCATCGAGTAGGGCAGGTCGCCCTCGTCGCGGCCCTTGGGCACGAGATCGAGGATTTGGTAGGCGCTGTTGAGCATGTCGAGGCCCCGTGCATAACACGAGTAAGTGTGGAAGATCGCGCCCGACGCGTCCTTGGCAAACACACTGACGCCGGGCATTTCGCCCGGCTCCTTGATGGCCTTGTCGAAGTTGTAGATCATCGGCCCTGATGCCGGCGGTGACACGCCGAAGTCGGCGTTGAAGTCCGAGCCCTCGCTCGACACCCAGTTGAAGTGCCAGCCCATGCGCTGCTTGAATGCGTCGAGCATGGCCAGTGGCGCGATCGAGACGCAAGCCAGGGTCACGTCGCGCTGGGCCAAGTGCTCGACGATGCCGTCGAACGAGTCGGCCCAGAACGAGCGGCTCTTGCAACCCTGTTCCCAGTCGGGCCCGTACATGAAGTGGTAGACGACGAGCTGGCTGCGGCCAGCGAACAGGTCGGCCAGCGTCATCGGCCCGCGGCCCGATTTGAATCGATAGGCCTTGTCGATTCGATACCAGGGCAGCGCCCTGCGCCGCTCGGACAATGCGTCGCGTGCGCGCGTGTGGGCCTTCTCCTCGGCGACCAGTGCCTTGCGCGCCGCCAGCCATTCTTCGCGGGTGCCGATCCTTGCTTCTTTCATGGGTGATCTCCGAATTTCAGCTTCTGATGACCTGGTACAGGCCCGGGTGGTGCGGAAAAGCTTCCATGCCCTTCGCCGCCTCCTTCAGTTCGTCGCTGGCCAGCATGCTCATGAAGTGGTCGGCCGACTGCCACTCGGCGACCGTGACCAGATGGAACTTTGCATTGGCATCGAGCGAGCGGTGCAGCTTGGCCGGACCGAATCCGGGCTGCCGGTTCATGAATGCGGCGATGCGGTCCCAGAGCTTGAGTGCCTCGGCCTCTTTGCCGGCGTCCCGGCCGACAGCCAGGTGAAGACCAGCCGGTGTGGCCGCTCGATGACGCGGTATTGACCCTTGTGCACATGCGCGCCTGTCGGGCTGTGCATCACGATCTCGAAGTCGCCGCCGATCTTCGGATCGACATTGACCTCGGCGTGGGTGATGTCGCCGGGGCGCATCCACACCGCCAGGCTGGCCGGATCGAGCCAGGCGTCGAACAATTCGTCGGCCGAAGCCTCGATGTCGCGACGCACGATCACCGTCGGCGCGCTCGTTGTCGATTCGCTCATGCCCGTTTCCTGCCCTTGGGGTTGCTGCGCTTGTCACGGCGCCGGTCCTTCACGAAGGTCTCCAGCGCAGCCAGCCGGTCCTCCCAGAACGACCGGTAGTGGTCGATCCAGGCGGCAGCGTCGGCCAGCGGTGCGGCGTCGAGCGACAGCACATGGTCGCGGCCGATCACCTCGCGGCGCACCAGCCCGGCGCGCTCGAGCATCTTGATGTGCTTCGACGTGGAATTCAGCGAAATCGGAAAGTCGCCCGCGAGCTCGGTGACGCGTGCGTCCGCGCTCGCCAGTCGCGCCAGGATCGCACGCCGCGTCGGGTCGGCGACCGCGCTGAAGAGGCCGTCGAGCCGGGCGTTTATATATTCATTCATAAGGGTGAATATGGGCATCGCGTCGATGCCTGTCAAACCGACGGACGAAACAGCGGCGCGCCGAAGTGCCCGAGGCGACGGTCAGCATTGCCGACCCGGCCGCATCCGTCGCCGGACCGATGCCCAGCCATGCTCCAAAATTCAGCGCCATGAAACTTCGATCGTTGCTGATTTCAGTCATCGCCTTCGTGCTGCTCGCCGGTCACGGTGCTGCCCGGCATCAACCACATCGCACTGACACTCGACCGCAATGCCATCGATGCCGCGGTCTCGGCGGTGTCGCAGCTGCAATCGAAATGACCGCATCGGCCACCTTCGTCAACTTCGCCTACGGCTCGAACATGTCGACACGACGGCTGCGCCAACGCACGCCGTCGGCACGGCCGGTCGGCGTCGGTCAGCTCGGCGGCCACCGGCTGATGTGGCACAAGATCGGGCAGGACGGCTCGGCCAAGTGCGACATCCTCGAAACCGGTCGGCCGCACGACATCGTCTGGGGCGTGCTGTTCGAGATTGCGCTGGCCGACAGGCCCTCGCTCGATCGGGCCGAGGGGCTGGGCAATGGCTACGAGCACAAGAGCGTGAGTGTGCTCACCGATGCGGGCATGCAGGCCGCCGGCGCCTACTACGCGACCCACATCGATGCCAACCTGCGCCCGTTCGACTGGTACCTGGCCTTCGTGCTGCAGGGCGCGCACGAACACGGCCTGCCGGCGCATTACCTGGCTTCGATTGAATCGGTCGGCGCCGTCGTCGACACCGACATCGATCGACGCGAAAGGAATTTTGCCCTGCTTCGGGACCTGTAGCCGAGCGGGTCGAAGCGCCGCCGTGTGCTGCGCCTTGCCGCCATGGGTATGCCCGCTTGACATGCCAACGTCCGACCACTATTCTGACTATTGGAAGGTAATTCCAAATGTTGGAATGGACAAGACAATAATCAAAGGCGTCGAACTGCTCGAGTGCCTGTTGCAGGCCGGCGCGCCGTGTGGCGTGACCGAGCTGGCGCGGCGCAGCGGGTTGAACCCGAGCAACGTGCACCGCACGCTGCAGACCTGGGCCCACCTGGGCTTCGTCGCGCAGGATGCGTACAGCGGCGCCTACCACTGCACGCTGCGGCTGTTCGAATGGGGCTGCCGCGTCGCCGACGGCTACGACGTGCGGCGGGTCGCGCGTGAACACCTGGTGCGGCTGGCACGCGGCACGCAGGAGACGATCCACCTGTCGGTGCTCGATGGCGCCGAGATCGTCTACCTGGACAAGATCGACAGCCCGCAGCCGGTGCGGGCATATTCTGAAATCGGCGGGCGCGCGCCGGCGCATTGCGTCGCCACTGGCAAGATGCTGCTCGCGCATGCCGGACCGGCCGCGCTGGCGGCGTTGCCGTCGCCGTTGCCGCAACCGACGCAGCGGACGGTTTCCGGCCGCGAAGCGCTGCGCGCCCAGTTGCAGCAGTTCCTGCAGCAGGGTTATGCCGTCAACCGCGAAGAGTGGCGCATCGGTGTCAGCGGCCTGGGCGCCGCGGTGTTCGACCAGCATGGCCGCGCGATCGCCGCGGTCGGCCTGTCGGCGCCCTCGGCGCGCATCGACGCGGCGCGCGAAATCGAACTCGGCGCGGCGCTGGTCGCCAGCGCCGATGCCATCACCAAGGCCCTGGGCGGGGGCCACGCCGGCGAGCGGCCCGCAACGGCCGCACGTCGACGCCACCGCCTGCAAGTTTCGACACTTTGACAAGGAGACACACCATGACCTCACGAACCCTTCCTCGCTCGACCCTGCTGGCCGGCGCCATCGCCACCGCGCTGGCCCTGGTCACGACAACCACCGCTGCGCAGGAGAAATATCCGAACCGCCCGGTGGAAATGGTCGTGACCTTCGGCCCCGGCGGCGGCGCCGACTCGATGGGCCGCAAGATGTCGCAGCTGCTCGAGAAGCAGCTCGGCGTGCCATTCCCGGTCTCCAATGTCGGCGGCGCCTCAGGCAATGCAGGGCTGACCAAGGTGCTGACCTCGGCGCCCGACGGCTACACCGCAGGCACCTTGATCGCACTGACCGTCTCGGCGTGGGCCTCCGGTCTGGGCACGGCCAAGCCCGAGGACTTCGCCATCGTCGCGGTGACGCAAGACTCGCCGTCGATGATGTTCGTGCCTGCCGACAGCCCGTTCAAGACCTACAAGGAAATGCTCGACTTTGCCAAGGCCAACCCCGGCAAGCTGAAGATCGCCACCTCGGGCTATGGCACGCAGGACGACATCACGATCAAGTACTTCGAGTCCAAAGGCTACAAGATGACCAATGTGCCGTTCGCCAAGCCGGCCGAACGTTACGCCTCGCCGATTGGCAAGCACACCGACGCGATCTACGAAGAACCCGGCGACGTGGCGCCCTTCCTCGCCGCTGGCCAGTTGCGTCCGCTGGTCGTGTTCGACACCGAACGCCACTCGGCCTTCAAGGACGCGCCGACGTCGAAGGAACTCGGCTTCGAGATCAACGACCTGCCCAACTTCCGCACCATCGCCGTCAGCGCGAAGACGCCACCCGATCGCATCAAGGTGCTGGCCGACGCAGTCAACGTCGCGCTCGACTCGGCCGAGTGGAAGAAGTTCTGCGCCGAGACCTACACCTGTGCCTCGCGCCGCTTCACGCCGCCCGAAGCGCAGGTCTACGTCAAGCAGTTCCAGGACAAGGTCAAGACCTATCTGGCCACCTTCAAGTGAGCTCGCCACCCGGCTCGTGGCGGCCGGTGGCCGCGCCGCTGGCGTTCGCCATCGCGGCGGCGGTGTTGACGCAATTCATCACCGACCGCCCCGAACAGGCGGCGGCGATGGCGCGCGGCATCGCCGGACCGACGACCTGGCCCACGGTGATGCTGTACGGCGTGCTGCTGCTCGCGCTCGGCTGGGCCGTGCAGCGCGCCGCGATGGTGCTGCGCCGCCGGGAACAGGCCAGTGCCGTCGTGCCCGAGGCGGTGGCCGGCGGCGCCCGTGTGTGGCTGGGCATCGTGCTGGTCCTGGCCTATGGTTTCTTGCTGCCGACGCTGGGATTCGCGCTGGCCACCGCGATCTACTTCGTGCTGTGGCTGCTACTCGGCGGCATCCGCTCGCCGCTGCAGATCGGCCTGACCACGCTGATCGGCACCACGGTCTTCCTGTATGTGTTCGTCAAGCTCGCGCTGATGCCGCTGGACCGCGGCGTCGGCCCTATCGGCGAATTCAGCGTCGCGCTGTACCGCCTGCTCGGCATCTACTGAATCCACTGATCAACGCGCCGCGATGGACGTCTTCATCCTGCTCTTCAACGGCCTGCTGACGGCACTGCAGCCGCTCAACTTCGGCATCATGCTGGCCGGCCTGGCGGTGGGCGTGATCGCCGGCGCGCTGCCCGGCATCTCGTTCGTCAACGCGATGGCGATGGCGCTGCCGTTCACCTACCTGATGTCGCCGCTGACGGCGATGGTCTTCCTCGGCGGCATCTACGCCGGTGGTGTGTTCGGCGGCTCGATCTCGGCGATCCTGATCAATATCCCCGGCACGCCGGCGTCGCTGCCGAGCTGCTGGGATGGCTACCCGATGACCAAACGCGGTGAAGCCGCGCGTGCGCTGACGCTGGCCATCGCCGCGTCGGCCACCGGCGGGCTGGCCAGCGCGCTGCTGCTGACCTTCGGTGCACCGCCGTTTGCCAAGCTCGCGCTGGCCTTCGACCAGCCCGAGTTTTTTGCCGCCACCTTCCTCGGCCTGGTCAGCATCATCGCGATCGCCAAGGCAGCGCCGTGGATCAGCCTGGTGTCGCTGTTCAGCGGCATCGTCATCGGCAGCGTCGGCGTCGACCCGCTGTACGGCCTGCCGCGGCTAACCTTTGGCCTGCCGGCGCTGCAGAACGGCATCAACTTCGTCGTCGTGATGATCGGGCTGTTCGCGCTCGGCGAGGTGCTCGAGATGCTCGGCCAGCGCGCCCACAAGCAGGGCACGGCCGGCCGCGTCAAGCTCAAACTACCGTCGTTCAAGGAGCTGTGGGCGCTGAAAGGTGCCGCCGCGCGTGGCACCGGCATCGGTTGCATGATCGGCATGATCCCCGGTGCCGGCGCGACCGTCGGCGCGGTGATCGCCTACGGCATCGAGAAGCAGGTGTCGCCGCGCGGCGCCGAGTTCGGCACCGGCGTCGAGGCCGGACTGGTGGCGCCCGAATCGGCCAAGAACGCGACCACCGGCGCCGCGATGATCCCGCTGCTGACGCTCGGCATCCCCGGCAGCGCCGCCACCGCGATCATGCTGGCCGCGCTGGTGCTGCACGGCGTCACGCCAGGCCCATTGCTTTTCGCCACGCAGACCGACATGGTCTACACGATCTTCGCCAGCCTGCTGCTGGCCAACCTGTGCATGATCGGCGCCGGCGTGCTGGTGGCACGCGGATTCGCCTCGCTGATGAAGGTGCCGCCGACCGTGCTCGGCGCCTTCATCGTCGTGCTCAGCGTGGTCGGCGCGTTCGGCGTGCGCAACAACATTGCCGACGTCTACATCTGCCTGAGCTTCGGCGTCATCGGCTACCTGATGAAACGATACGACTTCCCGTCGGCGCCGCTGGTGCTCGGTGTCATCCTCGGGCCGCTGGCCGAGCGCTACTTCATGACCTCGCTGGCCAACTACGACAACCAGCTGACCATCTTCTTCACGCGCCCGATCAGCGCCACCATCCTCGGCTTCGCCGGCCTGTTCGTGCTGTGGGCACTGGTGCCCGACATGAAGGGCAAGTTGATGCGACTCATCCCCAGGAGCAGCAAGACATGAGCGACGTTCACGACACCATCGCCGCGCTGGTGGCGCGCGCGCGCGCGGCGCAGCGCATCGCCGACGGCTACGACCAGGCGCGTATCGACGAACTGGTCGCCGCCGCCGGTTGGGCGATCATCGAGCCGGCGCGCAACCGCGAACTGGCCGAACTCGCCGTCGCCGACACCGGCATCGGCAGCGTCGAGGACAAGGTGCGCAAGAACCACCGCAAGACACTCGGCCTGCTGCGCGACCTGCAGCACGCCAAGTCGGTCGGCGTGATCGCCGAAGACACCGAGCGGGGCCTGATCGAGATCGCGCGCCCGGTCGGCGTGGTCTGCGCGATCACGCCGTCGACCAATCCGGCGGCGACGCCGGCGAACAAGATCATCAATGCGATCAAGGGCCGCAATGCGGTGATCGTGGCGCCGTCGCCGAAAGGCTGGAGCACGGCGGCGCGGTTGCTCGAACACATCCACGCGCAGTTCGACCGCATCGGCGCGCCGCGCGACCTGGTGCAACTGTTGCCGGCGCCGGTCAACAAGCAGTCGACCGCCGAGTTGATGAAGCAATGCGACCTGGTCGTCGCGACCGGCTCGGGCGCCAACGTGCGCGCCGCCTACACCTGCGGCACGCCGGCGTTCGGCGTCGGCGCCGGCAACGTGGCCGGCATCGTCGACGAGACCGCCGATGTCGACGCCGCCGCGGACCGCATCGTGCGCTCGAAGACCTTTGACAACGCGACCAGCTGCTCGTCGGAGAACAGCATCGTCGTCGTCGAGGCGGTGCGGGCCCGGCTGCTCGCTGCGTTGGCCGCGCGCGGCGCGGTGCTGCTCGAAGCTGCGCAGAAGGCCTCGCTGCAGAAGCTGATGTGGCCCGACGGCAAGCTGTCGCCGGCCGTCATCGGCCAGTCGGCCGCTCGCATCGCCGAGCGCGCCGGCCTCGGCCTCGAGGCAAGTGGCGACCTGCAGGGCGACCTGCAGATCCTGATGGTCGACGAGGACGCACAGCACGGCTACGGCCCCGATCATCCGTTCTCGGGCGAAAAACTCAGCCCGGTGCTGACGGTCTATACCGCGCGCGACTTCGACGACGCGGCGCGCATCGTCGAGCGCATCTACGCCTTCCAGGGCGCCGGCCACTCGGTCGGCCTGCACAGCGCACAGCCCGAGCGTGCGCGCCAACTCGGCCTGACCCTGCCGGTCTCGCGCGTGATCCTGAACCAGGCGCATTGCATCGCCACCGGCGGCAGCTTCGACAACGGCCTGCCGTTTTCACTGTCGATGGGCTGCGGCACCTGGGGCAAGAACAATTTCTCCGACAACATGAACTACCGGCACTACCTGAACATCACGCGCGTGTCGCAACCGATCGCCGAGCGGGTGCCCGACAACGACGAGATCTTCGGCGCCTTCTTCGAACGCTACGGCAAGGATTGAATCGCGACTCTCCGATATGAACCGTACGGGTGCCTGAAACATTCGTGTGACGACCGTGAACTCCGAACCTCATTCCGACCCGGCCACCGTGCAGGCGCTCATCGCCCTGCAGGCAAGCGACCGATCCGACGCGGTCTACGCGCTCGGTACCGAAACGGCGCAGGCCGTCACGTTCGGGCAACTCGCCGACGACTGCCGCGCCGTCGCCGCCTGGCTGCGTGCGCAGGGTTCACAACCGGGCGACGTGGTCAGTGTCGTGATGCCCAATGGCCTGCAGACCTTGCGCATCCTGCTCGGTGCGATGGCCGGCGGCTGGTGCGTGAACCCGGTGAACCTGCTGGCCCAGCCCGAGCAGATGCGCTACGTGCTGGCGCATTCCGACTGCCGCGTCGTCTTCGTCTCACCCGAGCGCGAGGCGCCGGTGCGCGAGATTCTGGCCACGCTGGGGCGCGAGGTGGCGCTGATCGTCACCGATGCCGACGCGGCGGCCATCCCGGTTGAACCCGCGCCTGCCGCCTCTGCCGTCACCAGCGCGCCGACGCCCGACTCGCTGGCATTGCTGATGTACACCTCGGGCACCACCGGCAAGCCCAAGGGCGTGATGCTGACGCAGGCCAACTTGGCGGCCAACGCCTGGGCGATCAGCCGCGAGCACGGCCTGACCACCGACGACCGCGTGCTGGCCGTGCTGCCGCTGTACCACATCAACGCCTTCGCGGTGACGATGCTTGCGCCGCTGGCGCACGGCGGCAGCCTGGCGATGACGCCGAAGTTTTCGGCCGCGCGTTTCTGGGCGCAGGCGCGCGAGCACCGCTGCAGCTGGCTCAACGTGGTGCCGACGATGGTGTCGTACCTGCTCGAAGGGGCCGATGCGCCGGCCGGCCTGGCCCAGACGATCCGCTTCTGCCGCTCGGCGTCGGCGGCATTGCCGCCCGACCACCTGCGCGCGTTCGAGCAGCGCTTCGGCATCGGCATCGTCGAGACCATGGGCCTGACCGAGACGGTCGCGCCGGCATTCAGCAACCCGATGGATCCGGCGCGCCGCAAGCTCGGCGCGGTCGGCGTCGCGTCGGGCTGCGAGGCGGCCGTGATCGATGCGGCGCTGCAGCCGGTGCCCGACGGCACGACCGGCGAGATCGTCATCCGCGGCCCGAACGTGATGAAGGGCTACTACAAGAACGGCGAGGCGACACGCGCCACCTTCACGCCCGACGGCTGGCTGCGCACCGGCGACCTCGGGCATCGCGACGCCGACGGCTTCTACTTCGTCACCGGCCGCATCAAGGAGCTGATCATCAAGGGCGGCGAGAACATCGCGCCGCGCGAGATCGACGAAGTGCTGCTGCGCCACCCGGCGGTGCTCGACGCCGCGGCGGTCGGCGTGCCGGACCGGCACTACGGCCAGGAGATCATGGCCTGCGTGGTGCTGCGCGACGGCCAGGCCGGCAGCGAGGATGAACTGCGCACGCAATTGCGCGCCTTCTGCGAACAGCATCTCGGCCGCTACAAGACGCCGCGCACGCTGCATTTCGTCAGCGAGCTGCCGCGTGGCCCGTCGGGCAAGGTGCAGCGCCTGAAGCTGCCGGATCTGATGGGCCCGTGACGCTCGCCCAAGCCGCGCTGTGGTGGCCCTGGACCCTGCCGGTCGCGCTGGCCGGCCTGACGTTGTCGCTGGGTGCCGGCG
>Ga0224496_10002423_pt1 | contig 11096 bp, 10 predicted proteins | sample SF_Jul11_sed_USG_2_FD_168127 | JGI IMG/M metagenome (GOLD analysis project Ga0224496, IMG submission 168127) | Sediment microbial communities from San Francisco Bay, California, United States - SF_Jul11_sed_USGS_8_1 | ecosystem: Environmental > Aquatic > Marine > Sediment | place: USA... | reverse complement strand
ATTACGAATCTACGTGTTGGGGTCGCAGATAATGGTCAGGTTTCTTGTCGCTGTATTGGCGTGTGTCTGCAGCTCGGCCGGATGGACGAGCAGCGAATGCATGACACGGGCTGTCAGAACTGTCGCAGAGGTCCAGGCATCTGACGGACAGTCATATACAGCAGAATCTTACTTTCAGGCCGCTGACAGGGCTGCAATTCGCTTTGTCGACGCGAACGAGCAACTCTTTGTCGTGGAAGGGCCGTGGGGTTGGGCTGCGCAGGACGGTGCCGCACAACTAGGTCCGAACTTATACAGAGTCTTTGCCTTGGGCCACCAATATCACGCGCTGCTGGCGTATTTCGACGAGATCATTGCCGAAAAGAGACACAACGAAAATGTCGAGTTTGGCGGCGGCCTGTATTCAACGATTAGCGGCCCTTTTCCTTTCGGTGGCACTGTACACATGGTGAGCGGCAAGACCCCTGATAAGCCAGAAGGTATGCTGTTCGAGTTTTCCGAAGCACCGAAAATCGAATCGCGCTTTCTCGATTGGCGCACTGTAGAGGAGCGGCTCATTCCTTTTCATATCGAGATACACGACGGTCAAAGTGTATTCAACTACAAATACTCGCTGGTCGATTTCTCACCAATGCCAGAACAGTGGTTTTCTGAAGCCATACCCCTACCTGAAATCAACGAGGTCATCGACTATCGACGCAATAGCGCATCATCCGTTGATAACTGTGGCGAACCGAGCACGGAAAAGTAGTTGTCGAAGTAATTCGCAAAAAATTCATTGACCGGGTCACGGCCGACGCTGCGAGGAGGCCTTCCGGCGCAATAGCGGCACCGATTCGAGTATCCAGGCGAGTGGCAAGGAGTTGAGGTCGAGGCCCATCAATTCGCGTCTGCCTGCAAGACCTTCAGGACCCTGAGCATGGCCTCATCGAGGCCGATATCACCGGCGAGGTAGGCCGGCATGCAGGCAAGCAAGGCCGCATGGTAGTCAGAAAAAATTCCCTCATCGTGCATAAGCAGGCTGTGTTCGACACCCTCTGCGGCCAGGCCCTCCCGGGTGGCCGACCCCGACAGGTAGAACAGCACGCCGTGCCAGAGCCCTCGCGGGGGCTCGATGTCCAGCTCATTCGCGGCAGCGGCAATGGCTTTTGCCACGGCAGAGCTGTTCGGATCGATCAGCGCATGGGAAGGCTCGTGGAACAGCAGCTCCAGCCACCCACCCGGTGGCCAGCTGTTGTCGGGCCCGCCCTGCCGCGAGGTGATGACAGCGTGGACGGGGCGGGTGGTGCAATAAGCGCCGGCCCAGTTGGCGTCCCAGGTCAGGTCGACCCGGATGGGACCGTCGGGCCATGGCTCGTTCGCGAGGTCCGCAATGCGGTCCAGCACGCCGTTCTCAAGGGCGCGGATGAGGCTCTCATGCCAGGCCCAGATGGCGCGGTTCTGGTGGTCATGGCGTGGCCAGTAGTGATTGCGGTACACCCGCGCCGCAGCCTCCAGGCGAGCCCGGTGTTGTTCCGTCACCGCCGCATGATCGGGGACATCGTTTGGCCCGTACCGGATCAGCGCGCGCTTGATGTTATACATGCGCTCATCAAGCAGCAGGTCCCTGTCCGCGAGGTGCTCCCGGTACCAGGTGATGGCGTCGTTCATCGCCTGCCATTGCTCGCGGCTCAGTGAGCGTCCCCGGGGTAGTCTCCCGTCATCGGGCTTTTTTGCCTGGGCATACAGAAAATGGTGCAGGTTGACCCAGAAGTTGCTGTGAAATTCATAGCGATCCGTGGTGGCAACCAGTGATGGGTCGGCCTGCTGAGCCTGCACCCCGGGCGCCACGGCCAACAGGGCAAGCCAGATGCAAATTAGCTGAGCTGAGTTTCTTGATACGGCATTCATTACGTTGGTCGGTGTTAACCCTTCCTTTCAACGACTAAACAGCATACAGCGGCTTACCGGGCAATGGCGAGAATGGTTGCCTCGATACTTCGCTTCGCCGCACGCAAGTCTGTTTGTGGCGCCTTCGATTCGGCAACCCACATCGCAAGCTCGTTCATGGCGCCGGACAATAGATAGGTCAGTGCGTCGACACTGTACGGTTCGATTTTCCCCTCGTGACGCAGGCGTTCAACGGCACCGCGCAGAAGGGCGAGTCCGTGGGCAGCGTCGATCTCGCGCCATTTAGACCATCCCAACACGCTTGGCGCGTCATCAATGACTATGCGTCGCAGTGCACTATCAGCACAGGCATCCAGGAAGGCAATAGAACCGGCGACCAACTGATCTACCGACACTTGCTTGCGGCGCGCTGCCGCTTCGATCCGAGACGCAATTTCTCGCTCGCACTCGACAAACACCGCCTCGAACAGGCCAAGCTTGCCACCGAAATGGTGGTACAAGGCCCCACGGCTCAACCCCGCCGATTCGACGATTTGCTCCGCAGAAACACCGTGGAACCCGTGCGTGCTAAACAGTCGCATCCCGATGTCCACGAGTGTCCCTGCTGTCTCCTCGCCCTGCCTTACCTTTGAGTGTGCTCGTGCCATTTGACAAACATACACTTTGTATGTACGTTGAGCAACATACACGATGTATGTTCGTTACCCGAATGAGGAGCCGGCAAATATGCAGCTATTGAGCTTTTACCCCGTTCTCGAGACAGGCGATGTTGTGAATACGGCGAAGTTCTACACCGACAAATTCGGGTTTGAGATGACTTTTGAGACGGAGTGGTACGTAAGTCTCAGGTCGAAATCGAACCCGGCCTTCGAACTCGCCGTGGTCAGTCGCGACCATCCCAGCGTACCGCCCGGTTTCAGAAAGTCCGTTCAGGGACTGATCCTGAATTTTGAAGTCGAAGATGTGGACGCCGAGTATGACCGACTAACGTCAATCAGCTTGGACCTTGTCTCGGAAATCAAGACTGAAACCTGGGGACAGCGCCACTTCATCGTCCAGGATCCGAACGGCATCCTTGTAGACGTAATCCAGGTCACCGAACCGTCGGCGGAGTACCAGGAGAATTACGCCTGATCGGCGGCTCCTGACCAATGCAATTGAAAAACACGGTCTTGCGAGCGGCTTGAAGAAAATCGGTCGGCGATGACCGGTTTTTCGCTGACTCCCTGCTAGGGATGGTAGGGCACCTCCGTCGAGGGGCCAACAGGGAGAGTTTTCATGCAATTTCAACGTAGACACAGCCTGCCGGGCTCACGAGCCCTGTGGCGTCATTCGGTCGTCGCCATTTGTCTTATGACCTGTGGCCTGTGGGCGCTGCCCGCCCGGGCCCAGCAGCCCGTGCCGGAGCTCCCGGCCTTTCTTCCCATGGCCCATACGGTGCCGCAGGGCGCAGTCACCCCTATCGACGGCGAATGGGTCGTCACCTCGATCGGTAAACGCATTCGTATCCAGGCGGGGCGTGCCTACGCCGTCGATTCCTGGCTGCACATGTTTGTGCTGCGGATACAGCCAATGATGGTCGTGCTCAAGGACATCCGGCGGACGCAACCCGGGCACTACACCGGACAGGACCTGCCGCTTATGGGCGCCTGGAATGCACGCCTGGGCCCGGACGGCACGCTTTCCGTGAATGTCCAGGGCGCGCTCGGGCCGGCACAGTACACGCTGATGCCCGTCTCCCAGGACGATCCGCAGGCGTTCGCTGAGGAAAAGCGCGGTAACTACCAGCCCGGACGTGCCGAGGAAAAGCCGGCACCGGCGGACGACGATGATGGCAATGGAGAGGAAGTCTACGAGGGAGGCCCAAACGATGAAGAAGAGTGGTAAGCCGACGATGGCAAAATCAATCGCACTCGCTGCCGGTGCGCTGCTCGCCTCCCCGCCTGCACTGGCCGATCTCGACCGCAACAATGTGGACGAATTCACGCTGGCATCACTCGGCCAGACGCAACAGGTGGATTCCGAGTTTGGCTACTCGGTAGGAGCGGCCGGGGACTACTTGCTGATCGGTGCGCCCCGATACTCGATAAGTGGCAAGAAGGCCGGCGCCGTATTCCAGGTTCGCAAGACCGATGGCGCGCTCGACCCGACCAAGACCGAGAAATGGTACCAGGGCAAGTCGTATCCCAGTCAGTTCTTCGATGGCACCGGCAATACGAAGGTCCGTGGTGGCGCGGAGACGGGTGATCGCTTCGGCCATGCCATCGTGGGGCACTCGAGGAAGGAATTCTTTGTCGGCGTTCCGGGCGAAGACATCGGCGAGACAAAAAACGCCGGCATGGTCAATTTCATTGGGCGTGCCGGCGAGACATACTGCAAAACGATTTTCGGTCAACTGGCCAAGGACTGGACCCCCATGGATCAGTTTCACCAGGGCATGTTCAACATCAAGGGAAAAGTCGAGGCCTACGACAATGTCGGTGCCGCATTGGCGATCGGCGACTTCAACGATGACGGCGGTATCGACATCGCCATTGGCGCGCCTCACGAGGACATTGGATCCTATGACGACGCAGGCGGTGTCAATGTGGTTATGGGCGACGTCAATACAGACCTCGACTATTGCGCAGAGGGCTTTACGCATTTCAACGATTCGGCCTGGAGCCAGCAGAACCTGTCGGGCGACCGCAAGGAAAAAGAACGTTTCGGTACAGCGCTTGCGACAGGCGACTTCAATGGGGATGGCACCAGCGATCTGGCCATCGGCGTGCCGAGGGACAACTGGACAGGTAATGCACTCTCGAGCAAAGACAATGTTGCCAATGCCGGAGGCGTCAATATCGTCTACGGCAAAGCCTATGATGCGACGGCCGTCAAAGAGGGCGGGCTCGGTCTGCTGGGGAACGAGTGGATAACCCAAAACCTGGAGGGCGTTTCAGGTGGCATGGAATCCGGCGACTACTTCGGTGCCGCGCTCGCGGCGGGCGATTTCGACGGCGACGGTGTTGATGATCTCGCCATCGGTGTACCCGGGGAGGCCATCGGCGATGTCAAGAATGCCGGCATGGTTCACATTCTCTACGGGTACGATGGACGGTTTTCCAATGAGTCCTCCGGAGGCCTGGTCACGGGCACGATAAGCGGCAGACAGGCAAACCGGCATGCGTCGTTCCACCAGAAGACCAAGAACATCACGGGCGCGGTAGAGGCCGGTGATCTCTTCGGCGCGGCACTGGCTGTCGGCGATCTCAACGACGACGGAATCGACGACCTGGTCATCGGTGTGCCGGGTGAGGATCTCAAGAAGAACGACAAGAACTACGTTGACGCGGGCACGGTCCTGGTGCTGTACGGTTCCAATGGCACCGGCTTGACGCACAACGGTCACCAGTATCTCGATGAACGTCATTTCCGCAGCGACGGACTGCCGAGAACCGGCATGCGCTACGGATTCTCGCTCGCGACCGGCGACTTCAACTCGGATGGCAAGACGGACCTGGCCGTGGGTAATGCCAGCAATGGCAAGCACTCGTTGTACAAGTTCGCCAGTACGTCAGCGATCGCCGGTACGGTTGCCGTGATCTACCAGGACTAGCGTTGTACGTGGCGGTTCCTGCTAGCCGCCTCGTACTATATTCTTGGCATGATGACAACTGACGAAAAGCGCTGGAAGCGCCTCAACGAACTGCTCGCAGAGGCGCTCCAGGAGCCTGCCGACCAACGCGAAACCTGGGTGGCAGAAAACTGTCGCGACGAACCCGAGCTCGAGGCGGATCTGCTCGAGCTTCTGCAGTACGACGCCGAGCAGACCGGCGGACTCGCGTCGTCGATTGCCACGGCGAAGGCTCGTGCTGCGGATTCGGCCATCGGCACATCGGTCGGCCACTACCGCATCACGGACAAGATTGCGGAAGGCGGCATGGGGGTCGTGTACGCAGGGCAGCGCGATGGCGCGGACTTCGACCAGCGTGTGGCCATCAAGGTTTTGCACAGCCACCTGCACGATCCGGTGGCCCAGGCTCGCTTCGTCGCCGAGCGACGCATTCTCGCGACACTGAACCACGCCAACATTGCACGCCTTGTTGACGGCGGCATGACCGAGGCCGGCCTGCCGTATATCGTCATGGAGTACATCGAAGGCGAGAACATCGCCGACTACTGTTCCCGCAACAAGCTCGACAACGCCAGCATCATTCGACTGATCATCGACGTCTGCGGCGCCCTGCAGTACGCGCACAACCAACTCGTCATCCACCGGGACATCAAGCCCAGCAATATCCTCGTGGATGCCAGCGGTGCACCGCGCCTGCTCGACTTTGGGATTGCCAAACTGCTGGAGCAGGATGGTTCCGATGGGGAGCTGACACGAGCGGACCGGCGCGCACTGACGCCGCTGTACGCGAGTCCCGAGCAACTCGGCAGCCGGCCCGTCAGCACGGCGGCCGATGTCTATGGCGTTGGCTTGCTGCTGTATCGTCTGCTCACAGGGCGTCTGCCCTACACGCCAACCAGCGACCATCCGCGCGACATCGAGGCCGCGATTCTCTCGATGCCCGCCGAGACCCCGAGCAGCGCCGTGACCCGCGCCGACAATACGGCTCCCGAAAAATGGTTGCTGCGCCAAAAGAAAGCGCTGCGCGGCGATCTCGACACCATCCTGCTGATGGCATTGCGCAAGGAGCCCGAGCGCCGGTACGCAACCGTCGACGCACTGGCTGAAGACCTCGAGCGCTACCTGGAGCAACTGCCGATACGCGCGCGCGGCGATACGTTCGGCTATCGGGCGCACAAGTTCATCGCCCGGCACCGGTTGCCGGTTGCCCTCACGAGCCTGCTCGTCGTTTCCGCCGTGGGACTCACAGCGTTCTACACGGCACGCATCGAAACCGAACGCGAGGTCGCGCAGCAAACGGCCGATTTCCTGACGGGCTTGTTCGTCGATAGCGATCACTACCAGCGCAGCCAGGAAGGACTGACCGTGGCCGAACTGGTGTCAACTGGCGCAGACAAGGTGGCGTCGGACACCTCCCTGGATCCGCTGGTACGAGCACGCTTGTTGGGCACGATAACCCAGGTCCTGACCAACGTCGGTCAGCTGGAGCGAGCGGAAGCGCTCATTGTCGAAGCGCTCTCGATCTACGAGCGTATCGAGTCGCCCGTGGATCACGTTAATGCGCTGCGCACGCTCTCGAAACTGCGCTTGGCGCAGGGACGCTACGCAGACGGTCTTGCGGCGCTTGATCAGGCACGCGGGATGGCCGTCAAGACAACAGGTACGCAGTCATTGACGGTGGCCCGCATCGCCTGCCAGGCAGCTTACCTGTACTACCGTAACGGCGACTACGACGCGATGTATGAGAATACGACATTTGCACTCGAGCGTTACCAGGCGCTGCTACCCGAGGACGACTACGAGTTCCGCTGCCCTTACAGCTCACTGGCGACTTATCATCAGGTCGTCGGCGAGCCGCGCAAAGCGATTGAATATGAGGAGCGGGTATTGGAGCTGGTGTCCGCGCGCCTGGGTCCCGACGATATCCGACTCGCGTCTGCGATGCAGAACATCGGCATCACGCTTACCGATCTCGGCGACTATCGCGAAGCGATTGACTATTATCGCCGGGCCGTGGAAATTCTTCGGCGTGTATCCGACGGCTCGGACTGGCAGTTGCCGCTCTACATGTATCCGCTCGCCCATACCCTGGGGAAGCTCGGACACTATGAAGAAGCGCATCGGCTGTTCAACGAACTCGTCGCGCTGCAGATTGAGCAGACCGGTGAAGTGCACGACACGGTGGCCTACTGGCTCAATGGCCACGGCGACATGCTGGCCAACCTGGGGGCGACGGCACTCGCTGACCAGGCGTTTCAGCGGGCGCAGGACATATACGCACGCATCGACAAGCCCGCGGGGCATTTCGACCGCAGCGTGACGCTGGTCGGCCTGGGCAAGGTCGCCCGTGATCGCGGCGATCTCGAGGGCGCCGAAAGTCTCATGCAACAGGCGCTCACTATCCGCGAAGACCAGATTGGCAAAGACCATGCGTTTACGCAGCTGGCGCACATCGATCTGGCCGATGTGATACTTCGCCAGGGCCGGCCGGCAGACGCCCGTGCGGCCTTCGAAGAGGCACTCGACATCCTGCGCACCAATGACGCCGGGGAACATCCAACCGCTGCGCAGGCCCTGACCGGACTGGGCCAGGTAGCGCTCGCGGAAGGCACGGCTGCCGACGCGATCGAATTCCTCGAACAGGCGATCGCAATGACCGAGACGTCGATCGGCCGCGACCACCTCGACAACGTCAACCGTCGTTTGCTGTTAGCCGATGCGTTTGAACAGGGTGGCGACCCGCACCGGGCGACGTCAATCCGGGGTCCGGCGAACGCGGCACGCGACCGCATCACTGCCGACTGGAATGAGGCGCTCACAACCTCGGGCACAGGCCTGTAGACCGGGGCGCGCCGTGACAGACGACATCACGCAACTTCTCAACCGCTGGTCAGCCGGCGATGACGTGGCTCGTGACGCGGTCGCACCGCTGATCTACGACGAGCTCAAGAGCATCGCGCGCGGCGTGTTCCAAGGCGAGAACGCACGACATACCCTGCAACCCACGGCGCTGGTGCACGAGGCCTACGAGAAGCTCGTCGGCGCCGATGTCGAGTGGCAGAACCGCAGTCATTTCTTTGCACTGGCCGCGCGGATGATGCGGCGACTGCTGGTAAATCACGCCAAGAGCCGCACCGCCCTGAAGCGCGGTAGCGGCGCGCTGAAGGTAACGCTGCATGAATCTCTTCTGGGCAGGAACGACGCCGACGAAGACGTACTCGCACTGGATGAGGCCCTGAAACAGCTCGCCCAGATGGATGCACGCAAGGCCAATGTGCTCGAGCTGTACTATTTTGGCGGCCTGACGCAGGAAGAAGTCGGTCAGTCGCTCGGCATCTCCGAATCGACAACACGGCGCGAGTTCAAGCTCGCCCGCATCTGGCTCAGGAAGCTGCTTAGCGACTCGGCCGGCGGGTCCTGAGCAGGAGCAGTCTCTCGCGGGACAAGAGCAGGACCCCGAACATCAGGACGATGCACTGTAGCTGGATGACGGTCAGGTTGCCCAGCACGGCCTCGCTGTCGGCCCGGAGGTACTCCAGGAAAAACCGAATCAGCACGTAGCTAGAGACAGTCAGAATCGTAATGGTGCCCGTGGCGAGGCGGCGCCAGGACACCCTCGACAGTACGAGCAGCAAGGCGAGCAGCAGCGCAGCTTCGTAGAGCGGCACCGCGTGCACGGGTAGTGACGACAGTGCACCGGGGTCGATAAGCCCTTTGTCGACGTGTTGCTCGTAGGCGAAGCTGCCGGGCGGATACTCGATGCCCCGAACGAAGCCGTTGGACACGACATCGCCCCAGCAGCACCCCGCGAGGAAGCAGCCGATGCGATGCACCATGAGGGCAGCGAGCACGGGTAGCGCGAATACATCGAGCAGGCGCGCGAACGGCAGTCGCGCAATACGGCTGTAGACAAGAAGGGCAATGGTTCCCGCGCCGATAACGCTGAACAGGCGAACGCGGATGCCCTCGTCCACCGACAGGAGCATGGCCACCACGGTAGCGCCAGCAACGCCGGCAATAATTGTGATCGGGATCAGCAGGTCGACGTGCGAGGGGTCCAGCGATATTGCCCTGGCATTGCGCCGCGCAAAGAACCAGGCCGTGAAGATCGCTGCCAGGAAGATCAGGCCGAAAGGCGTCACCCAGGTTGTCGAATCGAAATGCGGGTACATGGCCCTGCTACTCGTAGGCGACGACCTTCCCGAAGCGTTTCGATGCTTCTGCCAGCTCGTCGCCCGTGAGCCTGCGCAACTCGAGGGAATCGCCGTACATGGCCTCATCGTCGACGTTCTTCCTGATCACGCGCTCGACCTTGCGGCGCATGTCTTGCACGTAGTTGCCGTCGTAGTCATCCGGGTCCGGAAACGCCTCGAATCCCGCGTAGTCGTAGTCTAGCGAGTTCAGCCTGACCCGGTCTGCGTTGTCCTTGGCGACCCGAAACACGAACCAGTACTCGGGAGTAAAGCCCCCCTCGGCGTCGAAACCGCCGGCCAGTTCCCAGGTCATGAAGGTCTCGCCGCCAAGCCTGGCGAGCCAGGCCTTGTAGACAGTGGCGGGCTTGATGACCTCGCCGCCCTTCTCGACCCCGACAACGAGCCAGGTGCGTTTGTCCCAGGGGCGAAACAGGTAGTAGCCGTCGTCGTCACCGTCTGCGGTCAAGGCCCAGACGCCATTCATCGCCGGATCGATGCGGCTGCGCTCCGGGTCGCCGACGGGTACGGGCATACAGGCCAGCAGGCCCACGATGATGGGGATGATGGCAAGCATCAGGACAGCGCCACTGGTACTTCGTGCCGTCGCTTTCATAGTTTTCTCCCATGCGGCAGTCGCGGTTCGGTACGACTGTCATACTATCCCTACCCGGGTCATTCGGCCTGAGAAAAACCTGACCGTCACCTGATAATAGCCTGATGTTTGCGAGCATGAGGCTCAGACAATTGCCTCACATAGTATTTCCTCTCAAGAACCAGCTGCAAGACAAGATCCTGACAACAACATTGCGAGGGCATACGATGAATAGGCGAGCCAGTTGCGTTCTCAAATGTTTGTCCTGGCGCTCGTCGGTGCGGTCGTAGCACAGGTTCCTTTTCCTGGCATGGCCAATTTTCCGATTGAGGCGTGGATCGGTTGGCTGAGTCAGTTGGTTGTCATCGCATTCTTGATTCGGAATACGAAACGGGCCGAAAGTATAAGTTAGCTTAGTTAGACGCCACCGGTGACTCACTGAAAAGGACTCCCAGCTGCTGACCCCGGGGAAATTAACTCTGTCACTTTCCAGGTCGCAACTTGCCGATTTGTGGTCCACGTCAACCATCAGACCGGTACATTAACTCCGTCACATTGCTTGACAAGTAGCACGTTTGGGTCCGGAGTGGCCGCCCAGAGCGAGCGGCTGCTTCCTCCAATAGCGGCCGCCTGAGCGTCTTGTTTGGAGAAATCGAAATCTTCCGAAAACGGCTGTGACTTCAATCGGTCAATGCAACACCTAGACTCTAACACTAGAGCAGGAGGTGTTGCAGATGGGGTACCGGAAGAGAAGATACTTCACCGAGGCAGAGTGCGTTTTGATGTGGGATCGTTGGCAAGCCGGCGA
>Ga0224496_10002422_pt1 | contig 11097 bp, 7 predicted proteins | sample SF_Jul11_sed_USG_2_FD_168127 | JGI IMG/M metagenome (GOLD analysis project Ga0224496, IMG submission 168127) | Sediment microbial communities from San Francisco Bay, California, United States - SF_Jul11_sed_USGS_8_1 | ecosystem: Environmental > Aquatic > Marine > Sediment | place: USA... | reverse complement strand
TGAAATATCAGGTCAGAATTATCAGCCATTTTATTATCCGGGAGATGAAAGTTTTGATGGGTATTATTCAGATAGTGGTTCTTTCGTGGTTTATTGTCATATCAGATATTACAAAAATCAAAAACAAGGAAAAGAACTTATTTCGTACACAAATCAGGTTTATGACGATAAAAACTGGTTAAAAGTAAGTTCTCGATCATATGAATTTGTTAGTTCAGGCAACATGTATACAGTACAGGAAACACTCGTTAAAACTCCACAGGGTAACGAGAAGTTAATATGGCATTGGTATTACATTGCAGGAAAGAAGACAGTTAGTGCAAAAAGTGCAAAGCTTCTGGAATTATGGGCGAAGCTAAGTGAGCAAACAGGATCATCATTGTTTTTGCTTGCCGTTGATGTGCCTGATAGCGCTGATATAGCCAGAGATAGGTTGAGAAGTTTTTTTAGTGACTCAATGAATAGGTTGGAAATGGCGGTTGAACAACTGGAAAAAACTTAAGGCTGCTCAGAAAAAGAAACGATTCTGAGCGATTGAAATTGTCGTTATTTAAATAACGTTTAATTAATATTGAGTGCGTAAATGTTTATTGGATGCAGAGGTTTTAATATGAAGAAATTCCGGGTTGTTAACAACATTGCAAATATATGCATGTTGATTGCGGTCATTGTCAGTGTTTCTGCATGTAATAAGGATATGAGTGTAGCTGAGAGAATTGAAAAAGCTAATTTATATATTGCCGCTAATGATTATCGTAATGCCATAATAGAATTAAAAAATGGCATACAAAGCAATGAGAAGAACAAAGATTTGAGATTGCTTTTAGGTAAAGTGTATCTTGAACTTGGTGAAGGTATTAATGCAGAAAAAGAATTGCACCTTTCTGAATTGTTAGGCGAGAAGCGGGAAAATATTGATATATTGCTTGGAAATTCATATTTGCTGCAGAATAAATATGAAAAAATTCTAGCTGATATTAAGTATGATGAAAATGCTGATAACGTAAGAAAATCTGAAATATATTTTTTGCATGGCGAAGCGTATAGACATCTTGTTCAACTTGAAAAGGCTGAAGAGAATTATCGTGAAGCGCAAAAATATGAAGATAAAATTCCAAAGTCATTGATTGGGCTTGCCAGAGTTGCAAAAAAGCGCGGAAAATTTAACGAGGCTGAATCTTATTTAATAAAAGCAGTCAAATTATATCCAGATTACATCGATGCGATTGTTTTTAGTGGCGAATTGTATACTGATATGGGGCAGCACGATAAAGCGGAGAATAATTATAAACGAGTCCTATTGTTAGAAAAACAAAAAGATTATACAGGATTGAAATATATAGCTGCCATTGGTTTAGTAACTCTTCAAATTATGCAGGGACGGCTGGACGATGCAGAAATTGAACTTAATAGCATGGCTAATGCATTACCAGATCATCCTCAGGTCAAATATCTACAAGCATGGCATGTGTTTCATAAAAATAATTATGAAACGGCAAACATGTTATTACTAGAGGTTCAAAAAAGTGCACCTGATTATATGCCAGGCCTGTTATTACTCGGAGCATCAAATTATGCACTGAAAAATTATGAGCAGGCAAATATATATTTAACACGCTTTGTACATAACGTTCCCGGTCATATTCAAGGGGTAAAATTACTGGGTGCTACTCGCCTGAAATTAGGGCAGCCAGAAAAAGCAATGGAGATATTGCAATCAGATATTAGTATTAATGATAAAGAAATAGTAAGAATGGCGGGCGAGGCGGCCGCATTGATTGGAAAATCTGACGTTCACCTTGAATTCTTGAAAAAAGTCGTAAAAGCAGAGCCAGATAATCAGTCAATGAAAACTGAATTGGCAAAAAGTTATCTCCAGCAAGGTTTGATTTCAGAAGCTATTTCTGAATTAGAGTCTTTGCAGGTTAATGAAGATAATAAGAATCCTAAGCTGTTATTAATCTATGCACATTTACGCGCTGGAAATTATGACAAAGCCAGAAAAACAGCAAAAGAGATGTTAGCTAATAATAATTCTGATCCCAATGCCCATGCAATTATGGGGGAAGTTGAGTTTAAATCAGGTCAAATTGTATTAGCCAGAAAATATTTTAATGATGCGTTAAAGCTAGATAAAACTCATGCACTGTCGATTGCCAGTCTGGCCCGTATAGATATGTCTGATGGAAAATTAGATGAAGCGTCTAGACGATTTGACCAAATATTAATGGCAGACAAAAAATCTATTATGGCAATGTTGGGGCAGGCTCAGATAGCAGAGAAACGCGGAGATGATAATAAAATGCTTTCCTGGTTAGAGAAGGCAAGATCTACTGATGACCGTGCAATTTTGCCCCGGTATATTTTAGCTCGTCATTATTTGTCAAATAATAAACCTGATTTGGCACTAACGTTAGCCGAAGAAATTAATGCTCTACAACCTGATTCGGGCATGAGTATCTTATTACTTGGACGGACACAATTGATGTCTGGAAAAATACAACATGCGGTTAGTACTTTTCAGGAATTGACAAAAAGATTACCTTCAAATCCGGAAAGTTATATAGAACTGGCAACAGCGCAGTTTGCAGAAGGAAATGTAAAACTAGCACAAGAATCATTATTGAAAGCTTTGACACTGGATGGCAGGAACCTGAAAGCGAAAATTATGCTAGCAAATTTTCAATTAAAAAATAAAAATTATGATAAAGCACTTGTTCTGGTTGATGAAATAAAAAATGAGCATAGCGATAAAAGTGCAGGATTTCATATTGAGGGCGATATTCGAATGCAGCAAGGTAAACTCCAGCTTGCGCAGAAAGCATATCAGTCTGCAATTGGAAAAGAACCATCAGCTCTTGTTATAACCAAGTTGAGCTATGCTTTTAGTTCAAATGGTGAAATTGATAAATCGATAACTGCATTGAAAAAGGGTATTGCAACTTATCCAGATAACCATGCTCTTAGAATTTCACTGGCCACACTTTATCAACAACAGGGAAATCTGAAAGAAGCTGAAAAACTTTACATTAAAATACTGGAACAACAACCGCTAAATGTTGTTGCGTTAAATAATATGGCTTCAATTTTAACAAATCGTGACTTAAATAAGGCTCTGTCATATGCAAAACAGGGATATAAGCTAGCACCAAAAAGTATGGCTGTATTGGATACATATGGCTGGTTGTTAGTTTTGCATGGACAATTGAGTGAAGGTTTAGATGTATTAACGCAAGCTGTTTCACTTGGTGATAACCCAACAGTTAAATATCATTATGCGGTGGCTTTAGGAAAAAATTCAAATTCGGACAAGGCCAGAGATGTGCTGAATATATTGCTGAATTCTGGTATCAATTTTCCAGAGCAGAATGAAGCGAGAAAGTTTTTAGCTGAGCTGAAATAGTTGGGGTAATACTAACGATAATATGTTGTTGATCTACAGCTAGACTGAATGTTCAGTAACACAATGATTTATAAACAATTACCCTCAATTCTGAAAGTCTGGGAAAAAATGTCAAGATATGGCGTAGTTGGAGCACATCCTTTAAATATATTAGTTCTGACCTATTACTAATTGTAGTGTACATGTCAGAAGTGAAGTGCTCTATAATATTTCTATATTTTTCAAGGAGTCACGGCGTGTAGTTGACCGAAAGTTGAGTAATTAAGCGAACTTTTGTCTGATAGTAGAATTTTGAAGAGTTTTATAGTTAATAATATTTCACAGGCAACTAGAAGCGGTAATTGATCGTGTATTAATAGATGCAACTAAGCCGGGATAATAGAATTTTCATTGTTGTTTTACTGAGTAGAATTACGGATAACATATTAATTGAGAATATACAGGGGTTTATTGTGAGTATAATTTTTGTAAAAAACAGTTTGGCTAAATTTGTTTTGCTAGTTTGTATAATTGCACTATTGCAGGCTTGTACCACAAAAGCAGTCATTGAAACGGGCCAGCAAGTTGACACAGGCGCAATAGCTCCTGCGTATATTATAGGGCCGGGTGATATGTTAAGAATTTTTGTCTGGGGTAATACTGAATTAAGCGGAGACGTGCCTGTACGACCAGATGGCCGTATTACAACACCTTTAGTTGAAGATATTGTAGCGAGCGGTAAAACACCGACTCAGCTTGCAAGGGAAATGGAGCAGAATCTAAAGCGCTATATGAAAAATCCGGTTGTAACTGTGACAGTAACGCAATTTGTTGGACGATATACGGAGCAGATACGTGTGGTTGGTGAAGTTGCAACACCACGGAGTATCCCCTTTCGTGAGTCAATATCGGTTCTTGATGTCATTATTACTGTTGGTGGATTAACAGAATTTGCAGCTGGAAATAGAGCAATTATTGTAAGAACCATTAATGGTAAATCAATAAATATTCCAGTAAAGCTGGAAAATCTGCTGGACGATGGTGATTTTTCTGCAAATGTAAGAATGCAGCCTGGCGATGTATTATTTGTTCCAGAAGCATGGTTTTAACAATAGATATATGTGCACAGTTTGATACAGGATATAAATTTATAGTATGCAAGATACATTGGAACAATTATTAAATCATTTTTATGGTTTGTGGCGTTACCGTTGGGTGATTATGGTCACCGCATGGATTGTGGCTGCAAGCGGATGGGTGGTGGTATCAAGTTTACCAGATAAGTATGAATCAATAGCTCAAGTATATGTTGATACGGATACTATTCTAAGACCTCTGCTTGAGGGGATATCTGTTGACTCACTGGATCCAAATGAACAATTTGGTTTAATGGCTAAAGAGCTACTAAGCCGCCCGAACCTGGAGAATGTGGCTCGGAAAGTGGATTTGGATATTCAAGCAACAAACGACGCAGAAAAGGAACAAATCATACGGAAACTTGAAAAAAATATTAAGATTGAGTCAATGAGCACTCATTCAACTAGAAGTGAAAGTAAACCACCTAATTTATATAAACTTTCTGTTCAATATGAAACACCGGAAATGGCTTATCGCATTGTCCAGGAGTTGCTGGATACATTCGTTGAAAGTTCATTGAGTGGAAATAGAACAGAAAATATTTCTGCGCGAAAGTTTATTGATAAGGAAATCGGTGCCTATGAATTAAAACTGATAGAAGCCGAAGCAAGACTTCGTGAGTTTAAAAGTAAAAATATCAAGATATTGCCAGAGCAGGGCAGTAGCTATTATCAACGATTGCAAACGGCACAGACCAATTTAGAAACAGTAGAGCTTGAGTTGCGTGAAGAAAAACATAGAAGAGAAGAACTACTAAGACAGTTAAAAAATACGTCGCAGATACAGCAGATAGTTACTGAAGATGGCTCTCAGGTTTTATCTCCAATCGATCAAAGAATTGTCGCATTGCAAAGAAGACTTGATGAATTATTATTAACATTTACTGATGAACATCCTGATGTGAGTGAAGTTAAAAGTAGTCTGGCTGAATTGCAGGCAAGTAAGCAGGCGCAATTTGAAATGGGAAAAACAGATGGTGTTACCGGGATACAAAATCCAGTAAGCCAACGCATACAACTTGCTCTTGGTGAGGTTGAAGCCAATATTGCAGCAATTGAAGTGAGGCAAAAAGAATTTAAGAAACGAGTTGATGATTTACAAAAACAGGTTGAGACGCTTCCAAAAGTTGAAGCAGAACTTCAGGCACTGAATCGAGATTATGATATTAACAGAAAAAATTACGATTCGTTAGTTGAAAGACGTGAGGCTGCTAAAATGGGTGCAGCAGCTGAGCAAACAGGCGAGCAGGTTAAAATTAAGGTTATTGAGCCACCAAGGTTACCAACATTTCCGTCTGGTCCTAATCGATTGTTATTCAGTTCAGCTGTTTTGCTTGCTGCAATAGGTGCCGGAATTGGCATAGCGTTTTTGTTAATGCAAATTCGGCCTGTTTTTTATAGTCAAAAGTCAATCAGAGAAGTGCTGGGGATGCCTGTTTTAGGTACCGTTTCATATATAGCGCAACCTGAATATTTAAGAAAAAATAGAATGACATTAATTGGATATGGTGTTGCTGGGGGGGCTTTATTTATAGCATATTTGGGTGTGATGTATTTTCAAATATTTATGATTGCAAAATGAAAATGCAAGAGCAACTTACAGGCAGATATTATGAATAGTATTGAGAAAGTAGTAGAGCTATTGAGAAAAAACTCAGCAGAAATTTCCAGAACAGTTAATGTTGAAAATACAAAATTTACAAATGAAATAATTCCGAAAACTATACTTGATAATAAACAGAAAGTTAAAATAGATTTTGATGGTCTTCAGGACAAAGGATTTATAACACCAGATACAATTGGCGGAGAGAAATCTGAAGAATATCGGGTGATTAAAAGACCAATATTGCGTAATGCATTTGGAAAAGGGGCTGTTTCTATTCCAAATGGAAATATGATTATGATATCGAGCAGTCTTCCAGGCGAAGGTAAAACGTATACTTCATTGAGCCTTGCTATGAGTATCTCACTAGAACTTGATACGACAGTATTGCTAGTCGATTGTGATCTAATTAATCCATCATTAAGCAGATTACTTGAAGTTGATGAGAATATCGGGCTAACAGATTATCTGGTAGATCCAGCTATCGCTCTTGAAGACGTTATATTGAATACTAGTATCCCACAGTTGAGATTGATACCTTCAGGTGCCCGACATGAACAATCAAATGAATTGTTAACTAGTACCAAGATGACTGATTTAATTAAGGAATTATCAGAACGCTATACTGACAGGGTTGTATTGTTTGATACACCTCCACTTCTTCTAGCCAATCAGGCTAGAGTTATGAGTCAACTAATGGGGCAAATTATAGTTGTAGTTGAAGCTGAAGTTACGCCACAAAATATTGTGAAAGAAGCGATTGACCTGTTAGATCATGATAAAGCTATTGGGATCATATTGAACAAAACCCGAAAATTAAGTGGTGGTAATTATTATGGTGCATACCACTACAACAGTAGCTCGAAAGAGTAAATGGTTACAAGAAGATGATATCAAACGGGGTTTTAGTTAGTACGATTAAGAACATGACTTTGGTCTGTATGGTTCTCCCTATTTCTTCTATCGCAGCTGTTTGGGATATAAATGGAAGGTTTGAGCTAACTGAAACGTATAACGACAATATATTTCTGTCTGAGTCAATAAATGAAAAAAGCGACTATATTACTCAGATAAATCCAGGGATGACGGTTGATGCAAAAGGCAGGCAAGCAACACTGGCTCTCAATTATATTATGCAAAATATTCGATATTCAAAAGAGAGTAGTTATGATGACACTTTTCATAGGTTGAATGCTAATGTAAATACTATAATTTTACCGGAATTGTTTTATATCGACGCAAGTGCTAGCCATACTCAGCAAATATTAAACAGAAATATATCTGTGCCTGCTGATAATCTTACAGTTAGTGATAATCGCACTGAAGTGAATCTGGCAACTATAAGCCCGTATATTAAGACGCAGATAGGGTTAAATACAATGGGCGAACTGCGTTATAGTGAGCAATGGATAGATTACTCAGAAACCAGTGTTTCAGATACTAACGATCAATCTATTTATGCTGAGTTGCGTAGTAAGGTTAGCAATGATTTACTTCTTGGATTTAATTATGAAAAACATAATATTAATTCGGAAACTGAATACGACTCCTGGCTTGAAGAAACAGGAATAAATGTTGATTACATGATAACAGGAAGATTATCTGGTCTGGCGGGCGCTGGATATGAGAAAAATGAATATGATCAACTTGATGGAATACGAACTGAAAAAGGGAATACATGGTACCTGGGTATTAGATGGGGATTAAGCCCGCATACTTTAATTTCGGCACGGTATGGCGAACGAGCATTCGGCAAAGCAAAGTCGGTTGATTTGGTTCATGAATTGAGAAAATGGCAGTGGAATATTAACTACAATGAAGATTATACCACTTCAGCAGGAACATTACTTTCAAATCAGCTGACTGGTGAAATTGACGAAGACATTGTGCATGCAGGTGATCCGCAACCAGTTAGTGAAGTAATTTTATCAAGAAATACCTCAGTTAGAGGCATTAGAAATTTTGGTAAACTAGATATAGATATTTCTTTTTTTATCAGGGATAGGGAGTATCGATTAACAAAAGAAGTGGAAAAAATATATGGCGGTGATTTGGAGGCAATATGGACAATTTTGCCAAGAACTGATGTAACACTCTCAGTATCTAAAGAAAGAGATGATCTACAGTCAGGACAGATAAAAAACATAATTCTATCTGAAGGTGTATCAATAGATAGAGACATCACAAGAAATTCAAATCTAAAACTCACGTATAGATATTATGAGTATCAGTCATTCAGAAATATAAAACAGGAATATAAACAAAACCAGGTAAGCATTGCATATAATATGTCGTTTTGAGTAAAAATTATAAAGTATTCCTTATTTGTATTTATTGAGAAAGAGTAATGACGGATCGGCAAATAATACATAATGCGATGACAGTAGACGTTGAAGATTATTTTCATGTTGCTGCATTTTCGAAAGATATTTGTACTGAACGTTGGGATAATATGGAGAGTCGTGTTAAAAGAAATACACATAAAATTCTCGATATATTTAAAGTAAATAATGTTAAAGCTACATTTTTCGTGCTGGGTTGGGTGGCAGATAGAGATCCTGATTTAGTACGTTGCATAGCAGAACAAGGACACGAAATTGCCTGCCATGGATATAGTCACCAGTTAATTTATGAACAGAAACCAGATGTATTTTATGAAGAAACATTACGAGCAAAAAATATTCTGGAAGATATAACTGGTAATCCTGTAAACGGTTACCGTGCGGCGAGTTATTCGATTACAGAGAAATCAAAGTGGGCTCTGGATATTCTGTCGGATATCGGTTTTACATACGATTCAAGTATATTTCCAGTTCATCATGACCGATATGGTATGCCAGGTACGCCAAAGCAACCGCATACAATAAAATTGTCTAATGGAAAGTCTATAGTTGAATTCCCGTTGTCAACATTAAAAGTCTTCGGGTATACCTTACCAGTTGCCGGTGGTGGTTACTTTAGGTTGTATCCATATTGGTTTACAGAATATGCTTTGAAGAAGGTTAGTCATAAAGATGGTTCTTTTGTATTTTATATGCATCCTTGGGAAATTGACCCTGAGCAACCACGTATAAAGACAAATCTTGTTTCCAGATTTAGACATTATAATAATCTGGATAAGTGTGAGGCAAGGTTGACTAAATTAATTAATAAATTTGAATTTACAACTATGAATTTAGTATTAAAAAATCTACAGTTGCTTGAATGACATATTTATAATGAACAAATATTATTAAATTCGTATAAAAAGAGAAATTATGACCGCTTTGGATACTGGCACTATTAAATGTATACGGAACAAACAAGATACATATATAGACAAGTTTGTGCTGAATTCGAATTATACTTCTATATACCATATGACAGCTTGGAGTAAGGTAATACATGAAGTATTTAATCATGATACATATTATATTTATATAGAATTAACTAATAATGATGTAATTGGAGTATTACCAATAGTACATTTAAAAAGCAGACTTTTTGGCAATTATATGGTTTCAATGCCGTATTTCAATTATGGCGGTGCAGTTGCAAATAATAAAAATGATGAAGATAAAATGATAACGCGTGCAATTGAACTTGCAGCGGAGTTAGGTGCACAGCATATTGAGTTTCGTGATGTGGATAGTAGAGGTGACATGTGGCCAGCACGGAAAGACAAGGTAAATATGATTCTAGAATTACCTGCTAGTGTTGATTTACTTTCTCATGCAATTGGCACAAAAAAACGCACAAAAATCAGGCGCCCACTTAAAGAGGGAGTCAAAAGCTTCATTGGCGGTGTTGAGTTACTGGATAAATTTTATGAAGTGTTCGCCATCAATATGCGTGATCTGGGTACACCTGTTTATAGTAAAAAATTCTTCTATGAAATTTTAAAAACATTTAAAGATGAGACTAAGATAGTTGTTCTCCAATTGCATGGAAAACCTATAAGTGCGGCATTTTTAATTGGATTTAAGGAAAAATTAGAGATTCCGTGGGCGTCAACAATAAATCAATATAATAGATTTAGTCCAAATATGTTATTGTATTGGGAAGTTTTAACCTTCGCGATTGAATCCGGATACAAGGAATTTGATTTCGGGCGTTCAACGATTGATAGCGGGACGTATCAATTTAAACAACAGTGGGGAGCAAAACCTAAACAACTGTACTGGCATTATTGGCTTGCGCAAGGGAATGACATGCCGCAACTAACACCAAATAATACAAAGTATAAACTGGCTATAAAGGCATGGCAGCACCTGCCAGTCGTTGTAACTAAATGGATTGGCCCTGGAATAATTAAGAACCTACCTTAAAAAAATTTATTATGTGTGGAATAGCTGGCATTTGTAATATCGTAAGTGGCGAATCAATTCAGGAGCAAAAAATTGCAGCTATGATTGATATGCTTAAGCACCGTGGTCCAGATGGGAAAGGTTTTTATGTAAACCAGAATATAGGCCTGGGGCATGCTCGGCTAAGTATTATTGATCTTGATACTGGTGGCCAACCTATTCACAATGAAGACAAAACAGTATGGGTTACATTTAATGGAGAAATATTTAATTATATTGAGTTAAGGGATGAGTTAAAGAAGAAAGGTCATATATTTTATACAACAACTGATACGGAAGTACTGGTACATTTATATGAAGAATATGGAGATGATTTTGTTAACCGTCTAAATGGGCAGTTTGCAATAGGCTTGTGGGACACAAAAAAGAATAAGCTGGTTCTTATTAGAGACAGAATCGGGATAGTACCTTTATTTTATAAAGAAGAAGCAGGACAATTATTTTTTGGTTCTGAAGTTAAGGCAATACTGGCAGTTATAAAACATGTCCCGAATCTGGATGTGACTGCATTAGACCAGATTATGACATTCTGGTCACCGGTTAGTCCGAGAACAATGTTTGAGGGAATATATGAAATATCACCAGGGGAAATGCTGGTTATTGAGCATGGACAAATAATAAAAAAGAGAT
>Ga0224496_10002421_pt1 | contig 11098 bp, 6 predicted proteins | sample SF_Jul11_sed_USG_2_FD_168127 | JGI IMG/M metagenome (GOLD analysis project Ga0224496, IMG submission 168127) | Sediment microbial communities from San Francisco Bay, California, United States - SF_Jul11_sed_USGS_8_1 | ecosystem: Environmental > Aquatic > Marine > Sediment | place: USA... | reverse complement strand
GTTCGGAGCTATTGCGTACCAGCTGGCACTCCAGTCCGAGGCGTCGAATCTGCGCCTGGATGTCGGGTTCGAAACTGACCTGGCTGGCAAGCAAGACGCGACCGCGCCGAAATGGCACCGCGGCTTCCACCAACGCTCGGTCAAGTTCAAATTCTACCGGGGCTGACAGGAGCGTCTCGTTGCCGGCCGTAGAAAACACCGCGCCGTTCTCGGCGACAATGCTATCGAACCATTGATCGACGGACGGAAACACCTGGCGCAGCTCGGCCAGGATCCTGCCGGTTACCAGGAGCGCCTTCAGACCCTGTTGACGGGCCTTCGCAATCGCGGCGAGCGCCGAGGCGGACACGGTATCCGACTCCGCCGTCAGGGTTCCGTCGAAGTCGATTGCCATTGCTCTGAAGTAGTAGTTGTTCACGTCCTGCAACACTCGCGGTCATTGAGCGGCTCTATGAACATTGAGTCAGGCCCCGCACTGGCTGGGCGACTGTTCAGACCTTACCGGTATCGGGCACGCGAGTACCATGCGCAGTTTCACCTATTGGCCCCGCGGATGCTCGCTTACACCCGTGTGAGTGAGGTTAAATCTCACTGGACTGTCCGATAACCCCTTCTAAAACTGGGTGTTTTCCACAATATGTCAACTTCTGACAATGCGCTAAAATACACGCCAGTGGCTGCAGCGGTCGTTTGTTAATCTCGGAGCTCAGCGATGACGCACTCAGCTTGGCGTTCAGGATGTACCATTCATGCTCAGGACACGCTCGCCATCATTATGGCAGGCGGCAGCGGTACCCGGCTGGGTGACCTGACTCGCTGGCGCGCCAAACCGGCCCTGCCGTTCGGTGGCAAGTACCGAAGTATCGATTTCCCCCTGTCGAACTGCCTTAACTCCGGCATCCGGCGTATCGGGGTACTGACGCAGTACAAGGCTCACACGCTCATTCAACACTTGCAGCGGGGATGGCAATTTCTGGATCCGGCGCTCGGCGAGTTCATAGAAGTATGGCCGGCACAGCAACGCACAGGTGCCGACTGGTACCAGGGCACCGCGGACGCGGTTTACCAGAACATCGACATCATCAAGGACCATGCGCCGAAATACACGCTCATCCTGGCCGGCGACCATGTCTACAAAATGGACTATGAACAGATGTTGCAGCGCCACGCTGAAAGTGGCGCCGACATCACCGTCGGGGCGATCGAAGTGCCGAAAGTCACGGCAAGCGAATTCGGTGTCATGGCCACGGATCGATCAGGCCGGGTCATCGTTTTTGAGGAAAAGCCAAAATGTGCGACGGGGCTGCCGCACGACCCGGACACGGTGCTGGCATCGATGGGCATTTACGCATTCGCGACTGACACGCTCATTACCAGGCTCATAGAGGACGCCGCATCGGCAGCGTCAAGCCACGACTTCGGCCGGGATATCCTTCCAGCAATGGTGTCGACCGGCAAAGTCATGGCACACGCGCTCCGCGACGAGCGAGGGAACCGCGGGTTCTGGTACGACATTGGGACCCTCGATGCATACTGGGAAGCCAGTATGCGCGTACTGCAACCGGCTAACGGACTGGCGCTGCGCGACGCCGGCTGGCCAATCCGCACCTTCGAGGTGCAGTACCCGCCGGCGCAGTTTGCCGGTTCGGGCGCCAACCGGAATGGGCAGACCATCGATGCGCTGGTGTCGAACGGTTGTGTGATTGCCGATTCGACGATCACTCGTTCAATCCTGTCGAACAATGTAACCGTCGAACACGGCTGCGAGATTGTCGACAGTGTCATTTTGCCTGACGTGAGCATCGGCAGCGGTTGCCGTATTCAACGAGCCATCATCGACAACGACTGCTGCGTCCCCGAAGGCAGCGTCATTGGACACGATGCCCAAGCCGATGCACTGCAATTCACCGTCACAAACAAAGGCGTCGTCCTGGTTACTGCGGCAATGCTCGAGACCAAAGTTGCGATAGACAGGCAATCGCCTGTTACGCGAGGCTTGTCCAAAATCGACCTCGAGCATCTCGCTGCGGGACTGCGCCTGAACGTCGCGCGACCTTACATGCTTGGCCACGCCGAGAACACCCAGCGCCCGGACGTGCCTGTGCATCGCGGCGCTGTTTAGAGTGGGCCATAGCCATGCCGATATGCAGTGTGGAATCGACCTCGTCAGTTGCATCGACTAACGTATTGAAACTATCGGTATACCCGCTCCAGGTAATTATGTTGTTGGAGACGGCTGCCTTGCCCACGTAGGCCGCTCCACCGGAACTGAAGCTGGTCGGGCTGAAGGTTAAGTACGCCTAGTCGAACACCTCTTCGCCCTTCACGATGCGCACCTTGTCGGCGCTGAAGCCGAGTGGAATGCTGTCGATCACCTTGTCTTCGTCGAGCACTTCCTGCGGCAGGTCGGCGTCGTAGGTCATGGGCGATGCGGCGTCCGATACCAGGCGTTGCTGCAGATCCTCGGCATCTTTGGCAACAAACACATACTGCACGTTCTCTGTGTTCAGATTCTCACGAATGACCCGGTTGACATTGTCGAGCGTCAGTTCATCGAGGGCGTTGCGCACGTAACTGGAGAATTCCTCCGTGTGGTAATACTCGCTGTCGAGTGCATAGCCGAGCTGGCGCGACTGGCCATCGGTCAGGAGACTGACAAACTTGGCCAGGTATGCCCGCGTCGTCTCGAAGTCGGATTCCGTCATGCCCTCGTTAATCAGTTTCTCGAGCTCGTACATCGCCACTCGTGTCGCAAATTGCGCATCGTTGTTGCTGCGCACCGGGCGGATCCAGATCTGGAAGATTTGCTGCTGCCGGCCGAGATTGGTGTCCGGATGAAACTGGAACATGCCGCGCGGGAAATATTCGATGTACGCGTAGTCGCCGTAGTTCATACCGCGGGTTTCGCGAATGCGCTGAAACAAATGCGAGTTTGTGCTGCGGTGTTCACCAAGATACGAACGCGCCAGCCACAACGCGACCCAGTCCCTGTCGCCACGCTTGAGGTCGATTGGGAAGCCGAACGAAACGGCGACCGCCGGCGTTTCCTTCTGGATGATCACGGCACTGCGGCCCTTAAGCGGTGGCGCCGCAGGTGCTTCGAGCGCCTCCCTGACACCGGGCTCGAGTTTTTGCAGATCATCGCTGATCGTTGCCGGGAAAGATTCCGGGTAGCCACCCGAGAGGCCGACAGTGATGTTGGCGACCGTGTAGTACTTGCGATAGAAGGCCTTGACGTCGTCGAGCGTCATGGCTTCGATGTCCGCCACATGGCCAAGATTCAGTGAGCCGTAGGGGTGCTCGCCGGCGTAGATCGACTCGTACAGGTATTCCTTACCGAGTTCTTCGTCGTTGTTGCCGACCAGGTCGGTGCGAATCGAGTTGGCGACCTGCGTCTTGACGCGTTCGAAGTCCTTTTCGGACCAGGCCGGGAACAGCAGCTGGCCGCGCACCAGCGAATACCAGAGATCGAGATTGTCCTTATGTACCTGGCCCGACAGGCGTGTCATTTCCTTGTCGACCTGTGCATCGAAACCCGAGGCAATCGGATACATCGCCGCGTTGATTTCCTGTATCGACTTCGCCTGTGAACCACCGTCGGTCAACATGGCTGCCGTTAACGTCGCCAGGCCTTTCTTGCCCGCCGGGTCAAAGCCGGCACCGACATGCACGAGATACGCAACATCGACGAGCGGCGACGAGGCCAATGGTTTGGCGATGATGGATACCGGCGTGACCACGGCCGGTTTTTCCACCGTGAGCACAATCTCCTCTGCGGCTACCACTTCCGGCTCCGGTGCCGCGGCCATCCCCGCGGCTGCGACGAGGTCGTCTACGGACGTCATGCCATCGATACCCGGTACCGATTCGTCGCTGGATAAAGTAAACGTTACGCGCGAGTCATCCACGAAATACTTGTTTGCGGCAGTACGAAGATCTTCCGCGGTCAGCGTATCGTAGGTTGCGTAGACTTCATTGATCGTCTCGGGGCTACGGAAAAACTGCACGTAACTTGCAAGATTCGAGCCGATGCTGCCCGAATTATCCAGTTGCGCTGTGAAGGCGTAACGCAGACGCGATTTGGTTTCTTCGACCTTTTTCGACTCAACGAGCTCTGTACGCGTTGCGACGAGCGTCGCGTTGATTGCATCTCGCACGGCTATCGCGTGCGCGGCATCCGTCAGGCGCGCTGCGATCAGCAGCATGCCAGGGTCTTTTGCATCGGGGAAATAGGCAAACAGCTGATCGACCGACTGGTCCTCGATGACCAGCTGGTGGTACAGCTCGGACGAATCCGAAAAATAGATAGCTGAGATCAAGTCGAGCGATGGCATGTCCTTTTGCTTTGGATCGTACGCCGGGCCGCGATACGCCATTACCAGCCAGGGCTGGGTCGGGCTGTCCCATTGCATGTGCTCGTACTTCGGGCCACCCAAAGGGGGCTCGACTGGCACATCGATGTTGTAGTCTCCGCGCTTCCAGTCACCCCAGTATTTTTTCACGAGCTCGAAAGTCGGTTCCGGCTCGAGATCGCCGACCAGGATCACGACCGTTTTTTCCGGGCGATACCAGCGATCAAAAAATGTTTTCGAGTACTCGAGCTGTTGCGGCATCGCCTCGATGTCCTCGATAAAACCCATCGTCGTATGCTTGTAGGTGTGGACCGAGTACATCAGGTCGCTGATGCGTTCGAACATCTTGGATATCGGATTCGAAAAGTTCTTCAGGTACTCGCCCTTGACCGCGAGGGCCTCGGTCTGGAATGCCTCTTCGCTGTAACTTAAGTGTTGAAAGCGATCCGCTTCGACCTCGATCATTTTCTCGAGATCGTCTTTGGTAAACGTGATGTGATAGTTCGTGTAATCGTCCGTCGTGTAGGCATTCTGGTCGGCGCCCGCTTTCTTCAGGATGTCAGCGTAGACGTCAGCCGGATACTTTTTCGTGCCGCGAAACATCATGTGTTCGAAGAAATGCGCAAAACCGGTCTTGCCGGGCTCGATCTCATTGCGCGATCCCGTCTGCACCGGAATCTGCAGCGTCACGATGTCGGGGTAATCCGTGGGCACGATGATGACGCGCAGGCCGTTGTCGAGATCCCGCATCAGGTACGGCATATCGAATATCTTTGCAGGAGGCGCTTCCACTTCCTTGCTGCAAGCGGCAAGCAGCAATGCCAGGGATATGACGGTAATTATTCTTTTCATCAGGGACTCCGGGTTCGGGCGTGCCAACGGGATAACGGTGCACGAGTTTACAATCTATACGTCGACCGCGACAGGCGATCGGGAGTTCCATGTTCTTCCGGCCACTGCCGGCAATGCTCAGTGCCGATCCAGGAACTCGAGGTAATGCGCGGCGGTCTCCGCCGGCCGCTCGATCATCGGAATATGTCCGGTCTCTGGCATAACAACGACCTTCGCCTGCGGCAGCAGGGGCTTCATGACGTCAATAGAGCTCACGTCCAGGACGCGGTCGTATTCACCCCAGACAATGAGCACCGGCTGCCGGACGTCGCCGAGCAGCGGTTCCAGTGGTCCGTAACGTGCGTCGCTGATGGCATCGAAAATGTATCGATTGAAAGCCGCGTTCCTGAAGGCCTGGTCCGCGAGGACGCCTTTTGCCGGCCATGGAATGAATGGCGGTTTGTAGGCGATGAACGACAACAACCGGTCAAAGTCCTCTGGCGAGCTCAAGAGCAGCGGATTTTCGCCACGTTCGAGTGCCAGCCGCATTTCGGATTGCACCGGAGCATCGATGCCGGCGTTGGCCACCAGCAAGAGGGAGCGCACTTGGTCCGGGCGAGCGAGCGCATACAGCGCTGCCAGGTGTCCGCCCATAGAGTTTCCACCGATGTGCAACGGGCCGAGCTGCAAAGCATCGACGAATCCTTCGAGCCGCTCACGTTGCGCGGTAAGGGAGTAATCCCAGCCGGAATGTCGCGCCGAGTCACCGAAGCCCGGCAGGTCCGGCGCAATGACGCGATAACTCGGGACCAGGGTGCCAGAGAATCGCGTCCAGTTATCCTTGTCGCCGCCAAATCCGTGTAGCAACAACAGTACCGGGGCATCGGCCGGCCCGCCCTCCAGATAGTGCCAGGTGTCGCCATCGACAACGACCGACTGAGCTTCGAGCCCGCTGCGATGGCGCTCGATCGACAACTGGATCCGCGCAGTGTCCTCGGGAAATGCCGCCATCAGCGCCACCACGACGGCCAGCGCGAACAGCAATATCAGTGCGAATTTTTTCAAGGGATCCTACGCTTGCTGACTCGTTGATGCTCTCTCATTCAACAACCTGCGCGGCCATCTCGCCCGCTTCGTACACCACCTCGCCACCGACTACGGTCAACAGCACTTTGATGTCGGCAATCTCTTCTGCCGGAATTTCAAACAGGTTGCGATCGAGCACGATGAGATCCGCGAACTTGCCGACTTCCAGCGAGCCGGTCTCGGCCTCCTGGTGCAACGCGTACGAAGAGTTGATTGTGATCGCTCGAACCACGGTGTCACGACTCAAACCGGGGTCCTCGCCAAGCCGGCCCGCGTAGCGCGGCGGAGCGTCAGGAGCGCTGGTTCTCGTAACGCCGACCTTGAGCGCGAACCATTCATTGAGCGGATCGACCGGCCAGTCGCTGCCGTAGGCAATTCGTGCGCCGGCCTCGTGCAGAAATCCCAGCGGTTCGACGTATTTGAAACGCACGGGCCCAAGATAATCCCTGAGACCCTCGATCGTATCCGATGCCGGTTTTGCCCACTGGAAAGAAGGAACCGGGATGACATCGAGCTCCGCGAAGCGGGCGAAATCCGACGGATCCACGATCTCGACGTGCGCAATCGCCGCGCGGATATCCTGCGGCGCGTACTGCTTGCGCATGGCCGCGAATCCGTCGAGCGCGTAACGCGTTGCCCCGTCACCGTCGGCGTGAATATGCGGATCGATGCCCGCGGCAGCCAGCTGCAACAGATATGCCCTGAGGTCGGCGGCTGAAAAGTATGGCGGCGGGCCTTTGTTGTCGCCCGGTGCCCAGTGGGGCTCCTCGTCCGTACCCCGGTTCTCGAAGTACGGCTCAAGCATCGTGCCGGTGAGTGATGGCGCTGCAATGACACCGTCCAGGAACAGCTTCGCATTGCGGACTGTGATCGTGGGTCGCGGCGTGATCGGTCCCTGGTCGAACTCGCGCGCAATCTTCAACACGGACTCGACGGCTTCCTCCGCGCTCTGCCCGGGTTCCTCGCCAACCAGTACAGCGAAGTGACTGCGAATCGTCAGCTCGCCCTGTTGTTGCAGTGTCGCGTAGGCGTTGACGTCGCTGTATTCGGCGGATGCATCGAGGAACGAAGTAATACCCTGGGCATTCATTTCCCCGACTGAGGCCAGTGCGGCGACGACCCGCTCCCCATCGGTGGTTTCGGGCAATAAATCATCGAACAGGCTTTGCGCAGCATCTTCAAAGATGCCGCTTGGCTGGCCATTCTTGTCATGAGCGATTTTGCCGTTTTCCGGATCGGGCGTGGAGGACGAGATTCCGGCGAGCTCGAGCGCCCGGGAATTGGCGAGCGTCGTGTGTCCGAACGACGAGCGGACCAGGATCGGGCGTCGCGTATCCAGCAGATCGAGGTCGGCAAACCCCACTTCGGTTCCCGGTGGCAGCATGTTCTGCTGGAACCAGCTCTCGACTTCGAGCCAGCCATCGGGCTCCTTATCGCGACTGTCATCCAGACAGCCCTGGATTCTTTCCCGGAACTCATCGACCGTCAGTGCTGCGTAATTGAGGCTACAGCTAACCAGCTTGAGGCCACCCGACAGCGGGTGCATATGCGCGTCCACAAGACCGGGCATCATCATGTGCCCGTCCAGGTCGACGATTTTCGTTTTGCGACCGGCGAACTTTTGCACGCCGGTCTCGTCGCCGACGTAAACGATGACGCCGTCTCTAACGGCGAGAGCTTCTGCTGTGTTGCTGCGAGCGTCGACCGTGTAGATGTAGCCATTGCGGTAAATCGTGTCGGCCGGGGGCTCGCCTGAACATGCCCCGGCACCGCAGGCAAGCATCGCACAAGCGACAATCAAACCGACTGTGTTATTAGTAATGACAGTATCTCCCCGTTTGACTCTGCTGCCAGTGTCCATGCCTGCACCGCCTGAAATTCACCCGTCGGGCGCGTAGCCCAGTGTAAGGTATGTAACTGTTCATTCGCCACGCTCACACTAAGCCACCAATATGTGCGAATATCCGCCTACAAAAACCACAACCGCAACAACGACTTACTCATGTGGCCGGGGGCCGGATGTCTATATTTGAAGAACTCAAACGCCGTAACGTAATTCGCGTTGCGGTGCTTTACCTGGTGTCGTCGTGGGTCTTGTTGCAGCTCACCGACGTTCTGTCGTCGTTGCTCAATGCGCCCGACTCTGTCGGCTCGATCGTCGTACTGTTGTTGATACTCGGCTTCATTCCCGTGGTGATCTTCGCCTGGGTCTATGAGATGACGCCCGAAGGCGTGAAGCGGCAGAAAGAAGTCGATCGCGACCAGTCGATTACGACACAGACGGGCAAACGCATTAACACCCTGATTATCGTGTTGCTTGTCGTGGCGATCGCGGTCGTCGCCCTCGACCGTTTACTGCCCCAGTCTGCCCCTGTCGCCACACCGGCGGCGACAGCAGCGTCGAGTGACATAAAAACATCAACGATACCGGCGAAGTCCATCGCCGTGCTGCCATTCGCCGATCTTTCGCCTGACGGCGACCAGGAGTATTTCTCCGACGGCATCGCCGAGGAGATCCTCAACGTGCTGGTGCGCATCGAGGACCTCAAAGTCGCGTCGCGCACGACCTCGTGGGGCTTCAAGGGACAGGAGGCGCTCGGCGTACCGATGATCGCCGAGAAAATGAACGTGCGGCACGTGCTCGAGGGTTCCGTGCGCAAGTCGGGCGATATGGTGCGCATCACGGCTCAGCTTATCGATGCCGCGACCGACCAGCACCTCTGGTCCGAGACCTACGATCGCACGCTGACGGCGGAGAGCCTGTTCCAGATCCAGGACGACATTGCGAAAGCCATCGTCGAACAACTCGGCATCATCATGGAAACCAACCCGGTCGCGACCAGGCATACCGCGGACACGAAGAACATCGACGCTTACGAGCTGTACCTCGAAGCCTCACAGCTGTTCGCCGAGCGTCGCAGCTTGCTACGCGCGATCGAGCTGTTCGAGCAGGCCGTCGCGGCAGACCCCGGTTTCGCGCGTGCGTGGGCCGGGCTTGCGGCCACCTATAACGTCTCGCCGGGCTGGGGATATGTCGATCGTGACTACATTGCGCTGGCGCGCGAGGCCGCGACAAAAGCGATAGAGTTGAGCCCCGGGTTATCCTTACCCTATGCGGTGCTCGCGATGAGTTTGAAGTCGCGCTATCCGGTCGATTACGAGCAAGCGCTGGCCCTGTTCGACGAGGCGTTGGCCAGGAACCCCAAGAACACCACGGCGTACCTGTGGCGTACGATCATGTACCTGGACCTCGGCTATTTCGATCGCGCGGAACAAGGCGCAGAGCAGTGCCTCGAGATCGATCCCGCCTACGAGATCTGCCGCTCCTTCCTGGCGTTGGCTCTATTGTTTGCCGGCGACACGGACCGCGCCCTGGAGATACAAGAGACGGCGCTGCGCCATGGGTTTTTCGGCAGCACAGATCCGTTCCTGTACCTTTATATCGCCACGGGTGAGGAGCGTACTGCCCTAATCGCGCTGGCAGCCTTCAACGCGGCCATCGGCATCAACAAAGCGACCGTTTTTGAATACCGGGCGATGACTGACCCGGCGTTCGATTATGAGGCCGAGAAGACGCTCATCGAGCAGGCCTATATCCCGGCCGGGGAATCGGAGCCTGTTTTTGGCTCATCGTACCCGGACAATCTGCTTCGCTACCGACGGTACGATGAGTTGCAGAGCAGCGAACTGGCCTATTGGTGGTTTCCCTACCCGCTGGAGTTTCGCAACTCGCCGCATCGCAAGCGCTTGATGCGTCTTATCGGCCTGCCCGAGTACTGGCGCAAGCATGGCTTTCCGCCGCAATGCCGGCCGCTGGGTGACGATGACTTCGAGTGCGACTAGGTGACATTCGTTTGGCGGCGGGATCGACGGTGTGCAGAAACATTCAAATACAATTAGACACACGGCCGAAACCACTCGCAGCAAGAGTGTCTATACGATTCGTGGCTGAAGTCAGCGTGCATTGCACGCCAAGCCCATTCGTCGGAGTTCAACATGCAAAAATCTATCGGAGTATTTATCCTCCTCGCCGCCACCTTAACGATTGCCAATGGCACGCCGCTGCTCGATCAAGACTTTCGGCGTCTCGCTTCCGATGAGGTCGTGAATCTTCACGACGCTTACGCCGGAAAAGTGATCCTGGTCGTTAACACCGCATCGAAGTGCGGCAACACGCCGCAGTATGAAGGTCTCGAAAAGCTGTACCAGGAATACCAGGACGAGGGCCTGGTGGTTCTTGGTTTCCCCTCCAACGATTTTCTTGGCCAGGAACCCGGTACCGAAGAGCAGATTCAGGACTTCTGCCGACTGACCTACAGCATCAGGTTCCCGATGTTCGAAAAAGTTTCCGTGAAGAAGGGCGAAGCGCATCCGTTCTTCGCGTGGCTGGCCGAGGCGTCGGGCACCTATCCTACATGGAACTTCCACAAGTACCTGATCGGTCGCGACGGCAATTTGGTGGCCGAGTTCAGTCCGCGTACACAACCGTATGATGAGAGTTTGCTTGCCGCAATCAAGACTGAACTCAATTGACCTGATATTCGGTGCCAGTGGCTACATCGGGAGCCATCTCGTTCCGTTCCTGCTGGCGGAGGGACGGAGCGTGCGTGCCAGCTCGCGCAATAGCGAAGTACTCGCGAATCGCGGCTGGACCGGCGTGGACATCGTCGAGGCCGATGCCCTGCGACCGGAAACACTCGATCGCGCGCTTCGCGGGGTCGACACGGCCTACTACCTCGTGCATTCCATGGCGGCCGGAAGACAGTTCCCGGCGCTCGATGCAAGGGCGGCGCAGAATTTCGCAGCAGCAGCGGCTCGCCAGGGTATCA
>Ga0224496_10002420_pt1 | contig 11098 bp, 11 predicted proteins | sample SF_Jul11_sed_USG_2_FD_168127 | JGI IMG/M metagenome (GOLD analysis project Ga0224496, IMG submission 168127) | Sediment microbial communities from San Francisco Bay, California, United States - SF_Jul11_sed_USGS_8_1 | ecosystem: Environmental > Aquatic > Marine > Sediment | place: USA... | reverse complement strand
CATGATCAGGCCACGCCTTCGGGCAACGGCGCGGCCGCGCTCGCGCTGAGCCGGCTTGCCGCGCTCACCGGCGATACCCGTTACGCCGATGCGGCCGAGCGCACGTTGCGGCTCTTCCTTCCCGGCGTGCGGGCGCAGCCCGCGGGCTATGCAACGCTGCTGATGGCGCTGGAAGAATGGCTCGAGCCGCCCGCCACGGCAATCGTGCGCGGCGCGCCGGAAGCGCTGCGCGCATGGACCGGCGCGATGGCGCGGGAGTACCTGCCACGGACTTTGGTGCTCGCCATCCCGGCCGGCCTCGGCGGTCTGCCGCCGCTGCTCGACAAACCTGGGTCATCGGGCGTCCAGGCGTGGCTGTGCCGCGGCGCAGTGTGCCTGCCGCCGCTCGACAGCATCGACGCACTGCGCATGGCCTGCAGCGCGTAAGCGACGCCGGGCGGGACACAGCCCCCTTTTTTATGTAACCATTCCCGCGCACGCAACCGCGGCACGGGACGATCCATGGGCTATTTCCTGCAGCAGCTCATCAACGGGCTGACGCTCGGCATGATCTACGGCCTGATCGCCATCGGCTACACGATGGTGTACGGCATCATCGGCATGATCAATTTCGCGCACGGCGAGATCTTCATGATCGGCGCCTTCATCGCCTTTATCGCTTTCCTCGCCCTCGGCCTGATCGGCATCGGCTGGGTGCCGCTCGCGCTCGTCATCGTGCTGCTGGCGACCATGCTGCTCACCTCCGTGTACGGCTGGGCGCTGGAACGCGTCGCTTACCGGCCGCTGCGCCACTCGCCGCGGCTCGCGGCGCTGATCACCGCGATCGGCATGTCGATCTTCCTGCAGAACTACGTGCAGCTGCTGCAGGGCGCGCGGGTGAAGCCGATGCAGCCCGTGGTCACGGGCGGGCTCAGGTTCTTCGAGACCGGCGAATTCGCGGTCGCCTTCAGCTTCCTGCAGATGCTCATCATCCTGATCACCCTGGGCCTGATGATCGGCTTCACGCTGGTCATCACCCGCACGGCGCTCGGCCGCGCGCAGCGCGCCTGCCAGCAGGATCTCGGCATGGCCGCACTGGTCGGCATCAACGTCGATCGCACGATTGCGCTCACCTTCGTGATGGGCGCGAGCCTCGCCTCGGTGGCCGGGCTGATGTTCCTGCTCAACTACGGCGTGATCGACTTCTACATCGGCTTTCTCGCCGGCGTCAAAGCGTTCACCGCGGCGGTGCTCGGCGGCATCGGCTCGGTCCCCGGCGCGATGCTCGGTGGCCTGCTCATCGGCCTGATCGAAGCGTTCTGGTCGGCGTACTTCTCGGTCGAGTACAAGGACGTGGCGACGTTCGCGATCCTCATCCTGGTGCTTATCTTCAGGCCGACGGGATTGCTCGGCAAGCCCGACGTCGAAAAAGTCTGATGCGCGCGAGCGCCGCTCCCCGACCGCCGTTTGACTGGCCAGGCGCGCTCAAAGACGCCGGGATGGTCGCCGGGATCGTCGTCCTCCTCGCCATCGCGCTGGTCGGCGCGCGCATCCAGGACACGTCCAGCGGCCCGCCGCTCGCCTATCGGCTCGACGACGTCTTCGCCGCCGCGCTGATCGCCTTTCTCGGCCGGCTCGGCATTGCGGCGCTGCGCGCGCAACGCGCCGTGCCGGTGCTCGCTGGCGCGCTCGCGTTCGCGATCGCGCTCACCGGCATTCTGGCCTTCGGCGTCGATCAGCAGCTGCTGCCCTTCAAGAGCGCCGTGCTCAACGGGACGCTCGCGCTCGCCGGCTGGGTACTGAGCGCGCGCGCCGCCTGGCTTGTATGGCACGCGGCGAGCGAGACGAGCGCCGAGGTGCGCGAGGCGCGCATGGACCGGCTGGGCGCGCAGGTGCAGAAATGGGCGGGCTGGGTCGGGCCGCTGCTGCTCGGCTTGGCGGTGGCGCTGCCGTTCCTGCCGTGGATCGACCGGCGCATGCTCGACATCGCCACCCTGGTCGCCACCTACATCATGCTCGGCTGGGGCCTCAACATCGTCGTCGGCCTGGCCGGGCTGCTCGACCTGGGCTACGTCGCGTTCTACGCCGTGGGCGCCTACAGCTACGCGCTGCTTGCGCTGCATTTCGATCTCGGTTTCTGGGTGTGCCTGCCGTTCGCCGGCATCATGGCGGCGTTCGCCGGCATCCTGCTCGGCTTTCCGGTGCTGCGCCTGCGCGGCGACTACTTGGCGATCGTCACGCTCGGCTTCGGCGAGATCGTGCGCATCATCCTGCTCAACTGGTACCAGTTCACCAAGGGGCCGGACGGGCTCTCGGGCATCCCGCGGCCGACTTTCTTCGGCCTGCCGATGGTGCGCGATGCGCCAGAGGGCGGGCACACCTTCCACAGCTTCTTCGGACTCGAGTACTCGCCGATCGACCGCGTGATTTTTCTCTACTACCTCGCGGTCGCACTCGCGCTGGTCACCAACCTGTTCACGCTGCGCATCCGCAAGCTGCCCATCGGCCGCGCCTGGGAAGCGCTGCGCGAGGACGAGATCGCGTGCCGCAGCCTCGGCGTGCATCCGCGCAACACCAAGCTCACCGCCTTTGCCATCGGCGCGATGTTCGGCGGCTTCGGCGGCTCTTTTTTCGCCACGCGCCAGGGGTTCGTCAGCCCGGAGAGCTTCACCTTCATCGAATCGGCCATCATCCTTGCCATCGTGGTGCTGGGCGGCATGGGCAGCCAGATCGGCGTGGTGCTCGCCGCGATCCTGCTGATCGGCCTGCCCGAGGTGTTCCGCGAGCTGAACCAGTACCGCATGCTCGCCTTCGGCGTGGCGATGGTGGCGATCATGACCTGGCGCCCGCGCGGGCTGCTCGCGCATCGCGAGCCGACCGTGCGCCTCGGCAAAGGACCGCCCGAGGAAAGCCAGGCGGAGCCGCGCGCATGAATCCGCTGCTCTCGGTCGAGCGGCTGACGATGCGCTTCGGCGGGCTGGTCGCCGTCGACGACGTGTCGTTCGACGCGCCGGCGCAGAAGATTACCGCCGTCATCGGCCCGAACGGCGCCGGCAAGACCACGGTGTTCAACTGCCTGACCGGCTTCTACAAGCCGACCTCCGGCCTCATGCGGCTGCGCCATCCGGTGCACGGCGATTTCCTGCTGGAGCGCATGGAAGGACACGCCATCCCGGCGAAGGCCGGCGTGGCACGCACCTTCCAGAACATCCGCCTGTTCACCGGCATGTCGGTGCTCGAGAACCTGCTCATCGCCCAGCACAATACGCTGATGCGCGCCTCGGGCTACACGGTCGGCGCCCTGTTCGGCGTCGGCGGCTATGCCGCGGCCGAGCGGCGCGCGATCGAGCGCGCGCGCTATTGGCTGGAGCGCGTGCAGCTCACCGAACGCGCCGACGCCAACGCCGGCAGCCTGCCCTACGGCGCGCAACGGCGCCTCGAGATCGTGCGCGCGATGTGCGCCGAGCCGGTGCTGCTGTGCCTCGACGAGCCCGCCGCCGGGCTCAACCCGCGCGAATCAGGCGAGCTGAACGAGCTGCTCAGGTTCATTCGCGACGAGCACCGCGTGACGCTGCTGCTCATCGAGCACGACATGAGCGTGGTGATGGAAATTTCCGACCATGTCGTGGTGCTCGACTACGGCCGCAAGATCGCCGAGGGCACGCCCGAGGCGGTGCGCAACGACCCGAAGGTGATCGCCGCCTACCTCGGCGAAGAGGACGCGGAGGAGGCGGCGCGGCCATGACCGTTCTGCGCGTCACGGGCCTGCATGCCGCCTACGGGCCGATCAAGGCGCTGCACGGCATCGACGTGGAGGTCGCCGAGGGCGAAATCGTGACGTTGATCGGCGCCAACGGCGCGGGCAAGTCGACCCTGCTGATGACCATTTGCGGCAATCCGCGCGCCGCCCAGGGACGCATCGACTTTCTCGGCGAGGACATCACGCGCCTGCCGACGCACGAGATCGTGCACCGCGGCGTGGCGCAGGCGCCCGAGGGACGGCGGCTGTTCCCGTTCATGTCCGTGCTCGAGAACCTGCAGATGGGCGCGGTGAGCGCCGATCCGCGGCATTACGAAGCGGACCTGGAGCGCGTCTTCACCCTCTACCCGATCCTGCGCGAGCGGCGCGAGCAGCGCGGCGGCACGCTCTCGGGCGGCGAGCAGCAGATGCTCGCCATCGCGCGCGCGCTGATGAGCCGGCCGAAGCTGCTGCTGCTGGACGAGCCCTCGCTCGGGCTCGCGCCGCTGCTCGTGAAGCAGATCTTCAGCGTGATCCGCGAGATCAACGAGCGCGACCGCGTTACCGTCTTCCTCGTGGAGCAGAATGCGCACCATGCGTTGCGCATCGCGCACCGCGGCTACGTCATGGCGAACGGCCGCATCATCCTCTCGGGCTCGGGCAGGGAGCTGCTCGCGAACGCCGAGGTGCGCCGCGCCTACCTGGAAGGCGGACGCTGATGGAAGCGCTGCTGGGCACCGGCCTGGGGGTGTACGTCGGCCTGACGGTGTGCCTGATGGGCTTTGCCGCCTTCATGACCGGACAGGCGATCGCGACAACCTGGAAACCGGCCTGGCACGCCTTGGGCTACGCGCTGCTGCTCGGCCTGGCCGACCGGTTTCTCGCCTTTGCGCTGTTCGACGGGCACCTGCTGTCGGTTCCGGCCTATCTGATCGACACAGCCACCCTGGCCGCCATCACCCTGCTGGCCTGGCGCCTGGCGCGGGCGCGCAAGATGGTGTCGCAATACCCCTGGCTGTACGAGCGTGCGGGGCCGTTTTCGTGGCGCAGCCGGACCCCGCCCGCAGGCTGAACGCTGTGCTAGAGTAATTCCACTGGATCACGAGGAGGACTTCCCCCAATGAAAACGCACGTTTCCATGAAGTACATTCTGGCCGCCGCGCTGGCGAGTTTCGGCAGCGCCGCCTGGTCGCAGATCGTCATCGCCACCGCCGGCCCGATGACCGGGCAATACGCGTCCTTCGGCGAGCAGATGCGCCGCGGCGCGGAGATGGCAGTGGCCGACATCAACGCCAAGGGCGGCGTGATGGGCAAGAAGCTCGTGCTGAAGATCGGCGATGACGCCTGCGATCCCAAGCAGGCGGTCGCGGTGGCGAATCAGTTCGTGAGCGACAAGGTGGTATTCGTCGCCGGGCATTTCTGCTCGGGCTCGTCGATTCCCGCCTCGAAGGTCTACACCGAGGAAGGCATCCTGCAGATCTCGCCGGCCTCGACCAATCCGAAACTGACCGATGAGGGCGGCCCGAACGTGTTCCGCGTGTGCGGCCGCGACGACCAGCAGGGCGCGGTCGCCGGCAACTACCTCGCCGACAAGTTCAAGGGCAAGAAGATCGCGGTCATCCATGACAAGACGGCGTACGGCAAGGGACTCGCCGACGAGACCAAGAAGCAGCTCAACTCGCGCGGCGTGACCGAGGCGATGTACGAGGCCTATACCGCGGGCGAGAAGGACTATTCGGCGCTGGTGTCGAAGTTGAAAGGCGCGAACGTCGATGTGGTCTACGTCGGCGGCTACCACACCGAGGCCGGCCTCATCGTGCGCCAGGCGCGCGAGCAGGGCTACAAGGTGCAGCTCGTGTCCGGCGACGCGCTGGTGACCGACGAGTACTGGAAGATCACCGGCGCCGCGGGGCAGGGCACGCTGATGACCTTCAGCCCGGACCCGCGCAAGGCGCCCGTCGCGGCCGAGGTGGTGAAGAAGTTCCGCGCGCAAAAGTACGAGCCCGAGGGCTATACGCTGTACACCTATGGCGCGATCCAGGCCTGGGCGGCAGCCGCCGGCCAGGCGAAGTCGACGAATTGGAAGGACGTGGCCGGCGCGCTGCGCGCAGGCAAGTTCTCCACCGTGCTCGGCACCATCGGCTTCGACAAGAAGGGCGACGTCACCGCTCCCGGGTACGTCTTCTACGTGTGGAAGGACGGCAAGTACGACTACGCCAAGTAGCGCGGTCGTGCGGTAGAAAAAAGAGGCCCGGCGGCGCAAGCCCCGGGCCTTTGTGCTGTCTAGTGGGGCGCGTCCGCCTGGGTGGTGAAACTGTCGGCGTAGAACTCCTCCTCCGGCAGCCGGCACGACGCGGTGAAGTCCTTGCGCGCGGCATCGACCATCACCGGCACGCCGCAGGCGTAGACCTGGTGCGCGGAGAGATCAGGGTGATCTTCCATCACCGCGCGGTGCACGAAGCCCGAGCGTCCCTGCCAGGCGTCTTCCGGCCGCGCGTCCGAGATCACGGGCACGTATTTCAGGAGTCCCTGCGCAGCCCAGCCCTCGGCGAGCGCGTTCATGTACAGGTCTTGCGGTCGCCGCCCGCCCCAGTACAGCGTCATCGGGCGCGCGATGCCCTTTTTCGCCGCCTCTTCGATGATCGACTTGATGGGCGCGAAGCCGGTGCCGGAGGCGACGAACACAATGGGCTTCGCAGACTCCTCCCGCAGGAAAAACGTGCCCAGCGGCCCCTCGAAACGCAGGATGTCGCGCTCCTTCATCTTGGCGAACACATGGTCGGTGAACTGCCCGCCGGCCACGTGGCGCACGTGCAGTTGCAGCAGCTCAGCGTCGTGGGGCGCATTGGCCATCGAGAAGCTGCGGCGCGAGCCGTCTTTCAGCAGGAATTCCAGATACTGCCCGGCGAGAAATACCAGTTTCTCGTTGGCGGGCAGCTTCAGATGCAGCGCCATGACATCATCGGCGAGGCGCTCGAGCTTTTGCACGCGGCAGGGCAGCGTCTTCACCTCGATGCCCTTGACCGCGCCGATGGTGCGCGCCTCGATCACCAGGTCGGAGAGCGGCTTGGCCTGACAAAAGAGCGCCTTGCCACGCGTTTTGTCCTCGTCCGGCAGCGCTTTCGGCTGATACACGCCGTAATCCACCGCGCCCGAGACGATCTTGCCCTTGCAGGTGCCGCACGCCCCGTTCTTGCACCCGTAGGGCAGGACCAGCCCCTGGCGCAGCGCCGCCGCCAGCACGGCTTCGCCGTCTTCGACCTGGAACTGTTGACCGCTCGGCTGGATCGTGACGCTGTGCATGTCGCTAGAATGGCTTCAATGAAAAAGCTGTTGATCGCAGGCTACGGCGACATCGCACGCCGCGCCATGCCGCGCTTGCAGGCGCGCTACGTGGTGCAAGCGCTGTCGCGCCGTCACGGCTTCGACCTCGACCGGCCCGAAACGCTGGCTGGCCTCGCCGCGGGGGATGCCGTGCTGCACTGCGCGCCGCCGCCGCCCAAGGGCGTGGCGGATACGCGCACCGCGTACCTGCTCGCCGCGCTGGCGAAGGGCCGGATTCTACCGGCGCGCGTGGTCTACGTCAGCACGAGCGGCGTGTACGGCGACTGCGGCGGCGCGCGCGTGGATGAAACGCGCGCCGTGCAGCCCCAGACCGACCGGGCACGGCGCCGCGTCGACGCCGAGCGCCAGCTCGCGCAGTGGTGCAGCGAACGCGCCGTGGCACTCGTGATTCTGCGCGCGCCCGGCATCTACGCGGCGGACCGGCTGCCGCTCGAGCGCCTGCGCCGGGGCACGCCCGTGCTGCGCTCGGAGGAGGACGTGTACACCAATCATATTCATGCCGAAGACCTGGCCGCGATCGCCGTGCGCGCGCTCGAGGACGACGCGCCCGGCGGTACCTACAACGCGAGCGACGACAGCGAGATCCGCATGGGCGACTGGCTCGACCTGGTGGCCGAGCGCACCGGCTTGGCGAGGCCGCCGCGCGTCGCGCGCAGCGAGGCCGCAGGCCGCATCGCGCCCGAACTGCTGTCGTTCATGAACGAGTCGCGGCGCCTCGCCAACCGCCGCATGAAAGAAGAATTGGGCGTGCGCCTGTGCTATCGCACCGTGTTCGAGGGCGTGCCGCGCACGATCGGGGTCGCATGAGCGCGCTGCTGGTGCTGACCAATCTTCCCGACCGCGCCACGGCCGAGGCGCTGGCCGACGCGCTGATCGAAAGGCGCGCCGCGGCGTGCGTCAACATCCTCGCGCCGTGCCGGTCCGTCTACCGGTGGCAGGGCGCCGTGCAGCGCGATGAGGAGCACCCCGTGCTCATCAAGACCACGCAGGAGGCCTATGCCGGCCTCGAGGCCCTGATCCGCGCGCACCACCCGTACGAACTTCCGGAGATCATCGCAGTCCCAATCGAGCGGGGACTGCCGGACTACCTGGACTGGGTGGCGGCGCAAACCGCATCCGCCCCGTGACCCGCCTTCTCCTCCTGTGGATCGCTCTGGCGGCGCCGCTCGCACCGGCCGCCGCGGCCGAGGATCTGCTCGAGCCCGAGAAGGCGTTCCGTTTCTCGGCGCGCGCGCTGGGCGCCGATGCGCTCGAAGTGAGCTTCGCGATCGCCGACGGGTACTACATGTACCGGGATCGCTTCAAATTCGAGGCGCGCGACGCGCGCCTCGGACCGGCCGAGCTGCCGCGCGGACTGCGCAAGAAGGACGAGTTCTTCGGCGACACCGAGGTCTACCGCAACACGGTGACCATCCGCGTGCCGGTGGCGCCGGGCGCGGTCGATCCGCTGCAATTGGTGGTCACGTCGCAGGGCTGCGCCGACATCGGCGTGTGCTACGTGCCGATGGAATCGCGCGCCACGATCCTCCTCGCCGGCGTGACGTCGGCGCCGGCGTTCAGCGAGGCGCCGCGCCGCGTGCCCGAAGCGCCGCGCTGGTCGATCTACGCGAGCGACCTGGACATCGCCGCCCTGTTCCAGCGCAATGGCCTGCTGGTCCTCGCCGGGTTCTTCGGCTTCGGCCTGCTGCTCACGTTCACGCCGTGCGTGCTGCCCATGATCCCGATCCTGTCGTCGATCATCGCCGGCGAGGGGCGCGGCCTGGACAAGCGCCGCGCGTTCGCGCTCTCGGCGAGCTACGTGCTGGGCATGGCGCTCGCTTATGCGGCGGCGGGCGTCGCGGCCGCGTATTCCGGGTCGCTGCTCGCCGCGGCGCTGCAGGATCCCTGGGTGCTGGGCACCTTCGCCGCCGTGTTCGTGTGGCTCGCGCTGTCGATGTTCGGGCTGTACGAGATCTCGCTGCCCGGCTTCCTGCACCAGCGCCTGTCGACGGCGCACCAGCGCCTTCGCGGCGGGCGCATCGCCTCGGTGGCGGCAATGGGCGTGCTCTCGGCGGTGATCGTCAGTCCCTGCGTCGCCGCGCCGCTTGCCGGCGCGCTGCTCTACATCTCGCAGAGCAAGGACGTGGCGCTCGGCGGCGCGGCGCTCTTCGCCATGGCGCTCGGCATGGGCGTGCCGCTCATGATCGTGGGCGTGTCGGAAGGTGCGCTCCTGCCGAAGGCGGGGCCGTGGATGAACGGGGTGAAGCGGTTCTTCGGCGTGCTGCTCCTGGCGGTGGCCATCTGGATCGCGTCGCCGGCATTGCCAGCCGCGGCGGTAATGCTGGCGTGGGCGGCGCTGCTCGTGGGCACGGGCGTCTTCCTGCGGGCGACGGACCGGTTGCCGGCGGACGCCAAAGGCCTGGCGCGTCTGGGCAAGGCGGCGGGCATCGTCGCGCTGGTCGCCGGCGTGGCCCTGCTGGTCGGCGTTCTGTCCGGCAGCCGCGACCCGCTGCGTCCGCTCGCCGGACTGACGGGAGGCGCGCCCGCGGCGCCCGTCGCGTTCCAACGCGTGAACTCGCTGGGCGAGCTCGACGCGGCCCTGCGCTCCCCCGGCAAGCCGGTGATGCTCGATTTCTACGCGGACTGGTGCGTGTCCTGCAAGGAAATGGAAGCCTTCACGTTCAGCGACGCGCGCGTGCGGCAGCGCTTCGCGGGCATGCTGCTGCTGCAGGCAGACGTCACGGACAACAACGCCGAGCACAAGGCGCTGCTCAGGCGCTTCTCGCTCTTTGGCCCCCCGGGCATCATCTTCTTCGACGCCCAGGGCCGCGAGATCCGCGGCCTGCGCGTCATCGGCTACCAGGACGCCGAGCGTTTCCTGAAAACGCTCGAGCTCGCGGTCGCCGCCGACTGAGCGCCGCCATGCGGCGCCACGTGCAGGGGATCGACCATGCCGTGATCCTGGTGCGCGATCTCGAGCGCGCGCGCGAGGCGTATGCGCGCATCGGATTCACGCTCACGCCGCGCGGCACGCACACGCTCGGCTCGCAGAACCACTGCATCATGTTCGCGCGCGACTACCTGGAGCTGCTGGCGGTGCCCAGGCCGCATCCCGCCCTGCAGTATTTCAGCGACTTCCTGGCGCAGGGCGAGGGGCTGGGCGCCCTTGCGCTCGCCACGGACGACGCCGGCGGCCTGCATGCCGGGTTCGCGACCGACGGCATCGCGGCGGACGCGCCGCTCGATTTCTCGCGCCCGGTCGGCGAACTGGGCGAGGCGCGCTTTCGCATTGTGAAGCTGCCGCGCGATGCATCGCCGGGTTGCCTCATGTTCGCGTGCCAGCACTTCACGCGCGGGGTCGTGTGGCGGCCCGAGTACGTCCGCCACGCCGTCGGCGCGACGCAGATCGCCGCGCTGGCCGTGGTGGCGGAAGACACGGCGGGCGCGGCATCGCGTTACGCCCGACTGCTTGCCGCGAGCCCGCAGGCGATCGACGAGGGCCTGCTCGTGCCGAGCGGCAGCGCGCCCATCGCGTTCGCTTCGCGCGCTAATCTGGGACATCGTCTGCAGGGCGTCGGGCTGCCGCAGCGGCCGCGGCCGCTCGTTGCGGCGCTTTTCATTCGCGTCGCCGATCGCGCGCAGGCCGCGCGCGTTCTGCGGCGCAACGGCCTCGCGCCGGTGGCGCTGCGCGACGGTTCGCTCGCCGTCAACGCCGAGGATGCGCACGGCGTCGCGGTAGTCTTCGGCTAGCCGGCTTTCTTCAGCTCGCGCGCCGCGTCGAGCGCGAAATAGGTGAGGATGCCGTCGGCGCCGGCGCGCTTCATGGCGAGCAGCGCCTCCAGGACGCAGCTTTGCGGCAGCCATCCGCGGTCAATCGCGCCGCGCAGCATCGCGTACTCGCCCGAGACCTGGTAGACGTAGGTCGGGGCCCTGAACTCGTCCTTCACGCTTCTCACGATATCGAGATACGGCAGGCCCGGCTTCACCATCACCATGTCCGCGCCTTCCGCCAGATCGAGCCCCACTTCCCACATCGCCTCGTCGGAATTCGCCGGG
>Ga0224496_10002419_pt1 | contig 11101 bp, 6 predicted proteins | sample SF_Jul11_sed_USG_2_FD_168127 | JGI IMG/M metagenome (GOLD analysis project Ga0224496, IMG submission 168127) | Sediment microbial communities from San Francisco Bay, California, United States - SF_Jul11_sed_USGS_8_1 | ecosystem: Environmental > Aquatic > Marine > Sediment | place: USA... | reverse complement strand
CGATCGAGCACGCTGGATGAGTATGGCACTGAATAATGCACAGACTTCACTGCATGTCAGAAACTCATCTCGTGCCGGCTCTTTAAAACGCTTTGAAGAATTACAAAAAGTGTTACAGCTGGATGAACTACCCACACGTATCGAATGTTTTGATATCAGTCACACCCAGGGCGAAGCAACCGTCGCCTCATGTGTGGTGTTTACACTTGAGGGCGCCTATAAGAATGACTACCGACGATTCAATATTGAGGGCATTGAACCCGGTGATGATTACGCTGCGATGCGTCAGGCGCTGCAAAGACGCTATACCCGATTAAAAAAAGGTGAAGCCAGGCTACCGGATATATTATTAATTGATGGCGGCAAAGGGCAGTTACGTCAGGCCGTCGAAGTACTGGATCAACTTGAAATTGAAAACGTATTATTGATTGGTGTGGCCAAGGGGGAAGGGCGTAAGGCCGGTCTGGAAAAACTGGTATTTAGTGATGGTAGACCCGATCATTACTTACCAGAGGACTCACTGGCATTTCATTTAATATTACAGGTACGGGATGAGGCCCACCGTTTTGCCATTGGCGGACATAGAAACAAACGTGATAAGGCTCGTCAGCAGTCCACGCTGGAAAACATCCCCGGACTCGGGCCGAAACGCCGACAGACATTAATCAAGCATTTTGGCGGTATTCAGGGTGTAAAACAGGCCGGAGTGGATGATTTGGCTAAAATTCAGGGAATCAGTAGAAAATTAGCTCAAATCATTTATGATGTGCTGCGAAATTAAGAACTAGCCAAAATTCATGAATTTAAATATACCCAATACACTCACGTTAATACGTATCGCCCTGATACCGGCCTTTATGGTCATCTTTTATTTGCCTTATGACTGGGCACGCCCGGCCAGTGCCTGGTTTTATGGTGTAATCGCCATTACTGACTGGTTTGATGGTTACCTGGCCCGTAAACTGGATCAACAATCTGCGCTTGGTGCCTTTCTTGATCCCGTGGCGGATAAACTGATTGTCGCTGTCGCGCTGATTATGATTACCGGTGCTCACCCGGAAATGCTGATTATCCTGGGGACTATTATTATTATCGGTCGTGAAATTACCATTTCAGCCCTGAGAGAATGGATGGCCCATCTGGGTAAAAAATCTACAGTTGCTGTCTCCATGATCGGCAAGATTAAAACCACCTCCCAGCTATTTGCCATTGGCTTTTTGCTGCACAGAGACGACTGGCTGGGCATTCCAACCCATACAGTAGGGGTTATACTGCTCGGTATTGCTGCCGCTCTGACCATAATTTCTATGTTTATTTACCTGAAAGCCGCCTGGCAGGTGGTTAAACTGGAAATGTAAGTAACTGATAATTATAAATTCTCAATAATTAATGCTTGACAGTTAAGCGCGAATTATTAAAATGGCGGCCTGTTTACGCAATAGCTCAACTGGCAAGCCAAGCAGGTTTGTAAGAAACCAGACAGGAACACAGAGCAGGTAGATTAACGAGCAAAACTACCAGTCAGGATGACAAAAAGTAACAATAGGCGGGTGTAGCTCAGCGGTAGAGCATCTCGTTGCCAACGAGAATGTCGTGAGTTCGATCCTCATCACCCGCTCCAAATAAGCAAACCTCGGTTGGTCATTCCGACCGGGGTTTTTTTATAATTAGCTTTAGTAAAACTCTGGCCGAGTAGCAAAGCGGTTATGCACGTGATTGCAAATCACTGTAGGTCGGTTCGACTCCGGCCTCGGCCTCCATCCATGCCCGGGTGGCGAAATTGGTAGACGCAAGGGACTTAAAATCCCTCGGTGGAAACACCGTGCCGGTTCGACTCCGGCCCCGGGCACCATCTTTAAACACAATTTACACAGCACTATAAATCCATTCATATCTAACAACGCATAAATTTATTAAAAATGAATTTTAACCGTTTGTTTCACCTGTTTGGTGAATAGACAGTACATTATATAAATAGATAAAATTCCAAAGATTTTCCACCTAATCAAAAGTTTATATAAATATTATATAAAATTACCATATCATTGATCATAGATTATTGATTAGCAACAGGTTAAATCCAGCCATTTTTGATAAACAAGCTATAATTAACAATGCTGTATGCTATTGATTTACAGATTTTTTATGTGAATCTTATTCAGTGATTAGTATCAGTTTATTTCAGCCTACATTATTGGAATGTTATTCGTTTATAAAAACGCAGCCAGTTTCCTGTGAAGAGGTTTTTTTGGATGAGAGAATATAAAATTTCTTATAGAGTTGTTGCTGCATCTCTTATTACTTTGTTTTACATGATACCGAGCATGGCAGAGTCCGAACCACCAGTACTGGATACAATCCAGGGTGAAGAAGCAATGCTTTTCGGGGATATTCCTTCTGTCTTTACCGCCTCTAAATATGAACAGAAGATTACTGATGCTCCAGCCAGAATTAGCATTATTACAGGAGATGAAATCCAGCGTTATGGCCATCGAACTCTGGTAGAAATTCTGAATACTATACCAGGGTTTCAATCGACTAATGATCGAAACTACAGTCTTATAGGCAATCGAGGATTGAATATACAGGGTGATTACAATGCTCGCATTCTTATATTAATTGATGGCCATCGTGTTAACGAAAATATTTTCGATAGCGCTGTTGTTGATCGCGGTATGATTGTAAATGTTGACCTTATCGACAGGGTGGAAGTGGTACGAGGGCCTGCTTCATCGCTTTATGGTAGCAGTGCATTTTTTGGTGTCGTTAATGTAATTACAAAAAGAGGGCGCGATACACAGGGAACAGAATTTTCTGTCTCCGCAGAAAGCCACAATGGTAAACAGGGACGACTTACTTATGGCATGCGCTATGATAATGAACTTGAGATTCTAATTTCAGCCAGTGGATATGACAGTAAAGGTAATGATCAACTATATTACCCTGAATTTGATGATCCCACGACCAATAATGGAGTTGCCCAGGATGTAGATGACGCAAACAATAAAAATTTATTTGCTAAATTTATATATGGAAATTTTACGCTGACAGCAGCCTATGATGAGTATGAAAAAGGAGTGCCCACAGCCAGCTACGGTACAATTTTTAATAACTCACACACCCGAACCTGGGAAGGGCATTCCTATATTGATCTCAAGTATCAAACATTGATGTCTAATGGTGTCGATGTAACTGCACGCCTGTTCTATGATGATTACTGGTATGAAGGTAACTGGACATATGATTACGCGCTTCCTGGTGACCCACCTGACGAAGTTATTTTTAATGATAAAACCAATGGTGATTGGTGGGGAACTGAAGCCCAGCTAAGTAAAGAAATATCTGAGCAACATTATCTAACAATGGGGTTTGAGTATAGAAACAGTTTATATGAAAAACAGCATCAATTCGATATCTATGGTGTTTACCTGGATAGCAATACAGACAACTACACCTGGGCGTCTTTTCTTCAGGATGAGTTGCGTTTAACTGATGAGCTAATTATTAATCTAGGATTGCGTTATGACTATTTTTCATCTGTTAATAAAAACAGTACAAATCCTCGACTAGCGGTCATCTGGTCGCCTTATACAGAAACCAATCTGAAGCTGCTTTATGGCTCTGCATTTCGCGCACCTAATCCCTATGAGGTCTACTACCAAGATGGTAATACGCAGAAAAGATCTATCAGCCTTGAACCAGAGACTATTAAAACATACGAACTCATACTGGAACAGGGCTTAGATAACCATCTGAATATTGTTGCTTCCCTATATCGTAACAACATTGAAAATATGATTGTTCTGGTTACAGACCCTGCCGATAATTTACTTGTATTTGTCAATAAGAATGAAGCTCATGTCATAGGTTCTGAAGTTGAATTGCATGGTCATTGGGATAATGGCTGGAAGGGATCAATCAGTTTTTGTAATCAACAAGCGGAAGACAGTGTGGGTGTACAACTTATAAATTCTCCGCGTAATCTTTACAAATTTAATCTAATTGCGCCTACAGTGGATGATTCTTTTAGTACAGGTATTGAGCTGCAATATGAAAGTGGTCGAAAAACTCTTGATGGCAATAAAACCGACAGTCATATCATCACTAATCTAACTGTGTTCAACAAGCAGTGGCTTAAAGAAATGCGATTATCTGCCAGTATCTATAATCTATTTGATAAACGATATAGCCATCCTGGTGGTGAAGAACATACACAGGATCAGATTGAACAGGATGAACGATCTTTTCGCATTAAGTTTGATTATACATTTTAATTTTTCATCTACGCATAAAAAATGAATAACACAACATTGTTATACATAATCAAACGATTGTTTTTACTTATAATATTACTAATCTCATTATCAACCAATGGGGCAGTTGTCGGTATTATAAGTAGTTATGACGTCAAGCCTTATCAACAGACGATAGATAGCTTTAAAGCATCTGTTAAACAGGCTCATCCTGATGTTGAGTTTTTTCAATTTGATCCTGAGAGAAACAAAAGTAACCTTAACCCAACTGTCATCTTTGCCCTTGGCAGTAAAGCAGTACAGGAATCTATTAATAAATTACCTGATCGAAGCCTGCTGGCCACTATGATTCTTGATAAAAAGGAAGTCTCAAAGCACTCAAATAATACAACTGTGATATTAATGGTATCTCAAGAGGAACAACTTAAATGGCATCGTCGCATATTACCCAAGGCGAAAAAGATTGGTATTCTTTATGATCCTCAGCTCAATCAGGAATGGGTTGATATCGCAAAGGTTACCGCAGCCAAACTTGATCTCGAAATAATCGATATACCCATACATTCAGCCAGAGATATACCACCCGCACTAAAATCGTTAAGTCACAAGGTTGATAGCATACTTGGAATTGCAGATACCACAGTCTATTCTGGAGCCACAGCAAAAGCTGTACTACTATTTTCTTTCAGAAACAGGATTCCTTTTGTTGGTCTTTCGAATACATGGGTTAAGTCAGGTGCACTGTATGCGCTTGACTGGGATTATTCAGAACTCGGCAAGCAATGTGCTGATACCGCACTAAAAATACTTGATGGAACAGATGCTAACAAAATTGAGCCACAACTTGCAAATAAAACAATCTATATCATAAATAAGAAAACAGCAGATCATATGAAGATAGAAATCGACGATAAAATAATAAGTGGAGCATCCAGGATTTATAAATGATGGATAGACTATGAGCAAGAAAAATAGACTGGGTCTAACCGCAAAATTTAACATACTCTCAATTTTGCTAGTCACATTTACTGCAATGTCAATTACTATCTATGAGGTAAATAGAGAGCGCAAAATATATCTTGACACCTTGATCGAGCAAGGAATACAAAATTCATCAATAATCGCCAAGATTAGTGAATACGCTCTTTATACAGAAGATAGTGACTATCTCCGAACAATTCTTGATAGCATTGATGCTAAAAAAACAAGTTATTTTGCATTGTTACGAGAGGATATGACAGTACTGGTCGAGAAAAAACTAGAAAATATTTCGCAAAAACACCTGGATTTTCCTATTGAGAATATTAATGAAACAATCATTAGTGACAATGGAAAATATATACAGTTTATAGTACCTGTATTTACTGCCTCACATTCACTAGTAGATACATACCCCTCAGATCTAGTTACAAAAAATGAGATTCTCGGATATGTGCATCTGATATTTAATACTGAATTAATACAAACACAAACTAACAATGCAATTATTTCTGCATTTTTAATGACATTATTAATTGTAGGCGTAGCGATAACTTTAACCTTGCTACTAACACGAAGAATTACTCATCCTGTTTCCGAATTAGTAATGGCAACACAAAAGATTATGAATGGTCAGTTAAATGAACAGGTAACTATCGAAACAGGTGGCGAATTAAATCATCTTGCTGAGAATTTTAACCAGATGGTTAGACAGTTGCATATCAGTAAAGTTAAAATTCAAGATCACCAGGCAACGCTTGAACAACAGGTAGAAGAACGTACGCAAAAACTTAAGCAGGCTAAAGAGTCTGCAGAAAAAGCCAATCGTGTAAAAAGTGAATTCCTTGCTACTATGAGTCATGAAATACGCACACCCATGAATGCTGTACTGGGTATGACGGATTTATTGTTAGAAACGCAGCTAACTAGAATACAGAATGATTATGCACAGACTGTAAAGAAATCAGGATCACATCTACTGGATATAATTAATTCTATTCTTGACTTCTCCAAGCTCGAAGAAGGTTTATTTTATCTCGATAATTATAGCTTTAACGTCGTTAACGTAATTGAGAATATTATTTCATTACTAAAAGAAGGTGCCACAAGTAAAGGTGTCGATCTTAATGTGCGCTTACCATCTTCATTAAATACCAATGTAATGGGAGATGAAATACGGTTACGTCAAATTTTGATTAACCTGATAAGCAATGCTATTAAGTTTACTGAAAAAGGTAAAATCGACCTTAGTGTGGACATTGTTAATGAACAGGATGATAAGATTACATTAAAATTCGAAGTCTGTGATACTGGCATTGGTATTGCGCAGGAAGTTCAGCAGCATATTTTTAACATGTTTAGTCAGGCGGATGGATCAATGTCCCGTAAATATGGTGGTACAGGTCTTGGCCTGTCGATCTGTAAAAAACTGGTGAACCTGATGGGAGGTGAGATCCGCTTAATAAGCGAACTGGGAAACGGAAGCTGTTTCTCATTTAGCATTTTATTTGAAAAGTCATTTCTCAATAATGAGAAAAATATTGATATAAATAAACACAATTATATGAATATAAGCTTCAATGCAAATATATTAGTTGCTGAAGATAATCCAGTTAATCAAAATGTTATTTCAAGTATGTTAGAAAAATTATCCTGTGATATAGAGATGGCCAGTAACGGCCAGGAGGCAGTAAAGCTATTTTCTGATTCCAGACATGATTTGATAATGATGGATTGTCAGATGCCAATAATGGACGGTTTTGAAGCGACAAAAAGAATACGTGAACAACAAGAAGGCAGCCACAAACGAATACCTATTATTGCAGTTACCGCTAATGCATTAATTGGAGATAAGGAGGCATGTCTTGCATCAGGTATGGATGATTACTTGAGCAAACCATTCGATATTCAACAATTAATAAGAATTTTAATGAAATGGTTACCCGATTCAGCTAAAAGCCAGATGATGCGATCTAATAGTAAAGCAGATGCAGGTGAAACTGACACAGATATAGAAAATCATAGCAATCATGTTTTTGGCAGTGGTAGTTCGCCAGAAATCATCATAAAAACTGTTCTTGATGAGCGCGCACTAAATACTATACGCAATACCCAGATACCTGGTCGTGATGATATATTAAATAAGGTAATAAATATATACCTTGAACACTCGGTCACTCTAATTTCACAGATTGAAACATCTATCGTTAATAAAGATGCGGAATCATTAAGAGAAGCTGCGCATTCACTTAAATCAAGCAGTGCTAACCTTGGCGCTACAGATCTTGCAGCTCAATGCAAATATATTGAATTAAAAGCAAAAATATCAGAACTCGATGATATGCATAATCAATTGACTATTTTAAAGAATATCTATACTGGTGTTGTAGAAGCACTAAAGTCTATATAAATTATGTATAGAAATATAATATATGAAATTGATATGTTAATTCAAATTGATAAGTCGTTATGCAAAAACCCTTAATCCTTGTTGTAGATGATGACCCTGCCGTTCGCCTCTTATGCAGTGAAACACTAGGTCAGTCTAACTTTATTGTAAAAGAATCTTCAAACGGAATTCAAGCATTAGAGATTATTGACGAAATTACCCCTGATCTAATTCTCCTCGATGTCATCATGCCTGAAATGAATGGCTTCGATGCTTGTTCACTGATTCGAAAAAATGCAAAGTTCGAACATACACCAATTATCATAATGACTGGGCTTGAGGATATTGAATCAATTGACAAAGCATTTGATGCTGGTGCCACTAATTTTATTACTAAACCTATCAACTGGACAGTACTGAGTCATAACCTTCGTTATATTCACCGTTCCAGTACCGTGCTAAAAGAATTACATAGCAGTGAACAACGCAACCTGGAAATACAAAAAGAATTACGTGATCAACAGATCGCCCTTGATCATATGGCGCATCATGATGCACTTACCGGTCTTCCTAATCGTATATTATTTAATGAGCACTTAACCCGTGCTATTTCAATATCCATAAGAAAAGGCCAGAAACTTGCAGTATTATTTCTCGATCTTGATGATTTTAAATGGGTTAATGACACTCTTGGTCATCATGTTGGAGATGAACTGCTTAAGGAATTCTCAAAACGATTAAATGACGCTTTAAGATCTGATGATTATGTCGCAACAGCGGATGATAATATTATTACCCGATTTGGAGGCGATGAATTTATCATGATACTCTCAGATATTAAGGATGAATTCGGACCTTGTGCTGCTGCAAAACGGATTATCGAATCTGTAAAAAAACCTTTTATTTTTTCTGGACGTGAATTTCACGTGGGCGCAAGTATTGGCATTAGTATTTTTCCTACTGATGGTGATAATGCAGAGATGCTGATAAAGAATTCAGATGTAGCGATGTACCATGCAAAGTCACTCGGTAAGAACAATTACCAGTATTTTTCTGAAGATTTGAATAACACAGTATCAAATCGACTTGATATGGAAAACAAGCTGCGAAGCGCCATCGCAAATGATCAGTTCTTTCTGCTATATCAACCTCAGATTAATATAGATAATGGAAATATTTCTGGTATAGAAGCACTTATTAGATGGAATGATCCAGAGACTGGTTTAATTAGTCCTGTCGATTTTATACCGATTGCAGAGGACACGGGTCTAATAATGCAATTAGGTGAATGGCTAATTAATGAAGTATGTAGACAAAATAGAGAATGGCAAGATGCTGGCTACGCTGCTATCAGAACTTCAATCAATATCTCAAATGTGCAGTTTGAGCGGCAGGACTTGACTGGCGTACTATCTCATATACTCGAGGCATATAATATTAATCCAGAGCTCCTTGAAATTGAGCTTACTGAACGTATTTATATGGCTAATCCTGAACGTACATCTAAAATACTGGCCGAATTACGAGCCAGGGGCATAACAATTGCACTTGATGATTTTGGAACCGGTTTTTCATCACTGTCATATCTTAGACACTATCCAATTGATACCCTGAAAATTGATCGTAGTTTTATATGTGAGATAAATGTAAGCAGCGATGGCGAGGCTGTTATCGAAGCCATTATCCAAATGGCACATGCTATGAAATTGAAAGTTATTGCTGAGGGCGTGGAGAATCATAAACAGTTTGAGTTTCTTAAACAGAAAAATTGTGATTCTGTCCAGGGTTACTATCTTTACAGCCCCTTACCAGCCGAAAAAATTGAAGAATTACTTAGAAAAATTAAGCCTATAAATAATTCTCTGTAGTAATAATTACCAAATTCCTGAATTCAGGATATATTTGATATCAATGTAGCATTAGATTAAATATATTCAATATTCAATTTTTAATCTTTATTATTACTGCCATTGTATGAATACTTTAAAATCCTAATTTACGCCCTGCTAAAAGTAAACTGGCTATGGTTAACATCAACCAGTCCATTGAACCGCTCCCACTAATGAATACATCAGTTTCAATAGAATGATGTCCATAGCCATTGGCATCCCGGTAACTATCTTCAAGCGGGAGAGTGCTTAATGAGGTGTTATCATAAGGGCCATAAGCCAACAAATATGTATCGTAATCTGCATCATACAATTCTATTCGTATATCATAATATCCTGCAGGATAACCATCTGTTAACTCTGTTTCAATAGTAAAACTATCCAGGCTGCTATCTCCATTGATATGATATGTACTGCTACACGCATAATAATTCCATGGACCACCTTCATAACTTAGATAAAGTTTTGCATAAACATGCGCCGACTGATAAATCGTATCCGCATCAACAGTGACTCTAAAACGATGATAAAAGCCGTCATAGTCAAAATCACTGATAAGGTTACTTGATGCATTAAAAATACTGAATTCGTTTGTATAATTTATATAGGTTGCTGTTATGCCAACGACAGTCGATTCTTGTCTGAAACCTTCATAAATCAGCTTTTCATTAGTTACGACCCCGGAATCTTTTAGCTCTCGGTCTTTTATTGTCTGATCCGGTTCTATAGACAACTGATAACTGATTGTTTTGTTGCTTCTGGAAGTCAGGTTTTCTAAAGCAAACCCTGCAGAGGGAATTACTAAAATACCCAGAAGTAAAACAGGTGACAGTTTCTTTAAATTAATTGATTGTATTGACTGTAACATTGAAGCCTCCAGCAGTAGCTGCGTTATTTACGGCTTCATTTCAACATGATATAGCTGAACGGTAACTGAACGAACATGTTATAAAATCATTTCAGTGTGATCTGTATCTCAGCCCCACCAAGATGACTTCTTGTGATGGTCAGGTTTCCCTGGTAAGCATCTAAAATATTACGAACAATCGATAATCCAATACCGTGGCCGTCTATACTCTGATCAGCTCGTTTCCCGCGTTGCAGCAAATCATCAACCTGGTTGGCAACAATACCAGGACCATCATCGAGTATGATGATTGTTAATGTACCGTCTTGTTGACTTGCTATGACCGAAATCTGATGTTTTGACCATTTATATGCATTATCTAGCAGGTTACCGACTAATTCCATCAGATCGCCTTCATCTCCTTTGAAATGCAAGGATTCATCGGCTTGTATGTCCACCTTCAGTGATTTATCCCGGTAAACTTTCTGCAATGACTCATTTATTCGTTCAAGTATTTTTTTAACATTAATAACCTGACTGCTACTGGTTATGCCAGCTGTTGCTGCACGTTGCAGCTGGTATTCTACTATTGAATTCATGCGTTGAATCTGTTGCTGCAGGTTATCTTTTGACTCCGTGTCTGATTGCAGACCCGCTTGCAAAATTGCCAGGGGAGTTTTAAGGCTATGTGCCAGGTCGCCCAGCGCATTGCGATAACGCAGTTTCTGGTCGCGTTCCTGCTGAA
>Ga0224496_10002417_pt1 | contig 11108 bp, 6 predicted proteins | sample SF_Jul11_sed_USG_2_FD_168127 | JGI IMG/M metagenome (GOLD analysis project Ga0224496, IMG submission 168127) | Sediment microbial communities from San Francisco Bay, California, United States - SF_Jul11_sed_USGS_8_1 | ecosystem: Environmental > Aquatic > Marine > Sediment | place: USA... | reverse complement strand
CAGCCTGGCCGCCGCCATCGCCGTCAAGGAGCGCATCGCCGCGGGGGATCTGAAGGGCACGGTGCGCTTCTACGGCACGCCCGCTGAAGAAGATATCGGCGGCAAGGTCTACATGATCCGAGCAGGATTGTTCGACGACGTGGACATCGCGATCGCCTGGCACCCGGCCGACGAGATCGTCGCAGACACCGAGGGCTCCCAGGCGATGGTGGACTTCGCCGTCGAGTTCCGGGGCCGGCAGGCGCACGCCGCCGCCGATCCCTGGAACGGCCGCAGCGCCCTCGACGGCGTCGAGATCTTCACGCACGCGATCAATCTGATGCGCGAGCACGTGGAGCCCACCGTCCGCATGCACTACGTGATCACCGATGGCGGCGACGTCCCCAACGTCGTGCCCGAGTACGCCCGGGTGTGGACCTGGGTTCGCGACAGCACGCACACGAGCGTCGACGCGCTGGTGGAGCGGGCGCGCGCCATCGCCGAGGGAGCCGCCCTCGCCACCGACACGAAGAGCACCTTCAAGATCCAGGCGGGCAGCTACGAAATGCTCGCCAACCTGGCGGGAGCCAAGCTCATCCACGAGAACCTCACCTGGCTCGGACCGCTCGCGTTCACCGAGCAGGAGCAGGAGTTCGCGCGCAAGATTCAGCGCGCCACTGGTGTCGAGCCCGTGGGCCTGAAGGGCGCGGTCAAGCCGCTCGACCTCGAGCCGGGGCCACCCGAAGGCGGCTCGACGGACGTGGCCGATGTCAGCTGGAAGGTTCCGACGCTGCACATGTCGGTCACCACGGCGGCGTTCAAGGCGCCGTGGCACGCCTGGCCGGTGGTCGCCACGGGCGGCATGTCCATCGGACACAAGGGCATGGTCTACGCAGCGAAGGCGCTGGCGGCGACCCTGGTGGATCTCTACGAGCAGCCGGAGCAGCGAGCCGCGATTCGGAGCGAGTTCGCGGAGAAGACGAAGGGCTTCACCTTCAAGTTCTACATTCCGGAGGGGCCGCCTCCGGTTCCGGCGGACTGAGGCGGGGCCGCCGTGCGACGCAGCGGCGCGTCGTGTGCCGCCCTGGCGGGATTCGTCGCGTTCGCGGGGGCAGCGGCGGACGATCCGTACGCACCCGACGTGGCCGAGCCGGGATCGGTGGAGGCGATCGCCGCGGCCACCACCGCGCCCGAGTTCTCGAGCCCATGGGTCGCCTACGTTCCGGAATCGCCCGACGTGCCCTCGCCCGCCGACGTGCTCGGGCACATCGCGGGCGCCCCTGGTGAGCTCAGCCGATCCAAAGACGTGTATGCCTACTTCCGAGCCCTCGCGGGCGCCTCGCCCCGCGTGCACGTGGAAACGATCGGCACGAGCGAGGAGGGGCGCGACATCCTGCTGGCGGTGATCGCCGACGAGACGGTGCTGCGCGACCTGCCGCGCTACCGCGAGGCCACCGCGCAGCTCGCCGACCCGAGGCGCTGCGACGGGCGTTGCATGGAGGATACGCTCGGCTGGGCGCGGCCCATCTATTACCTGAACGGCGGCCTGCACTCCACCGAAACCGGCAGCCCGGAGATGCTGATGGAGCTCGCCTACCGACTGGCGGTCTCCGAGCAGCCCTTGATCCGCGCGATCCGCGAGCGCGTGATCGTGCTGATCAACCCCGTCTCGGAGCCGGACGGTCGCGATCGCGCCGTGGACTGGTACTACCGCTTCCTCAAGGGCAAGACCGACTACGACGACCTGCCGGAAGTCTCCCCGCCCTTCTGGGGCCGTTACGTCTTCCACGACAACAATCGCGACGCACACCAACGCGCCCTCGCGCTCACGCGGGCCATCCACGACACCTTCTTCCGCTGGCATCCCCAGGTGGTGCACGACCTGCACGAGTCCATCCCCTTCCTGCTGGTCTGGACGGGCACCGGTCCCTACAACGTGAACATGGATCCGATCCTCGTCGGGGAGTGGCACGAGATGGCATTCAACGAGGTGCGCGCGCTCTCGTCCCTCGGCATGCCCGGCGTCTGGACCTGGGGATTCGGTGAGGGCTGGGGTCACATGTTCGTCGACTCGGTGGCCGTGAATCACAACGCCATCGGGCGCGGCTACGAGACCTTCGGCATCACCAGCGCCGACACGATGGATGTGCGCCTCGACCTCGCGGCCGAAGAGTACGTCGAGCTGCCCGTGACCCGGCGCACCTGGTACCGGCCCTGGCCGCCGCAGCGCACGTTCCGCTGGTCGCTGCGCAACAACACCAACTACATGCAGACCGGCGTGCTCTCGATCCTGCACTACGCGGCGTTGCACGCAGAGGACCTGCTGCGCGACTTCTGGCGCAAGGGGCAGCGCGCCGTCGAGCTGGGCTCCTCGACACCGCCCTACGCCTTCGCCATCGCCGAGGAGCAGGCCGACCGCGGGCGCCTGGCGGCCCTCGTCAACCTGCTGCGCGGCCAAGGCCTCGAGGTGTCGCGAACGCGAGCCGCGTTCGATGTGGGCGAGCGCTCCCTGCCGGCCGGCAGCTTCCTGGTGCGCCTGGATCAACCGTACCGCGGCTTCGCCATGGACCTGCTGGAGGCGCAGCGCTACCCGGCCGACGAGGCGGCCTACCAGCCGTACGACGACGTCTCCTGGGCTTTGCCCTACCACTTCGGCGTCGACGTCGTGCGCGTGGACGATCCGAGCGTGCGGCAGCTCCCGACGGATCCGGTGACCCAGGCGGTTTCCTATGCCGGTCGCGTCACGGGGGAGGGACCGGTCTTCCTGCTGCGCGACACCGGTCAGGAGGCGTTGCTCGCCGCGCGACAGCGCCTGGCCAAGCTCGAGGTCGAGGTGGCCGAGCAGGCCTTCGAGCACGGCGGTCGCGACTATCCGCCCGGATCCTGGCTGGTGCGCGGCCGGCGCGGCGTGCGCGGCGCGCTCGAAGCGGTGGCGGCCGAGCTCGGCCTCGACTTCGACTCGGCCAACGCCCCGCCCGACGTTCCCCGCCACGCGCTCGATCTGCCGCGCCTGGCCGTGCTGCACACCTGGCACGACACCCAGGGCACGGGTTGGGTGCGCATGCTCTTCGATCAGACGGACATCCGCTACGAGCTCATCAACGACGACGACATCAAGCGCGGCCAGCTCGAGCGCCGCTTCGACGTCATCCTCTACCCCCATACCTACGATTCGCTCGAGCAGGTCATCCAGGGAATCGATCCGAAGCACGGACCCATGCCGTACACGCGCACCGACGCGTTCCCCAGCCACGGAACCCCAGACGCCTCGCCCGACATCACCGGCGGGCTGACGCTGCGTGGCCTCGCGAACCTGAAGGAATTCGTGGAGCGCGGCGGCGTGCTCGTGACGCTGGGCGGGGCAAGCGGCGTGGCCTTCGAGGCTGGCTTCGCGCGCGGAGTTCGGCGCGCTTCCACGGAAGAGCTGCACACGCCGGGTGTCGAGATCCGCGCGCGCTTCCGCCGACCGGATCATCCCGTGGCGTACGGCTATCCCGAAGTCACCTCCGTGTTCCGTCAGGATCTGACACTGTACGAGACCCGCGAAGCCGACCTCGGCTGGGTCGTCCTGCAGTGGGGGCTCGAGCCGCTCCGCTACGACGACGAGAAGTCGCTCGACGATGGACCCTGGGGCGCGGTGGACGCGCGCGCGCCCGGCACGCCGGACACTGCAGCGGCCGCGGCGTCCGCAGCCGAGGGCGAAGCGGGGCCGCCCCTCGTGCTGTCGGGCGGCATGCAGGGCGAGAGCGAGCTCGAGGGACGTCCCGCCATCCTCGACATCCCGATCGGACGCGGCCACATCGTGGCCTTCGGCTTCGATCCGATTCACCGCAGCCTGGCGCGCTCCGATTTCCGGCTGGTCTGGAACGCGCTCCTCAACTGGAACGACTTGCCGGCGCCCGCCACCAACCCGCCCGTGCTGCGCGGCGCGTCGGCCGCCGCTGGCCGATGAGTGCGACGCGTTGAAGCGCCGCTGCCCGGCGCCTGGCGCGCCGGCTACAGCATCGGGATCTCCACCACCACGTTGCCGATGCACGCGCCCGATTCGACGGCGCGATGCGCCGCCGCCACCTCGTCGAGGGCGAAGCTGCCGGCGATGGCGTGCACGAGCTCGCCGGAAGCCAGCGCCTCGCCGATCCCGTCGATCACCGCCCGCCGCGCGGCACCGTCGAGCAGATACACGAGCAGCGTTCGCAAGGTGACGCCGCGGAACATCAGCGGGTAGAACGGCAGCGCCGGCTCCGGCACGGCCATCGAGCCGTAGGCGGCGATCACGCCGTGCGGGCGGATGACCTGCGCGGTCACCGCGAGATTGCCGCCGAGCTCGACCTCGACGATGCGGTCGACGCCCTGTCCGTCGCTGGCCGCGAGAATCTGCTGCACGACGCTGTCGCTGCGGTAATTCACGATCGCATCGGGCCCGGCGCTCCGGGCGTGCTCCGCCTTCCGCTCTCCGCTCACGGTGGTGATGACGCGCGCGCCGCCGCGCCTGGCAAACTGGATCGCGTAGTGGCCGACGGCGCCGGCGCCGCCGGTCACCAGCAGCGTCTTGCCGCGCACCGGCCCGTCGGCGAACACCGCATGCCACGCGGTCGATGCCGGAATTCCCAGGCAGGCCGCGGCGCGAAAATCGACGCACTCGGGCAGCGGGACCGCCTGCGCAGCGGGCAGCGCCACGAACTCGGCGCAGGTTCCGTGGGCGCGCTGCCAGGCCGCGTTCCAGATCCAGACGCGCTGCCCGATGCGTCCCGCGTCCACGCCCGCGCCCACGGCGTCGATCACGCCGCCGCCATCCGAATGCGGCACGACGCGCGGCCAGACGAGGCCACCGCGTGCGCCGGCGCGCGTCTTGACGTCCGACGGATTCACGCCCGAGCTGGCCACGCGCACCCGCACCTCGCCCGGCCCCGGCTCGGGATCGGGCAGCTCGGTCAGCTTGAGGACGTCGTCTGCCGCGCCCGTCTTCTCGTACCAGACCGCCTGCATCGCGTCACTCTCCCTGCCATTGCTGGAGCGTCTCCGTGTGGCCGTCGAGTCCGATCGCCTGGCCGGAGATGCGCGCGCCCGCGGGCGACGCCAGATACATCGCCAGCGACGCGATGTCTTCGGGCGGAATGAAGCAGCGCATGCTGACCTGGCGCAGGAAGCTGGTGCGCACGACGTCCAGCGCCACGCCGCGCGCCTCGGCCTCGCGCTGCATGACGCCCTCCATGCGCGCCCCGGACACGCTGCCCGGGCAGATGGCGTTCACCCGGATCCCGTGGGCACCGAGCTCCATCGCCAGCGTCTTGGTGAGGCCGATCAGGCCCCACTTGGCGGCTGCGTAGGGCGCGCGAAACGGATAGCCGGAGAACACCGCGTTCGATGCGATGTTGATGATCGCACCGCCACCGGCCTCGCGCAGCATCGCGATGGCCTGTCGGCTGCAATAGAAGGCCGAGCCGAGCGTGACGCGCAGCGTGTGGTCCCAGGCCTCGGGATCGATCTCCTGCGCCGGGCCCGTCGGACCGGCGATGCCCGCATTGTTGATCAGTGTGTCGAGTCCGCCGAAGGTGTCGGCGATCGCGCGAAAGAAGTCCCTCACCTCGTCGAACGCGCCGACATCCGCCACCACGGCCAGGGCGCCGGGCAGCTCCGCGCGGAGATCGGCGACGGCCGCGGCGTTCACATCACACACGGCGACGCGCGCGCCGGCGGCCGCGAACGCGCGCGCCATGGCGCGGCCGATGCCCCCGGCGCCGGCGGAGATCGCGACGCGCAGACCCGCAACGGAGCCTCTCTCTGTGGCTGCCGACATGCGGCTGTCTCCTCGAGCGGACGCGTGAAATGGGTGGTTGCCTGATGCCCGGCGACGTGCTGTCTGCATCCCTCCGCAGCGGCGCTGCGGCAGCGCCCATCGTTGCTGCGCTGCCGGAAATCCTTGTTGCGCTGCCGGCGATCCGCGAAGCTGTCGCGAGCCGCTGGGAGGTCGCAGCATGACGGACCGAGCGAGAACGATAGCGGGGCTGATCCTGCTTCTCACCGCCGCGCTGGTGCTGCTCGGCGCAGCCGCCGACCCTCCCGAGGCGCGGATGGGCGGCTGGCATCTGATCGGCGCCCGCGAAGCCACGCAGCCGGGTGTCGCCGCGTTCCGGGGCATTCCCTTCGCGCACCCGCCGCTCGGGGAGCGCCGCTTTCGCGCGGCGGAGCTGCTGCCGGCACCCGACGCAGGCGTCTTCGAGGCGACGCGGTACGCGCCCGTCTGCCCCCAGGACGAGGGCAACGTGGACTGGTACCGCGACGTCGCGCGCGGCGTCGGCGCCGACCCCGCCGCGCTGCTCGCGCTGCCGCCGGTCTCCGAGGACTGCCTGCATCTCAACCTCTGGACCCCCGCACCGGGCCGCCCGGCGGCTGGGCTGCCGGTGTTCGTCTGGATTCACGGCGGCGGCAACCAGAACGGCTGGAGCTACGAGCCCAACTACCTGGGCCAGCATCTCGCCGCCGAAGGGCTCGTCGTGGTGTCGATTGCGTATCGCCTCGGCGGACTCGGCTTCGTCGCCCATCCGCTGCTCTCCGCGGAATCCGCGCAGGGCGCGTCGGGGCACTACGGGATGAGCGACATCCTCGCCGCGCTGCAGTGGATCCGGCAGCACATCGCAGCCTTCGGGGGCGACCCGGACAATGTCACCGTTGCGGGCGAATCGGCCGGGGGTGGAAACATCTCGGCGCTGCTGCGCGTGCGCGCGGCCGACGGACTGTACCGCCGCGCCATCATCCAGAGCGGAGCGCTCGGCCCCGAGGACCGGCAGCCGCTGGACGCAGCGCAGCGCGCGGGCGAGCGCCTGTTCGCAGCGCTGCAAGCGCGCAGCGCCGAGGACCTGCGCCGGCGCCCGTGGCAGGACTTCATCGGCCTCGACTGGGGCGCGTACTACCCGGGCTGGGTGATCGACGGCGAGCTGCTCCGCGAAGCCGCGGCAATTCGCGAGGGCGTCGATCTGCTGATCGGCAGCAACGCCCAGGAATGGCTGATGTACATGGCCCCCGACGGTGACGCAGCGCTGCAGAAGGTTCTGGGCCGCTACGCGCGCGGCCGCGAGCCCGAGGCGCGCGCTCTCTTGCAGCAGCTCGAACCGGATCCGCGCCGCCAGGCGGATCGCCTGTTCAGCGCCGTCGAATTCCTGTGTCCGAGCACCGAGCTGGCCGCCGAGGTGCGCGCGGGGGGCGGCCGCAGCTTCGTCTACCACTTCACGCGGGTGCGCCCCGGCGCGGCGCGCATCGGCGCCTATCACGGCGCCGAGATTCCCTACGTGTTCGGCACGGCGGATGCGTGGCTGCCAGGGGACGACACCGACGCCGCGCTCAGCCGCGCGATGCTCCGCTACTGGGCGGGCTTTGCGCGCAGCGGGCGACCCGCGGCGGGCGATCTGCCGGCCTGGCCCGAGTACGACCGCGAGGCGCGCAGCTACCTGGAGCTGGGCGACCGCATCGCGCCGGGAACCGACCTGGAGCGTGCGCTCTGCACGCTCGCGAGCGGCCAGGCGGACGGTCGCTGAGCGCGAGCCGGCGCTCCCACCCCCTACTCGCGCGCGCGTTGCGCCCTGCTGGGTGGCGACCCGAGCGCTGCATTGCCCGGTGCCTCAAGGTGTTCCCGGGACAGGTCGATAGATGGGGCCAATCTGCCACGGCCTCCGACACGCGCCGCGGTGCCGACACTGGAACTCATCGTGATACGCCCCTCCACCGCGCCCCTGATCCCGGCGCTCTTCCTGACCGCACTGCTGGGGCTGGGCTGCGCCCAGCTGATGCAGATTCCCGCGGCGCTGGCGGGCAAGCCGCCGGATCTCGCGGCGCAAGGGCCCGAAACCGTGTTCGAGAGCGCCCAGGCGGCCGCGATCGACGCTTTGACCTACGCCTACCTGCAGGCCTGCGCGGCCCGCGACACCGAGCGCATGCGGGGCGGCACGATCTACGCCGTGGGCGAGGGCTTCAGCTACGGCGAGATCCACGTCGCGAACCCCGGGAGCGTCCATCGCGTCGAATACACGCTGCAGCCGCAGGACGTGGCGCGCTTCCAGATGTACCCGATCGTGGCGGATTACGACATCAACCGCGTCAACGAGCGGGCGTCTCTGGCAGATCGCCGCTCCGTGCGCATCAGCGATCCCCTGCATCGGCCGCTCTACATCCTGCACCCCTCGCTCGCAATTCGCGCGGTTCGTGGCGAGGCCCGCCGCTCGGTCGAGATCGCGAATCTGCGCAGCGCGGCGCAGCCGGTGCTCGTCGCCGACAACTGAGCCGATCGCGCGCGGGCGCGCCCATCCGCGTGGCTCGCGATCTCGGGAGACGTGGGCATGGCCGCGGCGCGCAGCGCGCCCGGACGCGGTCGGACCGATCGGTGCTTTCGCGCGCGGGGGTGACGTGAGAGAATCGCAGCGCGGAGCGGAGCATTTCGAGGTCTCCCCCCGCACGAAGCGAGATGAGGCGCCCCATTCCCGACGACATGCAGAGCACTCTCCACGTGGCTGCGGCCAGCACCTGGCGCAGGAGCCTGATGCTGCTCGCCGCGTGCGCGCTGTCGTGCTCGAGCCAGCCGCCGGCTGCGATCGAGCGAGTCGATCCGCCCGCTGCGGCCGGAGCGCTGGCGCCGAACTTGAGCCTGGACGGCCGCGCCGTGTGGCTGAGCTGGCTCGAGCCCGACGCTGCCGGATACGCGCTCAAGCTGGCGCGATTCGATGACGGCGCGTGGGGGATGGCCTCGACCGTCGCGCGCGGCGCGCGCTTCTTCGCGAACGACGCCGACGTCCCCTCCGTGGTGCGCGGCCCCGACGGAGCGCTCGTGGCGCACTGGCTCGCGAAGTCGGGCCTCGGGACCCATGCCTACGACGTCCAGCTCGCGCGCTCGCGCGACGACGGCGCCACCTGGCAGGCGCTGGGCACCGCCCACGACGACGGCACGCAGACCGAACACGGATTCGTGTCGCTCCTTGCGACGGCGGAGGGCGTGCGCGCCTTCTGGCTCGACGGTCGCGCGATGGGAGTGAGCGGCGAGGAGGGTTCGATGACCCTGCGCACCGCGCTCATCGGCAGCGCGGTGAGCGCCCGCGAGCTGCTCGACGATCGCGTCTGCGAGTGCTGCCAGACATCCGCCGCGCTCACCTCGGAGGGACCCGTGCTCGTCTACCGGAACCGATCCGCTTCGGAGCTGCGCGATCCCTGGATCGTGCGTCGCGAGCCGAACGGATGGTCGAGCCCCGCACCGGTGCACGAGGACGGCTGGGAGATGCTCGGCTGCCCGGTCAACGGCCCGGCGGTCGCCTCGGATGGAGAGCGCACGCTGGCCGTGGTCTGGTTCACGGGCCAGGGCAATCACCCGCGCGTTCAGATCGCCTTCTCCCGGGATGCCGGCGCTTCATTCGGCCCTCCGGCCGTGGTGGACGAGGCGCGACCCGCGGGTCGCGTCGGCGCGGTCCTCACCGACACGGGTGACGCGATCGTGAGTTGGGTGGCGCCGCGGCGCCAGGGCGAGGGTGCGGAGCTGCGCGTGGCGCGCGTCGCGCCCGACGGCCGCGTCGGCGCGCCGCTCGTGATTTCCGCGTCGCTCGGCGCTGCGGTGCGCGGCCTTCCACGCCTGGTCCGACGCGGAGACGCCCTCGTGATCGCCTGGATCAGCGCCGAAGCCGAGAGTCGCGTGCGCGCGGTCACCCTCCCCGTCCGGCACGTTCCGGCGACGCCGGGCGCTCGTCGCTAGCGACTTCCCGGACGGATGACGCCGAGGTTCTTCTCGATCGAGATCCGCGTTCCGTAGGGTGCCGAAATCTCCCGGAGCCGCTCCAGGATGGGAAGCGCCTGCGCCGGCGACGCCAGGCGCGGCACGCCGCTGTCGGTCAGGCGCCGGCCGTAGCCGAGATCGATCGGATGCAGCCAGATCTGCACGGCGCGCCCCGCCTCGAAGCGGCTCACGGCGATGATCGTCTGGAAGGTTCGCTCGTCGCTGAAGCTGCTGGCATTGAGCAGCGCGCTCAGATCGGCGTCCGTCACGGCCGCCGGATCCGGGAATGCCTCCGCCACGCGCTCGGCGTGGGCTTCGTGGAGGACCGGATCGAGCGGCTCCTGGATGTCGCTCCAGAAGAAATTCGCCAGGCCGTAGAAGATTGGCTTGCCCGCGTACACCTCGATCGGACCGAGGTGGTGGATCCCGTGCGTGACGAAGACATCCGCTCCCGCGTCGATCGCCCGATGGGCGAGCTCTGGCAGGAAATCGCCGGGCGCATCCTCGTCGAAGGCCGCCTCGTGGGCGTGTATCGACACGACGAGAAGATCGGCGTGCTGCTTTCCCAGCCGGATGCTCTTCAGGATCTCCGCGAGATCGCGCGGATCCATCTCGTAGCGGTGGGCAAAGCCCTCCCCCAGGCGGAATTCGGTGCCGAAGAGCGCGAGCTCCGTCGGCAGCTCGGCCGACGCTTCCAAGCGTCGGCCGCGCGCTTCGCGCATCGCGCGTTCGATCGCGGCGAGCGCGCGCATGGTCGCCGGCGGCACGATCGTGAAGCGCTTCACGCGCAGGGCGTTCAGGCCGGGGCGCCCCGCGGTGGAGCCCAGCGCCGGCGATGCGGCAGCGGACGGCGCGTAGCTCGACGCCATCGACACCAGGGCGATGCGCCCCAGCTCCGACTCGAAATATTGGGGCGCCCGGGCCAGACCGCGATTCTCCCCCACCCCGGCGTGCACGAGCCCCGCGGCGTCCAGCCAGCGGCCGGTCTCGCGCATGCCCTCGACGCCCCAATCGAGCGCGTGGTTGTTCGCGCGGCTCAGGAGATCGAAGCCCAGCGTCGCGAGATCCTGCGCCACGGCCGGAAGGCTCGTCAGCCCCCAGTCCTCCGCGCCGGCATTGGGGTATCCCCCGAATTTTCGGAGATCGAGAATCGATGTCTCGAGGTTTCCGAACGCCGCGTCGGCTCGGCGCAGGATCTTCACGGCGGCGTCGAACGCCGCATCGTGGGCCCGCTTCTGCGCCAGCGGGCGCGAGAGGATGCAATCGCCCACCGCCGCCAGCGTGAAGCCGTCGCGAACACTCATCTGCAGCTCGGCAGCGACAGGCCGTCTCGGATCGAACGGGCCGTCGCTCGCGGGATCGTCCGCGGCGACGCCCGCCG
>Ga0224496_10002416_pt1 | contig 11109 bp, 9 predicted proteins | sample SF_Jul11_sed_USG_2_FD_168127 | JGI IMG/M metagenome (GOLD analysis project Ga0224496, IMG submission 168127) | Sediment microbial communities from San Francisco Bay, California, United States - SF_Jul11_sed_USGS_8_1 | ecosystem: Environmental > Aquatic > Marine > Sediment | place: USA... | reverse complement strand
CCCTCCGTTGCCATCACCCGACCGGCCGTTACCCGAGCCGCGCCGGGCCACAACAACGGCAATGGCGCGCCGCGAGGAGAATACCGGCGCGGCCATCGCCACCGGACCAACCATTGGCACAGGGATTGCTTAAGAAAGTCTGCAAACAAAACACCACCGCATCTCACCCCTCAACATCAGGACAAATTGCCATGCGGACACACACATTCCCACTGACACTCAAGCCCCTGCTCGGCACGCTGCTCGCGCTCGCCCTGCTCTGGCCGACCGGCGCGGCAAATGCCTCCCGACTCAAGGATCTGGCCTCCATCAAGGGCGTCCGCACCAATCAGGTCATCGGCTACGGGCTGGTGGTGGGCCTGAACGGTACCGGCGACGGCAACAACTCCGGCTTCACCACCCAGACCCTGGCCAACCTGATGGGCAACATGGGGGTGGAGGTGAACAGCAAGGACATCAAGGTCAAAAACGTCGCCGGGGTCATGGTGACCGCACAACTGCCGCCCTTCGCCAAAACGGGCCAGACCATCGACATCACCATCTCCTCGCTGGGCGACTCATCCTCGCTCAAGGGCGGCACCCTGATCGCCACCCCTCTCAAGGGCCTTGACGGCAACGTTTACGCCATGGCCCAGGGCGCGGTGAGCGTGGGCAGCGATGCGGCCCCGGGGCAGAAGAAACATCTCACCGTGGCCCGGATCCCAAACGGCGCCACCGTGGAACGCGAGGTTCCGGTAAATTTTGCCGGCAAGAACGCGGTGGCCATCAGCCTGGACACCCCGGATTTCACCACCATTTCCCGGATGGCCGCGGCGATCAACACCTTCCTGGGCGATGTTTACGCCAAGCCCGAGGACGGTGCCACCCTCAAGGTCACGGTGCCGGAAAAATACCACGACAACCCGGTGACCTTCCTGGCCGCCCTGGAAAACATTCAGGTTACTCCGGACGCGCCGGCCAAGGTGATCCTGGATGAACGGAACGGCACGGTGGTGATGGGCGAAAACATCACCCTCAGCCGGCTGGCGGTCTCTCATGGCAACCTGAGCCTGCAGATTGCCCCCGACTCGGAGTCCCCGGTGGCCGGCAGCCAGGGCGACCGGCTGGTGGCCCTCAGGCAGGGAGTCACCTTGGGCGAGGTGGTCCGCGCCTTGAACGCCATCGGCGCCACGCCCCACGATCTGAGCGCCATCTTTCAGTCAATGAAGGCCTCGGGAGCGCTCCAGGCGGAACTCGAAATTATCTAGCACCCACGGGATAAAAAACCATGCAAATCACGCCCCACATGCCGGTTGGCCTCAAGGAAACGCCCCAGACGGCCGATACGTTGAAAGAGCAGAAACTCCGCAAGACCTGCGGCGATTTCGAGGCCATCATCCTCAGACAGATGCTCAGTTCAATGCGTGAAAGTGTTCCCAAAAGCGGCCTGCTGGGAGGCGATTACGCCGACAAAATGTACCAGTCCATGCGCGACGACGAACTGTCCCGAGTGATGGCCGGCGGCAGGGGCATGGGGCTCGGCGAGGTGCTCTACAAACAACTCTCCGGTCAATCTCGGTTGACCATGGGCAAATGAGGCAGGCCATGACCACACAAGAACAGCACCGGACAAACAACAACCATCAGAAATTGTTTGAGATCTTCAATCGGCAACTGAACCTGTCGGAAGAATTTCTGCAGATCCTGGACGAGGAGAAAACCGCCCTCACCGAGATGAACATGCAGGCGTTGATCAAACTTGCCAAGAAGAAGGAAAACCAGCTCACCAGGATTCGGCTCCTCGAAGGCTCACTCCAGGAAGAAGCGGCCCGCCTTGCCCCCGGCACGCCCGACAAGAAGATAGTCAAGCTTACCGATCTCACATCCCTGCTTGACGCAGAAGAGGCGCGACGGCTCTCCGGCTGTCGCCAACGACTGCTGACCCTGCGCGAGGAAATCCTCTCCCGCAACCTTTTCAACCAGCGGTTCGCCGCCGATACCCGGCAGTACCTGGACGACGCCATCCGCCTGATCACCAGCGCCGTGGCCGAACGCCCCATGTACTCCACCCGGGGCAAAGAAAAACCCTACTCTTCGCAACCGAGTCTGCTCAGCAGAGAGGTATAGACCATGGCCGGCGTCTCGTCCGTACTCAACATCGCCAAGGAAGCACTCCTGGCCCACCAGCTGTCGGTACAGGTGGCGTCGCACAACGTCGCCAACGTCGACACCCCCGGGTACACCAGGCAGACCTTAAGCCTGAGCCCCAACCTGGCAACCCCGCTTTCGGTGGGCAACATCGGCAACGGCGTCCACGGCGAAATGATCAATCGCCAGTACGACGCCTACATGACCCAACGAATCGCCGGCCAGAACTCCAATCTGAGCAACCTCCAGGCACAACAGGAAGCGATGCGAACGGTGGAAACCGTCTTCAACGAGGCGCCGGGGCTGGCGCTCAACGACCTGATGAGCCAATTCTGGGAAAGCTGGCAAAAGCTTGGTGACAACCCGGAGATCCTCGCCTCGCGGCAATCCGTTGTCCAGCAGGGCCAACTCCTTTACGACCACCTGCAAAACATGAACGCCGAGACAACCCAGGCGCGCTATGACATCGGCGTCAACATGGACACGGCGGTGGGGGATATCAACTCGCTCACCAAACAGATCGCCAAGCTCAACGTGGAGATCTCCAACTCAGAAGGTGAAAACCGGCAGGCCAACGACCTCCGTGACCAGCGTGATGAACTGGTCAAGGAGCTTTCCAGCCTGGTGGATATCAAGTATTTCGAGAACAGGGCCGGCAGCTACACCGTCCTCCTCTCCGACGGCCATTCCCTGGTGGATACCAACGAGAGCTGGAACGTCCGCTGGGGCGACAACCAACTTTACTGGCAGAGCACCGCCAAGGACGGCCAAATCGTCGACACCGCCCTGGGCGGCGGCCTGGAGCTGGGCGGCAAAGTCGGCGGCTGGCTCGAGGTGCGGGGCCAGCTGCTGGAAGGTGACCCGGACAACTATCTCGGCCGGCTGGACGCCCTTGCCAACGCCATGATCCGCGAAGTGAACCAGCAGTTTTCGCAAGGCGTGGGTCTCGCCCCCTTTTCCGAGGCGTTCTCCGGCGCCGAGGTGGCCAAGAACACCGCCGCCCTGACCACGGTGGTGGACGCCTCCACCGCCACCGAGACCATCGCCGCCGACACCTTCGAAATCAACGGCCGCGACATCGGCCGCATCGACGGTGTCAAGGTGGTCAACGGCCTGGCCATGGGCAAGGCTTACAACGCCGCCACCGCCATCAACAACGCCATCACCGGCACCACCGCCAAGCTGACCACGCTGGTGGCGGGAGATGCGGTCGATGCCAGCACTCTCGCCGCGAACGATGTCATATCCTTTCAGGTGAACGGCATTGATGTCACCCACACGGTCACCGCAGCAGAAATTGCCGACCCGGCAACCTTTGCCACCGGAATTGTTGACGACATCACCACTTACATCGACAACTACAACGCCGACCCCGACAAACTCGACATGACCATCAAGGCGGTGGTGGGAGACACCACCAACGGCGGCGCCAACAACGCCATTGTGCTTTACAACACCGTGGACGGCGACGAGTCCAACATCAAACTGGAAAACTTCACCCTCAACACCGTTGCCACCCCAACCCTGACCAGCAACATCGGCCTGACCGAAGGCACCTATACCCCGGACGGAACCCACAATACCGGCACTCTCACCCTATTCACGACCGCCACCATGACCATCAAGGCCGGCACCGACGACATCTACCTCGATCATCTCGGCATGGGCGGCGCCATGAGCACCACCACCTATGCCACTTCACCGGTATTGGCCCTAGCCGCCCTTGACAATGGTGATTTCAGCTTCACCCTTAACAGTCAACCCGTGAGCGTCGCCTTTGCCGCGGCCCCACAAACAGCCGAGGAAATCGCCACTCAGATCGTCTCGGCAATCAACGGCGCTTCCGCCACCACCGGCGTCGAGGCCCTGGTGGGCAACGGCATCAACGGTGGCGAGCAGAACAGCATTGTTTTCCGCAACGTCCAGACAGGTGACACCTCACAGATCACCATCACCGGCTACACCCCGGATGCGGCAAACACCTTTGACGTGGTTCCCGATACCACCGAGTGGACCGGCGTCTCCCGCACCGGCTCGACCCTCACCGGCGACACCGCCAACGACGGCGAACTGATCTACGACCCGGCCGAACATGGCAGCATCGCCAACTCGCTCCAGGGCCTCGATTACGCCGATCAGTCGCAGTTTGACGACAACACCTTCGGCATATGGCTCTACAACGCAGCCGGAGAGCCGGTGCTGCCCCAACCGGTGAGTGTCTCCCTTGAGCGCGCCTACACCATGGACGACGTGGCCGAGGCAATCAACAACGCCCTCACTGAAAACAATGCCACCGGCTGGCTCACCGCCAGCGTCGAAGGCAACCGGTTGCGGCTCACCCCGGACAGCACCCATCAGTTCGCCTTTACCAGCGACTCGACCAACTTCCTCCAGGCGGCCGGGGTCAACACATTTTTTACCGGCCACAGCGCCGGCACCTTTGCGGTGAACGACACGGTGGCCGACAACCTCGACTTCGTCAACGCCGGCCAAGTCACCGCCAACGGCGAGATATTCTCCGGCGACAACTCGAACGCCCTGCTGATCTCGAACCTCCAGCGCAAGGAAGACGTGGCCTTCACCGGTGCCTCGGACAACACCCTGGACGGCTTCTACAACTCCCTGGTGGCCGACATCGGCGGCCAAGGCCGGAGCATCGACCGCAACGTCGATTACGCCACCCTGGTACTTAACCAGATGAGCGAGTTGCGCGACCAGACCTCGGGTGTTTCGCTGGACGAGGAAATGGCTAATCTGATCAAGTACCAACAGGCCTATTCCGCGGCCGCCAGACTGATCTCCTCATCGGATGAGATGCTCCAGACCCTCTTACAATCAGTCGGGATCTAGGCCAGGAGGAACGACATGCGCATCACCATGCAGACCATCCATAAAAATATCCTGAGCAACCTCAACACGCTCACCAGCGGCATGAACGACCTGAACAACCAGATCTCGTCCGGTCGCCAGATGTCCAAGCTGTCGGACAATCCGGTCAACCTCTCGGTGGCATTGAGCCTGCGCAGCAACTTAAGTGAAATCAAACAGTACCAGGAAAATCTCACCTACGGCAGCGGCAGGATCAACGCCGCCGAAGCGAGCCTCACCCAGATCAAGGATCTGCTCAGCCGGGCCAAGGTTCTGACCATCCAGGCCAATAACGCCTCGCAAACCCCTGAAAACCGGACCACCATTGCCGCCGAGATCCACCAGCTTTACGAACAGACCATCATTCTCGGCAACACCCAACTGAACGGTAAGTACATCTTCGGCGGCTACCGGACGTCCGGCTATACCGACACCGAACCAGCCCCTTTTGTCGCCGGCCTGATCGATGGTCACCGCATCAACGGCAACAACAACGGCACCATCAACGGCGCCCTCAACAGCACGGTCACCAATACCGCCATCGCCGCCGACCAGCTAGTTGTCAATGGCAACAACGTCGGAGCCATCAATACGGCGGCGGCTGTTAACGGCCTCAATATGACCAAGGCCCTCAACGCCCAAACAGCCATCGAAACGGCCGATCCCAGCGTATCCGTCAAGCTGACGACCCTTTATGCCAGCGGCACGGCCACGGCCGACACAGCAGATGCCGCCGACAGCGATATCTCCTTTCGGCTCAACTCGGTGGCCATCGACGTCACCATCCCCGACGGGAGTACCGAAGATGAAGTCACCGACCTGGTGGTCAAAGAGATCAACCGATTCAAAACCCAGACCGGGGTCACGGCTGAGGTCGGCGACAGCACCAACGGCGGCGTTGGCGACGGAGCCATCGGTGGTGCCCTCGACAGCATTGTGCTCTATAATTCCAAGAACGGCGACGAATCCCCCATAAAGATCACCGATCTCAGCGAACCGGACACGGCCAAGAGCGGCCTGGTCGCCGGCGTCTATGTCCCGGATGCCACCCACAACACCGGCAAAATCTCCATCTCGTCAACTACTGCCATTGCCTTCACCAGCGCGACGGGAGATGACACCATTCTTGCCGAGCTGGGACTGGATGGCGGCGGTATCGGCTTTGCCGACGAGGCTGGAGATGGAGAACTCGTCTACGGCTCACGCCTTACCTCGGGAGATTTGGAGATCAACGGCTATACGGTTGGCGCCACTGCGGATGACGGAATCTCCACCATCTACGCCGACACCTCAGCGGCGGCAAAGGCAACCGCCATCAACGCCATCAGCAGCCAGAGCGGAGTGACCGCCGAAGTGGTTCCGGTTGTCCACGAAGGATTTGCGCCCATCAACGCGGCAAGCTTTGGCAGCCAGCTGACAGGCACGGCACGCAACACCAGCATCGAGGCCAACGCCCTTGACATCAACGGCTTTGCCATTGGGGCCATCAACAGCGGCTTGATCAACAACGGCATCAACTACGAAATGGCCGCCAACGCCAAGACGGCCGTCAATGCCCAGACCGCCAACACCGGAGTAACGGCCTACCTCACCACCCTGTACAGTGGTGGCGCCGCAACCGCCGACACCCTTGACGGATCCGACAGCACCATCTCCGTCACCCTCAACAGCACGACCAAGGACATCACCATTCCGGACGGCTCCACCGCCGATGAAGTCGCCACCCTGATCGCAACAGGCCTCAACGAGATCAGTGAACAGACCGGCGTCCACGCCGAGGTTGGCACTGGCGGCAACGGTGGGGTGGCAAACAGCCTGGTCCTGCGCAACATCAAGGCCGGCGACGAGACCGCCATCAACATCGCCCTTGCCGAACCGGACACCGCCCGCAGCGGCTTGGTGGCCGGTGCCTACGATCCGACCAATCCACTTTACAACACGGGCGAGGTCTCCTTTTCATCCACCTCTTCCTTTACCATCAACAGCAACCCGACAGCCACGGTGCCTGAGCCAAAGGATAGTTTTCTCGATGCCCTTGGCCTGGGCGGAGGCGACATCGGCGTCAACGACATCGCCGACGACGGCACCCTGACCTTTGACGGCACCACCGCCGCCGTTCTCGGCCCCGGCGACCTGACCATCAACGGCGTGGACATATTCACCTCCTCCACTGCCATCAGCGACCTGGACGCCAACAACAACATACTCGCGGCCATCAATGCCAAGAGCACGGATACCGGCATAACGGCGACCGTCAACAGTATTGGCTCGATCATTCTTTCCGCCGCCGACGGCCGGAACCTGCATATCGAAACATCCGCAACCGGCGAGGCCATCACCAACCTGACCAACGGCCTCTACGACCAGGTGTACAGCGGCACCCTGCGTCTTTCCTCGGGCAAAGAATTCATGCTGGAGACCACCCCGACCACCAGCCTGTACGAACCAGGGTTGGCGGCCATCGGTCTTGATGGCGGTGCAACCTCCACGGGCGAGACCAATGATACGGAAGAAGACGGCCTCCTCTGGGTGACCAGTATCGACGACCGTGACGATTCTGTCCGCTATGCCGGCGACCGTGACAACAACGGCGAAATCAAGGTAAGCAAGGGAAGCACTCTGGAGGTTACCACCAAAGGGAATACCGCCCTGAGCGACACGGGAGTTTTCGCCGCACTCAAAGACCTTGAAAACTTCCTCCGCGGCGATCATTTCTCCGAGGCAACAAGCATCCACACCGTCGGCAACACTTCGGTAACACTGGACAACGACTCAAGCGGCCTTGACGGCTACGACCAAATCACCGACGGCGTAATAATCCTCAAGATTACCGACCACGACATTTCCCCACCTCTGGAAAAACCGGTGTCCATTCGGGTCAACACTGCCACCGACACCTACGAGGATATCGCCATGAAATTGAACGGGATCCCGAATCTTTCCGCAGCGTGGGATCAAGACGGCCACCTCAACCTCCAAACGTCCGACAATTCACGCTACACCTTTGCCATCGACGGTGACACAAGCAACTTTTTAAAAACAGTCGGCGTCACTCTCGAAAGCATGCAGTTGGATGCCTTGGACGGTTCCCTGGCAGAACTGGACACCACCATGGAAAACATCACCAACCAGATCTCCGACTTCGGCGCCCGCGCCAACCGCATCAATGTGCAAAGCCAGATCCTGACCAACCTGGAGCTGGCCGGCGCAGAGAGTCTGTCGGAAAAGCAGGACACTGACATCACCCAGGCGCTGATGGATCTCAAGGGCAAGCAGTTCGCCTACCAGGCGGCGCTGGCAGCGGCGTCCAAGACCATGCAGTTAAGCCTTGTGGATTATCTGTAACGGGACTACACTTTTGCGTTATCGAGTGTTGTGCCGTTACGTCCGGGGGCGGACCGCTTTCCAGTAAAACATCCCCCTGGCGTGCCACTGGGATATCAAGCGCCAGGGAGGGCCATTCCATGCTGATTCTTGCCAGGAAAACCGGCGAGGCCATTGCCGTCAACGACGACATTACCATCAGGGTTCTCGAGGTAAAGGGAGGGCAGGTGAAACTGGGCATTGAGGCGCCACGCCATGTTGCCATTCACCGGGAAGAAGTGCGACAACGCATTCTTGAGGAAAACAAACGGGCCGCCAGCGAGACACCGACGGATCTTTCAGGGCTGGATTCCTTTCTGAAGGCCGCCCAAACCCAAAAGACAGGCTGAGCAAACGGGGAACCGCCAAAAACCCCACGTCGGCCTTTACCGGAACGCCGTGGAAAAACTCATCGGCCCCGGGAGGAAACCATGACAGAAGCAGCAACAAGCGAGAAGGAACAGATACCGGTAATCACAGTGGCAACCACCCGATTTGGCACCATCGAAGTGGACCCGGGGAAAATCATTACCTTCTCCACCCCCTTCCTCGGCTTCCCGGAATCACGCCGGTTCGTGCTGCGCCCGCACGGCAAGGATTCCCCGTTTTTCTGGCTGCAGTCACTGGAGAATCCCGATCTGGCCTTTGTCACCATCAACCCGGCCCTGATCGCCCCAACCTACCAACCGAACGTCCTTTCCCTGGCGAGGGAAGAACTCGACATCGATGCTGCCGACAAGCTTGAAATTTTGGTCATCCTCACCATCCCTAAAGGAAACTTCCAGGCCATGACCGCCAATTTACTGGGGCCGGTGGTCATCAACCCCGCCAAACGTTTGGCCCGACAGGTGCTGCTCGACCCAATACACTATGACCCCTGCTGGCAGGTCTTCCAAGAGCAATAAGCGCCCCCCCAAACATCAAGAAGCCCGCAAACCTTTTGGCTGCGGGCTTCTTTCGTCTCACCTGCGCGAGATACGGATCTCCTTGCCGCCTACTCCACAACAGCCCCTGATTCGTATCGCACTTCAATGGCCCGCAAGTCAATATAGTCTGACAGGGCCTGCCGACCCTCGCCTGACAGGGAAAACCGGATACCCATGGACCGCGTTTCACCGCCCAGGACCTGAGACCACACCACCGTGGCCTCAGGCACCAGAATTCGAATCTCGTCGTGGGAGGCAAAACGCTTAAACAGGCTGATCGTCAACGGCACAACGACATCCCCCTTGGACACCACCGCAGGAATACTGCCGACTATCTTCGCCCCCCCCAAGGACACATCAGCCACCGTGCAGCGGCTGAGACGCTGCTTGTTCTTAATAAAAAAAACAGCCGCGGATTCTGGCGCGGTGGGCACCCGAGGGAAGCGACGACGCTGGATATTGAAAATCTCCTGCGGCATCATCAGCCCGAGATACCTCTGCGCCTTCTTCACCCTGACACTCTCAAAATATCGTAACGGCTTTCCTTGCCTGTGGTAATAAAACATACAGGTTGGGCTGGCGCAGCTCGGCTCATGGGGATGGTGAAGGACCAACAGGTCATCACTGCCGGCATGCGTGATTGCCAGGGCGTACAACTGACCAAGCGCCAGATTCTCCTTAACCCGCCGGACACAGAACAACCTTGCCTTGGCCTGAATGAGTTGGCCAAGTTCATCCTGAATCTTATTGGCATCATCGGTCAAAAGCGTCTTCATATCTCCGACCTTACTCTCCAGAAAACCTCAAAAAAGCTCCCTACATCTTCCTTAAAAAGCGGCTGCAAACTATTCCCAAAGAAATTAATAATTTTATGCCGCCATGGCAATAAGTAAATACATCCTTGTATTATTGTGCCCGGACGCCCAACAGGAGAGACCTCCAGACGCAAAAAAACCCGCGAACCTTTACAGGCTGCGGGCTTCGTGGACTTTGCCGGATTGCTCCGGACTTAAAGGTGGCGGAGAGAGAGGGATTCGAACCCTCGGTGGAGTTTTATCCCCACACACGCTTAGCAGGCGCGCACCATCGGCCTCTCGGTCATCTCTCCGTTGCCGTCTTCTTGAAAAATATGTTGTTCGAGCGATTGGCGGAGGGAGTAGGATTCGAACCCACGGAACTTTCGTTCAACGGTTTTCAAGACCGCCGCCTTAAACCACTCGGCCATCCCTCCGGATGTCGCGAGAGCATCTTTACCATATACCAAACGAGCCTGTCAACGAAGTTGGCCGGTAAATATATCTCCCCGGTCTCGCTGCCGCCACAACCGGCCCCGCATCCCCTATTAGTGCCGGCGGCAAGTCATCTGCAGGCGGACGACCATCAACGGCGGGCAGCTTGCGCTTTCCGTAACTGACCTGACCCTTCACGACCACCGGGGCGATCCTTATTACGGAAGCACAATCAGGGCAGCGCGTTCAATGCCTCGCCGAGCTTGCTGACCGCAATCAACTCCATGCCCTTGATCCCTGCTTTGGGCGCATTGTCCTTGGGAATGATCGCGCGCTTAAAACCGTGCTTGGCCGCCTCCCGCAAGCGCTCCTGGCCGTTTGGCACCGGCCGGATCTCCCCGGCCAACCCCACCTCGCCAAAAACCACCAGATCACGCGGCAGCGGCTTGTCGCGCAGGCTTGAAACAATGGCCAGCAGCAGGGCGAGATCGACGCTGGTCTCGTTGACCCGCACCCCGCCCACCACGTTGATGAAGACATCCTGATTGTAGGTGACGACGTTGCCGTGCCGGTGCAGCACCGCGAGCAGCATGGAG
>Ga0224496_10002415_pt1 | contig 11110 bp, 4 predicted proteins | sample SF_Jul11_sed_USG_2_FD_168127 | JGI IMG/M metagenome (GOLD analysis project Ga0224496, IMG submission 168127) | Sediment microbial communities from San Francisco Bay, California, United States - SF_Jul11_sed_USGS_8_1 | ecosystem: Environmental > Aquatic > Marine > Sediment | place: USA... | reverse complement strand
GTTCTTTACCGCCCCCTCAATGAACCTGACCTTCTGCTCGGCCATCACATCAGCCTTCTTTTTGCCCATGGCCTTTCGGAGCACGTCGGCCTGCCCGAGGCTGAAATTTGCAAGCCTGTTGGCTATGCTCATTACCTGCTCCTGATAGAGTATGACCCCGTATGTCTCGTCCAGTATGTCCTTGAGCTCCTTGAGCTCGTATTTTATCTCCTCGTTGCCCTTCTTGCGGTTGATGAAAGTATCGATCATGCCGCTCTTTATGGGGCCCGGCCTGTACAGGGCAACAAGGGCGATTATATCCTCGAAGCGGTTGGGCTGCATCTTTATGAGGATGTCCTTCATCCCGTCGCTCTCAAGCTGGAAGACCCCCGTGGTCTTGCCAGTTCCCAGGAACCTGTATGTCTCCTCGTCATCCAGCGTAATGTCATCCATGGAGAAATCAATGCCGCTTGAATGGAGAAGGTTAACGCATTTCTGTATGACTGTCAGGGTCTTGAGCCCGAGGAAATCGAACTTGATAAGCCCTATGCGCTCTACGGAGTTCATATCGAACTGGGTTGTGGCAACCTCCTCTTCGTCAGAGGCTGACTTGTAGAGAGGCGCGTAATTGGTGAGAGGTTCGGGGGATATCACGACCCCGGCGGCGTGAGTGGAGGCATGGCGCGAAAGCCCCTCAAGCCTCATGGCAATGTCCAGAAGCTCCCTGACGCCCTCGTCCTTATCGTAGGCCTTCTTGAGTTCGGGCTCCTGCTTTATGGCCTCCTTGATGGTTATCTTCAGGGTCTCAGGCACGAGCTTGGCAAGCTTGTCGGCCTCTGCATAGGGGAAATCCATGGCGCGTGCCACGTCCCGGATAGCAGCCCTGGCGGCCATTGTGCCGAATGTTATTATCTGGGCAACGTGGTCACTGCCGTACTTCTCCTGTACATATTTAATGACATCCCCTCGGCGCTCCTTGCAGAAATCCACGTCAACGTCAGGCATGCTCACCCTCTCGGGGTTCAGGAATCTCTCAAACAGCAGCCCGTACTTGATGGGGTCAAGTTCGGTTATCTCCAGCAGATATGCCACAAGGCTCCCGGCAGCCGACCCCCTGCCCGGGCCAACTGGAATGCCGTTCTTCTTGGCGTAGTGGATGAAGTCTCCCACGATGAGAAAATATGAGGAATATCCCATCTTCTTGATGACACCCAGTTCCATCTGAAGCCTGTCCAGATATTCCGGGGAGGGCTCTTCCCCAAAGCGCTTCTTCATGCCCTCATGAGCCAGTTTCTCAAGCATCTCACTGGGCCTTGAGCCGTCCTTTGTCTCAATCTTTGGGAGAAGGGATTTCCCCTCGGAAAACTCCACATTGCAGCGCTCGGCTATTGCAACGGTATTGCTTATGGCCTCGGGGATATGTGCGAAACTCTCCTTCATCTCCTCGGGAGAGCGGAAATAGTATCCTGAGCCCCGGAACCTGAACCTCTTGGGGTCTGCCATGGTCTTGCCGGTCTGGATGCAGAGGAGGACCTCATGGGCCTTGACGTCGCTCTCCCTGAGGTAATGACAATCGTTCGTGGCCACAAGGCCCATATGGAGCTCGGAGGCCAGCTGAACAAGGCCTTCATTTGCTGTGGCCTGGTCCTCTATGCCGTTGTCCTGTACCTCCAGGTAGAAGTTCTCCGCTCCAAGTATACGCCTGTACTCAAGCGCGGCCTCCCGGGCCGCATCCATATTGCCCTCCAGTATCCTCCGGGGTATCTCTCCCTGCAGGCATGCGGAGAGGCCTATCAGCCCGCCGCTGTACTGCTCCAGAAGGGCCTTGTCAATACGGGGTTTCTTGTAAAACCCCTCAAGAAAGGATATGGACACCAGGGTTATGAGGTTACGGTAGCCGTCGTTGTCCCTTGCCAGAAGAATAAGGTGGTAGGGCTTCTGTTCTCCCTTTTTTTTGTGGTCATCGGGAGCCACATATACCTCGCAGCCGATGATGGGCTTGATTCCAGCCTTGACGGCGCTGAAGTAGAAGTCCACAGCCCCGAACATGGTGCCGTGGTCGGTCATGGCCACGGCCGGCATCCGGTACTCGGAGGCCGCCTCCATGAGCTCTTTAATCCTTATTGCCCCGTCAAGTAGGCTGTACTCAGTGTGCAGGTGCAGGGGGACGAAATCAGAATGCCGCATATGAAAATATTATAATTTAATAAGAGTTCAAGTCAACAAGGCAGGGGGGGAAAAGCGCAGTGCAAGCCTCCGGTCATGCTACCTGGTCGTCCACGGTAACCCTGTCTCGTCCGGCCCTCTTTGACTCGTAAAGCGCGGCGTCTGCCTTGCTGATCAGAGCGTCAATGCTGTCGTCCTTGGAGCCGAAGGAGGATACGCCTATGCTGAGCGTAAGGGTACGCTTGGCACGCTTGGCCAGCTTCAGAGGGTTTTTCTTGACAGCTTCAAGCAGCCTTCCCGCCATTTCCTCCGCGCCCTTGCTTGAGGTCTCTGGCATCACGACCATGAACTCGTCCCCGCCATATCTTCCGACCACGTCGGCCCTCCTGACAATGTCCCTGAATACATTTGAGACGGCGCGTATGGCCTCGTCACCTGCAGAGTGCCCTAGCGTATCATTGATGTCCTTGAAATTGTCAACATCGCAGAGTATCAGCGAGAGCTTCCTGCTGTACCTCTTGGCCCTGTCCACCTCCGCATTGATGAAGTCCATCAGGGCCCTGCGGTTAAGGAGGCCCGAGAGAGGGTCCACAGAGGAGAGGTACTCAAGCTCCTCGATAAGTGTCTTTCTCTCATCATCAGAGCGCTTGCGCTCGGAAATGTCCCGGGTGTACTCGATAACGTGAGAGACCTCTCCGTCCTCATCGAATATGGGATAGGTGAATATCTCAACCCATCCCGTGGGAAGACCCTTTACCATATGCGCCTTCTCCTTATTGTTCGGCTTGGCCTCTGCAAAGGTCCTCTGGACTATGCAGTCGTCGCATACGCTGTCCCGGTTCTCTATGATCTCATAGCAGTGCTTGTCGATCAGTTCTTCCAGGAAGAGGTCTTTTACCTTTGCATAGGCTTCGTTTGCGCGTACGATATTGTATTCCCTGTCAAAGATACAGAAGGGGTCGTGTATGCTGTCGAATATGGTATTAAGGAAACGTTCAGACTTCTCCAGAAGCTTCTGGGTGCGCCTCTTTTCGGTCACGTCCCTGAAAACGAAAAGGGAACCCGCAGCCTCGCCCATGTCCCCCTTGATAGAATAAACGCTTCCGTCTATGGATATCCTTGTGCCGTCCCTCTTCCTGATATATACGGAATGTTCCTCCCCTGTGAAATCCCCATGCCCTGAGTCCCTGGGGTCAGGGAGACGATTGCCCGTATCCTCCTCATAGAGTTCGAGTATCTCCTCCTGCTTCTTGCCGAGGCTTTCCCTGGCCTTGAAACCGGTCATGTTCTCGCTGGCAGGATTCATGAATCCCACCTTCCCGTCCACGTCGGTCACGATGACACCGTCTCCCATGCTCTTGAGGATTATTGTGAGCCACTGCTCCTTGCCCTTGAGCTTGCTCTCCATGGCATGTTTGTATATTGCCATCTCAACTGTAGCCGCAAGGTCGCGCTCTTCATAGGGCTTCATCAGGTACCCGAAGGGGCCCGTTTCCTTGGCTCGCCTGAATGTGGCCTTGTCAGAGTGGGAAGTAAGGTACACGACTGGGATATCCAGGTTGGAGGTTATATGAGCCGCAGCCTTTATTCCGTCCACAGCGCCCTTGAGGACTATGTCCATGAGGACCAGGTCCGGCGTAAGGGAGGCAGCCTTTTTTATCGCCTCTTCTCCGGACTCCGCGGTTGAGGCGACCTCATAACCCAAGCGGGTGAGGGCCTGGCAGACGTCCTCTGCAATTATGCTGTCGTCCTCAACGACCAGTATCCTGTTTTTTGGGGTATGCTCCACATCACTCCTTAATGCGGAACTCTAAATCAAACCGGGTCCCTGATCCGCTTGTGCATGACACTGTCCCACCGAGCTGCCTCTCTGACAGCAGCTTCACGAGCTTCATACCCAGGGTCTCCGTTGTCTGGAAATCCATGTCGTCCGGCAATCCTGTCCCGTCGTCTTCAAAGACCATTTCCATTACAGTCCCCTCCGCTTCGTCCCTCTTCCGCATTGTCATCAGCAGCCTGCCCTTGGCCTCTCCGGGATAGGCGTATTTGAGGGAGTTGGAGGCAAGCTCGTTGATTATCAGGCCGCAGGGAACCGCATAGTCTATACCAAATTCTATACCCTCAAGGCGAAGCTCGGGGACGATCCGCCTTGGGCTTATGCCCATGTTTCGATAAAGATTGTCCAGAAGGGCTTTCACATACGCTTCAAAATCCACTCCTGAAAAGTCCTCCGCACTATAGAGCATCTCGTGAACAAGGGCCATGGATTTTATCCTGTTGCCAACTTCCCCGAGCACCCCCTTTATGGAGTCATCGTTGGCGTTCCTTCCCTGAAGGTTCAGAAGGCTGGCAATGACCTGGAGGTTGTTCTTCACCCTGTGGTGTATCTCCTTCAGAAGCAGGTCCTTCTCCTTCAGAGAGGCGATTATCCTCTCATGGTCCAGCTTGCGCTCCGTAATGTCATGGGCCACGCAGATGGCGCACTGCTGCCCTCCGAACACCAGGGGCTCCGCGGACAGAAGCAGCATCCGAGTCTCACCCGATTTGACCTTGACCGCCATTTCCCTGTTGCGAAACTTGTCCGCAGACCGGAGTGTCTCGAACATTCCCTTCCACTGGGAGAGGTTAGCGCATATGCCCAGGTCCCGGCATGTGGACCCGATGGCCTCTCCGCGCATGAAACCGGAGGACTCAAGAAAAGTATCGTTGGCCTCCACAATCGTTCCGTCCTCCAGGGTAAGGATAAGTATCCAGTCGGGCGAGGCCATGAAGGCTTTTGCGAATTTTTCCTCCGACTGCTTCAGGCCTGCCTCCGTGACCCTCAGCCTCCCCTCCACGTTCAACTGGTCCATGGCCTGGCGGACAACGCTCGGCAGCAGCTCAACAAATGCCACGTCCTTCATGACATAGTCCCTTGCACCAAGCTTCATCATCTCAACCGCCAGCCTCTCGTCCCCATGGCCTGTCATGACGATAAAAGGCGGATCAAATCCCCTGGAGGACAGCTCCTCGACTATCTGACGTCCGTTCATGTCCTGAAGGTTATAGTCCAGCAGAAGAAGCTGCCTCCGCCCTCCTGTAACACGCTCGATCACCTCGCGGCCGCTCGTAACCCCCTCTACCTCGTAGCCCTGACGTCCAAGCACCTTTGTCACAAGACGCAGAAGGCTCTGATCGTCCTCAGCAACGAGTATGCCAAGGGCTTTGGCTGCAACCTTTTTCGTGTCAGCTTCTGTTACCATACTGTCCAACTTTATCTCCCTGGCAACTCGAACAACCCGGTGGCCTCAAGGGCCTCTAACAGCTTTTTATAATTTATGGGTTTGGTCACGTATCCGCTGCACCCGGAACTGAAACTTCTCTCCACATCAACGGGATCCTCGGTTGTAGTAACCATTATAACCGGTATATCCCTTAAATGGTCCATGGACTTGATTCGCCTGAGCACCTCGATACCGTCCATCTTGGGCATACGGATATCAAGAAGGAGCACATACCTTGCATCCCTGTCATAAACATCATCGCCCCCATCTGGAGAAGGGTGAATGAAGAAGTCCAATAGTTTCTGTCCGTCCACAAAATGCATTACCCGGTTGTCTATGCCATAGCGGGCAAGGTTCTTCCTGATAAGGAGCGCATGTCCTGCATCATCCTCGGCTATCAGAATTATAATCTCGCCCTTTTCCGTTGCCTTGCCCATTATGCTGAGGGGAGAGAGAGATACACCCTGCTCCCCTTTCCCTCCTGAGATTCCAGCCAGACCTTTCCCCCGCATTTGCTTATGGCCTTCTGTACTATGGTAAGCCCCAGGCCCTCGCCCGAGACAGTATCAGGTTCAAGCCGGTGGAATATCTCAAATACCTTGTCCTTGTATTCCTCCCGTATCCCCTTGCCGTTGTCCCTGAAGCAGTAGACGTTCATGCTCCCCTCTCTCCAGCCGGAAATGCTTATTATTCCCTTTCTGTCCATGTGCATGTATTTTAACGCGTTGTCTATGATATTAGAAACCGCCTGGGACACAAGCCCCTCGTCGCCCAGGCATCCGGGCAAGAGAGTCCTGTCCACTCTCACGCCGTTTTCCTTTATCCTGAAGCTGAAATCATCCACAACCCCTGTCACGAGATCGTCCATATCGATTACCCTTATCTCAACTTCAGTCCGTCCGAGGCGGGAGAGCCTCAGCAGGCCCTTGAGCTGAGTGTCCATCTTCCCTATGCTGGACCTTATATAGGAAAGGGAACTGGGGACGTCCTCCCTTGTTATCTGCTCAAACTTTTCTCTTACATCAGGAGGCAGGTCAACATCCCTGAGCATGGAGGTTAGAGTCTCGAAATCCATCTCGATCTCCTTGCTGAAACCATGCACGTTCACCAGGGGTGAGCGCAGATCGTGCGAAGATATATATACCAGTTGCTCAAGCTCCCTGTTCTTCTCTATGATCTGCTCCGTGAGCAGGTCGCGGTCCTTCTGGGCATCCCTCAGTTCGCTTATATCCCTTATCAGGGTCAGGATGTGAGGAGCTCCTCCAAGTTCGAAGACGCTGGCGGATACCAGGCACTCTCTCAGGCTTCCGTCCCTGAGAGATATCTTCATGGGCATGTTCCTGAGCTCGCCTTCCCTCTCAAGGTGCATGAGAAATCCATCGCGCTCCCTGAGGTCGGACCACAGGCCTATATCCTCATAAGCGCTCCTGCCTATCACGTCTTCCCTCGGATAGCCGGTCATGCTGACAAAGCTGTTGTTTATGTCAACGTACAGGCCGTCCCTGAGCCGTGTAAGCATTATGGGATCAGGTCCGGTCTCAAAGGCCAGCCTGAAGCGCTCCTCGCTCTCCCTCATCCTCTGGTCGGCCTCCACAAGCTCCGCAGTGTACGCCTCCAGCTTCCTTGTATATTCCCTGAGGGCCTCCTCCGACTTCTTGCGTTCTCTAACATCCGTTGCTACGATGACAAAACCGAAGATGGCGCCCAGGCTCTGGCTTCCCATTTCGGAGGCTGAGAGGGAAACGGGCACGTATTGACCATCCTTAGTGATAAAGGACCTTTCGCTGAAAACCGCGATCCCCCTTGAGCGCACCTCTGCAAGCACCTCATCCCATCCCTTCAGAAAGGCCCCTATATGGAGATCCTCAAACTCCTTGAGGCTGTATCCCATGAGTTCACCTGCGGCCGCGTTGGCCATCAGCACATGCCCGTCGTTGGAGATAACAATCAGTGACTCGTTCAGGGAAGCAAGGACGTCCTGGTTGAAATTACGCGCGGATATCATTTCGTCCCTGGAGTGCCTTATCTCCTGAGTCATGCGGTTGAAGGAGTCCGCAAGGCTCCCAAACTCGTCGTCCGAGCCGATCTGCACCTTTGAGTCCAGGTCCCCGGCGGTCACAGCTTCGGTGATGTCCGAGAACATCTTGATGGGGGCGACCACTACGGCCCTCAGAACGACCCATATGGCCAGGAGCGTAGACAGGGTTATGACCAGGGCGACCTTGAACATCTTGTTCCTCATGGTCTGCACCGTGCTCTCTATATAGCCAACATCCACAGCTATATCAACGACCGCGGCAACGTAGTCATTGCCATCCTCGCCGCTCAGAACTATGGGAAAATACTGGTGCATCGCCTTTCCATCCTTGTCCTCTACTTCAAGCTCGGCCCGGGAATCGATTACTCTCCTGATCCTCACGGAGACCTCGCCGCTGGCATCTTCACCTATATGCCCGGACTCGGAATGGGCCAGGACCTTGAGCAGGCTGTCATAGACGGTCAGCGCTGCAAGCCCCTTCATCTTCCCGAGCCTCCTCGTGATACTGTCGATGTACAGCCTTTCTATCTCGAGGTGAGAGGCGCTCTTGCCAACGGCCAGCTGGACGATATCGGCAAGCATCTGGGCCTTTGTCTCAATCTGCCGGTGCCTGGCAGTGGTCCGGAACCCCACCACCACGGCGCCAATGGGCTTTCCTCCATGCTCGTCGCCGGCCATAAAGATAGGGGCGACTATCTCATAGAGATGCTCCGGTATGTGCTCCATGGTCAGGGACTTGCCGGTCTCCATGACCTTGTCTACGAACTCACTGTGAAGAGGATAGTCCTCCGGTCGGCCGGTGTCTTCCATATAGGAGTGCGCGCTCAATCGCTGGAACCTGTCATATACCTCTATGTGGATAACATCCTCAAGGCGTATGAGCTCGTTGGCAAGCTGGGTTATAAAAAGGTTTGCGTCCTCAAGGTCCCTGTAGATCTCGAAGAACTGGTTGCGGACGATCTGGGCTATATGCCCGGCGTCCTCATAATAGGCCTGACGCAGCCGGGATGTCTCTGACTCGGCAAGGTAATAAAAACCAATGGCCGATGCTATGGCGAATGACGCCAGGCAGGCAATTAGAACCTTTGCGCTTACTGAAAAAACAGGTCTGATCTCTCCTCCCCATTCTCATGTACCATCGTATTACGCCGGAATAATACCGAGCCATGTCCCCTTTGCGTCAATGCACAGGAGCACTGTGAGACCCCATAAACACTCAATCAGCATCCGGAGTGTTTTCACCAGTGCCTCGATGCGCCGTCACCCCGGGCTCAGGTCTTCTCCACTTTAACTGGTTCCACTGTCGGAGCGCCGTTACCGGCAAAGCCGGTAAGGGCATTTACCCTTGCATGGGAGAACTGCGCGGGGACGAAGAGCATTCCGGAGGGAACCTCGTCCGTCACCCTGGCCTTCATTATGACCTCTCCGCGCCTGGAGGAAATCCTTACGAAATCTTCGTCCTTCACACCGTACTTTCCGGCATCAGAGACGTTTATCTGCATATAGGGGTTGGGGGCCACAGAGCCCAGGCTCTTGCTGACATTCGTGAGGCTCCCGGAGTGCTGCATCAGCATGCCCACCACCATATTGAGAGGGAATTCAGCATCACCTCCTGCCTCGGCCGGTGCAGTGACCGGGTTAAAGGCCGGAGCCGCTCCCCCAAGCGGGAAATCAAGCTTGACCTTCCTGCCTATCTCCGTGGACAGTCCTTCGAAATCAGTGTTCCCGACCTCGCTCTGCATGAACCTCGCAAGGTTACGCAGTATCTTCCAGTCGGCCATTGTGCCCTCAGGTTCGGGCACGCACTTGCGTGCCCTCTGTGGCAGGCCGGTGGCGCCGACGAATGTGCCTTCCTTCTCGCTCCATGCCGCCGCCGGCAGTACAACATGGGCAAGCCTGGCCGTATCCGTAAGATTGATATCCTGTACCACCAGGAACTCAAGCCCTTTTAGGACCTCATCAACCCGAGCGGCGTCGGGGAAGGTCACTACAGGGTTCTCGCCCATGATATATAGGGCCCTCAATGCCGAACCCTCCGAGTAGAACATCTCCTTCAGTCCGGCACCCGCAGTTTTGAGTTCCGCATGGCCAGGCCCTGCGTCTGGCCTTACACCGGCCTCGAACATGCCCAGTGAGTTGGAGAGGTCCGCAGGGAGCTGGAGAGATTCTGGTCCGGCACCAGTGAGCAGCAGCAGATTGGCCGCCGCCAGGACCGAGTCCGAACCCTTGCTGTTCTCGTTCTCGCCAAGGGTCATGCAGACTAGCTTTCTGGGCGCGCCTGCAAAGGTCCGGGCAGCCGCGGCTATCCTTTCGGCAGACACACCGCTTGCTGCAGAGGCCTGCTCAAGGCTGTACCCCTCAACTGAACTTTTCAGCTCCGCGTACCTCTGCAGGCCGGAGGCGGAGTCCGCCTGAAGCCCCTCCTCCAGTATGACCTTCATCATGCCGTTGAGGAGGGCTACTGAGGTGCCCGGCCTGATGCGGAGCCAGTCGTTTGAGTGGCGGGCAAGCTTTGTTATCTTCGGCTCCGCGACAATTAGATGCGTCCCCTTCTCCCTTCCGGCCCTCATCATGTTCAGGCCGAAGACGGGATGGGTTGAGGTCATATCCGACTCGAGCACCAGGATGGCGTCTGCCGTCAGGGGTGAGTCGAAATCTATGGGCAGAGCGTTGAGGCCGAAGGCCTTCTTTATTGCCCTCTGGGCCCTGGCGTATCCAAGCGCTGCCACTGAATCTATATTGTAAGAGCCTATGGTCTCGCGCATGAACTTCTGGAGCATGTAATTGTCTTCCAGGGAACAGCGCTGGGAACCCAGGGCTCCTATTGCGCCGGCACCGTCCCTGTCCTTTATCTTTTTGAGATTGTCCGCTATGGCGGAAAAGGCCTCTTCCCATGTGGCAGGGACCAGTTCGTCACCTTTTCTTATCATAGGGCTACGGAGCCTCTTGCCGGAGTAGAGGAAATCAAAGCCGAAGCGCCCCTTTCCGCAGAGGTCTCCCTTGCTGATGCCAACGCCGTCGGGCCCTACGCTCCTGACCACCTTGCCTTCCCTGACCCCGAGCCTGACAGTGCAACCGCAAGCGCAGTAGGGGCAGATGGTGTCAACCTGGTCCATGAACCAGACGCGGGAGCGGAACCTGTAGGGCTTGCTCCCCAGAGCCCCCACCGGGCAGGCGTCAATGCACTGTCCGCAGAACTCGCAGTCCAGCGTCTCCTCGAAGGCCGGGCTGATTATTGTCTCGAACCCGCGGCCTATGAAGTTTATGGCCCCGACTCCCTGGTGCTCAGTGCAGACGCGCACGCACTTGCCGCAGAGGATACAGCGGTTGGGGTTACGCTCCAGTAGCGGAGCGGCCAGGAGTTCCGGCCCGTGGTGTCTCTTGCCCTTGAACCGGCTCTGCGAGGGCCCGTACTTGAAGGCCAGGTCCTGTAGCTCGCACTCTCCGGCCTTGTCGCAAACAGGGCAGTCAAGGGGATGGTGCACCAGCAGGAGCTCCAGCACCACCTTGCGGGCCTTGGCCAGCTTCTCGCTCTCGGTTATTATGACCATGTCCTGCCTCACGGGGGTGGAGCAGGCGGCAAAGAACTTGGGGCTCCCCTCCCATTCCACAAGACAGAGCCTGCAACCGCCGAAGGGCTTGAGCCGCCGGTCCCAGCATAGGC
>Ga0224496_10002414_pt1 | contig 11118 bp, 11 predicted proteins | sample SF_Jul11_sed_USG_2_FD_168127 | JGI IMG/M metagenome (GOLD analysis project Ga0224496, IMG submission 168127) | Sediment microbial communities from San Francisco Bay, California, United States - SF_Jul11_sed_USGS_8_1 | ecosystem: Environmental > Aquatic > Marine > Sediment | place: USA... | reverse complement strand
CTTTCCCCCCGGGAATAGGGCTCTGGGGGCAAGGCTACTTCCAGGCTGGGGCCTTGCTCAGGGCCTCGCGCGCATGGGCGATATCAAGCCCTATCTGCTCCATGAGGGCCTCGGGCGTGGGGAACTTGACCTCTCCCCTGAGGCGCTCTATGAACCTCACCTCTATCTCGTCGCCCACCAGGTTGTCCGAGAAGTCCAGAAGGTGCACCTCGTATGAGCGGTCCGCCCCCCTGAAGGTCGGGTTATTGCCGAGGTTGGCCACGCCGTCAAAGAGCTTGCCGCCCAGCCGCACGCGCACGGCGTACACCCCGTCCTTCGGGATGACCTCTGCCTTTGTGAGGAAGTTGGCTGTAGGAGTCTTGAGTATCCTGGCGCCCCTGCCCGCCCCGGTGACCACTGTGCCTTTTATCATGTAGGGCCTGCCCAGGAGCTCCGTGGCCTTGGACACATTGCCGTTGCCCAGGACCACGCGGATGCGCGTGGAGCTTACCACTTTCTTCAGCAGCATGGCGTTCCGTATCACCTTGACCTGAAAACCGTACTTGCGCCCCTGTCTGCGGAGGAAGTCTGTCGTGCCGCGCCTCGCCTTGCCGAACACATACCCGCTCCCCACCACCACCGCCTTTGCGCAGAGGCGGCTCACGAGTATGTCATGCACGAAGCCCTCAGGGGTCATGGAGGCGAACTCGCGCGTAAAATCTATGACGAGCACGTTGTCCATGCCGTAGTGCATGAGCATGCGGGCCTTCTCGTCAGTATCGGTAAGGAGCCTTGGGGCCCTTTCCGGAGCTATGACCTTTATGGGGTGTGGGTCGAATGTGATGGCCAGGCTCATGGCGCCGAGTTCCGAGGACAGTTTCTTAACGTTCTCTATTATCTTCTGGTGGCCGTAGTGCACTCCGTCGAAGTTCCCGACGGTCACCACGGTGCCGCAGAGGCTCTCGCGGATATTGTCTATCCCCCGTATGATTCCCTTCATCTATGGCGTCCCGTTCCGGCCACTCTGTACAATTAGGCTTATCCGCCGCCGGCCATGAGCTTCAGGGCCTTAATGATCCTGTTGACCTGCGCCCTTGTGAGGTTCATGTCCCCGTTGTTGTCAACAGTGAAGGACGACCGGCTGACCTTCTCCGCGATGGGCATCTGGGCCATCATCCTCTCGGCAGCCTCGGCCCTGGTCATGCCCGCCTGCTCCATCCGGTCGATGGCAATGCTCACGTCCGAATAGACCGTTACAGTGGAATCGAAATCGCCCTCGTGGGCGGTCTCGAAAAGAAGCGGCACCTCGACCACAGCTATCTCATATTCAGAACCGGAAAGCGCTGCCTGTATCTGCTCATAAACCAGAGGGTGTAGCAAGGCCTCATACTGTCTGCGTTTGTCCTCGTCAGAGAAAATTATGGAGGCCACCTTCCTGCGGTCAAGAGAGCCCGTGGCCGGGTCCATTACTTCAGGGCCGAGCAGCGACCTTATCTTTTCGAGCACCTGGGGCAGGGCCAGCAGCTTTGATACAATTGCATCGCTGTCAAGAGTGGCGGCGCCCATCTCCCTGAAGAGCCCGAGCACCGTGCTCTTGCCCATGCCTATGTTGCCCGTAAGGCCGACCTTAATCATCGTGGTGTTATTATACCCGATACCATGGGTCTCCATGTACCGGGCTGACTGTCTTCCAGGAATGAATTTGTCGCTGTGTGCTGATACAATATAATATGGAGCGGTTCAGGAGCCATAAGGCAGAGGAGATGCGACTGCGCGCGCTTTACAGAAAGCGTGCCATGCGCGGAGAGATCAAGGGTGTCCCGCTGAAGGCGCTCAGGACATTTACCGGTCCTGACTGCGCATATCACCTCTACTCGACCATTGGGGCAAAGAAAGAGAATGCCGGCAATGAGCCAGCTACGTAATTCGCGATCTTCACCTCTTACCTGAATGCCTTCCTCTTGCTTCAAGCCCTTGCTATCTTTATTAACGAACAGAAACAGTACGAACAATAGATTAACTACCACGGTAGTCAATAAGAAAGAGGAGCGACTCTCTGGACGCAAAATCTAGACTATAAATAAGATACATAGGCCATATTGGCCGCACCTTCTCAGGTCTTAGTCAAGAGCGCTAACGCAATAAAGCACCTGCTCATCTAAAGGTATGAGTTTATCCTTTAGAATTAAAAGGTTCAGGTTATATTCCACGGTCAAGGGCACGGTACTGGATGGCCTCGGACACATGCACAGGGCCGATATCATCCACTCCCTCCAGGTCCGCGATGGTGCGGGAGAGCTTCAGAATCCTCGTATAGGCCCTGGCCGATAGCCCGAGCTTCTTCATTGCCAGCTCCAGAAGGCCTTCAGCCTCAGGGGTGGGCCTGCAGAAGCTCTTTATATGCCGGGAGCGCATACGGGAGTTGGAGTAGATCCCCTTGTCCTTTTTGAACCTCCCGAGCTGGACCTCCCGAGCCTGCACCACCCTCTGGCCTATCTTTTCCGAGGGCTCTCCCGCGAACTCCGAGGAAAGATCCTTGTAGGCCACGGCCGGAACTTCTATATGTATATCAAAGCGATCCATGAGCGGCCCTGAGACCCTTGAGCGGTACCTGTGTATCAGTCCGGCGGTGCAGGTGCACTCGTGCCGGCTGTCCCCGAAGTACCCGCAGGGGCATGGGTTCATCGCGGCCACGAGCATGAAATTGGCGGGGTATGTGATAGTTGCAACAGCCCGGGAGACCGTGACCTCCCCTGCCTCAAGCGGCTGACGGAGGACCTCCAGGACCGCCCGCTTGAACTCGGGCAGTTCGTCGAGGAAGAGCACCCCGTTATGGGCCAGACTGACCTCCCCCGGCCTGGGGACCTGGCCTCCCCCTATAAGCGCCACATCCGATATGGTATGGTGCGGGGAGCGGAAAGGCCTGCCGGTTATGAGCGATTCTCCGCCCCTCAGAAGCCCTGCAACGCTGTGGACCCTTGTGGTTTCTATGGATTCCTCGAATGTTACAGGCGGCATGATTGTATGGAGCCTGCGCGTGAGCATGGTCTTGCCGGAGCCGGGCGGTCCTATCATCAGGACATTATGGCCGCCCGCTGAGGCGACCTCCAGCGCGCGTTTGGCATGCTCCTGCCCCTTTACCTCCGAAAAACAGACATCGTACCGGTTGGCCTCTGTGACAAGGGTTCTTATGTCAACGCTCGTCGGGGTTATTGGCCTTCTGCCCCCGAAAAACTCAATAACTTCCATAAGGTTATCGACGGCCAGCACCTCCACGTCCTGCACCACCGCTGCCTCGGTTGCATTCTCCCTTGGGAGTATAAGACCCATCCCGAGCTTCCTGGCGAGCATCGCCACGCATAGCGCTCCCCGGATGGACTTCACCCTGCCGTCAAGCGAGAGCTCGCCTGTGAGCAGGTACTTCCTTGCGGAATCAATGGGTACGGCTCCCTCACATTCGCAGAGGCCGATGGCTATTGGCAGGTCAAAGGCCGAGCCCTCCTTTTTCAGGTCAGCAGGGGCCAGGTTAACGGTGATGGGCTTAAGCGGGAAATTGAAACCTATGTTCTTCAGAGCGGCCTTCACCCGGTCCCGGGACTCCTTTACGGCGGCGTCCGGCAGACCAACCATATTGAACTGGGGAAGCCCCCTTGTGGAGACATCCACCTCCACCTCTATAAGGTGGGCGTCTATACCGAGTATGCTTGCGGAGCTGATCTTTGAGAGCATGTATGAATTATACAATATTGCATATATAATAACTTACGCACACACCTTATATGGCACATACGCATAATTTCCCCGTAGGAACCGGGGATATGATATGATTATCATAAGGACAGGGGGAATGTATATATATCGTATATATATGATAGCAATTCTGCTTGCGGTGATCTTCTGTCCTCCTCAGTCATACGCAGCCGCCGAGGAGACCAATGACGGCGGGGACGAAAAACCTATATACGAGACGCTCACTTCTCCGGAGGAAACGCCCATGGGCTCGACCTCAAACACCCCTGTATATGAAGTACTTGAAGAGGGACAACCCCGGTCACGTGATACCGCTGACAACAGGATCTACTACCAGCTGCTTCTTGGGAGGACGTTTTTCTCGGCCAGCAAGGTATCGGCCCGAAGGACTCAATTCTGGGGCCCTTCGGTCAGCGCATCGGCAAGGCTTGATACTGAGTCCGGCTTCACCGCTAGCCTCAGGTCTACAAGATGGTTTGACGAGCATGACTATTTCGGCGTTTCCTTTGAAGCGGGCATTGTCTCTGCAAGGGCGGATGATGAGGCAGGCTCAAGCGCAAGCGCCACTCTTATTACCTTTCCCATTGACCTTCTTTTCAGGGGAAAGCTTTTCGAGAGCGACCGGAGGCCCGAGGGTGTTCTGACCCCCTACGCCGGGCTCGGACTGATCCTTTACGTCGGCAACCTCGATGTCAAGGTCGCGCCTGAGTTCACCTATTCGGTCGGCGGGTCTATCGCCGGGATATCCTTTCCGGACCTCAGGGCGGGCATTCAGTGGAATTTCGGGAAGGGGTCTTCTCTCGCACTCGAATGGCGCTACATCAGCATGAGCCTCTCTTACGACAACGAGGGCTACGCGATATTCAGTGAGGAGAAGGCTGATATGGACCTTGAGGGCAATATGCTTTACCTCGGGATTTCGGGGCCGCTCCGATGAGTTCAGGGAGGGTTCCATATTTAGCGCTCGCAGGACTCATAATACTTACTCTTGCCGCCTGTCCGCTTCCGGCGTCAAGAACGGAGATGAACGAGACCTTTTTTCAGGGCCGGCAGCAGAATGACATCGGCATTATTAATACCATAGCCGTGCTTCCGGGCATGGGAAACAGCCCTTATGTGGAGGAGGCTACGGCATATTTCACGTTTCTCCTAAAGGATGACGGCAGGTTCGGCGTAGTATGGCCTTACAATGTTGAGGAGACTTACAGAAATACCGGAGGAAAGCTCGACCTGGCCTCAATGAGCTCGAGGCAGGCTTCCGAGGCCGGAAGACTCACGGGCGCGGACGCTGTTGTTTTCCTCATATTCAATACAAGAAAGAACCCTGGAGAGTACGCTGCCCCATGGAGCTATACCTGGGCCGCAGCCTCTCTCATAGACAGCAATAGCGGGGCCTTCATAGCTAACTGTTCCGTCTCGAACGGCACATTCCCCGAGTTCCGCCAGGCAGAGAAGGCCTCGATCCAGCTCTTCAGGGAGTTCGGAAAAATACTTGACTTGATCGACAGCGAGGAGGTAGCCCCTTGAAAACATACTCCATGACAGTGAAGGGCCTTATCATGACGGCGCTTATGCTGGGAGGCTGCATGGCGCAGACATCCAGCTTCGTATCATCCAACCCCCTTCAGTCCTATGACCCCGGCGTTTCCCTGAGGCCCGGGATAACCACGAGACAGGATGTTATTAAGGCTCTCGGCCCTCCTCTCACACTTGCCCGGCAGGGAGGGAAGATAATCGTATACCCCGATGAAGTCATTCCCAGGGGCGGCACGGAGACAAGCTCGGACGTGTACTTCGAGATATTCAGAGACAGGTACGAGCTCAGGGACGACTACATAATCTACTACTATCAAAGCGTTGTTGGCTCCACCGGCACCATGGTGGTAGTGGCCGCCGGCTCCACAGATATCAAGGCCTATGTGAGCAAACTCTGGGTTCTCATCGACGACAGGACCGGCAAGGTGATAGATTATGAGTTCAGGCCTGCTGCCAAAAGGTGACCCGGCATTGTCATCGACCGATGCTCATATCCTGAGGCTGATAGCCGCCGGCCTTTCATGTCTTGCCCTCCTGGTCATATCGGCATGCGCCCCGGCACCGCCCTTCACCTTCGGGAATAAGATACAGGAGCCGGACTACGACACAATAGTCCCCGGGAAGACTACCAGAGCGGATGTATTGAAGATCTTCGGGATGCCCATGGCAATCGCCGAAAGGGACGAGGCTCTCAATCTAAGGAGCGGGAGCATATGGCTGAACACTGGCGTTGTCCATGGCGCCCCTTATATCCAGAGGGCGGATTCATTCTTCGAGCTGTTCCGTGACAACAATGAAATAAAGGACCACCACAGGATCTATTATTACTATTACACTTACAGCTACAAGACAGGCATTGTCGCCCTCTTCTATGTTCATGAGAAAGAGAGGCTGAGCCAGCGCCATCTTTGGCTGCTCGTGAACGAGAGGACTGGAATTGTGGAGGACGCCTTCTTCCAGTACAAGGACAGCCCAGGTCGGAGGCCACTCGGCGTGCCAAAGAAAGAGGGCAGCCTGCGGCATTAGCGGCCGGTCGCCCCCCCGCAGCATCCGGAAGCCAGACCTATCGCAAGCCCGCGGCTAGAGGGGCGTGTTATAATTATTTTCCCTTTATCTCACAAGGCGTACTGGATTACACCGCCCTCAGGGGAATACAAAGGAGTCATGAGAACCTCACGAGAGATGGCCATAAAGGCAGTTCTGGCCCTTGGTTTTCTTGCCATAGCCCTCACGGCGGTCAAGCCCATAGACCTCGGGGATTTCTGGTGGCACCTGGCCACCGGCCGGTATATTGTGGAGAACAGGGCCCTCCCGGAGGCAGATCCCTTCACTTTCACTGCCACAGAGCTCACCGCGCAGAAGACAACGGTGCTCAGGGCCTACTGGCTTGCCCAGTCCTGCATGTACCTCCTTGTGGACACATTCGGGTTTGCAAGCATGCTGGCCCTCAGGGTGGCCCTTCTTACGTTCATATCAGTTCTCCTGTACATGATGATACGCAAAAGGGGGCTCAATCGCCCCTTCTCTCTGCTTCTGGTCCTGGGCATCGCGGCCGCGATGAGGGAGTACAACTTCCTGAGGCCGGCGCTCCTTAGCTTCGCCCTGACCCTTCTGGTATTTGCCGCCCTTGAGAGGCTGCGCACAGTGCCCGGCGCATACCGCGACTACAGGCTCCTCGCTGGGCTGCCCGTCACGATGGCCATATGGTCAAACATGCACGGGGCATACATAGTGGGCGCGGCAATGATCGGCCTGTATCTGGCCTACGAGCTCATGCTCTCCATTAGGAGAAGATCGTTCGACAGGCGATTTACTGTACTGGCCGCTCTCTCGCTAGTGGCGCTCCTTGCCTCCGGTCTGAACCCCGCTGGTTTTGATTACCTCAACCCCGGGCTCATAATCAGCGAGCACCTGATGCCCGCGCCCTTGAAGCCCGGCAGCTTCATCACCGAATATTACTCTCCTCTGAGGTATCTCCGCGAGCTGGGCAGGCCGGTGTACTTCTATTCCCTCACAGCGTACACCGCACTCATGGCCTTCTCCTTCGCCCTCAACCGCCGAGGCACAAACCTGTTCCACCTGGCTCTTGCGGTCATCTTCGCGGCTGCTGCATGGAAGGCCCAGAGGTACGGGGCGTATCTCTTCATCTTCTCGGTCTTCCTTACGGGGTACAATCTCTCGGCACTTGAGTTGCCCCGCAGGGAGGACATAAGGCTATACGCACTGCCAGCGCTCGCCGCCCTCCTGCTCCTGCTTATGCTCGAAGCCGGCTCTTTCAGGGTGTTCCGGTCATCCGTCATCCCCACCAGCGCGGCCTCTTTCATACGGGAGTCAGGAGCACCTGCAAACCTCTTTGCTCCATACTTCTGGGGAGGGTTCCTGGACTGGGAGCTCTATCCAAATTACAGGACCTTCATAGACGGCAGGGCGCTCAGCGAGCAGGCGTTCCTTGACCATGGGACCATCATCCGCTGGGCGGGTCAATCAGACGCCTTGCTGAACAAGTACGGCATCAATACCGTCCTGCTCTTTAACCTCACCACCTCGAGCCAGATCATACCGCCAGCGCTCTTTGCCCTCCTTAACGACTCAGGTTGGGAGCCTGCCTACACGGACCACCTCTCCACCGTATTCATCCGCAGAGGCGCCATGGCTGGTATCAGGCCGATCAGCAGGGACCGTGTATGGCAGCAGCTCATTGGACTCTGCAGGGCGAGGGTTTACAGATTCCCGGAGATGGCCATAAGCCACGCTCAGCTGGGTGTTACCTATTACTACATGGGAATGATGGCCGAGGCAAGGCAGAGTTTCCTGAGGGCCCTTAGCATAGACCCTGAAGAGCAGGACTCAAGGCTGTTCCTGCAGGCCATAGAGGCACGCGGGTTCTGATATCAATTAATATCAGGGAAAGCTGATTTCGTCATTTTAGAACCGCCAGGGCCAAGTACCTTAACGGCCGGCCCGTGTGACTGTCCCTTTCTTTCCGGGAACAGACGCGGATGGGGGAAGTGAAACCTGTGCATAAAGTTCACCCAGAAGAGCGCGGCCTGTATTAATATGCCTCACATGACAGCCGGGTCTAGTTATGAAATGGACAGGGGCCAGGCCACTATGGAAACGGGAGATGCAAAAAAGCCGCCCTTCGGGAAGGGAGGGGGCAGGGGCCTCAGGCCGTATGAGGCTTGATGGCGGCGGCCTGGCTCATCATATCCAGAACGTCCATGAAGAAGTTGAAGTCAGGGCTGTCCGAGACCTCCACTATCTGCGCGCCGACTAGCATCTCTCCGTTTTCCTCTGCAAAGTACTTCACCTCGCACACAAGGCTTATACTTTTTCCGATGCGCTCGTTGCCCGTGAGCGTGCAGACCAGAATGCAGTCCCGGGGCTGCTCTCCCATGTAGCGGAACCTGATGCCGCTCTGGCTGAAGTTCACTATGACGGCCTCCGCCGGCTCTATGGGGCCGTCTATCCTCAGGGCGATGAACTCCCCGAACTCCTCAGGGAACGAGTAGCGGGTCTCGCTCCGCTCCTCCCCCCTCCAGTGCTGTATCTTCTGCACAGCCTTTCTGATATCGTGGGAGACCTGAAGATACTTGGCCCAGTTGATGAGCTCGTTGGATATGGTCTTCACCTCGTCGAGGAACTCCTCAACCGCCCTCTGGTCCTTCTCCGCCCTTATCATGTCTATGACCGAGAGGATGCCGTAGGCCTGGTTCACCACCATGTCCGCAACGCACCTGACCTGGCTGTTATTGACGGTTATGCAGTCCGCTGCAGACTCGCCACAGATCATTGAGCACCTGTCTTTAAGCAACCTGGACATATGCCGACCCCCTCCCGAGGTTTGTTAATATTATTGCAATTCCCATGCCTGCATAACATATTGATATTTGGTATCCTGACCTGAAAAACTGTGTGAAATAGCTTATTTAGGCATAAGCATTTCCCTTTTCTGTCACATAAGGCTGACTCGATAAATATGGAAATTAAGGGAAAGAGGCTGGGCCGCATTATGAAACATTATAGTACCCCCTTCCTTGAAAAACGCTTCGTGTAGTATTAAAGTAGATATTCCGGGTTATCAGTCGCATCAGCGCCTCATGCCAGGACAGGCCACGATTACTGAATACCCCAAGACCGCTAATCGGCCAGGAGAGACAGGGATGGAACAGGCTCAGGAGACCAGCAGCACAGGCAACGGGGGCAGGAAGAAGAAGGCCCTCAAGGTGGCCGGTGCGGCCTTTGCTGTCCTTGGCATAGCCATATCCATTTACCTCATATACAGGCTCACGCATATATCCACTGACGACGCTTTCATAGACGGGCACAAATACATGGTCTCGGCCCGCGTGTCAGGCAACGTGGCAGAGGTCTACGTTGATGACAACCAGATGGTGGAGGAAGGGACAGTGCTTCTGGAACTGGACCCTGCCACATACGAGGTGGACGCGGCCCGTGCCCGCGCTGACGTAGATGCCGCCAGGAGCGAGCAGCTCCAGCTGGAGGCCAAGGTAAGGGCGGAGCGCGCCGCGCTTGAGCTGAAGAAGGCCACAAGCTGGCTGGCCGAGAACAACCTCACGCGCGCCAGGAGCCTCCGCAAAAACGGCACCATTCCGGAGGAGAAGTTCGATGCCGCTGTTGCTGCCCAGAGGATAGCTGCGGCTGACGAGAGGGCGGCCTCCGCAAAACTAAAACAGGCCGAGACGGACCTCTCGACCCACGAGTCAGTCATCAAGCGCGCAGAGGCGGGGCTCAGGGCAGCAGAGCTGAGGCTCGGGTACACAAAGGTGCTGGCTCCCGGAAAGGGCCTGGTGACCAGAAAGAGCGTGGAGCCAGGCAACTGGGTCAACCCCGGACAGGCACTAATGGCCCTGACCGACCTCGAGGACGTCTGGATAACCGCCAACTACAAGGAGACCCAGCTTAAGAAGGTCATGCCCGGCCAGCGCGTCAGCTTCACCGTGGACGCATACCCCGGGACAAAGTTCACCGGCAGGGTGGAGAGCATCATGTCCGGCACCGGCGCTGCCTTCTCCCTCTTCCCCCCAGAGAACGCCACGGGCAACTACGTAAAGGTGGTCCAGCGCATACCCCTGAGGATATCCATAGACAAGGGCCAGGGGGACGGGCAAATACTGAGGCTCGGCATGTCAGTGGAGCCCACGATACTGATAGAGTAGGCGGGCGACCGCTCCAGTACAATGCCTGAGAAGGACGAAGAGACCCCACCGCAGGAAGCCCCGAAACCCCAGCAGTGGAAGGCCAGCAAGTGGCTCATCGCAGTTGCCGTCATGCTGCCCACCCTCATCGAGATCATCGACACATCCATCGTCAACGTCTCGCTGGACCATATCAGGGGCTCGCTCTCTGCCGGCATAGACGAGGCCACATGGACCATCACCGCTTACCTTGTAAGTAACGCAATAGTCATACCCATGTCCGGGTGGCTTAGCCGCCTGTTCGGCAGAAAGCGCTATCAGCTCGGCTCCATAGCCATCTTCACCTTCGGCTCCTTCATGTGCGGCTCGGCCTGGAGCCTCCAGAGCCTCATCTTCTTCCGCATAATGCAGGGCCTTGGTGGAGGCGGGCTGGTGCCAGTGAGCCAGTCCATCCTGCTTGAGGCCTTCCCTCCACGGCAGCATGGAATAGCCATGGCCATCTTCGGCATGGGCGCCATGTTCGGCCCCATCGCAGGGCCGCTCCTTGGCGGCTGGATAACGGACAACTGGGACTGGAGGTGGATATTCTACATCAATATCCCCATCGGCATATTCTCCATCTTCCTCAACTGGATAGTCATAGAGGACCCGCCCTACATGCGCAAGCAGAAGATGCGCATAGACTACGCCGGGC
>Ga0224496_10002412_pt1 | contig 11123 bp, 11 predicted proteins | sample SF_Jul11_sed_USG_2_FD_168127 | JGI IMG/M metagenome (GOLD analysis project Ga0224496, IMG submission 168127) | Sediment microbial communities from San Francisco Bay, California, United States - SF_Jul11_sed_USGS_8_1 | ecosystem: Environmental > Aquatic > Marine > Sediment | place: USA... | reverse complement strand
TAGCCTTTAGCTAATAATGACTATAAAGTTAAATTAAATCCAATTATGGCGAAAAAAGGGTGGGGGGGAAAAAACTTTAACCGTTGTAAATGGGATTCACAAAGGGTTTTTTATCCTTTCACCCGTTTGATATCACGTAAAGTTCAGCCGGGACTAAAAACCTTTGAGCGCATTTTAGACTTTTAATTTGGGGCAATTGGCTTTAGGATGATATATATTTCCGAGTCAGGATGAAACGGAGCCCAACCAAAAGCGCAGTGTTTATCATTCTTTAATGAGTTCTTTTCAGCCGAAAATCATGAGCGTTTTTAACAAGGAAAAGTTAAAGAACAAATTGGCGGAGCCGCGGGGGATCAAGAAGTACAATATCCTGCTGGTGGACGACGAGCGGGCGAACCTCACTTCGATCTCAAGACTGCTGGGGACCCAGTACAATGTCCTGACCGCCAAGGACGGCCAGGAGGCGCTGGAGATGGTGGCGGACTTTAAAAACAAGGAGGACCTTCACCTGATCATCTCCGATCAGAGGATGCCGAATCTGACCGGAGTGGATTTCTTCAAGAGGGTCCAACCCATCGCGCCCGATACCATCCGTATCCTGCTGACGGGTTTCTCGGATATCGAGACCATCGTCGAGGCGACCAACGAGGGGCGGATCTATAAGTACATGACCAAACCCATCGAGACCAACGACCTTAGGGTGACGGTACAAAGGGCGCTGGAGGCCTACGATCTTACCAGCCGCAACCATAACCTGATTGAGGAGTTGAGGCTTTTAAACGCCAATCTCGAAGAAAAGGTGGAGGAGAGAACCGAGGCGCTGGAGAAAAGCAACCGGGACCTGAAGGAGCTGAACCGCGAGAAGAACGAGTTTCTGGGAATCGCCTCGCATGATCTCAGAAGCCCCGTCTCCAGCATTCAGGGGATGGCGGACCTGATCCTCAAAGAATACGCCGATTTCACCAGGGATGAGATCCTGCAGTTCATGGGGCAGATCAAGGACAGTTCCGGAAGAATTCTGAGACTGATCACCGACTTTATGGATGTCAGCGTCATCGAGTCGAGGCAGGGTGACATTAAGCTGAAGCCGCTGGATTTGGGCCGTGCGCTGGAGGAAGTCCTGGGGGATCTTAAAATCAACGCCGAGACAAAGGGGATCGAGCTTAAAAGGACGGGAGAGACAAAATCCCTCCGGGTTCTGGGCGATCGGGACTCAATCCACCAGGTCCTGGACAACCTAATTTCCAACGCCGTTAAATACACGCCACCGAATAAAAAGGTCCTCCTGATAGTCAGCCGTAGCGACACCCATTTCCAAATCCAGGTCAAGGACGAGGGTCCTGGAATCAGACCGGATGAAATGGATCGGCTCTTCGGAAAATTCTCCCGCTTAAGCTCCAAACCGACCGCAGGAGAGCCTTCGACCGGATTGGGGCTTTATATCGTTAAGAAAATCGCCGAATCCATGGGAGCGCGAGTCTGGTGCGAGAGCGATTATGGCCGGGGCGCGAGTTTCTTTATCGAATTTAAGGCCCACCCCGAATAATCCGCGAGAAACCAAAAATCCGATCCGTCTTCCCAGCCCGCTTTTAAAACCGTTCCTGCCCTGACTTAGTTGGGGCAGTACAGATCGCCGTACTTCCAGTTGACCCACCAGTGACAGGCAAAACCAAAAACCATCATCTCATTACAGCCTTTTTGCGCGGAGAACTTTCTTGCGCAACCGATGACATGATCCGCGACGTTCTCGATGACCTCCTTGGCCCTGGATTCGGGGCTGTTGGACGAACATCCGGCGAGGGCAAGCGTTAAGGCGAATAAAACCAGGACGACCTTCATCTTCATGTGATTCCTATTTGTTGATTGAACAGGGACGGTTTCCGCTTAATCAAACCGTTTCGCTAACCAGTCCATGTCATATCAAAATACCGCTCGGGTCGCAACCTGCGCGTGAATTAAAGCCGAACCTTTTATTTATGAAAGGAACCGCGCCCTTCGTTTGACTACCTTCAGTTGGTTTCGGTTTCCATATCAACCTGGAGGTTGATTTTCGGTTTTTTCGTACAACTGTCGATATATAAAAATTTAACCGATTCAAAAAAGGGACTGTTGTCAAAATCGGAGGGTACGATTTGCGAGAAGTTCTTTTTGCAATGCATGACGAGCTTGGCGTAATCATGCACATTGGTCAGATGAACTCTCCCGGCGTGCTTTTTCTTGTTGAACCTCAGACTCGGCGCGATAGGATATCCGGCCTTGTGGAAGGCATGAGCGATCATGCCCGAGCAGATGTAGAATTTCTCGAATGCGGTGTTGCCCCCGATATAAACGTGGGTGTCGGGCCGGATTTTCGTATAAAGATATTTGAACAGGAGCTTTTCGATATTAGTGATATCGTAGCGGGGTTGTTTTTTCAGCATCAGCTCCATGTATTCGGAAACCTGTTCGATGCCCTTCTTGTCCAGCATCGAAGCGCGGCAAATGCGGATATCAAGATGAATGTATTTATCGATCGGGCTGACGATAACGCCTTCGGGTTCGACCTCGATGATCTCTCCGTTGCCCCGGTAGATGGTGGAGTGACTGTATGGGGAAGTCGTCAGGGTCTGGATGATACGGCTGATTCGTTGGTTGCCTCTGACCAGAATGACGTCCCCTGGTTCCGCCGTTCTTAAGAAACGTTGTTTCTTATAGGCAAGCAAAATCTTTTCTTCATCCTTTGATCCCAGGAGGGGTAAAGCCGAGTCATAGGCGGGCATGACTTCAAGCAGGTAGTCCATAAGCTGCTTGTAGAGTTGCGCCTTAAATCTTTCGGTGGAGACGAATTTGCCGAGATCATTTATTTTTTCGAACGCCTGAAAGATAGCCTTGTCGATAAAAGAGTTTTCGCCCTCCAGATGCCTCGAATCCTTGATGCGTCCGCGAGCTATTTCCTTTAATTTGTTAAGACTTGCTGAAATTGTAGCCATCGCTCCTCTTTTTTTATAAATATTTTAATCGAAACCTGCCTGAACGTTGATGAACCTTCCGTTTTCTCGAGGTTAAAGCAGTATTATAAGAATGGTTTTAACTATATTTTTATTTTAACACCACTCCCTTGATTTTTCAAAGCCTTTTTATACCTGCCAAGTCGCATCAGAAAGCGAAACCCAAGGCCAGGAAGAAAATATACGGGTATTCGCGGTCATATTGGTGGATTTGTCTGATAAGAGCCGCCTCGTCCCAAGGGTCCAGGGAGCGGTCAAAATCTGTCAGGCTAACCTTTATATCCTTATCGGCTCCCTCAATACTTAGTCTTTGCTGGTTAGGATTCCACATCCCACCAAGCCCCCAGGTAAAATTATTTAACGGGCCAAGGTACGGGATGCCGATGTCGTTTCCCTGCTGGAAACCGAACCCCAACGCGTAACCTTTCCAGGAGTTCCGCCTGATTTTGACGGTTAGATTGCCTTCATAAATATTCTCGCCGATCTCTCTTTGGGCATGGTTATAATGGATTTCACTGGTCGTTTCACCCAAATTAAGGAGACCGAGGCTAACATAAATTCCAAAGTCAAACGGGCTGACCAGCAATGCCAGTGATGTTTTCTGACCTTGATTTGAAATAATTTCATCCACGCCGTCAAATTCGTAAATCCGTTTTGGAGACCGGTAGGTTTCCTTGAAACGATGGGCCGCCTGATACCTGAGCTGCGCCACCACATCAAAGCCGTAAAACTCAACATGGTGAGGCACGACCTGATAGCTGGCGGAGATACCATCTCCCAGGCTCTCGCTGGGTGAGTATTGTATCTGATAGACTCTGGCTTTATTGTTGTTGCGGCTACAGCCGACAGAAAGCAGAAGGAGCAGAATCAAAATATAGCAGTAAAGTCGTCTCATAAGAGCCACCTTTTAGAAATAATGCTCGAAAGTCATTCTTCCATAACGCTGAGAAGAAGTTAACTCATTGATCCAATCCTTGGGAGGTTTGGATATTAAACCGGGGTCCTCGATATAGCGCACGGCCGGGTCTTCCCGTATAAAGCTTAAATGAAAGGACGAGTATCTAAATAGATTCCACTTGAAACCGATTTCGTTTCGCCGGATGAGTGGATTGATTTGATCTTTGGTTAGGGCAAAGTCCATGTTTTGCGAATTGAGGTAATAACGGCTTCCCTCTAAAGTCGCATCGAAAATAATTCCTTTCACGCTGAAGTTAAAGTACATATTCCAGGAATATTCATTGGGCACAAACACACGGTGATCGATTTCGTATAGCTGGAAATGAAGGGCCAGACCGCCGTTGATAAAAGCCGTTCCAAATTCAAAGTTGTAGCCGAGCGCCACTCTCCGGTCGTGATAATAGGTCAGGGAATCGTAACGGACGCCAACGACCGGTTCATAAAGGACGATCTGATGATCCCAACCCGCGGGATCATCGGCTGCGTCACCAAAACCGGTCCTGATTCGCTTTATGGACCGAAAAAAAGCGTGCGCGCCCTTTTGCTGGGTATTGCCTCCCGAGGAGGCGCCGATATTGCCGATATAATAACGGTATCCTGAGCGGCGGTTATGGGAAACCTTGTAGAAACTCATGCCGGCGATAAAAAGATCGGCGTAGGGGCGGTCGTTTTCCCGCGGGATCTCCTGGTTGAGCTTCGAAGGGGTGAACATCATCTGACCCAAAAGGTATCCCTTATAATCCCAGGAGCTCACCTCATCCTTAGGGACGGCGCATTCCTCCTCGTAGATAAGCCCGCTGGTGTAAAAACGGTCGGTTTTGCCGAAGACATCGTTATCGGCGTAAAAGACGCCCCGGCAATCGAATGCGTAAAGCTTTCCAATCGACAGGATCATCAAAAGGAAAACCAATAACTGCCGAGTGAATCGACGCATCTTGGGCTAGTTGACGGGATTTAAACAAATCGCTGAATGGGAGTCGCAATAATTTAATCCAGCTCGTATCAAGTCTTTATCTTCAACGCTATCTTATCATGAATCTCAAAGGACAGGCAAGGAAATGAAGGCGGATAAGGGCGTGGTTGGGGAGTCGGTTTACAGGGTCGGTCGTTAATTATCATAGCCAGGAAGCCGATCCCATCCGGATTGTCTGATCCAGGCAAGATCTTGGCGCGTGGTTTTATTAGGTAATCCAATCTAATCCCAGATTGACGAGTAAAATCTGTGAAGTTGTTGATATTTTTAGTGTATGTTCAGTTTATGATCGACTGTGACATCAAAAGTGAAGAAATTATTAATCCTGCAAAATTACTCGCATTATTCTTATCTGCCAACTTTGTTTTTTTTATACGCTTTGTGAACTGACCCTCTATCATTGGTCGCTCTTAAGTTATTTTTTGACTGACTAAAGAACCATAAGGAGGACTAATGGCCTGTAAGAAATACACCCATAAAAAACCTTTTAACCCTTAGCTTATCAAAAAGACACCACCCCATCGGATTTATCTTCCTTGTCCTTTCGATTAAGCCCGGTTATGATGATAATAACCGGATTTAACCACCACCCAAAATCCGGACACTATAATAATATTGCGACAGATCAATTAATTTTGTATTTCGCGTCCGGTTTGTACTATACAAACGGGATTCGTTATGCGAAAGTTTAAATATATAGATATTTAATTAGCGCGCCAATTTAACCTGATTTGTGGGGGGGGTATGTATTTGATCAGATCTATAAGATTACTGGCGGTCATATCGTTTAGTTTGATGATGACCATGAGCCTTCAGGCCGCCGAGCAGAAGGGGAAAATCCAGTCGATTTCAAACAAGGCCAAGACGATCCAGTTCATGGATTTAAAAAGCAAGGAAGTCAACACCGTCAAGTTCGGAAAAGCGACCAAATTTATCAACGCCAAGTCCTCAAAGGAATTCATCGTCAATGACGTGATCCTGATCGATTTCGATCCGGGCAAAGAGGCAAAGTCGATTAAGCGGGTCCTGGTCGAGTTACCAAAAAACAAGGTCATCTCGACCAAAAAATTGGCCAGCCTCCTGGATAATAAAACCTCTGTTTTTTCTCTTTATGACGCGAGGCCTTTAGGGAGTTATCAGCAGGGGCACCTTTTGGGCGCCGTCTCCTTTCCTCCTGAAAAACTGGAAGCGAATCTAAGCTTGCTGCCGAAGGATAAAGACCGGCTTCTGGTTTTTTATTGCGGAGGGCCTACCTGAGGCCTTAGTCCAAAAGCGGCAAGTTTTGCTGAAAAATCCGGTTACAAAAAAGTTAAAGTCTACACTGAGGGAATACCAGCCTGGAAAAAAGCCAAAAATCTGATCGTGGTTGATGCTGAGTGGTTATCCGGGAATCTTGATCCAAGCCTGGTGATTTTGGACGTAAGGCCTATTGAGATCAGCTCCAAAGAACAAATAAAAACCGCGGTTTCCATTCCAGCGGGGGATATCTTAAAGCTGGGAAATCAATACGCCAGTAAAGTCCGCGGCAAGAAAAAGGGGGAGCCTTATTCCAAACGGATTTTACCGTCACTGGCCGATAAAAAAGCGCCCATCATTCTTTATGGCGATCAGACCCATAGCAAAGACGTTCAAGACGCCTACAAAGAGCTGGCGAACTGGAAATATAATAAGGTCGCGGTTCTGGATGGGGGTTTTGATCTCTGGAAGAAACAAAAACGGGCGGTCTCCAACGCAAAAAACACTCGAATTCGATACCAGAAAAAACTGGTAGCCGGCGCCGTTTCGGAGGAAGATTTTACCTCGCTGCAGGTCTCCGGCAAGGCGGTTATCGTGGATGTAAGAACGGCGAAAGAGCAGAAAAAAGGGGCTATAAAAAACGCTGTCCTGGCTCCTCTTGAGGAATTGGACGAGCATGTCTCAAAGATACCAAAAACGGGCGATGTCCTCCTTCATTGCTCCACGGGTGTCAGAGCTGAGATCGCCTATAATATTTTAAAGAAAAAGGGGTATGATAAGGTCAGGTTTTTAAACAGCCTTATCACCATTGCCAAATCAGGAGAGTATCGGCTTGAATAAAGTGCCGTACTTATAAACTAGAAAGCTTAAACTGACCGTTTTTAAAGCAGGATGCAATGGGCGTTATCAACAGGCGGGATTTTCTTACGATCTCATCCGCGTTTTTAGCGGGGAGCACGGTCTTGGGAGGCGGGTTTGTTTTATCGCCTTATCGTCAGGGTGAAGTCACCTCCCTTAAAAGCGATAAGGTCGTAAAAACCACCTGCGAGCTATGTTTCTGGCGTTGCGGTATTGACGCGCATGTCAAGGATGGCAAGGTTTTTAAGATCGCGGGACAAAAGGATCATCCCTTGAGCAACGGGAAACTCTGTCCCAGAGGATTGGGCGGTCATGGTCTGCTTTATGATCCGGACCGTCTTAAACATCCCCTGATCCGAAAAAACGTGAACGGGAAATCAAGTTTCCATAAAGCCACTTGGGATGAGGCTACAACCCTGATCGCCTCCCGGCTGAGCGAAATCACGGAAGAACACGGACCCGAGTCCGTCGCCATGTTCAGTCACGGATTTGGCGCGTCCTTTTTCAAGACCCTTTTGTCGGCCTATGGCATCGATACCTTCACCGCTCCCTCCTACGGGCAGTGCCGCGGTCCGAGAACCGAGGCCTTCAAGCTGACTTTCGGACATGGGGTCGGCAGCCCAGAGGGTTTGGACATCGCCAACAGCAAGTACCTGGTCCTGATCGGCTCTCATCTTGGGGAGAACATGCATAACACCCAGGTACAGGAATTTTCCCAGGCGATCGCCAAGGGATGCAGGATTGTGGCGGTTGATCCCAGATTCTCGACCGCCGCGGGTAAGGCCGAGACTTGGCTACCGATAAAAGCGGGTACGGATATTGCGCTGCTTCGATCCTGGATTCATATCCTGATCGAGGAAAAACTTTACGATGAGGACTTCATCGCGGAAAACGCCATTGGCCTGAGTGAGCTAAAAAAATCCGTCAGGGACGCCACCCCAGAAAAGACATTCGCCATCACGGGTATCCCCGTTGAGATGATCGTTAAGGTCGCCAGGGATCTGGGCCGTTATCAGAACCAGGCGCTTGTTCATCCCGGACGGCATGTCACCTGGTATGGTGATGATACCCAAAGAGAAAGGGCGATCGCTATCTTAAATGCCTTGCTTGGTAATTACAGGGCCAAGGGCGGATTGTTGTCACAAAAAACATACCCGATTCCAAAATACGACTTCCCCAAGCCCAAAAAGTCATCCAGGAAATTTAAATCCGTTTATCCCTTCGCGGGGAGCATCCCCTCCAACGAGATCGTTGACAGAACCCTGGCGGATAGTCCCGAGAGCTTTAAGGCCTGGTTTATCTACGGCACCAACCTGATTCATACTTTAGGCGATCAAAAATCGACCATTGAGGCTTTGCGAAAATTGAAGTTCGTGGTGGCCGTCGATGTCTTGCCTATGGAGATAACAGGCTACGCGGATGTTGTCCTTCCGGAGTGTACCTACTTGGAAAGGTTTGACGATCTGGATGCCAGAGCATACAAAAAACCCTATCTGGCCATCCGTCAGCCAGCCGTCAAACCACTGTTTGATAGCAAACCCGGTTTTGAGATCGCGCGGATGCTTTCCAAAAAGATGGGATTGCCTGATCTATTCCCTGATAAAATCGAAACCTACCTGGAAAGTCGGCTTAAAAAAATTGGCCACTCTCTGGTTGAGCTTCAGGAGAAAGGTGTTTTCGTCAATCAGGATTCCGGTTTATACAGAAGTCAAAACGAAAAAATGCGTTTTGATACCCCTTCGGGCAAGATCGAGCTGGTCTCAAATAAATTAAGGGAAAAAGGGTTTGATCCCGTTCCCAAATATACCCAGCATCCTGAAAATCCGCCGGGGTTTTTTCGGTTGCTGTTTGGACGAGCGCCGATGCATACCTTCGGGAGAACCGCCAACAACCGAATCCTGGGTGAGCTGATGCCGGAAAACGAGTTATGGGTTAATGCCGTCGCTGGCCAGGACATGAAACTCAAAAACGGGGAATATCTATATCTGGTTAATCAGGACAACATAAAAAGCAAAACTCCGATCAGGGTGAGATTGACCCAGAGAATCAGACCTGATGTCGTGTTCATGGTCCATGGTTTCGGCCATACGGACCCAAGGCTTAAAACCGCCCGGAACCGGGGCGCAAGCGACGCGGACCTGATAAGCCATTTGGATGTTGATCCGATCATGGGAGGCACCGGAATGAACAATAATTTCGTCACCTTCACGAGAGAGGCCTAGATGGCGCGCAAAAAAAAATACGCCATGTTCATCGACACATTGAAGTGTGTCGGCTGTTCCGCTTGTGTCTATGCCTGTAAATCGGAGAATCAGGTTCCAGAAGGTTTTTGCCGTGACTGGGTGGTACAGAAAACTGAGGGGACTTTCCCCCACCTCAGTCAGTTGATCCGCTCCGAGAGATGCCAGCATTGTGAAAACGCACCCTGTGTAACGAACTGTCCTACCGGAGCCTCCTATTATCCGGGTGACGGCACGGTCCAGGTCGACCGTAATCTTTGTACGGGATGCAAGGCCTGCATTGCCGCTTGTCCTTACGACGCGAGGTATATTCACCCAGTCGGATTTGCCGACAAGTGCACCTTTTGCCAGCATCGGCTCAAAGAGGGACTGCAGCCTGCCTGCGTGACGGCATGCCCAACCGAAACTTTGAAACTGGTGGATTTAATGGAAAACAGCTCAACGATCGAAGACTTGGTCAATGGCCGGCAGATCGTAAAAGACAAAGTCCATGCCGGCACTAAACCCAAACTTTTCTGGCTGGTTTAAAATAAGTTGTAAATCTTATGACTGAGATAATATCAAACAAACTCAATCCCTATGTTTATCCGAATTTGGACATCTGGCATTACGAAATACCCTTGTATCTTTTTTTGGGGGGTCTGGCCGGGGGTCTGCTGATCTTAAGTTCAGGAATGATTCTTTTTAAAAAGGAATCGATTGAGAATAAGGCTGTCCGGTGGGCGACATTATTATCACCGGTAATCTTAAGCATAGGCATGTTGTTTTTGCTGCTGGATCTGGAGTTCAAAATTCATTTCTGGCGGTTTTATACCGCTTTCATTTTCACTTCCCCGATGTCTTGGGGAGCCTGGATGCTCTTGATTTTTTATCCTTTCTCGGTTATGCAGGCTTTGATAGTTTTTAAGGATTATATTAATTTTTACCCGTTTATCCTCAAAACGATCAAGATCACGGAACCGCATTTACAAAAAATAGCCGTCGTCAATGTTCATATCGGTACCGGAATCGGTGTCTATACAGGTGTTCTGCTATCGACTTTTTACGCCAGACCACTGTGGAACAGTTCGGTGTTGGGGTTTCTTTTTCTTTTATCAGGCATCTCGACCGCGGCGGCGGTGATGTTAATTATCTGCAATTCTGGCGATAAAAGAACCTTTTTGAAGGTGGATATGTATCTGATCTCCCTTGAAGGGTTCGCCGCTACTCTCTTTATCATCGGCGGGGTTACCTCGGCCGGCGCTTTCCATGACGCGATGGTTTACTTGATTTCAGGAACATACGCGGCCTGGTTCTGGGTTTTGTTTATATTATGCGGACTGATAATACCCTTGCTGCTTGAAACCCTGGAGGTATTAAATAAAGTCCGTTATTCGCCCCTTGTACCTCTGCTCGTGATTATCGGCAGTCTGTCTCTTCGCTTTATCATCGTTAACGCGGGGCAGAGTTTTTCAACTTTTTATTAACATCGCCAAAGGAAAAACGATGGCATCAGACACGGAAAAAAAACCCGTCTATTGGTCTAATCTCGTGGCCGGGATTGGTTTGGGAATCATATTGCTCAGCGCCTATTATATCGCAGGAAGAGGTCTCGGCGGATCGGGGGCTGCCGCGAGGTTTGCCGCGGCCGGAATGAACCTAATCGCGCCTGAGCATACATCGAACTTGAATTATTTCGCGCGTTATTATCAAGAGGGTAAAGTTGTTTTGTCGGACTGGCTGACTTTTCAATTGATTGGCGTGTTTCTGGGGGGACTTTTCGGCTCTCTTACGGCTGGGCGGTTCAAAAAATCCGTGGATAAGGGAGAAAGAATCTCAAAGGGCAAAAGGTTTGCGCTGGCGTTGATTGGTGGAGGCCTGATGGGTTGGGGC
>Ga0224496_10002410_pt1 | contig 11124 bp, 13 predicted proteins | sample SF_Jul11_sed_USG_2_FD_168127 | JGI IMG/M metagenome (GOLD analysis project Ga0224496, IMG submission 168127) | Sediment microbial communities from San Francisco Bay, California, United States - SF_Jul11_sed_USGS_8_1 | ecosystem: Environmental > Aquatic > Marine > Sediment | place: USA... | reverse complement strand
CGCGGGTATGAGTTGTCCGGAAAGGATGCTGGCCGCGGCTGCCGGTTGCCAGAGCACAAGTCCGGTCAGGAGCATTATCGCAGAGCCGGTCAGGGTCAGCCAGTAGACGAATTTCTGCTTGTAGGTATACATGCCGCACCTTGCCGGGCTGTCTGCGGCTCCCACGTAATACCTCACGTTCCGGGCGGCATTCTGGAAATCGCTCGGGAGCACAAGCATGGAGGGCTGCCACCGGAGAAAGACCAGACCCACAACGCCGGCAGCCACATGGGCCAGGAGGACGATGCCGTAGAAAAGGCCCAGCCACCTGTGGAACAGCCTCAGTGAGTCTATCCCTCCGGAAAGCATGATGAACTCCCTGCAGAAATCAATATAGTAGAATTTCTGGCAGAGCCCTGTGGCCGCCAGGGAGAAGAACCCGGCAATATGGACCCAGTGCTCGGTTACCCTTGCAACGCCGAAACGCCTTACCATCTCTTTGCCCATATCAAACCTCCATGCAATCTGTCCGATGCCTTTCCTTCTAACGGCTGGAGAAATATCTCCATATATGAAGCAGTATCTGAAGCATAAGGCCCAGTACCATCAGGGGCATCAGCACCCTGTAGGTAGCATCAACAATGAAAACCAGCGGCGCATGCGCCAGACTGGGCGTATAATGAGAGAGCCATGCGTCAGGGAAATCATCTCCTGCATCCTCATGACACGTACGGCACCGTCTCACAAGGTTCCTTTTCACTGCCTCGGCATTGGGGCCGAAGTCTCCGGTTATATCATGAGTCCCGTGGCAGTCGGTGCACTCCGCGATGGGCCTGCCCGGAGCGAGTTCCCTGCCGTCCTCGCTACGGTAGAGGGACAGGGTCACACCGTGAAAATCAGTGAGATATGATTTCACTACCTCCGTGGAGAGCCCGTACTTCTGCATGATGCTCCTGTCAGCATGGCATCTGCTGCACATCGAGGGGATGCGCTCATGGAACTCCGTGCTGGTGGGATCAACTATATCGTGAGCGCTATGACAGTCTATGCAGACCGGCACATCAGGGTTCCCCTCCCCGATAAGGGCCGAGCCATGAGAGCTGTTTATATAAATCCCGTAAACCCTCCTGTGGCATGCAGCGCACTTCCTGGCGGTCTCAAGCTTGTTGCCTGACGCCTTCCCTATGGAGTGGCTGCCGTGGCAGTCCGTGCAGTTGGGCACATCCTTTCTGCCTGACGAGAGCAGTTTGTAATGTATGCTCTCGGAAGTCCTGGCATACTTGTCAAAATGACAGCGCTTGCACAGCTCGGAGAGGGCAAGGGAAAAGTACCTTCCGTTCTTGAAGGACCTCTGGGGGTGCTCCTCCTGAGAGAAACCGAAATGGCAGTCAGAACAGTTCAGCTCTCGGTGTGCTGATTCCCTCACCTCTTCAGCATTCATGTGGAGCATGAAACTGTCTCCATTGGCGAAGGTGGTACTGATATCCTGTCCATGGCAGCCAAGGCAGTATTGCTCCTCCGGGACAAAGGCCCTGTCCGACCTGGTCCTTCTGATATCATGTGCGCCATGGCAGTCCTGACAGAGAAGCTCCTTTCCCTCTCTCTCCTTGCGGATCAGGCTTTCGTGCACAGGCACTTTGAGGATCGACCTGTCAGAATGGCATTTTCTGCACGACCTGGACATTTTCGCACTGTAAAGCTGCCGTGTGCGGTATGTCTTCTGCGGATGGGCCTCCACTGAAAACCCCTCATGGCAGGTGCTGCATGCAAGGATGCCGTGAATCGAAGACATGTAGTCCGCCTGCCTTACATATGCGGGAACTGACTGCCCGTCCAGAAAGCTCTTGTCAATGCCCTTGTTGCCGTGACAGGAGAGGCAATGCTCTGTCTCGGCCCTTGCACCACCCGGGCCAGTTGCCAGGACAGGGCCCGGGGCCAGCAGCATAATTGCGGACACTGCAAGCATTACGGCCAAGGCCGAAGTCTTATATGCCGGCAGGCGCTTCATCTCAGTGTACATCCCTGTAAGCGGATGCCTGCCCGAGCACAGGCATGCGGTTAAGTATCCAGCGCATCACCATAAGCTGAAGCGTTATCATGGACAATATCATCAGCGTCTCCGGCAGAGGAGGAGTGATGTGTTTAAAATGATCCGGCATGGACCAGTTGTATGCGACCAGGTTGACGTTGACCCTGTTAAGCACTATGCCTAGCATGGCCCATACGGATGCCGCCCTTATGGCGAACATATTGGAGGACTTCACTCCATATGTCATGAGCACGGCCGGAAGCAGCAGCATCCCCGCCACCTCGAACAGGTACCAGTAACCATACGGCGTGGCCAGAGAGCTCCAGAGCCCGTCCTTTGCCACACCAATGACCTTCAGGGCGAAATAGACGTACATTGAAAGCGCTATGCCCTTGCCAAGTGTTATGGTATTCCTCTCAACGGAGTCAACAAAGGCGCTGTCGCACATATGGCGGAAATACTTCACCGAGACAGCCATTAGCATCACAAGAAACGCCATCGCAGCAAAAACGGCCGAACTCAGAAAAAATACTGGCAGGTAGGAGGAATACCAGAGCGGGTGCAGCTTGTGAGGCGTGATAAGGTACATGGCCCCCAGGGCAGACTGGTGTATGGTGGTCAGCACTGTGCCCAGTATTACCAGGCCTACCGTGGCGGAGACGACCCACTTGTGTATTCTCTTTGAGCCCAGCCACTCGAGTATGGCGGGAGTGAACTCCAGAAGCTGCACGTTGACATACAGGCAGACATGCCAAGCCACTATGAACAGTACAGAGGACGGCCCGAACCCGACGGCCATGGGGAAGTAAAGTCTCCAGGGTCTGCCCAGGTCGATGAGCAGGTATGAGGCGGCAAACATGTAGCCCAGCATCCCGGCCATGACGCCCAGCCTCACGAGTGGTTTGAACCCCTTATAGCCAAGCACGTAGTAGGCCGTGGCAGCAAGAAACCCGCATGCATAAAGCGGTTCTCCGGCGAATATCCCCCAGCTGAGCAAAAGGCCCCAGGGGTATTCCGCCGACGCGTGCACAACGCTTGAGAGCCCCTGCGTGTAGCGTGAGTAAAAGGACGGGATTGAGACGATCAGTATTGCCACAGCCATGACGTTAAAGGGCGTGGCAAGGCTGCGCGCGTAATCCGGCCAGCTGCGGCCCATCAGCAGTTTGTTCATAAACCATGGGGCAAACCCGTTAAAAAAACCCGACGAAGCTGCTTGGGTCTCCTGCATAACATCACCTCCCGTCGCTCCGGACTTCATCGTCCGCATTATCCTGTTGTTTGTCCTTCCTGCGCATCGCACCGTATACCAGTCCGAAAAGGGCGGGCCATACGGTAAATACCATGGGAACCGAATCCAGATAGTTCTGCGTAAGCTCAATCATGGGCCTGTCCGGCACGCCTTCGGGGAACCCAAGCTCTGTAAACGGCACACCCGAGATATACAGCCAGCTGGTGCCGCCTGCCTCGCGCTCGCCATATATATGGTTCATGTAACGGCCAGGCCCGTCCTCAATCCTGTGCCTCGCCAGCTCAAGAAGCTTGTCGCGTTTTCCAAAGGTCACGGCTCCCATGGGACATGCCTCTGCACAGGCCGGGGCGCGGCCATCCCTTATCCTGTCGTAACACATCACGCACTTGACTATCTTTGGATCGAAGGCGCTGTCGTAGTCATAGGCGGGCACGTAGAACGGGCACGCTATCATGCAGTACCTGCACCCGAAGCAGAGGTCCTTGTCATATATGACAGGCCCCTCCGGGGTCTTCGTATAGGCGTGTATGGGGCATGCAGTGGCACAGGCAGGCTCCAGGCAATGGTTGCACTGTATCTTGCGGTAGACGGGCCTGTCCGGGTCGGCGGGGTTTTCGTGCCTGTTGACCACGGTGTAAGCTGAAGCGTTCGGCCTGCGCTCCTCATTGAACACTCTCTCGTCGTCAAAGGAGAGCTCGGGCTTTGGCAGACCGTTCTCCTCGTTGCAGGCCTTCTCGCAGCTCCGGCAGCCCACGCACATCGTAAAGTCCGTCAACATCCCATAGCTGTCGGGCCATCCGCCCAATGGCTGCTGTGCCGAGGCATTTGTTGCTGCCGAGCATGCCGCAGCGCAGCCACCCAGCGCCCCGATGGTCAGGAAGCTCCTCCGGGTCATGCCCTGGCCACGCGTATCGAGGCTCCCATTGCCGACTACGCCCCGGGGTCCCCTGTCTCTCTTAATTTTACTGGACATTTATCCTCCTCGTTATGACTCTGCCGCCTAACCGGCCTGGCTCACATGACACTGCTCCGTACAGCCGCTCGGAGACCTGCCTATATTGCCCATGCCGCGATGGCAGGCAAGGCACTTTGTATGGAGAGCGACCTTCAGGGACGGCATCGCCGGATTGTCAGGGTCTATACTTCCGTGGCAGTTGCTGCAGCCCAGAAAGCTCTCCTTTGCCGTGCGCCTGAACTCCTCCACGCCTATGTCGTGGCAACCTGAGCACCTTGAGTTGTCAGAGCCATGGTTATGGTGGCAGACCGCACAGCTCTCAGCCATGAAGGTATGCGTCCCGTGATCAAATGTCACGGGGCCGAGGCTGCCCTCGACATTGTCCAGGACAACCACACCGGGCCCCCTGTTCTCAGGGCCGCCTGCACCCTGCGCCACGCCCTGGCCGGACATGAAAGCAGGAGGCGCAAGCAGAAGGAATAAGAGAGCGCAGAGGACCGGCTTGCGCACCATAAACTCAGGAGTTTTGCTGCTCATTTCTTATCCTCCTCATCTGCCGGCACTTTGACCTCTCTTCTGCGCTTTCTGGAGCGCCCGCTCAGGTAGGCCTCAAGCGGCCGCCAGGCCATTGAACCGCCTCCAAGTACGCTCGAAAGGGCGCCCTCTGCCTTAAGCCCTATGCCCACCATGAAATAGAACGGCAGGGCAGCCAGGTAGGCAGCTGCGACAAAAGGCGCGATAAGAATATTCTTCACAAGCCTCTTCGCGTCACCTGCCCCGCCGCCCATGAGGTATCGGGCATCGTCCCTGACAGAGCTGAGAAGCTCCCTGAACGGCCGGGGCTTCAGAAACTCCGCAAACACGGCATATCCCACAATGAAGGCGATGGCAAGGAGATACTCAATGCCTTTGTTGTGGCTGATGTAATCGACCAATGTGTTCATGTCTCCTCCTTATCGGGCCCGGGCCCAGCTATTTATTCTTCCTAGAGCGTTTTCCCAAGCCGGCAAAGTACGCAGTAACAGGCCGCCATCCGAGAACCGCAAGCTGGCCGGCATTGTGCAGGATCCTGAAAAGCCCGTAAAAAGCCACAGCTCCCACGCCTGCAAGGGCCACTGCCCAGCTGATGGCCACCGCAGCCGGTCCCATGGCCGGGAAAGTGGCAGCATACAACAGTGCCCCTAGCGGGACAGCTACAAAAGCACCTCCCATAGGGCGCCTGATGTAAAGCACCCTGGAGTCACCCGGAAGGATACCGCCCTTTGACATGTCATTCACAGAGCCGTCCACCGCGGACCACCAGATACCCTTCTCAACGTAACGTCCTCCAAGTTTCAACATGACATCCACCTCCTTAGAATTGTCCAGCCGTCTCAGGGCTGCAATCATTTCTTTTTTCTCCTGCCCGTGAAGTAGGCCTTCAAGGGCTCCCATCCTTCCGTTGTACTCATATATGCATAGTAGACAAGTTTTCCGCAGACGAATAGGACTCCCGCTGCCACTATGACCAGAGGGGCGAACCAGGCCAGAAGGTATCCCATGGTGCTGGTAAGCGGGAAGGTCAGCACCACCAGAAGCACAATGACCGGGACAACCAGATACGCTCCGCCCGCCGGCCTCCTTATATAGACGTCCTTTCTGCCGCCCGGCAGTACTCCGCCCTCTTTCATCTCCACAATCGTGCCGTCAATAGCGCTCCAGTAGAGTCCTTTTGAGACCCTGCGTCCTCCTCTGTGTATCATCTTGAAGCCTCCTTCCCTTTCTCATCTCTCCTGCCGGGTATGACCTTTTTCCTTCGTTTCCCTGCAAGATATGCTCTTGAAGGCCTCCATCCAAAGGAAACGCTTCTGCCCACAAGGGACAGAAAAGCGCCCAGGGCCCTGCCGCTTACAACCAGCACTCCGGAGGCAAGTCCAAAAAGCGGGATTATGTATATTGAAAAAAGAGTGGCGATCCCGATGAGCGGCAGGAGCAGTACATAAAGCAGACCGATAACAAACGCCACTGGGAGCATACCGCCCGGCGGGAGCCTGAGAAACCGCTCGCCGTCCATGCCCGGAAGTATCCCGTCGCCTTCCATATCGGTCCTCCGCCCTGATGCAGGATCAAGGTACATGCCCTTGCGTACCATCTGTCCTGCCGTATAGATTATCCTCACCTCTTCATCCCTCCTTTCCTGCTTCCTGACTTCAAGGTTAACAATCCCGCAGAGATATGGGAATCCGCAATACTTCCTAGGCGGACATGGTAAAAGTTCCTAGTTGTGATTTTGCCTTGTTAGTGCTTCAGGAGGGGATATCTTTTGAAAACAGCTAGTTGAGCATACTCTCAGCAATCCTTATGAGCTCAAGGGAGGGGGAGTGCATCAGGATACGTACATGAAGTCCCTCTTCGTCCCAGGAAAGCCTGGAACAGGAGGAGGCGTCCTTGCACAGGCCGGTCTCCACCAGTACGTTCCTGCCCTTGAGTTCTATGTTTACCGACTGCCGCAGAGAGAAAAACCTGGAAGCATTGCCGGGCTCGAAATCGGGCGAAGACGACTCGGATATGACAAGAAACCTTTCGACCTCCTTGCTGTCCAATTCTATTACCGCTGCCATAAAAGGCCTGACCTGGCCAAGCACGAGCCTTGGCGGCCACTTTATGCCTTCGGGAAAGTAGGAGGGGATCAGCACCCTGCCGAACCCAGCCTCACCCTTTAACTGCTCTACGGTTGCGAAGGGCTTCAATCCCTCCTTGTCCACCGCTGCCGGGATCCAGTGAAGCACTGAGACAAGCATAAGGAGTCCCGCCGATAAGGCAGTGAACCTGAGGAGCCCCTTTAACCATTCAAGTTTTCTGTTCATTATCCCTTCCCATCATTACACTATGAAAAAATTCATCGCCAAGGTGAATAGAATGAAGACAGGGAGCGAGAAACGCCCGGCTTCCTTATCGGCATTCAATGTGCCTTCCGCCGTGAGCCTGGATATACGTTTCCTGAGGAGCATGTCATGACTGTAGTCCTCAATTCCCCTGACATTGCCTTGTTCCTCTCCAGTCTCATGGCTTTCAAGGAATTTCTCAAGGGCAGAGCTCAGCGCGATCGGGTCCCCGGTGGAACGGACAGCCTCGTCATCGCAGATCTCCTCCTCGTCCTGTACGGCGCGGCGGAACTCGAAGAGAGCGACAGGGTTGAAGAACATCAGGACCCTGAAGACAAAGAGAAAAGTGAGCACAGGGCGCCTGGTCCTGCGAATATGGGCTATCTCGTGGGCAATGGCGCCTCGGAGCTGCTCCCCGTCAAGCTCGTCTATCAGTCCGGTGGAGACATATACCGCAGGCACCCGGCCTGTGGAGGAAAAAACAACAAGGTCCTCGTCGTCAATGACCACCACTTGCGGGTTCCCGCCGGGAATCCCCTCAAGTGCCTTGATTATTGAGGTATCGTAACGGTCGGGCAGTTCCCCCTCATCCTGTCCCTTGTCGTCCCCCCCTCCCTCTTCCTTGCCTCCGGTTGCCTCAGCCGTATGGCGTATTATGGGCAACAGCTCCTGAAACAGGAAAATAAAAACCGTCAGAGCCAGGACAATAAAGAAAAAAACTATGACCGGCAGATGCCCCCAGAGTTTCATCAGCAGCCACCCGCTTGTATCCATCAATGCATCCTGCCTGAAATAGATGTCTCCCCTTTCAGGGTCCAGTATCTGGTATACCGGAAAAGCAGCGATGGGGATCAGGATAACCCATATCCTCAGGGCCTGCCTTCTTGCTGGGCTGGTTATGCCCCAGGCAATAATAGTGCAGTCGGCAAGCACTGCCGCCACAGCGGAATGAAACACACTCTGGGTCAGGTACATGCCAAGATAGCTGTTGAGAAAAAAATATATCTTTTCCATCGCGGTAGACCTGACCGGAGCATCCCTTCAGCACCGGCTTAACGCACCTCCTGCGGAAAAACCTGTTGTGGAGCTGAGGCCATCGCGGCTCCAGGAGCCGTATCCTGCTTAAATATTGTAACACTTGAGGGGCTTGCATAAAAGTGCTATTGGCAGCCAGATCAGTACAGGGGGGCTCTGGGTTTGCATGTTCTTACAGGGGATACAGGCATGGGAAGGGGTTTTACTGCGGATATGGGGAAAGTCTTATTCGCAGCCAGGCATACCGGGAGTGATCAGAAAACAGACCGCAAATCTATACAGAAGCTACGGGACAGGACCTACAGTTCCTTCAAACGCCCCCTGGAAGGGGACTTGGGGGTCTTGAGAAAATAGTTCCTTATCTTGGTGCGTAGAGTGGTCCGGGTTATGCCCAGCACGCTGGCGGACCTGAGTTGGTTGCCCCCGGTCTCCTCAAGCACTATTTCTATGAGGGCCTTTTCCACCTCGTTCATCACGGACTCATGAAGCCCGGAACGTTCAAGCTTTACCATGCCCTTGATGAAACGTGAGAGCTTTGCGTCAAGGAAGTCCTTGACGGAGCAATAGGCTGTTCCGTCGTCATGGGTGATATGCGCAGGCTCTATGAGGTTGCCTCGCGAAAGCAGACATGCGCGGCGTATGGCGGTCTTAAGCTCACCGACGTTACCCGGCCATGAGTGGGATTCAAGAACCCCCAGCGCCCCTTCCGAAAGGTCCTTCGTCCCGCTTCCGCAGAAGTTCGCGGCCTCCTGAAGGAAGTGCTTTGCCAGGAAGACTATATCGCCCTTCCTCTCCCTGAGGGCCGGAATAAGTATGGGGCGGGGGAAACATGAATATCCGGGATCGCTGCGGTCCAGGTCCTCCGAAGACGCGATGACCCTTGTGTCAACATGCACCACCTGGCCGTCCGCCTGCTCAAGAAGACCGCTGTCCATGAAATTCTTGAGCCTGTCCGCCACTCTCTCGTCCAGAGAACCAAGGTTGCGGATGAAAATTGTACCACCGTCAGCCGAAAGGGCCCTGCCGCGCTCTGCGCTGTTACCGAAGAATGCCTCCTCGAAATTATGCTCGTGGAAGGCCATCTGCACAAAAGGACCGAGTTTTCTGGGGCTCATGGAATGTATGGCCTCTGCGGCGAGGGCCTTGCCAGTGCCTCGTTCCCCCTTTAGAAGGACAGGGGCTTTCTTGCGAGAAGCGTCCTTTATGCGGAAGAGGACTTTCTGCATCTTGTCCCCGTTGCCCAGAACAAGCTCCGGGCCGTGGCTGTTTCGGAGTCGGTCCACCTCTCCCCTCAGGGCCATTGAGTCTGTGGCATTGCGGACGGCCGCCTGCAGGGTGGAGGAGTCGAGGGGACGCTCAAGACAAAGGTACGCTCCCTCGGTCATGGCCTGTCCCATCTCCTTGCGCTCAGTGGAGACAAGCACTGTAGCCTCGGGGCAATAGGATTTTATCTCCTTCAGCGCGGATACGCCGTCGGGCAGGTCCAGAAGCAGCAGTTCGTTGCCTCCCATGGCCTTCAGCCCGGAGGAAAGCCTGCTCTTTACTGTGACCTTGTACTTCAGAGGCTCCAGAATCCCCCTGACCTGTGCCACCGTGTCTTGTGCGGACGAAAGAAGGATAAGATGTCTTTCCATTAAAGAAATAATTCCCCTGTCCGGCCCTGAGCCGATTATAAATAAAATGAGCTATGAAATATTTAGCGGGCCCTTGAGCCCCCCCGGTTACCGGCAGTCCCCTCGTCAGCTATACAGTCGACCTGCCATGGAGACTTATTATACACATACTGGGCCAGCTCATCAAGAGCTTTTTTTTGCATTATTAAAGACCCTGATTTATGGTGTTTTTACTCGAAGGATCAACGATATCACACGTCCATCTGCTGCAGACGTACCCTCAGCCTGTGAAACAGCTCAAGGCTTGCCTTCATCCGGGGGCCATCAAGTATGCCGATCCTGACCAGAGCCTCGCCGAAGTATATGTAGCTTTTCTCCATATGCTCAAGCAACTCCTCAACCTGCTTCTGGCTCAGATAACCCAGCTGCACCGCGAGTTCCCCAAAGCGGATACCGGTCTCCTCCTGATAAACAAGGAGCCTCTCCACGGAGTTCATGTCCATGAGGCCCCTATCGACCGCTATCTCGCCTATCTTGCGGTTCTGCCTCTTCTGGAGCATGCGGGCGTTGAATATGTCCTCATCAGTTATAAGGCCTTTGGCCTTGAGGAAGCGGCCGAATACTATCGGCCCGTCAGTAAAGCCACTCTCGAAGAGCTCAATGAAGAGGGCCTCGTCCGTCCTGTTTAGCCTGTCCTTCTTCATTTTTTCAGTCATGATTAAATTAAAACACATTTCAAGGAAACTGTCGACCATGATTTGGGATAATTCTTCCGACTCTTCCCTGCCCCAGGATTGCATCAGGCCCTTATGAATGCTCCTCCACGCCTTGTGTCCCCCCATCCGTCCAAATCCGACGTGACAGCATGAACCCCCCCGAAGTACAGGTCCCTCAATTCCCACCTGTTTACAGGGTAATTACGGGAAAGGGCCTCTATAACCTCTCCGGGAAACCCGGGTTCAATATGGAGAAGCCCGTCATCATCCAGATGCATCCTTGGTGCCTCTACCGCCTCCCTGACACCAGCCCCCCTGTCAAGCATATTGTAAATGACCTGGAGCATAGCAGTCCTTATACGCTTGCTTCCCCCGCTGCCAAGTACAATTTCAACATCTCCGCCCCGCTTTATGATCGTTGGGGACATCATGGAGCCAACACGAAGCCCTGGTCTCATGGCGTGGAACCCGCCTGGGTGGAGGTCGTCCTCTCCCATCATATTGTTTAGCATGACCCCGGTGCTTCCCAGAAAACAGCCCGAATTTGAGCCGTTGCTGGATGTCATGGAGGCTGCGTTCCCCTGCCCGTCAATAATGCTGATATGGGTGGTCCCTCCTGCAGTACGCCTAAGCTCGGTCATGCAGGCCATGGAACGCGCCAGCACTGAGGCCAATTCCACTGGT
>Ga0224496_10002408_pt1 | contig 11130 bp, 7 predicted proteins | sample SF_Jul11_sed_USG_2_FD_168127 | JGI IMG/M metagenome (GOLD analysis project Ga0224496, IMG submission 168127) | Sediment microbial communities from San Francisco Bay, California, United States - SF_Jul11_sed_USGS_8_1 | ecosystem: Environmental > Aquatic > Marine > Sediment | place: USA... | reverse complement strand
ATCTTCAGACATAGTATTTTCATCAAAAGCATAAAAATTTGCTGAGGATACCGCAGGGCCATCCAAGACTTTCATCAAATGCTTGACAGACGGAGCATGCGGCATGAGCTTTTGTCGATACTCCCCAAGAGTGATGACGGACAACTCAAAATTTATTCTCCCGGGATATTGCTCAACCAATCGATGAATTTTAGGTACATGGACAAAGCCTACCGTAAAGAATTGAATGTTTTTATTGGTGAATTTTAAAAAATCTTCGATCCATTCCATGGCTTTGGGATGAAGGAACAAGTCTGTCCATTCCATGTACTCATTCCCCCCCAGACACCAAAACTGAAGAGGGTCTGTCGGCTTGGCATTGATATAATCCAGAATAAACTGCCAGTCTTCTTGGGAGGTCTTTGGAGGGTCCAGCGTTTCTCTATAAGAATGGTCTAATTCATAACAAAATGTGCATTTGACGGGACATTCCTTCCCTAAACTTAATGGAATTTTCCCGGCATCCATTTCCCGCTTCAACACCTCGCGATAATCGTGCTTGGAAAAAATCTTTGGCGCTTCCAATAGGGGGAGTTCTCGTTGCATCGTCAAAATTTTCCCTTAACAAGCCTGGTTATTTTTAGGCCAAATTCCAATTGACAGTGGCTCTCAGCTTTTGAAACACTTGCGAACAATCCAAGAGGCTGAGGGACTCCAATTTACTTTGCTGACAGAAATGTCATGAAACTCCCAAACACTTCATATCTCATTACTGTGGATCACGCATTGCAAATTTTCAATCTTACTGAACCTCTTTCGCGCGAAGTCCTCTTGCAACGCTACGAAGAGGCAAGGCGCATCTGGCATCCCGCTCGTTACGCAGGGCTCACGAACAACCCGGCGAAATATATGGAAATGTACAAAAAAGGAGAGGCCAAAACCAAGGAAGTTCAGGCAGCCTATCAACTCCTGCTTAATTACCTGCACACCCATGAAAAATCTTCACCTCCGTCGTCCACTCTCGACCAGAAACCTGAAAAACCATAATTGGACGGGATTTCTTAAATACCGGGAATTTCTACTGCGCCATCCCTACCCACCAACCCTTCCCTCTTCTTCAAGGAAAGATAGTTATGGAGCGGCGTGGCTCACAACCCGGGACATCCCGGATTCGCCTTTCGTATTTTTTTCTGAAGGCCCATGAGCCACAGGCCAAGTGATCAGACCCTGAACCCCATCGGTTCGAGGTTCATCCTGCCCGGCTTTCATCGCATAGATTTGAGGCAGGAAATTTGTGCCATACTTGGAAATATACAGAAAGACGTGTTCACGAGCATTGACTCGAACAGCCCACGGCTCAAAATCTTTCTGATAAAACTCTTCAGCCAATTGCATAGCCTCCAAACAACTAATTCCTCCAGGCTCTTTAAGCGTGTAATAGTAATCGAGAGGCATATCATAATCTGGCTGCTTATGAATGGTGATACCAAACCGATCGGGATCCCGAACCATGGGTGTGTGCCGATAGGCCACAAAATAGAATAGCTCAACTGAATGAATATATCGTTTATTTTCAAGGAGAAATTCCCGTGTCTCTTCCGCCTCCTCCCGTGTTTCTCCGGGAAAGCCATAAAAGGCCATCACATGATTCCAGACCCCGGCCTTTGCAGCCTCCCGTAGATTGTTTGCGATCACCGCCTTTTTGGCATGTTTATCCATTAGCTCCAATACTCGCTCATTGGCTGATTCCATCCCATAGTACAGCGTGCAACAACCGGCTCGAACAGCTTGCTTCCATATTTCAGGATCCTGCAGTGATTCTTCAAACCGGATTAAGGTCGTCCATTTAATATTCACCTCTTCCTCAATCAATAATTGCGTGACCTTTTTCAATAACGCAGGAGGATACGATTCATCCGAAAACAAAAAATGTTCAGCCTGATATTTCTCTTTCAGCGCTTTGATTTCACGAACCACATCATGTGCGGGTTTCCCACGATATTGATCGAAATATCCCTGCCCATGGTCACAAAACGTACACCGTCCCCAATAACACCCTCTTGTGGCCAAGTAAGGCAAAATGCGAACCGGGACAAAATAAGCATCCAGCGGCAATCCTTCAAAATCAGGAAGAGGCAAGGCCGTCGTCTTTTCTGTATAAACTTCAGCATTCACTCGAACCTGTCCATCTTGATACCACATCAAGTTGGGAACCTTTTCCCAGTCTCGTTCCCCCGCCAGTGCTTCCAGCAACCATACCAATGCATGTTCGCCTTCATACAAAATAGCTGAGTCAAAGACTTGAGTGAAGAATGCTTTCTGTTTAGGGAGGTCTTCCTGTAACCGGGTGATTACGTTGCCACCCACCGTCACATGAATGCCTGGAAATTCCTGTTTAATCATTTTGCAAAAGGTCATACCGGCCAACAATTGCATTTGGGTTCCGACGGAAATTCCCACGACCTCTGGTTGTTCCTTCTGAATGGCAGGAAGCACTAATTGCCGACAGACATCCCGATACACGTTAACGGTCTCGTCGTCAAGGCAAGCTAAGACTTCCTTGGATACTCCCGAGCGATAGCCCAAATTGCTTTCCATGGGATAAAACACCAAAGACGCGGGGAAATAGGCCGCTGAAATAAATTGCATGACATCTCGAAACGTATTTAAGGCCCATTCCAGTTTATGAGCGTCATAAAACGCCTCACCTCGCACAATGGCTTTTGCTTCTGCAGCTTGTTCCGCCAAATCCATGACATCTATCGCATCTTGCGCTGCCAAGGAGGCCAAGCGGTCGCGCTCCAATTCAGTCAACCCATTTCGGGATTTCCGTTCATCCAAATCCCGTCGCTGTTGATCCATGCGAAGTTTGACCCAGATTAAAAAGGTGTCACTGAAAAACCAGTCGTACATTTCAATATTGATATCTTTCTGCACCACCTGATGGCCATACGAACGAAGAGCGGCCGTCAGACTGGGCAGGGCAAGATACGGAGCAGTCGGTACCCATTCCGGCGGAAACAACAACATCGTCTTAAATAGTCGTCTGGGCTTATCAGTTGAACCCCCACTCCGGATTTCAATCAATGTATCCGTCATAGACCTACACTCCTGACTTTAGACTGACGCTAATTTGGTTGAGGAATCTTGTGAGTTAAGGCGGAATTGAAGGGAAGGCAATTTGTTGGTCCCGAAGTGGGCCACATACAAAAACACATATTCTCGCACAAAGATTTTCAAATCCCACCCGGCATAATGATTTTGCTCGAATTCTTCAAATACCCGTTCGGCATCCTCAATACCCAATCCTTCTTTCACCGTAAAATAATAATCCAACGCCAAATCCCATTCCGGGTTTTTATAATAGGTAATGCCAAACTTTTCAGGATTCTTGGCTACCGGGGTATGTTTGCTTAAATCAAACGTCCCGAATCCAATGGAATGGACGTGCTCCCGATTGTCTTCTAAAAATTGGATGGAAAATTTCGCATCCTGATACGTTTCTCCGGGAAATCCAAAAAAGCCCATGACATGATTCCAGACCCCATGCCGTGAGGACAACTCTAAGCTTCGCTGGATCACCTCTGTGGTTGTCGCTTTGTCCATAAGTTGAAGCACCCGCTCACTTCCAGATTCATATCCCATATGGAGATATTTGCATCCCGATGTTTGGGCATCCTCCCATACCTGATCCTCAAGAAGACTTTTTTCAAACCGGATATGCGTCGTCCAGGCAATGTCTAAATTCGACTCAATCAGTTTCTTCGTGATCTTTCGAAATAAAGCAGGGGGATATGACTCATCCGTAAAATGAAAATTCCGTGTATGATATTTGTTTTTCAAATAGGTGAGTTCTTCAATAATCTGCCAATCCCTTTTGGTTCGATAACCTGCCGTATAACCTTCTCCATGATCGCAAAACTCACATCGCCCCCAATAACATCCACGAGTCGCTAAATAGGGTAGAATTGGCTCCGGCACAAAGTATTTGTCCAATGGCAGTCCTTCAAAATCAGGAGGAGGCAACTCGCCCATATTTTCAGCATAGGTTTCAGAATTCACGTGAATCCCGGCTGAATCTCTGAACAGTAAATTGGGAACATGCGATAAATCGCCATTGGACCCTATGGCTTCGACCAATCGCAACAGTGCCGTTTCACCTTCATAGACAATCGCGCTATCAAACAACGCAAATAACTTTGGAGTATCAGGAAGCACTTCTCGCAAGCGGGTCACGGTGTTACCCCCGATCGTGACATGAATATCCGGGAATTGTTCCTTAATGAGCGCACAAAATGTCAGGGACGAAAACAATTGCTGTCGAAGAACAATAGAAATTCCGATGACATCAGGATTTTCCGCCAAAATGGCTGGCTTAAGGATCGCTTCAAACACGTCCCGATAGACATTGACTTGGGTATCATGAACGGCTTCAAGCACTTCAGACGACATGAAAAGCTTATAAGATAAATCTGTTTCCATGGGAGGCATGCAGATTCTTGCCGGAGCATACACCAGGGAAATGGTTGACGTAACTTCCCGAAAAATATTAATCGCCCATTCCAGCTTGTCACTATCATAAAACTCTTGGCTTCGAACGATTCGCTTGGCTGCTTCGGCTTTCTCAATCAATTCGCTGATATATTTTCGAGTGCAATTGCAAAGGGCTAATTGCAGGTCCACTTCAGCATCAGTCAACTCACGTCTCTTTCCGATTTTTTTGAGACGATCGAGTTGTTGCGGAACTTTTTTTAGAACACGCCGCAGGAAATCTCCGCTAAAATACCAGTCGTACATTTCTAAATTGACATCTTTTTGGACCACTTGGTGGCCGGCCGCTCGGAGAAAGGCCGTGAGAGTAGGAAGACTCAGGTAGGGTTCAGACGGATACCAGTCCGGGGGGAAAACCAGCATGACTTTGACCTTGTTGATTGGTTCTTTGGAACCAGTCCCTCTTGGCAATTGAATCTGATCAGGACGAATCAACCCGCCTTTATCATAATTTATCCTCATTTTTCACCCTAGGTAAAATGATTTATAAACCATTAGGCCAATCAAACCGAAAAGTATAAGAATTTATTCAGACATAGAATAACTCATTGATTTTCAATATCATTTTGAAGGCCAACCACTTCATTCTAAGCCCTTGAAAAAACGATGGTCAAGGACAATCGCAAGGCCTACGAGTGTTGGGAAAAATTCAAAATTTGACCGAATATAATTCTCATCTTATAATCCCTCATATCTGCCCTGGGAATTCCTTCCTGGTAGCGTATTCTACATTAACAATTTTTTAATTCCTTTAATTTCGAAGGGAATGCTTGCGAGGAAATGCCGATGACCTATGCAACGGTGTCCGGACGTCGAAATTGGATGTCCTACTTAATGGATTCTTTAGTGAATTCTGGGACGATGCCCTCTTGGGAAGCGCTCCAATATCTGGTAACCAACCTGCTTGGACAGGCACCGAATCCCCATCTTCATCAAACCAAATCGCCTTATGAAACCATTCAAGAATTCCTGCATCGTATTTATGGACCAATCGTTGAAGCCGCCTCTCGCACAGTAGACCTCCCACCCCAGGCCATGATTCATATGTTTACGGATATTAGCCTCTTGGGAAAATCTGCTGTCTTGGTCGTATACTTTCCAGGGAAAAATGAGCCACACCAATTATTGTTATTGGACTCAGTGCCAGCCTGGGACTTGGTCTTTGAGAATTCCAGTGAATTTGATAGCTGGGCTGAGGAACGATATAGATGGATCGTAAATGCTCTACAAAGCCTCGGGCACCCCGTGGAACATTCCTTGCTGGAATGCTCAACAGATATTCAACCCATCTTGGCTTGAGTACCGTCATTACTAACGCGACTTCTTGCTTCCTCCAACAATAAGAACATGATTCCCTAGACGGCACGGATTTGCTCACTGGAAGCCGTGTTATATTCCACTTTTAGGACTTGGCAAACAGTCCCCGCCTCAGGCTCACTTGACAGTCCAAATTATGAAGCGCTAAGGATGAACGATTAAGACAACACAGAGGTGATTATGCCAATCAATGCGTTACCCAAAAACTCTCCACGAGGGAGGGGACCAGAGCCAAGTAAAGCCATGGAAAAAGATCTAGAGGGGAAACAAGAAGAGGAAGAAAGTTCAAAAGAAGCTGACCTCGCAGCCCAAGAGATTCAGGACTTATGGGAATCTCAAGAGACCGGAATTACCGGTTGGTCTGGGGAAAGTGGCAATCGGTATTCGGATCCCCATTAGCAGAGGCATTTCCCAGGACGCATCAATGTTGCCCTTCGCCTTGCAGTTCTTCCCCAGCCATTGACCCAATTTTCAAGTCATCTTTTCAGCCACAGTCCCCCTTGTCCCTTTGTAGGATCAATCAGGGTCATAGGACAAGTTGGGTGAGAGCCACCGCTCAACCGTAGAGACATTCATTTTTTTCCGGCCGGCATAATCTTGAATCTGATCAGGAAGAAGCTTGCCAACTGAAAAATATTTCGCTTGAGGATGGGCAAAATACAACCCACTCACTGAAGCAGCCGGATACATTGCATAAGACTCGGTGAGATGGATACCGACTGATTTCTCCACATCCAGCAAATCAAACAACGTCTGCTTCTCCGTATGATCCGGGCAAGCCGGATACCCCGGCGCAGGGCGGATTCCTCGATATTTTTCCTGAATAAGGTCTTGGTTGCTCAATTGCTCTTCGTGACCATAACCCCATTCCCGGCGAACTTCCCGATGAAGCCACTCCGCAAAAGCTTCCGCCAATCGATCGGCTAAGGCCTTTGCCATAATGCCATGGTAATCATCGTGGTCTTTCTCAAATCGTTGACAAAGAGCTTCGATCCCAATGCCTGTGGTAACCGCAAATCCACCGATGTAATCTCTCATTCCTGATGAATCAGGGGCAACAAAATCCGCCAGAGCGAAGTTACACTCCCCTTTTGGCTTTTCAAGTTGCTGCCGGAGCGTATGAAAAATTTTGGCCACGCTTGCTCTGGAGTCATCGGCATAGACCAGAATATCATCCTCATGGCTATTCGCAGGGAAAAAGCCGTAAACGCCTTTGGCGGTCAGGAGTTGATTGGCCATGATATCTTGCAGTAATCGTTGGGCATCTTCAAAGAGCTCCTTAGCCTTCGGACCTACGGTGGGATCCTCAAAAATTTGAGGGTATTTACCACGCAATTGCCACGCATGGAAAAATGGAGACCAGTCGACAACCGGCACCAATGTTTCAAGCGGCAACTCATCAATCACGCGAGCACCTAGGAAATTAGGCTTGGGAATTTCCGTTTGGTCCCACTTTATCTGCAAACGCCGCTTTCTGGCTTCCACTAAAGGCAATAACGATTTCTCCGTTTTTTTCGACTCATACGCTTCGCGCGTATGCCGTTGTTGGGCACGAACCTTGTCGACGAAAGAAGTTTTATCATCTTTGCTCATCAACTTTCGCACGACATTTACTGCTAATGAGGCATCCAATACATGCACAACAGGGTTTTGATAAGCAGGTGCAATTTTTACAGCCGTATGAGCTTTGCTGGTCGTAGCGCCTCCAATCAACAACGGAATGGTAAATCCTTCCCGATTCATTTCCCGGGCATTATGAACCATTTCATCCAAGGAAGGCGTAATAAGACCACTCAGCCCAATCAGATCGACATTTTCAGTCCGTGCCGTTTGCAAAATTTTGTCACAGGGGACCATCACACCCAGATCTATCACCTCGTAATTGTTACAGGCCAGCACGACGCCGACAATATTTTTCCCAATATCATGCACATCCCCCTTCACGGTGGCGAGCAGAATTTTTCCCTGACTTTTATTTGCCCCTCTGCCTTTTTCGGCTTCCATGAACGGCAACAAATACGCCACAGCTTTCTTCATGACCCTGGCACTTTTGACGACTTGAGGCAAAAACATTTTCCCTGAACCGAATAATTCTCCGACAATATTCATCCCGTCCATTAAGGGGCCTTCTATCACATCCAACGGTTTATTGAATTTTTGACGTGCTTCCTCGACATCAGCATCAATATATTCAACAATCCCTTTCACCATGGCATGCGACAAGCGTTCCTCCACCGGGCCCTGACGCCACGCATCCTCCTTTAGCAGGGCTTTATCTTGTTGCTTCACCGTCTCGGCAAAAGAGACCAATCGTTCCGTCGCGTCAGGCCGACGATTCAATAAAACATCTTCAACCAGGACCAAAAGGTCCTTGGGGATTTCTTCATACACTCCCAGCTGTCCCGCATTCACGATTCCCATATCAAGGCCAGCTTGAATGGCGTGATAGAGAAACGCGGTATGCATAGCCTCTCGCACCACATCATTCCCCCTGAAAGAGAAGGAGATGTTGCTGACACCTCCACTGACTTTACAATACGGAAGCGTCGCTTTAATTTGCTTTGTGGCATCGATGAAATTAACCGCATAGGCATTGTGCTCCTCCATGCCCGTCGCGACCGTTAAAATATTGGGGTCAAAAATAAGATCTTCCGGAGAAAACCCGACTTCTTCCGTCAACACACGGTACGCCCGCGTGCATATATCTACTTTCCGTTCGGTCGTATCGGCTTGTCCCATTTCGTCAAAGGCCATCACCACAACCGCTGCCCCATAGCGCCGTATGGCACGCGCCTGCTCCTTGAACTTGGCCTCCCCTTCTTTGAGGCTGATGGAATTCACGACCCCTTTGCCTTGTATACATTTGAGCCCGGCCTCAATGACCGACCATTTCGAACTATCAATCATCAGAGGAACCCGAGCGATGTCCGGCTCAGACCCGATAAGATTTAAAAACGTTACCATGGCCTTTTCCGAATCCAAGAGTCCTTCATCCATATTGACATCGATAATCTGTGCCCCTCCCTCAACCTGTTGTCGAGCCACTTCCAAGGCTTTTTCAAGATTTCCATTGAGAATCAGCTTGGCAAATTTCGGGGAACCTGTGACATTCGTTCGCTCGCCAATATTGACAAAATTTGTTTCAGGTCTGATCGTTAAAGGCTCTAACCCACTCAATCGGGTCACTCGAGGAATAATAACTTTTTCGTGAGGGGCACAATCCCGGACCGCCGCTGCAATGGCTTGAATATGCTGAGGGGTGCTCCCGCAACATCCGCCAACAATGTTCACCCATCCTTGAGTCGCAAAGTCTCCAAGATCAGCACCCATTCGTTCCGGAGTTTCATCAAATCCTCCAAAAGCATTGGGCAACCCCGCGTTGGGGTAACAACTGATATACACAGGCGCGATATTGGACAGCTCCTCGATATAGGGCCGCATTTGTTTGGCTCCTAACGCACAATTGATCCCCACGCTCAGAAGATTGGCATGAGAAATGGAATTCCAAAATGCTTCAATAAGTTGCCCGGACAGAGTTCGTCCGCTCAGGTCCGTAATGGTGACAGAGGCCATAACCGGCAACTGTTTTCCAGTTTCCTCACAATACTGGGAAATCGCAAAAAAGGCCGCTTTGGCATTCAAGGTGTCAAAAATAGTTTCCACAAGAAGCAAGTCCACCCCACCTTCAACCAACCCGCGAACCTGGTCGTAATAGGCCCTGGCCAAATCATCAAAGGTTACCGCTCGGAAGGCAGGGTTATTGACATCAGGAGACATAGAAGCCGTGCGATTGGTCGGCCCCAAAGCGCCTGCAACCCAACACTCACGTTGAGGACTTTTCTCTTTCAACTTGTCAACGGCTCGCCTCGCGACTTGGGCTCCCGCCAGGTTAAGATCATAGGCCAAGCCTTCCATGTGATAATCTGCCATGGAAATCGCATTGGAATTAAACGTATTGGTTTCAATAATATCCGCGCCTGCTTGAAGATATTGGAGATGAATATCTTCTATAATCTGTGGTTGCGTGAGAACCAGCAAGTCATTATTGCCTTTGACATCACAGGTGTGATTCTGAAATTGGGTCCCACGGAAATCTGCTTCATTCAAATGATGCATTTGGATCATGGTACCCATGGCCCCGTCCAACACAAGAATTCGAGCATCCAACGTTGATTCTAACTTTTTCATTCATACCCCCACTCAATCAAAAAAACATACTCACTCACGGTGAACTTTCAAGGACTTTCATCACCCTCCTCAACCACGATTCTTGACTTAGAGGAATTTCAAGAAATAGGATTAAACAATTGGAGTGATCTTTTTATGCCATTTTTCTCCCCATTATGTAAAAGGCAACTTTCAGAGATGGCCTTCGGGGTTATCGTTACGGCCATTTGTGGTGCCGGTGTCTTACTAGAGCCCTCTTTTGCCCCTGCCAAACCCTATTTCGAAGACGGGTATTTAGGTCTGACCCAGGAAGAATTACGCCAAAAGCTAGGAACGCCTATGGCTGTTCGCTCCCGAAAGGCTGCTCTCCGGGTTTTTAGTTACTACACCTTTCCCGATTGGGAGAAATATTTCAAAAACTTAGTTTCGCCAGGAAACGGGGAAGATGTCTACACCTTTGTCCGGGATGGCATCCAAGTTCGATATTCCTTTGTCTACATCCCAGATTTAAGTTTACGCGAAGGAACCAACACCTCTACTCTGCATGTTCAACGATGCGAAGTAGAGTTCTCACCTGCAGTTTCCTTGGGAAAAATCCCTTCTCTCGTCCCCGAATTCGTTCCTCCTACAGAAAATTCGGCTCCGGCATTTCGATCCAACCTCTGGGTGTTGATTTTTAAAGGTCCGCCTTCCCCAGAAGCCGATTTCATCGTCAAAGAACCAGGAAAAGAAAAACTCTCATGGACTCTGGCTTACCAAATGTTTGCGATCAATGGAATCCCGAATTCTCTCTCTCTTCAAACCCCTATTGACCGACTTGAAATCACCACCCAAAGCTTTCAAGTCGTGAGGGATAGGCAGCGATTAACGCACGAACCCATTCTCAACCCCTATTCACCCGAATTTCAGGAACGTCCTCCTGCTCCATTGCCAACAAAAAAGTCCATTCCACACCCCCACTACGAGGATTAAGGCATCTTTCCGAACCTCGAGTGTCAAACTGCCACATTTTGCTTTACTCATATCGAAGATCGCGTTCTTCCCCTAAGGATAGGTACCCTTCTCCCCATTGATTGGTATCATGAAGATTCCACGCCCTGGTGTCGCTTTCGAGTT
>Ga0224496_10002407_pt1 | contig 11132 bp, 10 predicted proteins | sample SF_Jul11_sed_USG_2_FD_168127 | JGI IMG/M metagenome (GOLD analysis project Ga0224496, IMG submission 168127) | Sediment microbial communities from San Francisco Bay, California, United States - SF_Jul11_sed_USGS_8_1 | ecosystem: Environmental > Aquatic > Marine > Sediment | place: USA... | reverse complement strand
TGTCGCCGGGTAAAAGGCCAGCCCATACCCTGTCGCCCACCCTGTGGACCCACAATGGAGCCTTGTCCTTGATATTGGGGACGCGGGGCGGGCACCAGCAGCCTCAGATCCTGGCCCAGATGGCCGCACATCTCCTCTACTTGGGACTATCCCCTGCCGAGGCCCAGGATATACCGAGATGGACGACGGCTGAGTTCGGGCGAGAGACGGTCTCATCGGTGACCGTTGAATCGGACATGCCGGCACGCATTGTCGAAGGGCTCCGTGAGTTGGGTCACAGTGTCGAGTTCTCCACAGGGCGGGTCGGTGGGTGGGGACCGGTTGCAGCGATACGAGTCACGAAGTCTGGCCTGCGAACCGGAGCCGCCGACCGGAGGGTGGCCACGGCCAGCGCCGGGGTCCGCTGACCCATGGAGGCCACTGCCATTAACTGGGAGCAAGCGGCTTGCTTCGACCCCTGCCGACCATCTATCCTGCAAGGGCTCCTCGCTGGGAGCATATTGTTGTCAAGGGCGGACCTTTTTTGCGACTCATTCGATTAGGTGCCTTCGTGGGTTGGGCCGCGATGGCTTCATTTGCCATAGCTGGTTTTGCTGCGTTTGCTCCGACCGACGCCGGAACCGCTGAACCCATACCGGCGGTCTCCGCCATTGGAACCAACGCGGCTTCTACAGCTCGGCCGGATTCCGACCCGAACATGTCGGTCGGATTGCTGGCGGGTCGAGTAGCCGCGATGAACTTCGCCACGGTTGCTGATCCCACCACTAGCACGCTGGCAGCTGCTCCAGACGTGAGCGCCCTCATCGACGCCCAGGCCGCCACCAACCGTACGACGACCACCGTCGCAGCGACGACCGCAGTCCCCCGGACCAAGATCACCACACAAAAGACCCCAACCATCACCGCCCCGGCAGCTTCTCCACGCGAGTACGGCAACGTTCCCGGTGACGCGGCCGGATGGCTGAGCCTCGTCGAAGCCTATTTCGCCCCCGCCGACGTCAGCCGGGCTCTCTGGGTGATCCATTGTGAAAGCAGCGGAAATCCCAACGCTGTCCATGGCTCATCAGGCGCATCCGGCTTGTTCCAGCACCTACCGAAATTTTGGGCCGATCGTTCTAGTAAGGCCGGACGGTCCGGAGCTTCGATTTTGGACCCTGATGCCAACGTGGCGGTTGCTGCTTGGCTCGTTTACAGCGGGGGCGGATGGCGCCATTGGAGTCCTTCCGCCGGCTGTTGGGGATAGCGGAATCGTGAAGCTCTCAAGGGTTGCTCGTGTGGTAGGTATCGTTGGCGGCATCGGCGCCGTGGCTTGGGCGATGCGCGATCGCTTCGTAACACTGGCTCTGAGTCGGGAGCCGGAACATCCGACCTTCACCTTGCCACCCGAGCAAACCGAGACCGTCTCCGTCGAACCCGATGACCTCACGACCATCCCGGGAATCGGGCCGGTGTTCGCGAGGCGGCTAATGGAAGCGGGCGTCGCCACCTACGTGGGTTTGGCCACGGCGGCCCCCCAGCGAATCGCCGAAATCGTCAACGTGACCGAGTCGCGAGCGAGCGCGTGGATCGAGGCCGCCGGGTCTAGGACCGCCACCTGATCTGATCATCTTGATCAGAATCGGATCCGGGACACGGACTCCCACTCTTCAATCTTCCAGCGGCCCAATCCCGAGTACATCGCGAAAGCCACCAGCATGCCGACGATTACCGCCGGAACCCCGGTGTCGCCCCAACTCCCCGCTCCGGGAATCTTCTCAAGAATCTCGATCCACCCCACGGGGCCCGTGGGTCTGATCCACTGTTGGATCGCAAAGGCCACAAGAAACGAGCCGAGGCCGTACAGATTGACCCGCCCGTACAGGCCGCCAGCCTGATAGAGGGCGTCCGTCAGATAGCGGCGGCGTCTCACGACGAAGAAATCCGCAAGCAAAATTGCTATGAGCGGGGTGAGCACAGCCAGGAGGAAACTGCCGAGCCCGATGAGCGATCCAGGTGTGGCGAGGGCAGCCGTCACGCCACCGAGCCCCACAATCAACAGCGACAACCACAGGGGGGCCCTTCCCCGCACGGTGGCAGCCAAGGCGGTTGATGCTCCGTAGACGAAGCCAAATGGCTGGTCGATCATCCCGGCCAGGAGCCAAGCCAAACCGACCACGATGGCCAAGGTCCCGGCTGTCCCGATCAGAAACTCAAGCGAACCCTCCATCGTGCCGTCCATGCCGCCTGCCAGCCCGACGACCGCGCCCATGAGCAGCATCATGGCCAGACCGATTCCAAAGCCAAACCCGACCGCCGAAGTGGCCCCACTGGTGTTCTTGGCGAAGCGAGAAGTATCTCCGGCCAATGGCACCCACAACACAACGAAAGCAACAATCAAATCGATGGCTAGCCAGAACTCTTTTTGATCGGGGATTCGATCCTGCAGGCCACTCAGATCTGCCGAGGTGACGACATCGGCCATGAGCCAGATCACGACCGCCAGTGCGATCCAGAAAGTAAACCTCCGAATCAGGACGCCCGATACCCATGCCATACCCATAAAAACCAGGATTGCCACGAGTGCGGCAACGATGGTGATCGCCATCGCGTAGGAGATCGGATAGCCAGCCGCGTCGGCGAGTCGGTCCAGGAACATGGCACCCAGCTGTATTTCAAGCGCCGTCCATCCGACATAGAGCAAAGCCTGGAACACGGAGGCCACCCAGGACCCCGCCAGACCAAGGCCCGGTCTGAACAGCAGCCCGGTCGGCACCCCCATATCGGCCGCCATCCAACCAACCGCAGAGATCACAATCCCACCGAGTATCAGCCCGATCGGGACGACGAGCAGCACCTGGATATATGTCAGACCCATGGCCCGATCGCTACCAAGCGTGGCCCCAAGAGCGATCGCAGGGATCCCCATTCCCAAAGATGCCCACAGCGCGATAAAGCCAGGGTTGGTGAAAAAGCGTTCCCGGTTGGAGACCGGCGATAGTTCCTCGCGCGCCATGACTCAGCATCCTAGAGCGAACCGGTGGCGGGCCTACTATGGAGGCGTGCCCTATTCCGTCGTGCCTGAGAATCTGTCGTCGCTGTTTCCTGACGAACCCTCCTATCGAGCTGACCAGCTCCATTCGTGGCTCTACGAGCACCCGGTACTGACGGCGGACGAAATGACCAACCTGCCTGGTCAGTTGCGCGACCAGATCGGCGACAACCTTTGGCCGTTCAAGGTCGAAACCGAACAGACGGCCGACGATGGCACCACCGTAAAGTGGCTGTTTCGAGCTCCCGACGGCAACGCCATCGAAGCCGTCTTGATGGGATACCCAAAACGAAACACCCTCTGCATCTCGAGTCAGGCCGGATGTGCGCTCGGCTGCACCTTCTGTGCGACGGGCCAGTTCGGTTTCGACCGGCATCTTGAACCGGGCGAGATCTATGCCCAGGTCGCCTATGCGACGGCCTACCTGGCATCGGCCGGGCTACCAGGATGCCCCGATCATTTGACCAACATCGTCTACATGGGCATGGGTGAACCGCTGGCCAACTACCGGCGCGTCCGAGAATCGCTACGTCGAATCATCGAAGTCCGGGGGCTCGGCGCCCGGTCCGTTACGGTGTCGACTGTTGGGGTCGTACCGGGAATGTTGGCGCTCGCCGAGGAACCCTGGCAGGTTACGCTAGCCGTCAGTCTGCATGCCGCTGATGACGAATTGCGCTCATCGCTGGTACCTCTCAACAAGCGATATCCGCTCGCGGCTGTCGAGGCGGCGGCGGCGAACTACTTCCGCGTCAAGGGCCGGAGGGTCTCGATCGAATGGACCCTGATCGATGGCGTCAACGACACCATCGATCAGGCAAGAAAACTCGCTCCAATCGCTGAGCGGCTGCAATCGCATGTCAACGTCATCGCGCTCAACCCGACGCCGCTCAGCCCCGATCAGCCGTCCCGGCCTGAACGCATCGAAGCGTTCATGGCCGAACTGGCACGTCTCGGGGTCAACGGCACGCTCCGACACATGCGCGGCCAGGACATCGACGCCGCCTGCGGCCAGCTAAGAGCCCGCTCCGAACCGAAGCGAGGATCCGCCCAACGGGTAGAAATCAGTCGGCCCTAGTTGGCTCGCAAAGCTTGAATTACAAACTTGTGAGACGATAGGGTACGAGAGAAGCGGGCGGACGCTTCAGGAGACAACTGCATGCTCTCGTACCTCACCCGGCCGGGTTTCAGCCGCCGCTTTGTGACCACTTTCGTCGTTCTTTGCCTTGCCACGTTGGCAGCGGTGTCCGGGTATACCGTTCAATCAGGAGATACGCTCTCCGAGATCGCCGGCAAGCACGACGTGTCAACGTCAGCACTGGCGTCGGCGAACGGTATCTCCGATCCCAATCGAATCTGGGTCGGGCAGGTGCTGGAGATCCCAACCGGGTCCTCATCCGCCACGTCCAACGCCGTCTATTACGTCGTACAGCCAGGCGAGACTCTTGGCAAGATCGCCATCAAGTTCAAGACATCCGTCTCTGCCATTAGCGCCCTGAATGGCATCACGAACCCCTCGGTCGTCTACGCAGGAACTCGACTCCAAATCAGCGGGTCGAACACAACAGCTACCATCGCCCCGACCGTTTCAACCGCCAAGACCCATACCGTCAAGGCGGGGGAAAGTCTTTCCCTCATCGCAAGCAAATATAAGCTCAGAACGAAGGATCTCGCCGCTTCGAATTCGCTCACGAATCCGGACCGCATCTATGTCGGACAGGTCCTGAAGATCAGCGGGGCCGGCGGTTTTGTCTGTCCGGTGCCCGGGGGCAAGTTCTTCAACGACTGGGGCTTCCCACGCTCGGGCGGCCGCTACCACACCGGCAACGACCTCTTCGCCGTGCGAGGAACGCCAGTTCTCGCCCCCGTTGCTGGATACGTTCACCATCTCGAAGGTGCGATCGGCGGACTGCAGTTCCGCCTCGAGGGCGATGACGGCCACCGCTACATCGGCTCGCATCTCGATTCCTTCGGCAAGAGCGGTCAGGTAGTCGCAGGCGAGGTAATCGGGTACATCGGCGATTCTGGAAACGCCAAGGGATCCAGCCCTCACATCCATTTCGAAATTGCCCTGAACCGCACCGATACGGTGAACCCTTACCCCTACCTGTCTGCCGCCTGTAAGTAGGACCGTCCGGTGTGCCGGTAGGCTGGGACACCTATGCAATCACCGGAACTCATAGAGGTTCGCCCTGACGAACGATTCGATACGTCGGCCGTTCGCTCGTACCTGGTGGGCAGGCTTGAGGGCGATCATGGCGATCTCACCGTTCGCCAATTCGCCGGCGGCCATGCCAACCTGACCTATCTTCTGCAATACGCCGACGGCTCCGAGTACGTGCTCCGTCGACCACCGTTGGGTCCCGTCGCGCCTGGCTCCCATGACATGGCCCGGGAACACCGTATTCTCAAGGATCTCTGGAAGGCGTTTCCTGAGGCTCCTCGCAGCTACGCGCTCTGCGACGACCCAACCATCATTGGGACCTCATTTTTTGTGATGGAACGAAAAGGCGGGGTCGTAGTCCGCCGGGAGGTTCCCGAGGTCTTCGGCGCCGGCCGCGACCAAGAGGCCAATCGGAAGTTATCGGAAGTCGTAATCGACACGTTGGTCAGATTCCACAATATCGATCCGCACGACGCCGGCCTCGGCGACCTCGGACACCCGGACGGCTTCCTCCAACGTCAAGTCGAAGGTTGGGCCACCCGATGGCACCTTTCCAAGGAGCAGGACTGGTCTATGGCTACCGACCTTATCGAATGGCTGCAGAACGAACGCCCCAACTCCCCCGCCCCATCACTGGTTCACAACGACTGGCGGCTCGACAACATGGCCGTATCCGAGAGGGACCCGGGCCGGTGCGTGGCTGTCTACGACTGGGACATGTGCACTCAGGGCGACCCCCTGGCCGACCTAGGAACCCTCCTGTCGGTTTGGTATGACGCCGACGAGGCTCCCTCCGAGTTGAATCCGATGCCAACCACCGCCCCGGGATTCCTCAGTCGGCAGGAAGCCATCGATCGTTACTCAAATCAGGCGGGCATTAGCCCATCACGCGTGGACTACTACGTCGTGTTCGGGTCTTTCAAGATGGCCGTGATCGTGCAGCAGATCTACATCCGATACGTGCGCGGGCAAACTCGTGACGATCGGTTTGCCGTGATGGGCGACGCTGCACGACATCTCATGGAACTAGCCGTCCGGCGCCGTCCCTGAAGCAAGGCGTTCCCGGGCGATGGCCAGGGCCTCCTCGTTACTATCGACGTACAGGTAATCACGCCCGAGGCGTTGGGCCGCCACCGCCGTCGTACCTGATCCGCCGAAGAAGTCCGCCACTACCTCCCCATGATTGGACGAAGCCCGGATGATCCGTTCAATGAGCGCAACGGGCTTCTGGGTCGGGTAACCGGTCCGCTCCTTTGAGTTGGTCGGAACGATCGTCATCCACCACACGTCGGTCGGAAGCTTTCCGATCGCCGCCTTTTCAGGCCCGACGAGACCCGGGGCCATATAGGGAATCCGATCTATGTCGTCCCGATTGAACGTCCACCTTGGGCCTTTGCTGTAATACAGGATGTTGTCGTGCTTGCGGGGCCACCGATCTCGATGCCGACCGCCATAGTCATACGCCCAAATGATCTCATTCAAGAATCGTTCTTCACCGAAGATGTCGTCGAGCAACAGTCGAACGTGGTGCACGGCATGGAAGTCGACATGCACGTAAATGGACCCGTCATCAGTCAAGACCCGGTGCATCTGCTCAAGACGTACCCGCAAGAAGGCCAGGTATTCGTCCAACGGCATGTCGTCGCGATAGGCCAATTGTGAGACCGTTTCGTACTGATAGGTCCGTCCGCCGAATCCCGAACGGGTCGCATCGCCTGATCCGGTTTTGATCCGGCGATGACTGCGAACCTGTCCGGTACCGAACGGTGGATCGATGTAAATCAGGTTCACCGAACCGGCGGGCAACGACTCAAGAACGGCGAGGTTGTCGCCGTGAAAGATCTGACTACCCATAGGCGGGCAGTATGGCAGAAAGGCCTACTTGTAACGCCAGACGATACGACCGCGGGTGGGATCGTAGGCTGACAGTTCTACATCGACCCGGTCACCTGGGAGGATTCTGATGTAGCGGCCACGACGCATCTTGCCGGCCGCCCTGGCCAGCACTTCAAGTCCACCGTCGACCTCAACTCGAAACGTCGCATTAGGCAGCGTTTCAACGACCACACCCTGGACTCGAATTACGTCTTCTTGCTTTGCCACTCATACTCCATAGATCGATTGCGGCCTATATGGTAGGTGATCCTGAGGTAACGTCCGCCGCCGGGGCACTGTCAGCGGTGGAACGCCTACGATTTCGCACAATGGCAGCGGTTCCGGCGATCAATGCGACCACCAGGATGCCACCAATCGCCAAGGGAGCCCAGTCGGTCGCCACCCGCGAGGTACCCGAAATCGTGGTTTCCGAGTCCTCGATGCCGATGCGCCAGACCAGCGTACCGTCCTCATCAAGTCGATCTGCGTTGTGATCGACCACCTCACCCGGCAAACGAACCGCCAACGTTATGTCGAAGAAGTCGTCAAACGTGTCGGCCGTAATGAACCCACCGAGTCCTTCGGCAGCGGCTCCCAGGTCACCAATGGTGGCCGAATACCGGTACTCGTTGCCTTCCCTGGTGATCGACACTTCATCCGCCAATCCAGTGCTGGCGGCGTCCTGGAGGATTACGTTGAGTTCGTCAAGGTTTTCAAACTCGTTCGTAGCTCTCGCTCCGGCAAAGTCATCGACAGCCAGATCCTCGACCACGAAGCCGTCAGGCACTCCACCGGCGAGCTCGAAGGCGCCGGCCGCATCCTCGAATCCGGTCAGCGTTCTCAGTTCTTCGTCGAGCAGGACATCGAGGATGATCTGGCCTGACCCATCGTCTTCGATGAGGGTGGTTTGCTCGATTTTTACCTGACATGCCGACCCGAGCAGGGCAAGCAAGAGAAGCGGTATCAGTAGTTGGCGCATGAACCCAAGCTAGCGCCACGGGTTCGATTACGAGGTACTGACGCCCTTCAACCCGCACCAGACTTGGATAACTAGTCCCTCTGCGTCCAGACAGGTTAGTTCGCGAGAAATCACGGAGAGTGGCCGATAAGCCTGGAAAGAACACTGGGATCTTCCAAGGGACGGACTATGAACGCCACATCAACCGCAACGAAAGGACGGGCCATCGGGCTCGCATTGGTCGTTGCCATGTTCGGTTCGCTGCTGGCCGCTCCAGCCTCGGCTCCATCTACCGACATGGTGAACGTGATCATCCGCACCGTCGAAGGCGGCTCCGTCGCGTCAACCGTCGAACTCATGGGTGGAACCGTAACCGGCACCATGGGAGCCATCGATTCGATTACCGCCGATGTCCCGGCATCGAGCGTCGGACAACTGGAATCGATCCCGGGAGTCATGTCCGTGACCGAGAACGTCACCGTCGAGCTGTCCGGCGGTGGATGGGATGAGACCAGCAGCGACGCGAACACCGTCTCCGAAGTTGTATCGATCGTCGAGGCAACCACCACTACGGACAGTGGAGTCCTAAGCGATTCTGACAGCCTGAGTGATTCTGACAGCCTGAAGACTTACGACAGTCTGGCCAGTGCCGACACTTCCACCGACTCGACCAGTCTGACCAGTACCGACAGCTTCGCCGACACCACCAGTTCGACCAATACCGCTGTTCTGACAGGCACCAGTTGGACCGGTTCCGGAGTAACAGTTGCCCTGATCGACTCGGGAGTCAGCCCTGTCCCGGGTCTGAATGGTCCAGGAAAGATCATCAACGGCCCGGACCTGTCGTTTGACTCACAAGTCAAAGGTATGGCCCATCTCGACGCCTACGGCCACGGCACCCACATGGCAGGCATCATCGCCGGTGACGCAGGCAAGACGTTCAGCGGAGTCGCCCCCGGGGCCAAGATCCTCAACATCAAGGTTGGGGCTGCCAACGGTGCGGTTGATGTCAGCCAAGTCCTGGCCGCCATCAACTGGGTTATCGAGCATCGCAAAGACAACGGCATGAACGTTCGTGTACTCAATCTCTCGTTCGGAACCGACTCAAAGCAGGCTTACACAATCGATCCGCTTGCCTACGCCGTTGAGGTTGCATGGCGAAACGGTATCGTCGTCGTGGTGGCATCCGGCAACGACTCGAACAGAGCTTTGGTTCGCTCCCCCGCCACCAACCCATATGTCATTGCCGTTGGTGCGGCCGATACGAACGGGTCACGCAAACTTACGGACGATTCGATCCCGACGTGGTCAAACTGTGGAAACCGGGCCCGCTCCGTTGATGTGGTGGCTCCCGGTGTATCCATCGCCTCCCTACGGGTTCCTGGCTCGTACGCTGACGTGCACTACCCCCGGGCAAGAGTCGGAGAAAGCCTGTTCAAGGGATCCGGCACCAGCCAGGCGGCTGCCGCGGTATCGGGAATTGTAGCCCTCGTTCTCCAGGCACATCCCGAATACACGCCGGATCAGGTCAAAGCCTCGATTAGAAACACGGCTCAGCCGATTTCCGGGACCACCTTGTGCACCGGAGCCGGCATGGCTTCCGGCAAGGCCGCCACCAAGGGCGAACCGGGATGGACCATCCAGAAGTTCACGAGAGCGACCGGCACCGGATCGCTCGAAGCCGCTCGCGGATCGGACCATCTCTCCGACAACGGTGTGGTCCTCGCTGGGGAAATGGACATCTTCGGTAAGGCCTTCGTCGCCCCGACCTGGGCCGGCAGCACCTGGTCCGGCAGCACCTGGTCGGGCGGCGATTGGAACGGATCAACCTGGTCCGGGTCAACCTGGAGCGGGAGCACCTGGTCCGGAAGTACCTGGAGCGGCAGCACATGGTCAGGGTCGACCTGGAGTGGCAGTACCTGGGGTGGTAGCACTTGGTCCGGAAGCACCTGGAGCGGCGGCACCTGGTCCGGAAGCACCTGGTCCGGAAGCACCTGGTCGGGTTCCAACTGGACCGGCCTCACCTGGGACCACGGAAAGCGGATCCGCTAAGCAGAGGGCATTCGGAACAACCCCGGCCCGGACCGGAGTTGCTCTCTCAACCACAGGGACTAGTCACATCAGAACTGACCAGGTTGGTTCGACAGAAAACCACCCTGAGTGACGATGAAATAGAACATGCCGAACCGGGAAGCCAAGGGGTACACCATGAATTCCACTGCAAGCGCAACGAGAGGTAGGGTCGTCGGGCTCGCAGTCGTCGTCGCCATGATCGCGACGCTGATCAGCGCACCATCGACGGCACCAGCATCCGACATGGTCGACGTCATCGTTCGCACCGTGGAAGGCGTTTCAATCGCGTCTGCCGTGGAGGCGATGGGAGGCGCCGTGACGGGTTCGCTCGATACGATCGAAACGGTGACCGTCGAGATTCCTGCCTCATCCGTCGGCGTTCTTGCACGCCACCCTTCTGTCGTTTCGGTGACTCAAAACTCAACCGTTGAGCTTTCGGGCGGTGGTTGGGACGGCGGCAAGGATGTCACCAACTTGGCAGAGATCGCCAACGTCATCCAATCGGGCAGCGCCTGGAACCAGGGCGGCCAAGGGGCAGGCGTCACGGTGGCTTTGATCGACAGTGGGGTCACGCCGGTCGAGGGCCTCGCCACACCGGGCAAGATCATCAACGGTCCTGATCTCTCCTTTGACTCACAACTGCCGGGCATGCAATACCTCGATGCCTACGGGCATGGGACCCATATGGCCGGCATCATCGCCGGTCGCGCTTCGAATGCTCCAGCTTCGCTTTCTTGGCACGACACGAAAAAACACTTCCTGGGTGTTGCGCCTGACGCCAGAATCCTCAACGTCAAGGTCGGGGCGGCCAACGGTGCGGTCGATGTCAGCCAGGTGCTTGCAGCGGTCAACTGGGTGATCGAGCATCGCAACGACAACGGCATGAACGTTCGGGTCTTGAATCTTTCCTTCGGCACCGACTCTTCACAGCCCTACACCATCGATCCATTGGCGTACGCCGTTGAGGTTGCTTGGCGCAACGGCATCGTCGTCGTCGTCGCGGCCGGCAACGACTCGAACTCCTCCGCGTTGCGCTC
>Ga0224496_10002406_pt1 | contig 11134 bp, 9 predicted proteins | sample SF_Jul11_sed_USG_2_FD_168127 | JGI IMG/M metagenome (GOLD analysis project Ga0224496, IMG submission 168127) | Sediment microbial communities from San Francisco Bay, California, United States - SF_Jul11_sed_USGS_8_1 | ecosystem: Environmental > Aquatic > Marine > Sediment | place: USA... | reverse complement strand
CTGGACGATTGATGCTGAAGTTGAAGCGGACAAGCAAAGCTTCAGTGCCAAGTTGACCCAGCTTAATGGCAAGAAAGTCAGCCAGTTTACGGTTAATAGTGAAGCCAAGGCGAAAAAAGCAGAACAAACACTGGCGCAAGCAGCAAACGGTAAACTGAAAGTTGTTAAGGTAGAAAAGAAAAAACGTAAACGTAATCCTTCCGCACCATTTACTACATCTACCTTGCAACAGGAAGCCTCACGCAAGCTTGGTTTTACTGCCAAGAAAACCATGAGTGTTGCGCAGCAGTTATATGAAGGTATCGATCTAGATGGTGAAACCATTGGTTTGATCAGCTATATGCGTACTGATTCCGTTAACCTTGCAGATGAAGCGCTGGCAGAAATTCGCAACTATATAGAAAATAAATTTGGCAAGGACAACCTGCCTGATGAAGCACAGGTATATAAGACCAAGGCAAAGAATGCGCAGGAAGCACATGAAGCGATACGCCCGACTTCGGTAAATCTTGAGCCTTCAGTGATAAATAAGAACCTAAGTAAAGATCAATTTCGTCTTTATGATTTGATCTGGAAGCGTACCGTTGCCTGCCAGATGATTCACGCAACAATGGACACGGTTGCGGTTGATTTAGCTGCGGGTGAAAATAATTTATTCAGAGCCAATGGCTCAATTGTGGTCACTCCCGGTTTTATGTCGGTCTATCAGGAAAGCGTGGATGATTCAAAGGCGGTGGCGGATGATAAAGATCGCCTGCTACCACCGATGGCCGAGGGCGATGAACTGGCTTTACTTAAAATTTTGCCCGAGCAGCATTTTACCGAACCACCTCCCCGTTTTTCAGAAGCCAGCCTGGTCAAGGCTCTGGAAGAGTTTGGTATTGGTCGCCCATCAACTTATGCGTCAATTATTTCCACTTTACAGTCGCGCGAATATGTGGAAATGGACAAGAAGCGATTTATTCCTACTGATGTGGGCCGCATCGTCAATAAATTCCTGACCGAACATTTCACTCAATATGTAGATTATGATTTTACTGCGCATCTTGAAGATGATCTGGATGCGATATCCCGTGGTGAAAAACAATGGGTTCCGTTAATGCGGGAGTTCTGGACGCCATTTAAAATCCTGGTCGATGATAAGGAGAAAAATGTTGATCGCAAAGATGTCACCCATGAAGCGATTGATGAGAAATGTCCCAAGTGCGATGGCCCATTATCGATTCGCCTGGGAAGACGGGGACGTTTCATTGGCTGTGATGCTTACCCTGAATGCGATTACACGCGTAATCTTAATGACGATTCCAGTGAGCCGGAAATTATTGATGATCGCAAGTGCCCTGATTGCGCCTCAGATTTAATTATCAGGCATGGACGCTATGGTAAATTTATTGGCTGTAGTAATTACCCGGAATGTAAACATATTGAGCCGCTGGAAAAACCTCAGGATATGGAAGTAGAATGTCCTGAGTGCAAACAGGCGAATATGCTCAAGCGCAAATCGCGCAAGGGTAAAGTGTTTTATTCATGTGAACGTTATCCTGATTGTAAATATGCGGTCTGGAATGAGCCGATCAACGAGGCCTGTCCTGATTGTGGATGGCCGATGTTAACGATTAAAACAACCAAACGTCGCGGTACTGAAAAGGTCTGTCCGCAGAAGGAATGCGGCTATACGGAACAGATAGAAACGGATGATGAATCTGAAGTTGATAACAAGGATGAATAGCTAATAGCAGGGCTGATTCATCAGCCTGCTTTTTTTTAACATTTATATTTTTATATCTTTAATGAGAATGTGTCATGCCAAACAATAATTTTGTTGCTATTTTAATGGGTTCTGATTCAGACCTGCCGGTGATGCAGGCCTGTATCGATGTCCTGAAAAATCTGAATGTTCGATGTGAAGTTAAAATTACGTCGGCACATCGTACACCTGAAGATACGCGTCACTATATTGAAGACGCCGAAGCGCGTGGCTGTAAAGTCTTTATAGCCGCCGCTGGTCTTGCTGCCCACCTGGCAGGTACGGTTGCAGCACATACCTTGAAACCGGTTATCGGCGTGCCGATGGACGGTGGACCCTTGCAAGGGATGGACGCTCTGTTATCCACCGTGCAAATGCCGGGTGGTATTCCTGTTGCGACTGTAGCCATTGGTAAGGCGGGTGCAAAAAATGCCGGTTATCTGGCAACACAGATCCTTGCCGTCAGTGACGAGACACTTGCTGCGCGGATCAAGCAGGAACGGGCAGAAAATGCAGATGATGTACGAAAGAAAGATGCCGCATTGCAAAAACAGTTAGGCAATTCCTGATTAGATTTTTGCAACAGCAAAATAAATATTAATCGCCATGATGAACATCAACATGGATGATATAAAAAAAGCGGTGCACATATTGCAGGCGGGTGGGGTGATTGCTTACCCCACTGAAACAGTTTTCGGACTGGGATGTGATCCCGATAATACCCTGGCAATCAAAAAATTACTGGCAATCAAACAGCGGCCGGAAGAAAAAGGCCTGATACTTATTGCCAGTGATTTTGCTCAATTAAAACCCTATCTTCTCGATGTCGATGACGACATTGCAGCAAAAGCATTTTCTACCTGGCCAGGCCCCTATACCTGGTTATGGCCCGCAAAAAAAGAAACTTCAACTTTGTTACGTGGACAACACGACACCTTAGCCGTACGAGTTAGTGCACATCCGATTGTGCGAGAACTCTGTCAGATTTTTAATAAGCCACTTATATCTACCAGTGCAAATAAAGCGGGCGAGAAGCCTGCACAAACAGGTGCGGAAGTAAAAGCGGCATTTGCTGATGAATTGGACTATATATTAGAGGGTGCAACAGGTAATGCCGGACTGGCGACAGGAATACAGGATTTAGTGACGGGCAATATCATCAGATAATCTATTAATATGGCAGGTTGAATTTTAATCACTGTTATCAAATCGGAGACAGGGTATGAGTGAAGATAAGCGCAAAGGCGATAAACCTGTCCCGGATAATTTTAAAGATTATATGAATGATGCACAGTTGGCTGAGCTGCGTAAAATTGAAGGTTTTGGCTGGCGACTGAAATTTATTCGTCGACCGCTATTCATGGAAAAGCTGGTCGTCGTCGTTAATCCTGATGGCAGCACGATAGGCGTGCTGGAGGACGATGGCAGGCTAAAACTGGATCCGGATATCGTATTAAGGGACGAATAAAAAATATAAATGTCCGGGTATGTATTTATTACATCCGCTTTTTACGGTGCGAGACAGTTTTCTTTTTTGCGGGCCGAAATTTTGTACCGCGTTCAGCAGGTATCAGCTGGTGTTTTCCACTTCCGATCAAATCACTGCGCCCCATTTTTTTCAGTGCTTCACGCAGTAATGGCCAGTTTTCCGGATCATGATAGCGCAGGAAAGCCTTGTGTAGCCTGCGTTGTTTATCACCGGAAACACTGTTGACGGTTTCAGAATCGTTGCTGACTTTCTTTAGCGGATTTTTGCCGCTGTGGTACATCGCGGAGGCGATGGCCAGTGGTGTGGGTAGAAAAGCCTGCACCTGATCCGGCCGGAAGCTGTGTTCCTTTAACCACTGTGCAAGATGGAGCATGTCTTCATCGGTTGTACCGGGATGGGCGGAAATGAAATACGGGATCAGGTATTGTTCTTTTCCGGCTTCAGCCGAGTACTGATCAAACATTTTTTTAAATCGATCGTAGACACCGATGCCGGGTTTCATCATTTTACTGAGCGGGCCCTGTTCGGTATGTTCCGGTGCAATTTTTAGATAGCCCCCGACATGATGGGTCACCAGTTCTTTGACATATTCCGGTGACTGGATCGCAAGGTCGTATCGCAAGCCTGATGCAATAAAGACTCGTTTGATCCCTTCGACTTTTCTTGCCCGTTGATACAGATGGATCAGTGCCGAATGGTCGGTGCTCATATTGATACATATATCGGGATAGACGCAGGACAGTCGTCGGCAGGCCGATTCAATCTGCTCGGTTTTGCATTTTAATTTATACATGTTGGCAGTAGGCCCGCCGAGGTCGGAGATATTACCGGTAAAACCGGGCACCGTATCACGTATGGTTTCCATTTCCCGAATAATGGAATCTTCCGAACGGTTCTGGATAATTCGTCCTTCATGTTCGGTGATGGAACAAAAGGTACAGCCGCCAAAACAGCCGCGCATGATGTTGATTGAAAAACGGATCATTTCCCAGGCCGGCAGTTTTTCCCTGCCATAGAGATGATGCGGCTTACGTGTATAGGGCAACTCGTAAATACGATCCAGTTCTTCTGTGCTCAACGGCAGCGGCGGTGGGTTAAGCCAGACATAACGTTTGCCATGCTGCTGTATCAGTGCACGGGCATTACCGGGATTGGTTTCAAGATGAAAGACCCGGGAAGTATGCGCGTAGAGCACCTTGTCGTTTACGACCTGATCATAAGTCGGTATGCGTATTACCGTCGTGGCGCGATCCAGGCGTGATGGTTTTTTCTCGAACTGAACAAACTGTTGATTACCGGTGGCCGCCTGAGCAGAAGCCTGACTGTTGTTGCAGTCCGGTTCATGGGCATAAGGATCCGGGTGGGGTTCTATCCGTCCGGGTTGATCCAGATGGGTTGAATCAATAATGCTGAAATGATCAGGCACGGTCTGGGTCATAAAAGCAGTACCACGTATGTCGGTGATATCAGTAATTGCCTCACCCTGAGCCAGTCGATGCGCCAGTTCAACGATAGCGCGTTCGGCATTTCCGTATAGCAGCATATCGGCTTTTGAATCAGGCAGGATGGAACGGCGAACTTTATTGGACCAATAATCAAAATGTGCAATACGGCGCAGGCTGGCCTCGATGCCGCCGATGATGATTGGCACATCTTTATAGGCTTCACGTGCACGTTGAGCATAAACAATGACCGAGCGATCCGGACGTTTACCGGCCAGCCCGCCGGGCGTATAGGCATCGTTGCTACGGATGCGGCGATCAGACGTATAGCGGTTAACCATTGAGTCCATGTTGCCCGCGGTAATACCATAAAACAGATTGGGTTTACCCAGTGCCATGAAGGCGTTTTTATCCTGCCACTCCGGCTGCGCCAGAATGCCCACTCGAAAACCCTGTGCTTCGAGCAATCGACCGATTAAAGCCATGCCAAAACTGGGATGATCCACATAGGCATCACCGGTGGCGATAATAATGTCACAACTGTCCCAGCCCAGCTTGTCCATTTCTTCCCGGGTCGTTGGCAATTCCGGCGCAATGCCAAAACGTTTGGCCCAGTACTGACGATAAGAAAAAATGTTTTTGGCTTTCTGCATGGTAGATATCATGGTGTGTAATTTAGACCCTGCTCCATAGCAGGAATATCAAAACATTATTTTACGTTAAATTGGTTTAAATATATGCCATGAATGTAGTGTGCCAATTTAAGATTGCCAGTTTAAGATTGCCAACTTAAGATTGATAGTGATGTACTATGGCGGTGCTGCTACTATTAGTCCATGACTCTTAGTGAACTACGTTATATCGTTGCGCTTGCCCGTAAACGCCATTTTGGCCGTGCCGCAGAATTCTGTCATGTCAGTCAACCTACCTTAAGTGTGGCCGTCAAAAAGCTGGAAGATGAACTGGGAGTGCTACTGTTTGAACGGGGGAAAAATGATGTTGGTCTAACGCCGATTGGGTTACGTATTGTTGAACAGGCCCAGCGTGTACTGGAAGAAGCCGAGCAATTACGCAGCCTGGCCAGCGAAGGCCAGGATCCGCTTAATGCGCCCTTACGCGTAGGGGCCATTTATACCATCGGTCCTTATCTGTTTCCCTATCTGATCCCGGTGTTGCATCGACAGACGCCGCAGATGCCTCTGATTGTGGATGAAAATTACACCTCGGTCTTGCGGGAAAAACTCAAGCAGGGCGAGCTGGATGTGATCATTATTGCCCTGCCGTTTAATGAGCCGGGCATACTGACGTTGCCGCTCTACAGTGAACCATTCGTGGCCCTTGTGCCGGAGGCTCATGCCTGGCTGAAAAGTAAAAAAGATATCGCAATCGGCTCACTGGCCGATGAGAATGTCCTGTTACTGGGCGCAGGTAACTGTTTTCGTGACCAGGTGCTGGAGGTCTGTCCGGACTGTGGCGGGATGACGGATTCTGCGGGCAGTATGCAGAAAACACTGGAAGGCAGTTCCCTGGAAACCATTCGCCATATGGTGGCCTCCGGCATGGGCATCACGGTTTTACCCTGTACAGCCGCGACGAGTAGTGCCTATTCAAAGGGATTATTGGGCGTAAAAAATTTCGCACCACCGGCACCGTCAAGAAAAGTCGCCCTGGCCTGGCGCAGCAGTTTCCCCCGGCCTCAGGCCATCGAAGCGCTACGGCAGGCGATCCTGGCCAGTGAACTGGCATGCGTAAAATGGCTGACGAAATAAATTAAGCTCGAAGCCCGGCGCAAATCTGGCGGTATTTTCCATTATGCTGTGGTCCAGTTTTATGAGCCGACACTGAATATCATCATAGCTATAAGCTATCGTATTTATACCTACAATCAATTAGATTAATTGTTGTCTGATCTCTATTATTCTTCTCAAGCCAGGCCAATCGAACAAAACCTGAAACGAACAAAACCTAGAACAAAACCTGACACCCACTTAATGAAAGGAGAATAAGCATGAGTAATTCTGAATCAGTCACAGTTAAAAATATTGAGGCGGCCTTTGCCGGTGAATCCATGGCGCATACCAAGTATATTTACTTTGCGCGTATCTGCCGGGCGCAGGGTGATATTGAAACAGCCGAAGCGTTTGAAGCGACTGCGGCACAGGAAGTCGAACATGCAATCGGGCATCTGGATCTGCTTTACCCCAGAGCTGAAATGAATCCGGCCCGTTGCCTGGAGATGGCCATCGAAGGAGAAACGTATGAATACACCGAAATGTATCCCGAGTTTCGCCATGCAGCCGTCGCCGAGAAAAATGCCGCCGCCGTGCGTGAGATTGATGAACAAATTGAGGAATCCCGTGAACACGCTGAGCAGTTCAGGCAGGTGCTGGAAAAAGCGGCCAAACGTTTTGCCGCTCTGGCGAAGGTTGAAGAGCGTCATGCCAATCACTATAGAGAAGCCTTAACTCGCGTGAATGCGTAATAACATATTTAAATTTTGATTAAACAGATATCAGGAGCAATGAAATGAAAAACTGGCAATGTATCGTATGTGGATTTATTTATTCTGAAGCCGAAGGTCTACCGGAAGAAGGTATCGCCGCCGGCACCCGCTGGGAAGATATCCCGGAAGACTGGGCCTGTCCGGATTGCGGTGTGGCTAAGGCAGATTTTGAAATGGTTGAAATCTGAAATCGGTAGAAGCGAGCTTGATCGCGAACGCAATGAGTTTATTCGTGAGCAAGCTCACTCCTACACAGCATAGATAAACAGGAAACAGATATGAAACCAGTAGTGATTATAGGTAGTGGTCTGGCGGGGTATACGCTGGCGAAGACATTACGCGGTCTAGATAAGGATATTCCAATCACTATTGTGACAGCGGATGATGGCGCCGTGTATTCCAAACCCATGTTGTCCAATGCGCTGGCGAGTAACAAGTCAGCCATGGCTTTGGTGACGGCTGACGCCGATAAAATGGCGACGGATTTAAACTTGAATATCCAGCACCATACCCGGGTTATGTGCATCGATGCCGGTGCCAGAAAACTCGAGCTGGATTCGGGTGAGTCACTGGCATATGGCAAACTGGTGCTGGCCACCGGAGCTAACCCTATACGCTTGCCGATTGAAGGCAATGCAGCGGCTGAAATATTGTCAGTCAATAATCGGGATGACTATGCCCACTTCAGGGACATGATTGCCGATAAAAAACATATTGCGATCCTCGGGCCGGGCTTGATTGGGTGTGAGTTTGCCAATGATCTTGTGAGTGCCGGTTATCAGGTCAGCGTGATTGGGCCGGATCAGGCACCGCTGGGTCGGCTCGTGCCCGTGCAGATTGGTGAAGCCTTAAAAACAGCATTAAGTTCAAAAGGTGTGAACTGGTATTTACAGACCACGGTCGCATCAGTGGATCGCCCTGATGGTAGTCCAGCAAACGATCTGAGCCTGTCATTAAGCAATGGTGAAACCATACAGGCTGACGTCGTGTTATCCGCGATTGGATTACGCGCCGCGACCGGGCTTGCGCAGACTGCGGGTATACAGACCAGTCGCGGTATCGTGGTGGACCGCTATATGCAAACCAGCGTGGAAGATATATACGCGGTGGGTGATTGTGCCGAGGTGGATGGGCAGTGTCTGCCCTTCGTGTTGCCCTTGATGCAGGGCGCACGTGCCCTGGCAAAAACACTGAGCGGAAGTCCAACGGCGGTGAGCTATCCGGCCATGCCGGTCATAGTGAAAACACCGGCCTGCCCGGTGGTGGTCGTGCCGCCCCCTCCCTCTTTAAGTGCTGAGGGGCAATGGCAAATTGAATCGCCGGATAAAGAGGCGGCTGAAACGGACGGGTCTGAAAATGTCAGGGCCTGTTTTTATGATCAGCAGGGCCAGCTGCATGGCTTTGCCCTGAGTGGTAGCTCGGTGAGTGAGAAAGCGGCGTTACTCAAGCAGCTGCCAGCATCCGCGTAAACTGGGTGGTCATAAGGTCCGCCAGAAAAAGGCCTGATGAAATAATGATATTTGATAAGTCATTTTCATTGGGCATTTTTCATTATTAGAAAGTTAGTCGTCCCGTTCGTCGCGCGTAATCTGTTAGAATCTGTCCCCATGGATGTTTCTCAAATACTCGATCCCCTTAATGATGCGCAACGCCAGGCCGTGTGTGCTCCTGCCGGACATATTCAGATTTTAGCCGGAGCCGGTAGCGGCAAGACCCGCGTACTGGTACACCGTATTGCCTGGTTAATGCAGGCCGAAGGTGTCTCACCCTACAGCATTTTGTCCGTGACCTTTACCAATAAAGCCGCCGGTGAAATGCGCAGTCGCATCGAACATCTACTGAAAATTCCTGCCGGTGGTTTATGGGTCGGGACTTTCCACGGTATAGCCCATCGTCTCTTGCGCGCCCACTGGAAAGAAGCGGATTTGCCGCAGGGTTTCCAGATCCTCGACAGCGAAGATCAGTTGCGCACCATCCGGCGTTTGATCCGTGATATGGGGCTGGATGATAACCACTATCCGCCGAAAGAAGCGCAGTGGTATATCAATGCACGCAAGGACGAAGGTCAGCGTCCGGAAAATATTGACCACCGCAACGATCCGCATTTGCGCCAGATGATCGAGATCTATCATCAATATGAAGCCATGTGCCGACGCACCGGGGTGGTGGATTTTGCCGAACTGTTATTGCGCGCGCATGAGTTATGGCTGAAGCACCCGCAAATGCTGCATCATTATCAGCAGCGCTTTAAACATATTCTGGTCGATGAGTTTCAGGACACCAATACCATTCAATATGCCTGGCTGCGTATGCTGGTGGGTAAAGACAGCCACATGTTTGCCGTCGGTGATGATGATCAGTCCATCTACGGCTGGCGCGGTGCGCGGGTTGAAAATATCCATCAGTTTGGTAAAGACTATAAAAACTCTTCGATTTTCCGGCTGGAACAGAATTATCGTTCCACCGGCAACATCCTTAATGCCGCCAATGCACTCATCGCCAATAACAGTGAACGCATGGGCAAGAACCTCTGGACGGAGGGGGAAGAAGGCGAAAAGATCCGTATCTATGCGGCCTTCAATGAACTGGATGAAGCCAATTATATTGCCGATCAAATCCTGACCTGGGTCGAAGGCACCGGCTTAAGAAGTGAATGCGCGCTGTTATATCGTTCCAATGCCCAGTCGCGCGTACTGGAAGAAGCGCTGATCAAAAATCGTATACCGTACCGCATTTATGGCGGCCTGCGATTCTTCGAACGACAGGAAATCAAGGATGCCCTGTCCTATTTACGTCTCATCGATAACGACCGCGATGATGCCGCACTGGAACGCATTATTAACCTGCCGACACGCGGCATCGGTAATCGCACCGTCGAAGTCCTGCGTGAAACGGCGCGCAATAATGGCTGCTCACTCTGGCAGGCGATTACGACAGTGCAGCAGGAAAAGGCCCTGCCCGCGCGTGCCCTGCAGGCCTTACAGAACTTTGCGGATTTAATGCAGGGTTTAATCGAAGCGACACAGAACGTCGAGCTGGCAGAAAAAATTGAACATGTTATTCACCATAGTGCCCTGCGAACCCACTACGCCAAAGAGAAGGGCGAGAAAGGACAGGCGCGACTGGAAAATCTGGAGGAACTGATCAACGCCGGACGATCCTTTGAAATGGATGCGTACGATGATGATCTGCCTGAAATGGATGAGCTGGCTGCGTTCCTGTCTCATGCTGCATTAGAAGCCGGAGAAAGACAGGCGCAGGAAGGCGATGACTGCGTACAGTTAATGACCCTGCATACCGCCAAAGGACTGGAATTCAAACAGGTCTTTTTATGCGGTGTAGAAGAAGATCTGTTCCCGCATCGATTGTCCGCCGATGATCCCGCACGGCTACAGGAAGAGCGCCGGCTCTGTTATGTCGGCATGACCCGCGCCATGCAACGCCTGACATTATGTTATGCCGAAAAGCGGCGTTTATACGGTGATGATAAATACACCCGCCCCTCCCGCTTCATCAAAGAACTGCCCGCTGAATTAGTCGAAGACGTGCGCATGCCCGGTTTTGTCGCCCCCGCCGCCAGCTCGATGTATCTGCAGGAAGAAAACAACACCGGATTAAAACTGGGCCAGCGTGTAATGCATAAAAAATTCGGCGAAGGAGTGGTACTGAATTATGAAGGCGCAGGACAACACGCACGGGTGCAGATCAATTTTGCCAATGCAGGCAGCAAGTGGCTGGTGATGGAATACGCCAATCTGATGATTTTATAAAAAGATAAAAATCTCAACGCAAAGCCGCGAAGAACGCAAAGTAAACGCAAAGAATTATATAAATATTTATCACCAAGGGACGCTCTCGCATATCCGGATGCTTTGCCATATACGTGCATCCAGTAAATCATAAATTTATGGATGTCCATGATTACTCTCAACTAATTGAACCGCCAGGACGCC